>BNJV01001520.1_pt1 | contig 162156 bp, 165 predicted proteins | sample 8540591 | NCBI WGS metagenome assembly BNJV01 (sample SAMD00202457, study PRJDB9452) | human saliva metagenome | host: Homo sapiens
TATTACGTATTGCTACCTCCTGCCCACCGGCTCCGCCCCGCACAGATCGCACAGGATGCGGGCCCTGTACCGCGCCAACTCCGAGGCCATCGGCGCCGACCCCTCGCTGATCCGGCCCGGCACGGTCCTGAGCGTCCCGGACTCCTTGTCCGCACCGAGCACACCGGCAGGAGGTCAGGCGCCATCACGATGAACCGCACCGCACCAGCGCCGGCGGCCCCACCGCAGGCCCCGAACACCTTCCCATTCCACTTCGCACTCCGTGCCCACGGGCACCTCCCTCACGCCCAGGAGCCCCACCAGTGACCGCGACCACCACTGTCCAAGCCACCCGCCCCGCACGCCGCAAGACCGACGCTCAACGTCGTAGCCGCCCCACCGAGCCACCGACGCCGACTCGTGCGGTTCCGCACAAACCCTCCAAGCCCGTGAACGACGCAGGCTCCGTCACGCGGGGTGCGCCCCTGACGCAGTGGCCCGCCGCCGGCACTGACGCCTCGCGCACCGCCGCCATCGTGGTGACGGCCGCCAGCGAGGTCCTGGCCGGGCTGCGCCCGGTGGACCACCTGGCCCGTTGGACCAGCCCCTCCCTGTTCGAGGGCCCCTCGCCCGTCGGGCGGGGCTGGCCGCCCGGATCCTGGGGGGCCAGTCCAGCCCGCGACGTCCGCGCATCCGTAGCGTGCGCACCGAGCTGACCATGTCGGGAGCCCTGCGAGGCCACCGTCCTGCTGGAGGAGGGCAATCGGGTCCGAGCCGCGGCGGCACGCCTGGAGCGCTGCGCGAGCGCTGGATCCTCACCGGCCTGGAGATGGCGTGATCCCGCCGAACCCGGCTGGTTGCCGGGTTCCGACGGGATCGATCGACAGTCGTGTCAGCTCGCGCTGAGCCTCAGTGCCGGCGCTTCTTCCTGGAGCGACGACGCTCGGCCCGGTTGCCGCCGGAGTCGGCAGCCGGAACGGGAGGCCCTGCGCGAGGAGGCCCCGGAGGTCTCCTCCTCGCCCGGACTCGCTGGGGCCGGAGTAGGTGACCCGCTGCTCCATGGACGCCTGCCCGGTGTCCCCAGAACCGTACCGCGCCCCCTGGCCGCCGGCCTGGCCCACGCGGATGCCGGCCGCTGCGGTGGCGTTGGCCCTTGGCGACCGCCCTGGGCGGCCTCGACGGTGCCGTCCTCGGCGGCGCGCTGGGCGGCGGCGTCGAAGCGGGCGACGTTGGCGAAGATCTGCTCGACGGTCTCCTCGCGGATCCCCTCCATCATCGCCCGGAACATGCGGGCACCCTCGTTGGCGTACTCCACGAGGGGGTCGCGCTGGGCCATGGCCCGCAGACCGATACCCTCTTTGAGGTAGTCCATCTCGTAGAGGTGCTCCCCGCCAGCGCTTGTCCACCACGGCCAGCAGGATGCGGCGCTCCAGGGTGCGCATGGGGCTCCTCACCGAGCTGGGACATGGGCCAGGGCGTTGGCGTCGATGCGGGCCTCGGCGTCCTCGTAGGCGACGGCGACGTCCTCAGTGAGCTCCTCGATGAGGCGCTCCGAGGTCAGTGCGTTCTTGCCGCCCAGCGCCTCGACGACCTCGTCCTGGGTCAGGCCCACCGGGTAGAGGCGGCCGAGCTCTGCCCCACAGGGCGTCCAGGTCCCACTCGTCGGGACGGGCCCTCGGCCGTGCCGGCCTCGACGATGGAGGTGACGGCCTGGGCCCGGAAGGCCTCGATCTGGGGCTCGAGGTCCTCACCGTCCAGGACCTGACGGCGCTCGGAGTAGACCTTCTCGCGCTGCTCGGTCATGACGTCGTCGTACTTGAGGACGTTCTTGCGGATCTCGTAGTTGCGCGACTCCACCTGGCGCTGGGCCCCGGCGATGCCGCGAGTGACCATCTTGGACTCCAGCGGGACGTCGTCGGGGTAGGCGCCCGAGGACATGATGCGCTGGGCGAGCCCGGAGGCGAACATGCGCATGAGGTCGTCCTCCATGGACAGGTAGAAGCGGGACTCGCCCGGGTCCCCCTGACGGCCGGAGCGGCCGCGCAGCTGGTTGTCGATACGCCGCGACTCGTGACGCTCGGTGCCCAGCACGTAGAGACCGCCGAGCTCGACGACCTCGTCATGCTCGGCCCGGCAGGCCTCCTTGGCGGCGGCCAGGGCCTGCGGCCAGGCCTTCTCGTACTCCTCGGCGTTCTCCTCGGGGTCCAGACCGGCCTCCTTGAGGGCGGAGACCGCGATGTGCTCGGCGTTGCCGCCCAGCATGATGTCGGTTCCGCGTCCGGCCATGTTGGTGGCGACGGTGACGGCGCCCTTGCGGCCGGCCATGGCCACGACGGCGGCCTCGCGGGCGTGCTGCTTGGCGTTGAGGACCTCGTGAGGGATGCCCTGCTCGCGCAGACGCTCGGAGAGGATCTCCGACTTCTCCACGCTGGTGGTTCCCACCAGGACCGGCTGGCCGAGCTCGTGGCGCTCGGCGATGTCGTCGACGACGGCGTCGAGCTTGGCCTCGACGGTGGTGTAGACGAGGTCGGGCTGGTCCTGACGGATCATGGGCTTGTTGGTGGGGATCGGGACGACGCCGATCTTGTAGGTGCCGGCGAACTCGGCGGCCCTCGGTCTCGGCGGTACTGGTCATGCCCGAGCGCGAGCCCTCGGGGTAGAGGCGGAAGTAGTTCTGGAGAGTGATGGTGGCCAGAGTCTGGTTCTCGGCCTTGATCTCCACACGCTCCTTGGCCTCGATGGCCTGGTGCATGCCCTCGTTGTAGCGACGGCCGGGCAGGACGCGGCCGGTGTGCTCGTCGACGATGAGGACCTCGCCGTCGCGCACGATGTAGTCCTTGTCCCGGTGGAAGAGCTCCTTGGCCTTGATGGCGTTGTTGAGGAAGCCGATCAGGGGGTGTTCTCCGACTCGTAGAGGTTGTCCACGCCGAGGTAGTCCTCCACCCGCTCGATGCCGGCGGACAGCACACCCACGGTGCGCTTCTTCTCGTCGACCTCGTAGTCCTTGCCCGCGCGCAGGCGCTCGGAGATCGTGGCGAACTCCTTGTACCACTTGTTGACGTCGCCCGCTGGCCGGGCCCGGAGATGATGAGCGGGGTACGGGCCTCGTCGATGAGGATGGAGTCGACCTCGTCGACGATGACGAAGGCGTGGCCCGCGCTGGACCAGGTCCTCGGGGCGCTGGGCCATGTTGTCGCGCAGGTAGTCGAAGCCGAACTCGTTGTTGGTGCCGTAGGTGATGTCGCAGGCGTACTGCTCCCGGCGCTCGGCGGGCGTCTGGCCCACGAGGATGCAGCCGGTGGTCAGCCCCAGGAAGCGGTGGACGCGCCCCATGAGGTCGGACTGGTACTCGGCGAGGTAGTCGTTGACGGTCACGACGTGGACGCCCTTGCCGGTCAGGGCCCGCAGGTAGGAGGGCATCGTGGCCACGAGGGTCTTGCCCTCACCGGTCTTCATCTCGGCGATGTTGCCGCGGTGGAGGGCCGCCCCACCCATGATCTGGACGTGGTAGGGGCGCATGCCCAGGACGCGGTCGGCCGCCTCCACGACCGTGGCGAAGGCCTCGGGCAGCAGGTCGTCGAGGCTCTCCCCGCCGTCCTGGTAGCGCTCCTTGAGCTCATCAGTCATTTCGCGCAGCTCGGCGTCGGAGAGCTCGCTGTACTCGTCGGCGAGAGCCTCCACCTGATCGGCGATGGCATCAAGCTTCTTCAGGGTGCGGCCCTCGCCAATGCGAAGGATCCGGTCCACGATCGACACGCTGCATTCTCCCTTGGGACGTCAGATTGCGAAGAGCGACGATGAGACGCAGGCCGTATCGGTCGAGTCGGCCGCCCCCGAATCGACTCGGAATCAACTCGAAATCGACGCGGAATCGGCTCAGGATCGGCTCGGTATCGGCTCAGGTCTCACCGGCTACCTGCCTCCGTACTCTAGTGGACCTCGCTGGGCGGCGGTCTTTCCAGCACCGAGATTCTTCCCACCGAGGACACAGGTGGGGCACGGGGCCACAGGGGACGACGACGACGGCCGTCCCCTCGCGGTGTGGACCGCGAGCGCCGCCAGGAGCGGGAAGGTTCCGCCTGCGTCACAGTGGGGATATGGAGCACCGTCGCCGCAAGCCCCGCCGTCCCGCCGCGCTCGGCCCGCCACTGGGCCTGTCGGCGGATTTCTCCCCGGCCCTGTCGCTGGGGCTGCCGACCAGCTGTGCGGGCTGTGGGCGCTGGGAGACGGCGCTGTGCCCGCGGTGCCGGGAGCTGCTCGAGGCCGCCCCCTTCGCCGTGGAGCACGCCGATGCCGCCGACGACCTGGACATCTGGGCCCTGGCCTCCTACACCGGCCCGGTGCGCACCATGGTGCTGGGCTGGAAGAACGGTGCCCGGGAGGACCTGTCGGAGGTGATGGCGCGATCCGGTCGGCACCTGGGGCGCCGGTGGGCGCAGGCGCACCCTCCCACAGAGGTCTGGACCGGTTCCACCGGGGACACGCGGGTGCTGGTCGTGGTCCCCGCGCCCTCCGGGATCGTACGCCGTCTGCGCGGTCGCCTGGTGGCGGCCCACCTGGCCGACGCCGTCACCCGGGGGATCTGCGCGCAGTGGGCCGGGCAGGAACCCGCAGCGCTCGTGCTGAGCACGGACCTGCTGCGCCGTCGGGGCGGTGGGGCGCACCAGGCGGGCCGATCCGCCCGTCAGCGAGCGGGGCAACCGCGCCCAGGCTCCGCGCCTGCTGGCCGCCGTCACCGGCCTGCCGATCCTGCTGGTCGACGACGTCGTGACCACCGGGGCCACTCTGGGAGCCTGCGCCCGGGCGCTGCGGGCGGGCGGCGGGCGGGTCCTGGGCGCCCTGGTGCTGAGCGCAGCCCCGCCCCCGGCGCATGCGCGTGCCGCGGTGCCCGGTCGGCCCTGGGGTGGTCGCCGCAGGCCGCCGCACCCCTGGCCGCATGGATCCGAGGGCCTCCGCCTTGTCCGCCTGCGGCGATCAGGAGGCTTTTTCCGGGCGCGGCACGCACGAAAGGGAGGCGTGAACAGCCCCACATGGTGTACCTTATGTGGCACAACGCACAGGCGGCTCCCGACGCCGACAAGGACAGTCGATCGGATCCCCGCCTCGGTGCCTGAGGGCCCTCACGAGGTGACCAGGAGGTGATGACACCAGTCCCGAACCCGCCGTGAGACGTTGCGGGTACTTGTCGCACACGGCCCGTCAGGGACCGGCCCACGAGCCTAGAAAGAGGTTCCACCATGGATATCACCGTCGTCGGTCGTAACGCTGAGATCAGCTCTCGCCTGCGCGACTACGTCGAGGACAAGGCCGTCAAGGTTGAGCAGTTCGACCCCCGGGTCCAGCGCGTCGAGGTGGAGGTCACCCACGAGCGCAACCCGCGTCAGGCCGACACCGCCGAGAGAGTGGAGATCACCGTCGTCTCCAAGGGCCCGATCATCCGGGCGGAGGCCTCCTCCTCGGACCGCTTCGCCGCCTTTTGATATCGCCATGGGCAAAGCTGACCGAGCGCCTTCGCCGGGCTCGGGACCGCAAGAAGGACCACCACCGTCGTCACACCGTGGCCGCACCCGAATGAGGGACCTCCAGGCAGCTCCCGGCCTGGAGGAGCCCCGTCGTCCCCGACACCGGTGACGCGCCGATCGAGGACTCCCTCCGCCCCCACCGAGCCCGGGTGTCGCGGTTGAGGCCCAGCTCGGCGACTCCCCGGTGATCGTGCGCCAGAAGCTGCACGAGGCCAAGCCGATGACCGTTGACGAGGCTCTCTACCAGATGGAGCTCGTGGGCCACCCCTTCTACCTGTTCATCGAGAAGGCCACCAAGCAGCCCTGCGCCGTCTACCACCGTCACGGGTGGACCTACGGCGTCATCCGCCTGGACGCCCAGGTGCTGTAGCCCCATCCGCGCCCGCGGCGCCGGGTCTGGCCCTGATTCCGGGTGCTCCACGGTTCCCATGACCGACTCGGGGGCACCCGGACTGCGTGTCAGGGGCCGTCGGCTCAGGGCAGGGGGAAGGAGGGGTCGGTGACCTCCGAGGTGAGTACCCGCCACATCGTTCCGCGGCGCTGCCAGGTCTGCCCCGCCTCGTCGATGATGATGAGGGACTCCTCGGAGCGGTCTGAGATGACCGAGCGCGCCCCACGCACCCCCACGAGCGTGTTGACCGCACCCGCCGACCTGGACCAGAGCGCACCTCGGCACGCCCCGCCCTCGGCGCCGGCAGCGGCCAGGACGCACACGGCGTTGGGGGCGCACCAGGAGATGCCCGCGTGCCCGTTCCACTGGCGCGAGGGCATCTCCAGGGCCGGGCCCCAGCCCCGTGGGGACGGCCGTCCTGGTCCCGGATGATGACGGCGACGGCGACCCGCCCGTCGGATCGCCGCACGGCGATCCGCTCGGACCCACGGACAGGTCGAAGGCCGAGACCGTGCCGTCCTGCAGCCAGGAGGACTCCAGGGTGGCGCGCTGCCCGGAGCCGTTGACGGCGGTCAGACGCCCCTCGGCCAGCAGCCAGGCCCAGCCGTGCCGGTCGCCCCAGCGGCGCTCCCAGTCCCACCGGCGCCCGCGGAGGGGATCCCCCACCGAGAGGATGACGCTGGCGGAGTCCCTGCCCCTGAGGCAGACGCAGCAGGCTGGAGGCCGACAGCGCGTAGACGGTCCCCGTCCGCTCCCGAGGCTCGGGCTGCGGGCGTCACCGGTCCCCAGGGACCCGGTCGCTCGCCAGGGTGACGCGCCTGACCCCGTGCCGCGCACGACCGATCCCTCCGACATCCCCACGATGCCTCCGACCTCCGGGAGCCATCGGTGTCAGCTGGGCAGCGGCGCCGAGGTCGACGGTGCCTGCGAGCACCCGCACGTGGTCGATGCCGCTGATCTGGACGAGGCTCTGCTCGATCTGGGCCACCATGAGCCGGCGGGCGTCCTCCGAGGCGGGGTCGGAGTCCGCGCTCAGGTGGACGGTGGCGGTGCCCGCCCTCGACGACGACGCCCCGCCCCGCCCGCTCGGCGTTGCGCGGGATGAGGGCTGAGGCCCCTTCGACAAGCCAGGCCGAGGGCCCGGCCAGCAGCCCGGAGACCAGGGAGTCGGCCTGCGAGCTGCGCGGGTACCAGCTCAGCTCGGGGACGAACCTGGTCCGGTCCCGCGACAGGAAGGCCAGGGAGCTGACCGCGAAGTTCTGCATGAGCCGGGACAGGGCAGCAGGATGCCCGTGAGGGCAGGCCAACGATGCGCCACTGGCCCGGTGGAGTTGGTGGCCAGGGAGAACTCGCCGGTATAGGTGCTCCCCTCCGGGGCGGGGGTGAAGACACCTAGGGAGTTGAGCACCCCCACCTGCCCGGAGGTCACCGTGAAGGAGCCGTTGGCCGCCACCGAGACCTGCGGCTCGGTCGACCCGCTGTAGGCGCTCACCGTCTCCAGGGGCTTCCACTGCGCGACGGCGTGATCGCTGAGGAACTGCTTGGCGGTGGCGAAGTCGTCGGAGAACCCCGCGATGGTGGCGCGCAGGAAACCGTTGACGATGTCCTCGGCCGAGTCCCCCTCGCCCGGCCCGGGAGCGGTCTCGATGAGGGCGTTGGTGTCGGAGGCGGCCACCCCGGAGCGGGTGACGCGGCTGGAGCTCGGAAGCGCCGTGCAGCCGGCCAGCACGCCGGCGGCCGTGGCCGAGAGCAGCCCCAGCGCGCCGCGTCGCGACAATCCGGCCGGAACCGTTCCGAGGATCCCGGTGGGCTCAGTGGGCACGGCTGGCTCTGCAGCCTCTGCGGATCTGCGCCCCTGAGTGGGCGCGTCGCGGTTCATCGACTGCGTCATCGGCGCCACCCCTCTTCCTCGGTCTCCTCGGGTGTGCGGGTGGCGGGCTCCTGACCGGGAAGGACGACGACGACTCGGCCGACGTCCTCGGTGACCGCGTCGTGGCTCTCCCGGCCAGGGGATGTCGCCCAGGACGACGCTCTGGCGGGCCCGGCGGGTGGCGGGCGCGGGCCCCAGGGGCCGACCGGGGAGAAGGAGGACTCCTCGTCGACCGGGATGCCGGCGCGGGCCACCGCAGGCGCGTCCTGCGGGACGAGCTCGAGGGGGCCGGGGGCCGCTGAGCCGGCCCGGGACCGCCGTCGGCCCCCTGGGTGCGGGGCAGGACCAGCAGGAAGGAGGAGCCGTCGGCCGGCCATCCCCAGGCCGAGAGCGCCCGCCGTGCAGACGGGCATCCTCCATGGCGATGGACAGGCCCCAGTCCGGTGCCCTCCCAGGCTGCGCTTGCGCGAGGGGTCGGCGCGGTAGAAGCGGTCGAAGACCTTGGCGACGACGTCGGGGCTCATGCCCGATGCCGTGGTCGCGCACCCGCACCGCCACCGCGTCAGCGTCCACGGCAACGGTGACGTCCATCGGTTTGCCCTCACCGTGCTCGAGCGCGTTGACCACGAGGTTGCGGATGATGCGCTCGACCCTGGTGACGTCGATCTCCGCGGTGGCCGGCTCCTCGGGAAGGTGGAGGCGCAGCTCGGTGCCGGTGGCGTCGAAGTGGAACTGGGTGGTCTCGATGACGGTGTCGACCACCTGGGCGAGGTCGATCTCCTCCAGCCGGAGCTTGACGTTCCCGGAGTCGATGCGGGAGATGTCCAGCAGGTCGGTGAGCATGGTCTCGAAGCGGTCCACCGAGCTGGACAGGACCTGAATGCTGCGCAGGGCGAAGGGATCGGAGATCTCCTCGCGCGCGTCCTGGATCTGCTCCGTGGCCAGGCGGATCGAGGCCAGCGGGGTGCGCAGCTCGTGGGAGACGTCGGAGACGAAGAGGCGCTGCACCTTGGACAGGGACTCCAGGCGCTCGATCTGGTCCTCCAGCGAGGTCGCCATGTGGTTGAAGGATCTGGCCAGGGGTGGATATCTCGTCCTCCCCCTGGATGCTCAGCCGCTCGGCCAGCAGTCCCGGAGGCCAGCCGCTCAGCGGCCCGGGCGGTGTGCCGCACGGGGCTGAGCACCCACCTGGTGAAGGCCCACACCACGACGATGAGGATGGCCAGGAAGCCCAGCCCCCCAATGGTGATGTTGCGCGAGGCCAGGGAGACGATGCGCTGCTCGCTGGCCAGGCTGTAGACGAGGTACAGGTCGTACTCCCCCTGCCAGGGGCAGGCTCACCCGGGTCCCCGACGATGAGCCCCGGATCGGTGCCGCCCTCATCGTTGGGGAACCGCCACCGACTGCCAGTACTGGGCGCGCGCCCCGCCCTCATCGAGGGCCCGGGTCATCTCAGTCGGGTGATGAGGGAGCGCAGACGGGTGTCGGTCTCCAGGTCGTTGACGACCGTCGTCGAGGTCTCCTCCTCGTTGCGCAGCATGAGGACGCCCACTCCACCTGAGGAGGAGATCGAGTTCTTGGCACCGTTGACCTGCTGCTCCGCGGTGGCTGGGAGACCTCGTCGACAGTGACTGCCGTGGTCGAGTCGAACTCGGCCTGAGCGACGCTGGCGCGCAACGCGGCATCGGCGAGGATGACGTCACGCTGATCGGCGAACACCTCCGAGCGGATCCGGTCGGTCACGAAGGTCAGCAGCAGCACGATGAGAAGCAGACCGATGACGGTGGCGGTGCACACCATGCGCACCTCAAGGCTGCGGCGCAGCAGCCCCGGCAGGGGCAGACGCCGGACGACCCGTTCCTCCGTGCCCATCGATGACCCCATCGACGTGCCCCCTGAATTACGCATCGGGTTCATTGTAGGGGCGCCCGATGCGCCGTCGCTCACGCGGATTCGCCGACCCTGTAGCCGACACCGCGCACCGTCACCACGATCGAGGGGACGCTCGGGGTCCTTCTCGATCTTGCCCGCAGGCGCTGGACGTGGACATTGACCAGGCGGGTGTCGGCCGGGTGCTGGTAGCCCCAGACCTGACTGAGCAGCTCCTCGCGGGTGAAGACCTTCCACGGCGAGCGGGCCAGGGTCACCAGCAGCTCGAACTCCAGCGGCGTCAGGGCGATGACCGACTCGCCCGCGCTTGACCTGGTGACCGGCGACGTCGATGTCGAGGTCCCCGGCACGCACGTGCTCGGCCGCACCCGGGTTGGTGCGACGCAGACGGGTGGAGACACGAGCCAGCAGCTCCTTGGACTTGAAGGGCTTGGTCACGTAGTCGTCCGCCCCGGCCTCGAGACCGGCGACGACGTCCTGGGTGTCGGTCCGCGCCGTCAGCATGATGATCGGCACGTCGGACTCGGAGCGGATGAGCCGGCAGATCTCGACGCCGTCGAGCCCCGGGAGCATGAGGTCGAGCAGGACGAGATCGGGGCTGACCTCATGGAAGGCGTCCAGGGCCTTGGGCCCCGTCATGACAAAGGGTGGGCGTGTAGCTCTCCGACTCCAGCATGATGCCGATCATCTCGGCCAGGGATGCATCGTCGTCGACGACCAGAATGCGCGTGCTCATAGCCCGTATCTTGGCATGAGCCCCGGGACCCGAGGGACACTCTGCAATGCCGAGATGACACCCACAGTTTCCCCAGCAATTTAAGAGATTCCCCTCAGTTACGGGAAAAATGGCGTCAGCGTGCGCCGGAGCCGGGATTATTGCGGCCGAAACTGTGATCTTCACTGCGCCCCTGACCATCCTGAGCAGGTCTTGACGCCCAGCAGACGGGCTGCGCAGCGGGCGTCGATTTCTCCTCCAGGGGAGGGGCGCATGACGGGACGGACATGACAGCATGGGGCTCATGAGTACCGAGTTTCCCACCCTGACGACGTCAGTCCCGAGCGGCGACCCGGACCGCGAGGCCTCCCGGCACCTCCGGTGCGGCTTCGTCGGAGGCGACCAGGACGGATGGCAGGCCCCAGGCTCCGGAGGCGTTCACAGGCGCCTCGCCTCGTCCCGTATCCGGGCTCACAGGGGGCCCTGCCCCGGCTACGGCAGCTACCAGACACCGCCGGTCGGTCAGCCGGGCTACGGGGCAGACGGAGGACAGGCACCAGGGCTACACGGACTCCGCCGGTTACGGCGCCGGCTACGCCTCCTACCCCGGCGGCCGCCGGGTACGCGGGCATGGCGGCAACCCATCGGCCCTGGCGCCCAAGCCGTCGATCATCCCGCTGCGCCCGCTGTCCATCGGGGAGATCCTCGGCGGCGCCTTCGAGTCCCTGCGCGCCAATCCCAAGGCAATGTTCGTGCCCTCGCTGGCCGTGATGAGCGATCGTCGGTCTCATCTCCGCGGCGGGATCCGTCTACTACCCTTCAACCGGCTCGGCACCAGCCCGCCTACTGTCCCGTCCGGACAGCCCAGCGACGCCGACGTGCAGAAGCAGCTGTCATCCTTGCTGGAGCCTCTACGCCCAGTCCGGCCATCAGCAGCATCTTGACCATGCTCGCCTCCTCGATCCTCACCGGCCTGCTCATCGTGACCGTCTCGCGCACCATTCTGGGCCGCAAGGCGTCCCTGGGCGATGTGTGGCAACGGACCAAGCCGCGCGTGTGGGCGCTCATCGGCCAGGCGGTCATCATTCAGCTCATCCTCAGTGCCGTCATGGCAGCGGCCATCGGGATCTGGGTCGCTGTTGTCTTCGGCCCTCGGCGTCCCCGGCATGGTCGAGGGTCCTCCCGCCAAGGGGCCTGCGGCCACCGTCCTCCGTGGCGTCTCCTGGGCCTGTTCATCCTCATAGTGCTTGTCGGCCTGGGGGTGTTCGCCCTGACGTGCAGCTGTGCCTGGCACCGGCGGCCCTCATCCTGGAGAACGTCGGCGTCTCGAGGGGATCTCCGGTCGTGGACCCTGACCCGCGGCTACTTCTGGAGGATCGTGGGCATCCAGCTGCTGTCCGTCATCATTATCGTCTTCGCCACCGGCATAGCGACGATCCCGTGAGCCTCCTCGCAGCAGGAATACTGGCCGCCACAGTGCCGAGCGTCGAGACGCTCACCCTGGCCTATCGGTGCTGCTCGGCACTATCGTCACCGCTGCCACACTTCCCTTCGACTCCGCTGTCCGCGCCCTCATCTACACCGACCTGCGGATGCGCTCGGAGGGTCTGGACGTGGAGCTGCGACGCGCCGCCGGGTGTGACCCACCCGTGCTGCGCACCGTTCCTCCGTCAGTCTCGCTCGAGCCCTGGTTTCCTGCGCTACGGCGCCGCCGGGGCGGTCAGTGCGGTCTACGCCGCCAAGGCCCCGGCGACCCCCGACGCCGACGAGGCCCGGCGGGCCGCGAGCAAGGAGCTCTCCCGTCCCGATCTACCATCAGGGACCTCAGCTCTGTGGGCAGCGGATCCGGGACTGGATCCTGGACCACCTCGACACCGGCAGCATGGTCCCCGGGTTTCCCTCCTGGGTGTCGACGGCGATCGTCGTCACTCGTCGTCGCCATCGTCGTCGCACTGCTGATCCTCCCTGGTCACCAGGGTCTCCTCGGCACGCTGGGTGGCAACGCCGTCGCTGTCGGTGCTCACCGACGACCGCGACGCCGCCACTCTGACCCGGGCGGCCGATGAGGCTGCCGAGCGGTCCGACTTTCGCCACCGCCGTCGTCGAACGTTTCCGCGCGATCATCCGATCCCTGGACGAGCGCGGGATCATCGATGAGTACCCGGGCATGACGGCCCTGGAGGCGGCCGCGCTCGCCCACCGGGCACTCGGAACGCACCCGGTCGTGACCCCTGCATGAGGCCGCGCACCTGTTCGACGCCGTCCTCTATGGTCACGTGGTCTCCACCCGGTCCCAGGACCGGCAGATGCGTGAGCTCGCCGCCCAGGTGGTCACCATCACGCTCCCCTGCCCGGGCGCCCCTCGCCGGAGCCACTGCAGCAGGCCCGGGGCACCCGCATGAGCACACCCACGACAACGTCATCACAACCCGCGCAGCCGCCCCTCCCAGACCGATGTCGACGCCCCCGCCGACCAGGTGACCAATCCTCGCTGGTCCCAGCGTTGGCACCGGTGGCGCCTGATCGTCATCGTCCCTGGCTCTCCTGCTCCTACCCGTTCTCATCACTCTGTGGATGACGCGCACCACCTCCAGCACCCCGCTGGCGATCGACAATCCCAAGGGCCCGGGGACGATGGCCGCTGGCCGAGCTGCTGCGCCACGAGGGGATCTCCGTGAGCAAGGCCGGCAGCATCTCCCGAGGCCGCGCGTGGCGAGCAGGCGCGGCCACCATCGCCGTGGTCAACGCCCACCGTCTCAGCTCGGAGGACAAGCAGGCCCTGGCCCAGGCGGGTGGAGACATCGTCATCATCGGCGCCAGGGGCGGCAGCGACGCCCTGGCGGGACTGACGGACATGACCAGCAGGGCACTGCGGCAGCCCTGCCTCCACCACCCTGGCACCGCAGTGCGCCGACGCCGATGCGCGCGCCGCCCAGGGACTGGGCCGGCGCGCACGCCTCGGTGTCGCTGCAGGGCGACGACGACGCCGTCGGCTGCTTCCCCAGTGGGTGATGACCGCTACGCCTATGCCACTGACCCCCTTCCCAGCGGAGCCACGCTGCGGGTCCTGCCCGACCCCGGGCCGGTCACCAACGCGCACCTGGCTCAGGAGGGTCACGCGGCCATGGCCGTGCGTGCACTCGGTCACCACGACCATGTCCTGTGGCTGGACGGCCAGCACCTGGAGAATCCCACCGTGTGGAACTCCCCGTCCACACCTCCCTGGCTGCCGGTCCTTATCTTCCAGCTCATGGTGATCGCCGGCGTGCTGGCGATCGTCCAGGGCCGTCGCTTGGGCCGCATCGTGAGCGAGGACCTGCCCGCCGTCGTGCGCTCCACCGAGACCACGCTGGCGCGCGGCAGCCTCTACCGTCAGGGCTCTGACCGTCCGGGCGGCCGAGGCGCTGCGCTCGGGTACCGCACTGCGTCTGGGGACAACGCTCGGACTGCCCCTCGGGACACCGCGCCGCGACATGGTGGACGCCGTTGCGCGGGCCTCCGGGATCGATCCCGCCACGGTGGACTCCCTTCTCTACGGTCCGCCGCCCACCAACGACAGGGCCCTGGCTGCCCCTGGCCGTTCAGCTCGACCAACTCGAGAGCGAGGTTCACCCGCATGAGCACGGACAGCACCGACCCCACCCGCGAGCCGAGCGCCGCGGGTGGCACAGGCACCGGCGCCCCCACCCGTCTTCTCCCCACCGGACCCGAGCACCCTGGAGACCCCAGTGCCCAAGGGCGGCGGCTCAGCCCGATGCCGGCACCGACCCGCGCAGGCGGCTGGTGGCCGTGCGCAGCGAGGTCGGCAAGGCCGTCGTCGGCCAGGAGGCCGCAGTCACCGGACTGGTCATCGCCCTGCTCGCCGGCGGGCATGTCCTGCTCGAGGGGAGTTCCCGGCGTGGCCAAGACCCTCCTGGTGCGCTCGCTGGCCACCGCGCTGGACGTGGAGACCAAACGGATCCAGTTCACCCCCGACCTCATGCCCGGTGACGTCACCGGGTCCCTCGTCTACGACTCCCGCAGCGCCCAGTTCTCCTTCAGAGCCGGACCGGTCTTCACCAATCTGCTGCTGGCCGACGAGATCAACCGCACCCCGCCCAAGACGCAGTCAGCACTGCTGGAGGCCATGGAGGAGCGCCAGGTCTCCATCGACGGCGAGCCCCGGAGCCTGCCGGACCCGTTCATGGTGATCGCCACGCAGAACCCGGTGGAGTACGAGGGGACCTATCCGCTGCCAGAGGCTCAGCTGGACCGGTTCCTGCTCAAGCTGGTGCTGCCTCTTCCCGAACGGGCTCAGGAGATCGAGGTGCTCTCCCGCCACGCCTCGGGCTTCGACCCGCGCAACCTGCCGTCGGCCGGGCTACAGGCGGTGGCCGGCGCTGAGGACCTGGCTCTGGCCCGTGCCCAGGTGAGCACCGTCGGGGTGACCCCGGAGGTGCTGGCCTACGCCGTGGACCTGGTACGCGCCACCCGCTCCATGCCATCGGTGGCGCTGGGGGTCTCGCCCCGCGGAGCCACCGCGCTCCTGGCCGCATCGCGGGCCTGGGCATGGCTCGCCGGTCGGTCCTTCATCACGCCCGATGACGTCAAGGCCCTGGCCCTACCGACCCTGCGTCATCGCATCCAGCTGCGCGCCGAGGCCGAGATGGAGGGTGTCACCCCTCAGTCCGTCATCGAGTCCGTGCTGCGAACCGTGCCGGTGCCGCGCTGAGGCGTCGGCCGAGAGCGCACCGAACCGATCACCTGACCGACTCTCACGACAGGAGTGGCATGTTCCTGACGATGCGCGCCGTGTGGGCGCTCCTCCCGGGGATCGCCCTGGCCGTCATCGCGCCGCGCCCGGCAACCGTGCTGGCCTGGGCGGGCGTCGTGGTGGTGCTCATCGTGATCGACGTCGTCTGCGCGCCCTCGCCCGCCGGCTGCGGGCCTCGCGCTCAGTGAGCCACGGGGTGCGGCTGGGCGAGTCGATCACCTCAACGCTGACACTCACCAACACCGGACGGCGCACGGTTCGGCTCCTGCTGCGCGCGACGCCTGGCCGCCCAGCGCGGGGGCCTCCAACGAGCGCGGTCGGATGACCATCCCAGCGGCTCAGCGTCGCCGGCATCCACGGTGCTCACGCCTCGACGTCGGGGCGACCGCGAGGCGGGACCGCTGACCGTCAGGGTCGCCGGCCCTCTGGGCATCGCGGGACGACAGGCATCCCTGACTGTTCCGGCCACCGTCCGGGTCCTACCGGCCTTCCGGTCGCGTCGCCACCTGCACTCGCGCCTGGCTCGGCTGCGGGAGATGGACGGGCAGCGCGGTCATGGTGCGTGGCGAGGGAACCGAGTTCGACTCCCTGCGCGAGTACGTCGTCGGCGACGACGTACGATCCATCGACTGGCGCTCCACCGCCCGCCGCGGAGAGGTCCGGTGCGCACCTGGCGCCCGGAGCGCGACCGGCGCGTCCTCATCGTCATCGACTCAGGTCGACTGTCCGCAGCCCGCCTGGGGACGCCCCACGACTCGACGCCCAGATCGAGGCGGCCCCTGCTGCTGGCCGCCCTGGCCTCGCGCGCCGGAGACCGAGTCGACGTCCTGGCCATAGACGATGCCGTCCGCACCCAGGTGCGGGGCAGTACCGGGCCGGTTCTCATGACGGAGCTGGCCGAGCACCTCACCGACGTCGAACCGCGTCTGACCGAGCTCGACTGGACACTCCTGGCCTCCCGCGTACGCACTGTGCTCTCACAGCGGGCCCTGGTCGTCGTCGTCTCCGCCCTGGACGGCAGTGGTGGGGACGCGGCGATGATCCGGACGCTGACGACGCTGGCCCCGCGACCACACGGTCGTCCTCGCCTCGGCGCTGGACCCCGAGCTGGAGGAGCTGCGGGCCTCGCGTGACAACGCCGACTCCGTCTACGTGGCGGCGTCGGCCGAGAAGGACCTGGTGGAGCTGGATGCCGTGCACCGTCGCCTGCGCCGCAGCGGGGTCGAGGTCGTCGAGGCGCCCGGACCAGGGCCTCGCCCTCGGCGCTGGCCGACTGCTACCTGGACCTCAAGGCGGCGGGGCGGCTGTGAGACAACCCGCTGAGCGCACCGGTCAGCCGGCCTCGGGCTGGACGTAGCCGGCCTCGCTCTCCTCGAGGTCTCCCGTGACCCCCGCGGCGACGGCGGAGCGCCCCAGGATGAGGGTGTAGGCCCACAGCAGCGCCAGTGCGCCGGCCCCGATGGTGATCTTGACCGACCAGGGAATGGAGGCCGGTGTCACGAAGGCCTCGATGATGCCGGCGGCGGCCAAGGCCACGGTCAGACCCACGGCCACCGTGATGAGGGAACGGCCCTCGTTGCCAACGCCGCCGAACGGCTGCGGGGACCGGGGACCAGCATGGTCCAGAACAGCTTGAGGCCGGCAGCGCCCGCGACGAAGATGCAGGTCAGCTCCAGCAGCCCATGAGGCGAGATGAGCGAAAAGAACACCCCGAGCATGTCATGGTCGGCCATGATCGCCCCGGTCTGCCCCAGGGCGACAGCGTTGTCGTAGAGCATGTAGAGCGGCAGGATCCCGGTGATCCCACTGGCCACGCAGATCGCCGCGATCCGGGCGTTGTTGGTCCACACCTGGGCCGCGAAGTCGGGGGCGGAGTAGTTGGAGTAGTAGGACTCGAAGGCCTCGTGGGCATACTGGTCCAGCTCCTCAGGGCTGCCCAAGGAGGCCATGGCCTCCGGGCTGTGCAGGGTCCACACTCCCATCACCAGCGCCAGGGCGATCTCGGCGACCATGATCCCGCAGGTCCACCAGCGGATCCGGTAGAGGGCAGCCGGCACGGCCTGAAGCACGAACCGACGCACCGTGGGGTCCTCACCTCCCGGGTCCCGGTCAGGCGGCCACGGGCCGTCGCCACCCGGGAGGACAGCTCGGCGATGATCTGCGGATCCGGCGCCGCCGAGCGCACCCGCGACAGGTGGCGGGCACAGGTGCGGTAGAGGGGCCACGAGCTCGTCGGTCTCGCCGCCGCTGAGATGGCGGCGCGCCACAAGCACGTCAAGGCGTTCCCACTGATCACGGTGCGCAGCAACAAAGGCATCAAGATCCACGCAAGGAGTCTGTCATGGTGACCGAACCGTCCACATCCTCCGAGCGGATGATCGAGCGCGAGCTCATGGTCACCGGCGAGGCCGTCGCCGTGGAGATCATCCCCGCAACGGTCGTCAATCGCATCGCCTCCGGGCTCATCGACTACACGGTCTACTCCCTGGGCAGCGCCCTGTCCACGCTCGTGGCGCTGGTTCCTCGTCGGTGGCGACCTCGAGGCGGCACTGGCCGAGAACGCCGCTTTCATCAGCGCGGTCCTCGCTCTGGTCGCCCTCGCCTGGGAATCGTCATCCTGCTCATCGAGCTCCTCAGCGGGGCAGGAGCCTGGGGCGCATGGTGACCGGTACCCGAGTGGTGCGCGATGACGGCGGCACCATCAGGCTGCGCCACTGCCTGGTGCGGACCCTGCTCGCCGTCGTCGAGATCTGGTCGACCTGGGCCGTTCCGGCCGTGTGCACAAGCATCGTCTCCAAGCGGGGAAAACGGCTCGGAGACATGCTGGCCGGCACCTACGTGGTTCGTGACCGGCACTGCTCCTCCGCGGCCCCGCCTCTGCTCATGCCCCCCGAGCTCACCAAGTGGGCAGCGGGTGCGGACCTGCATGCCCTGCCCGGAGGGCTGAGCCTGACGGCCCGGACCTTCCTGCAACGAACCTCCGACCTGGCTCCCGGCTCCCGCCACCGGCTGGGGCTGGAGCTGGCTTCCCAGATCCAGGCATACGTCTCTCCCCCGCCGCCTGTGGACACCCACCCTGAGCGCTTCCTCGCCGCGGTGCTCACCGAGCGGCGCAACCGTGAGCTGGTGCTGGAGAGTCGCGACCGCCGCCTGGAGGAGGACGTGCTCCGGGACATGGCGCGCCCGCCCTATGAGATCGGCCGAGAGGCCCGACGGCGTTGAGGGACGACCCCAGTCCGGCCCCCGTTCGACAAGGGGCCTCGGCTCGACGCCGATTCAGTCCTGTGGCTGATGTGCCCGCGCCGGGGCACGCAGCGCCTCGTGGACCAGGAGGATCGGGACGCCGTCGCGCACCGGGTAGGCCAGGCCCACGGTCTGGGAGATGAGGGCGGGGCGGCCGGCGTCGTCAACGCCGTCCACGAGCTCGTTGCCACTCAGGGGCAGCGCAAGACGCTCCTCAGTGCCGGGGAAAGGGCCGGCACCTCGCTCGTCCTGAGCCGCCGGCCTGCCCGCTCATGCGTCGTCCTTCTGCCCGCGAAGAACCCGCAGATGGCCGCGCCGCAGGATCTCGTCCTCGGCGACCTCGGGCGGGGGCGGCAGCGGGGCGGTCAGGGAGGCCGGCATGATCCCACCGGGACGAGGCCTGTGCTCGGCGGGCGAGGCGACGGGGCGTGGGGCGCGGGAGGCCTCGCGGACGGCGTCGGCCAGGGGCCAGGAGATCGTCCTCGCTGGGGGCGCCGGCTCGAACTCGGTGGCCAGGCGGATGATCTGCCAGCCGCGGGGGCGGTGAAGGGAGGAGACGTGCTTCGCACAGGTCGTAGGCACTCGGGCTGGGCCTCGGTGGCCAGCGGCCCCAGCACGATGGTGGAGTCCGCGTAGACGGAAGTCAGGGTGGCCACGGCTGGGCGCTCGCAGCCGGGCTTGCGGCAGTGTCGGACTCTTCTCACGCCTGCAGGTTACCGTGCCGCTGCCCGGCGGTCATCCAGACGGCGCCTAGGCTGGCGGACGTGACCGACCTGTTTCCCCTTCCTCGCTCGGGCCGATTCCGCCGAGATCCACCGCTGAGGCGGCTCGGCGCCCAGCCAGGCGTCGTGATCGTCACGGTCGGGGACTACGCGGGCCGCTTCTGCCGAACCTACCGGCCTGGCGCACCCGGGCCGAGCGCTTCGACGAGCCTGTCGTGGACTCGGCTCAGGACCTGGCCAGGCGCTGGTCGTCGGTCGATCAGATCCAGTTCGCGGTCGAGGAGGCTACCCTCAGACCCAGCGCCCCTGGGAGCGCTCAGTGGTGCTGGGGCGCGGTTTCACCGCGGAGCCGCGCGCGGGGCTGCCTGCCCGGGTCGTCATCTACCGGCGCCCGGTTGCCTCCCGGGCCACGGATGAGGCGGATCTGGCCGACCTGGTGCGCCGGGGTCGTCGTCGAGCAGGTGGCCCTCATGCTGGGGCGCGCAGCCCGAGGGAGATCGACCCGCCCAAGCCTGTAGAACTGGCTCCCCGAGCCGGGCATTCTTCGCGTAGCCGGGCAGAGTTTCTGTGGGGCCACGCGAAACGCCCTGCTCGGCGCCAAGGGGGCCTCGGCGGAGAGAAGGGTAGTCAGTCCAGCAGGATGCGGCGCTGGCCTGGGCGGCGGCGTCGGGCTGGGCGGGCACCGTGGAGATGAGCGTCCCAGCCAGGTCTCCTCCCGCCTGCGCCGTCACGATCGTGGCGGCGGCCAGGCCCGCTGGGGGCCTGAGACGTTCTCGAAGCACCTCCTGCCCGGCCGTGCTCAGTCGGACGGCGGCGACCCTCGGCCGGCACCTCGACGACGACGGCGCTGCCCTTGGCGACGTGCGACGTCCTGGGTCCATGAGCCGTCGAGGGAGTGACAGGGCGACCGAGGTGGCCGACCGCTGTTGGCCACGGTGACCGCGGAGGTCAGGGAGGCCGCGCGCGCACTGCCAGGAGGCCGGAGTCGGCGGCGCCCGGCAGGCCGGCCTGCGCCCAGGCCCTGGTCATGGACAAGGGCCTGGGAGCGCTCGGGATACTCGCCGGCACTGCGAACCATGCGGAACAGCCGCGCCCACAGGGGCGCTGGAGGTGACCTGCACACCGTAGGTGCCTGCGGGTACACCGGCCAGCGAGATGTCGAAGACGGAGCCTGCGTCGACAGTCACCGACTGTGCCCCGGCCAGCGGACGGGCCCCGTCCTTGCCGAGCATGGTCACCGACACGGTCGCCGGGGCCTGCCCGGGGTTGACGACACGCACGGCCGGGGGTGTCGGAGGAGTCCGCGCCGGTTGTGGCGTCGGGCACCTCCCCTGGGAAGCGGGCTCGGCGATCTCGACGCCGGGGACCACGAGATCGGTGGCCGGGGCGGCCCCCGGGTGAGGACATCGGTACCGGCTGGGGTCTCTCCGTCGAGGGACTCGGTGACGAGCGCTGGCACCACGGATCCCCGTCGGCCTCGATGGACACGGCGATGCGCGGGTCCTGGCTGCCTTTCGTCTCCAGGGTCAGTGAGGAGGAGCCGCCCGCGGGCACAGTGACCTCGCCGTTGCTGGGCAGGGGGAGGCGGCCGACGGAGCCGTAGAGGTTCACCTTCGCCGTGGCCGGGGTGGCGCCGGGATTGGTCAGGCGCAGCTCGGCCGACGAGCCCGCGGAGATGGAGCCGCCCACGATCCAGGACATGGCGGCCGGCTGGCCGCAGGGGGCGGCGGTGAGCCCGCGAAGATCGCCACTCTGGGTCAGGGTGGTCACCGATCCGACAGCGTTGGCCACCCTGACCGGCAGCGGGGACGAGTGAGGATGCCGCCCTCGGCGGCACTCAGGGAGGTGACGGCGTCGGTGGGGACGGCCTGGCCGGCGTAGGTGGCGGACTGGATCGTCTGGGCCCCGTCAGCGGGAAGGATGGTGGTGGTGGACTCCATCGCACCGACGTCAGTGCCCCGCAGGGTGTTGAGTAGGGGCGTGAGGGCACACGTAGGTGCTGGCGGCTCCAGGCTGTGCCCAGGCTCAGTGCCTTCAGCGGCGGGGTCGGCGTGGTCGGGGCGGCATGGCCCCACCAAGTGACTCCTCCAACAGCAGCGGCGAGCGTGACCGAGCTCAGGACGCCGACACCGCGGGCGATCGACCGCCCCACCGTGCGGTGGCGCCGCCTGGGACCCCTTCGAGGCTTCCCGGACGGGGCGTCGGGCTCTCACCGCCCGGAATCTCGGCGTCGGAGTCCGCGGCATCAGCGGCATCCTCAGTATCAGCCGAGTCAGCCGCGTCAACCGGCTCATTGCTGCTGTCCGTCGTGGTCTCAGTGCTCTCGGCGGTTTCAGAGGAGTCCTGCTCGTCGGCGTCACCGTCCTGGCCGTCATCGTGGTCAGCGTGCTGGCCACCGTCCTGACCCTCGTCCCGGCTCTCGGCGCTGTCGATGGCGTCCTCGTCACCGGGCTGGTCCACGACCGGCCCTGTCGCCTCGCTCTGCGGTGCCTGCGGCTCGGAACGGTCCTGCCGGCTCCGCCGATTTCTCCGGCTGGTGTCGTCGTCATCGCGGGGCTGAGTCATGAGGCCATTTCCTTTCCGCATCGTAGGCAGCGCCGCCACGAGGTCAGGGCCCAGACGGCCCAGATCACGTAGGTGGCGGCGGCAGTGGACCTGCGGGTGTGGGTGATGACCAGCTCCCCGCTCTCGGCGCCGACGGCGAAGCCCTGCTTCCAGCTGCCGTCCTGGGCGGGAACCGTGGTGGGTTGGAGAGGACGACCGTCGAGGGTGGCCTCCAGCCGGCGTCGGCCCGCTCCCACCATGACGAGGGTGCGGGTGCCCGAGCCGGCCGGATACGCGTGCGGGTCCCGGAACCGGCGCCAGTGGAGGCGACCGAGGTGACCTCTCCGCCCGCGTCGATGAGGCTGAGTCGGGACGAGTCGGAATGTGCCGAGGAGGTGACGCGCCAGGAGTTGCCCGAGGCGGTCTGGGCGAGCTGCTCCAGGCCGGGCGTGGAGGTCAGGCCCACACGGGCCTCTGCGGTGACGGCGTCTGCCTCCTTGTCGTTGAGCAGGACGACGGCGATGCCGTGGGCCGCCAGGTCATCGGCGACCTGCTTGTCCTGCCCGGCGGTGGCTCGCGTGACGATCTGGGCGAGCTCGGCGTCGGCTGGGTCCTCCAGAACAAGGCTCTGGGCCCGTGGGGGCGGTGCGGAGCTCCGTCCTGCGTCCGGCAGTGGGCTTGAGGGCGGGGGTCGGTCAGGGCGCCTGCGGCACGGCTGCGCGCCTCGGCGCTGACCGCACCTGGCAGGGACGTCGCCGACCTGGGTGCCGGGCCCACGCCAGATCGTGGCCTGAAGCCCCTCGGAGGTGGAGGTGAGCCTGAGAACCCGACCGGCCGTTCCCGAGCTCTGGAACTGCTCGGCGATGAGGGGGACCTGCTGGGTGACGGGGTGCAGCGCCAGGACCTGATGATTGCTGCGCGCGGTGGGCCTGGTGGGACCAGATGGCGCCGACCGTCACCGGAGCGAGCAGAATGAGGGCAGGCAGCAGCCACGAAGGTCGTCCTCAGCCGCCGCGTGCCACCGCCGGACAGTGCCGGCAGCACGGACAGCGCAGAGGAGACATCGGAAGCCTTGGCGCCCTCTCGGCTCCCTGACCGCCGCCGTGCGTACCGCCCGGTGGGATGCTGTCCGATCATGCCCAGACGGCCTCACCGGCGGGCAGGGCCGCGGTGAGGAAGCCCGCTCAGCGCCAGGAGGCCCCGACCCCGGCCCATCCGTCGACGGGAGCCAGTCCGGCCCCGGTGACGTCACCGCCCAGACCGGTGGGCGTGCGCAGCGAGATCCCCGCCAGGATCAGACCCCCAGGGCCAGGAGGATACCGGTGCGCGCCACCCGCACGCGCCGGGAGACGAACAGGCCGATGACGCCAAGGACCGGGACGAGCAGGAGCAGTACCCGGACCAGGACGCTCAGGGCCCCGGAGCCGGTCATGGCGTCCATGGCTATCGGCGAGCCGGCGAGCAGGTCGAGGCTGCTCGGTGTCGGCGCGGAGACGGGCAGACCGATGTCAGTCAGCAGCAGTCGGAGGCCCCTCTGCCCAGCCGGTCCCTCTGCCCCAGCGCCATGCGCCCCACCAGGCCGGGGCGGCGGTGACCACCATGGGCACGAGGGTGAGGATGAGCTTTGAACCCGCGCCGGGTCGTCACGGACAGCAGCAGAATGATGACGGCCAGCACGGCCGCGGTGGCAGGAACGGCCGCGACGACGACACTCAGCAGCAGACCGGCGACAGCGGCCGCCGTAGCCGACCCGTAGCCGTACTTCTCGGCCTGAGGCAGGTCGGCCGCGGTCTCGCCGTCCGCCGAGTTGGAAGCGTCGGAGACATGATCGGGCTCATTGCTCTCGTGGGAGCCTCCTGGGCTTCATCACCGCCTTCGGGGTCGTGGGCCCCGTCATCGGCATCAGCCGCGTCCTCGGCACTCGCCGCCTGCGCCTCCTCGTCGAGATGGGCGAGGTCGGTGACCTTCTCAGCGGAGAAGCGGTCGAGCTCGGCACGTCCTCGTCAGTGAGCAGGTGGGCTCCTACGAGTCCGGACAGGACGAGGTCTCGCCGGTCGGCGCCCACGGCACGGGCCAGGGCCAGCAGCCCCCAGGGGAGGACGAGGTGGACCAGCAGCGCACCGAGGCGCCCCTGTCCCAGAGCCAGGAGAGCTGGGGCCAGGGCCCACACGAGTGCGGCCCAGGCCCGCAGAGGTGACTTTGCGGGTCATGGTTCCAGCGGCGAACCAGGCTCCCAGGGCGGCGAGTGGAACGGCCAGGAGCACCAGAGCGCTGACGAGGGGAACCGGCCCCGAGCCCGACGAACCGACCCAGCGCGGTCGGCGCGGCCAGAATGGCCAGCAACGGGGTGATGCCCCCCGGGTAGCCGTCACCGGCGGCGATCCAGGTGCTCCAGGCGGTGTCCCACATCTGTCGCCAACCGCCGCTGAACAGGGGCAGAGCCCCGCCGGTGATCGAGCGGGTGAGCAGCAGCCGGGACAGGCCGTAGGCGCTCAGCGCCAGGACCAGCACGATGACGGCGCTCAGGGCCCGACGTCGGCTGCGGGCCAGGGCAGCCAGCTCACGTAGCTCGAGCTCACTGGGAGCTGCTTCACGGGCACGGCGCTCACGCTCCTGGCGGGTACGGTCACGACGTACCCCCGGATCTCCGCGGGTGGCGTACAGGCGTCCCAGCGCGAGGCGGGCACCTTTGGCGTGCCGGGCGAGCCGGCGTCTGGCCGCCTTGACCTGTCGGCCACGGCCGGCTACGGCCAGGGCCGCACCGAGCTCGTCGCGGGCGAGCGCCGGCGCCTGGAGGCGAGCCTCCACACGGCGCGCATCGCCCGAGGATGACAGAACCAGGTCAGCAGCAGGCCCGATGGGCCGGGACGAGAACGCCGCCCAGTTGGTGAGCTGGGCACTGCGTCGGGCGCGGAAGGACCGCTCCGGATCGGGCTCGGGGAGTTGGACCTCAATGGCCTCGGCGTCGCTGCGGGCCTCGGGCCGGGAGGAGTGGGAGACGTGGGCGGGCCGACGCAGCCCCTGGTAGGAGGCCCGGCGGTGACGGATGACGGCGGTGGGCTCGACGATGACCCGGTATCCGGCCAGGCGCGCGGCGCGGGAGAGCTCCAGGCCGTCACCGAAGGGACCGAGCCACGGGGCGATGCCACCGACCTCCTCCCCACACGGCGCGGTCGATGAGGCACCGGCCGTTCCCCACGGCCAGAACGTCGCTGCGATCGTCGTGCTGCCCCTGGTCGACCTCGCCGGGAACGATGTCGTTGGCCCCTCCGGGCAGACGCGTGTGGCGCGCAGCCCGACCTCCAGGAGCAGCTCGGGTTGTCCCAGCCCACCTGCTTAGGGGCCGACGATCCCCACGGAGCGAGCGCTGGTCGCAGCGGTGAGGAGCTGCTCGAGGCAGTCCCTGCTCGGGGCGGAGTCGTCGTGGAGGAGCCAGAACCACACCCTGGTGCTCCGGCACCTCCTGGGAGGCTTCAGCCGGGGCCACGAGCTGCTGCTCGTGGGACGTGATCGGCGAGAGCGCACCGGTGGGACCGGTGATGGGACCGGAGCCGGTCAGCAGAAGGTCGCGCACGGAGGTGCGTGAAGCGCTCGAGCCGCCGTCAGTGTCCGAGCCGCCCGCGCCGTCGTCCGCCCCTGCGCCACGACGTTTGCGGTTGCCGGCGGCGACGAGCTCGGCGTAGGCGGCCAGCCCTCGGGCGACGGCGTCCCCGAAGCTCTTGGCCTCCTTGACCCGTACGACGCGCACCGCCGTGACGGCACCGAGCCCCGAGCCTCGACGAGCTCCTCGATCGGGGTCCCGTCCCCAGTCCGTTGGCTCGCGAGGCGACGTCGACGACGAGGACGACGTCGGGCGGGCAGGTCTGGGGAGGAGACGGCGGTCAGTGTCTGCGCCAGAAACGGCTCGCCCCGGCCGACACGACGACGGCCAGGGCTCCTACCCGACTGGCTCCCCTGTGCGGAGCCGGCGCGGGTCATACTGCGCGACGCTTGAGCTTGCGCCGTTCGCGCTCCGACATGCCGCCCCAGATACCGAAGCGTTCGTCGTTGGCGAGGGCGTACTCGAGGCACTCCTCACGAACCTCGCAGGTCGCGCAGACTCGCTTGGCCTCGCGTGTGGAACCACCCTTCTCAGGGAAGAACGCCTCGGGTCCGTCTGAGCGCACAGCGCGCGCTCCCTGCCACGCCAGAGGGCCTTCATCGACGTCGTCACCACCACCGAAGAGGAGCGACAGGACCTCTGCGTCAGGCTCCTCCGGCTGCTTGAGCGGGCCGTCGCCGAGGATGTTCCACATGCCGGCCTCCCTTCGATCCGAGCTTCTTGCCAGTAAGAATTACATGCGTGTGAGACAAGGCCAGTCAAGCCGGCGAGGGAAAGTTCACCCTCTCGTTACCGTCGACACCATTCCTTGATATCTCAAGGAATAACCCCATCTGGCTGCCACCATATGTTGACTTCCTACAAATCTCCTGGGAGGTGCCCGCGGCCCTGCCTGACAGCAGGGAGGAGCGTGATTTTCCTAGGGAAACTTCAGGGCCTCTGACGCACGATTTCACATTGACCCGACCGGCTGGACATTACCAGAAAGATTCCTGAATGTCAGTAGATCTGCTTCAATCTGGAGCCATGCACGACCCCCTGCTAACCCTGTTTCCCGGCCCTCACGACGCCGACAGACCGTGGCTGAATTGTTATGGAACTAATGAGCGAGTCGAGTTGACCGGACACGTTCTGTCCATGTGGTTGGCAAAAATAGCGGGATTGATCACAGTGGAGTCCGACCAGGGTGACGGAGTTCATGTAGGGCTCCCACCGCACTGGCGGACGGTGGCATGGGCCTGCGGGGCGTGGCTGGCGGGACGGACCGTGCTCCTGGGACGTACTGAGGAGATCGATACCGCCGGCTTGAGCCCCGAGCTGAGTGTGGCCTTCACACCTGAGGACCTGTGTGACTCGGCAGAGGTTCAGGTGCTCATCCCGGCTGCCTCCCTGGCGCTGCGCTGGCCGGGTGAGCTACCCGCCCTCGTGCTCGACGGCGCCGCGGACCTCATGTCCTACCCCGACCGATTCACACCGGTCGGCGTCCCCACCGACATGCCCTGCCTCACCGACCTCGCCACTGGCCTCACTGCCACCGGGGCGCAGGACGGAGCGTCAGACGGCGCAGAGCCCACCACCCTGACACGCTGCGAGCTGGCCACCCGGGTCGAGGCCGCTGCCGCCGGCTCTGAGGGCCAGACTGTACGGGCCACCCTGGTCCGACGCTCCAGGACCGCTCAGGCGCTCCAGGAGGTGCTGGTAGCCTGGCGCGCCGGGCGCACGGCGGTGGTCCTCACCCCAGAGGCGGGCGACGACGTCGCCGCGTCCGCGATCCGTCAGGAGGGCATCACCGAGCCGCGGACCGACTGAGCACCGCCGCACCGTCAGGGAACGTCGGCCTGGATGAGAGTCCCCTTCCCCTCAACGGACAGGCCTCGCTCGTCGGCGCCGACGAACACGGCCTCGCCCTGGGCGAGGGTCTGCGAGCCTGCCTGAGTCACCAGGGTCATGGCCCCTTCGACGGCCAGGAGGATACGCGGGCCGCGCCCAGGGACCGGCAGACGTCCGTCGGCGGCCACCACGGTGGTGACCATGAGCTCGAAGTCGTCCACCGGCGCGTAGTAGGCGCGGGTGGCGCGCGAGAGGTACTCGGGCGCCGGCGCGCACCGGGAGCGCCGCCAGCGTAGTCGACGCAGGCCAGCATCTCGGGCACGTCGATGTGCTTGGCCGTCAGCCCGGCGCGCAGCACGTTGTCCGAGGAGGCCATGACCTCCACCCCCAGACCCGAGATGTAGGCGTGGATGCTGCCCGCGGGCACGAACAGCGCCTCGCCCGGTTGGAGGGTGACGGGGTTGAGCAGGAGCGCGGCGGCGATACCCGGGTCGCCGGGGAAGGTGCCAGCCATCTTCAGGACGTTGGAGTCCACGCGCAAGGAGGGGGAGGTACCGGCCTCGAAGCGGGCCGTGATCTCGGTGACGAGCTCGTCGATCTCCTGCGGGCTCGGGCGGGTGGCGGCCGAGACGACGTCGGAGAAGACCTGCCGGATGCCGTACCGGGTGGGGTTGAGGCGCAGAGTGCGACGCATCCGTCGGGCCAGGGCGCTGTCCAGCCCGGCGAGGACCTCGACGGCGCGGCGCGGGGCCCGGAACCCGGCGACGGCCTGGAAGCGTGTGAGGGCCAGGACCATCTCCGGCTTGTGGTTTGGTGTCCTTGTAGTTGCGGCGGGGGTGGTCCAGGGCGATACCAGCCTCGTCCTCCAGGGCGTAGCCCTCGGCCGCCTGTGTCTGGCTGGGGTGGACCTGGAGGGACAGGGGGCCGCTCAGGCGCAATGAGCTTGAGGAGGAAGGGCAGCCGGCGCCCGAAGCGCCAGATGATGTCCTCGCCCAGGAGACGCTCGGGCTCGGCGTCGATGAGGGCGGACAGGGCGTCGCCTTCGGCGACCTGAGCCGGCCCGGCCGGGTGGGCGCCGTACCAGGCCTCGGCCCAGGGGGCACCGTCGTCGGCCACGCCCAGGAGCGCGGGTATGGCGGCGGTGGACCCCAGGCGTACTGCTGACGCGCTGGCTCAAGTCGTCTCATAGCGCCTCACCGTACCTGCACCGGGACCGGCCTGCGTACGCAGCGACGTCAACCGGGGAGGTCTCCCCCGTGAGGCCCGGCGAAGCCCGCCTCTGCGCAGTGGGCCGCCCCGTGCCGCGAACGACGGCGGCCACGGGCTGGCGGACGGGCGGCCGCTCCAGCCGAGGCAGAGGGCTCGGGCCTGTCTGCGACGATCCGGCGCCACCGGCCAGCGGACGTCCCTCGCCAGATCGCGAGCGTCCCCTGCCGCCCCTGACCGGCGTTCGCGTTCAGCCGGGTCACGACAACCAGTACAGCGGCGGTCCAGTAGACGTAGGCACCGGAGGCCAGTACTGCGAGCAGGTTCCACCGGGGCGAGTCGTAGCGCACAAGGTCGTCGGGGAAGTGCGCGGGGGCGATGATCATGACGACGACGCTGCCCGCCGCCGCCAGGCACTGAGGTCCCACCCGGTGCTGCGCGCACCGGATGCGAGTCCGACGACGGCCCTCCACGTGAGAGTCATGATGAGGGGGAGGGCGAAGACCCAGTGGTGCACCCACGCCACCGGCGAGACGACGGGGGCGATGAGGCCCATGACGCTGAAGAGGCGAGCAGGTCGTCGCCGCGGTGGGTCAGGGCGCGCGGTCTGCCCGGCGATGACGATGACGACACCGACGGCCAGTACCAGCCAGACGATCGATGATTGGGGGCCGGCAGTATCCGGGGAGAGCAGTCCGCGCAGCGACTGGTTCTCGGTGTCCCACCAGGTGGAGGCCACCCGGGTGGAGTCCCAGCATGCGAGCCCCCAGAAAGGTCAGCGACTCCTGGGGGCGATGAGGAATCCGATACCGGTGCAGGAGGCGGCGCTGGCCAGTGAGACGAGTAGCCCGCCAGTCGCGCCGAGCAGTGGCAGCAGCAGGAAGACCGCGGGGGTGAGCTCGATGGCGATGGCGACGCCGGTCAGGCAGACCACGCGGCCAGGGGGTCCGGCGGGGAAGCCAGTCGGCAGCCAGCAGGGCGTGATGAGGAAGAGCCCGACCTGGCCCCACGTCAGGTGCGAGATCACGGGCATGAGCAGACTCATCGCGTTGGCGGCCGCCAGAGCGGTCCAGATCCCGCCGCCGCAGCGACGCACGACGATCCAGGACAGAAGGAAGAGCGCCACCAGGGAGGCCACGGTGTGGACGGCGGCGGCCAGAGCCGGACTGCCCAGGGCGGAGCCGGAGAGAAGAGCCGCGCCGAAGGGCGGGTAGGTGAAGTACATGAGGAAGCCGGGGACCCCGGTATCGAGGGGCCGGCGTAGAGCGGCTGAGACCGGTCAGGAGGTGCTGGGCTCCGACCCGATAGACGAGGAAGTCGATGTGCGGCTCCGGTTGGAGGGCGGCGTCGAAGAGAGCCCACACCACTGTCACCACCGACCACAGGGCGATGAGTACCTGAGCCACCCGGGTCGCGCCCCAGGACGGTGACGCCGTATCCGTATCCATGTGAGGGGTTCTCTTCCAGCCGTGGGGAAGGCACCGGCCGAGCAGCCGGGCCTGAGTGGGCGTCGGGGAGGGCGCAGAGGGCCGTCGCACCGGCCGAGACCTGAACAAAAATCCAGAAGAAGGCTCGAAGAACCCGGGTCCCGGACCGGATGACCGGGAGTATTTCACTGATGAAGGCCACTTATCGACCGGAATACCCGCATCAACTTTTATGTTGTGATCCTTACATCTATCAAAGTTTTCACTACTGCATGATTTCCCCGAGAATAAAGCAGTTCACCGCGCCCAGGACGCAGGATGTCTGACGATGCGACTCCAGGGCAGGGCTGGGTGGAGCCAGACCGGCACCGCCACGAAGGCCGATGGCAGCACGCAACGACGGCGCCGCGAGCCTGGTGGGGCTTGCGGCGCCGTCGGGATCAGCGCTCGGAGGTGTCTCAGACCTGCTTCAGGCCGGGCCCTGGACGGGCCTCGATCAGGATCCGGCCTGTCTCTGGTCTGTTCTAGCTGCCCGCCTCCCGGGACGGGAAGGGAGCGAGGTCGGCCAGGCGCGGGTGAGCCTTGTCCTTGTCGGACAGGATCGCCTCGGCCAACGGGATCGGCCAGGGGACGTTCGCCGTCTCGTCAGCCAGATTGAGGAAGGTGTACTGGGCGTCGGGCGACCAGTGGTCGTTGACCAGGTAGGTGTAGGCGGTGTTGGGCTCCAGCGTCTGGTAGGCGTTGCCCACGCCCCGGGGCACGAACACGGCCACCGACGGGTCGATCTCGCAGGTGTAGACCGTCCCCGAAGGACGGCCCTCGCGCAGGTCCACCCAGGCGCCGAACACGCGGCCGGTGGCCACCGAGACGAACTTGTCCCAGGGCTCGGCGTGGATGCCGCGGGTCACCCCCACCTCGTTGTTGAAGGAGATGTTGTTCTGCACCGGCCCGAAGTCGGGCAGCCCCAGAGCCAGCATCTTCTCCCGCTGCCAGTTCTCCTTGAACCAGCCGCGGTTGTCCCCGTGAACGGTCAGGTCAATGCGCAGGAAACCCGGAATCGGTGTCGTCTCGATGGCGAGCGGCTTGCCCAGCTCGATCTGCCCCATGGATGGCTCCTTCTGTGTACGTCGTCATCACCGTCGACGCGCCTCACCGGCGACGCTCCATCGGGGAAGTCTATCGGCGCCGCCGCACCAGCACCTCAGCGACGGGACCGCACGAGCCGAACGTGCCGCGCACCACGGACATGCTCCCCCGAATCAGCCGATCCTGACGTCATTCGGGGCCGGAATGGGCCATGCTTGGGCATGCGAGGAATCATTCTGGCGGAGGCTCCGGCACACGACTCAACCCGATCACCCTGGGGACCTCCAAGCAGCTGGTGCCCGTCTACGACAAGCCGATGATCTACTACCCGCTGAGCACCCTCATGCTCGCCGGGATCCAGGACGTCCTCATCATCACCACCCCCCACGACGCCCCTCCTTCCACCGCCTCCTGGGTGACGGCTCCCAGCTCGGCGTCAACCTGTCCTACACCGTCCAGCAGGAGCCCAACGGCCTGGCGCAGGCCTTCGTCCTGGGCGCCGACTTCATCGGCGACGACAGCGCCGCCCTGGTTCTGGGCGACAACATCTTCTACGGCCCCGGCATGGGCACCCAGCTGCGCCGCCACACCAGCCCCGACGGCGGCGTCGTCTACGCCTACCAGGTCGCCGACCCCACCGCCTACGGCGTCGTCGAGTTCGACGAGAGCTTCAGAGCCATCTCCATCGAGGAGAAGCCGGCCCACCCCCGCTCCACCTACGCCGTGCCCGGTCTGTACTTCTACGACAACGACGTCGTCGAGATCGCGAGGAACCTCAAGCCCTCCGCCCGCGGCGAGTACGAGATCACCGACGTCAACCGCACCTACCTGGAGGCCGGCAGGCTCACTGTTGAGGTCCTCCCCCGCGGCACCGCCTGGCTCGACACCGGCACCTTCGACTCGCTGGCCGACGCCACCAGCTTCATCCGCACCGTCCAGCACCGTCAGGGCCTCAACATCGGCGCCCCCGAGGAGGTCGCCTGGCGCATGGGCTTCATCGACGACGACGGCCTGCGCCAACGCGCCGAGCCGCTGGTCAAGTCCGGCTACGGCGCCTACCTGCTGGGCCTGCTGGAACACCAGCAGGCCTGAGGCGGCGCACCGGGCAGGCGCAGCAGCTCTGATACTCGCGTGGGCGGGTGGCGCGAACCGACTCCACCCGCCCACGTGTGCCACGAGCCCATCTCAACAGTTCAGTTTCCTGTCCGATCTGTTACCTTCGAACAAGGTAGCAATTTCAGTTTTACTGAACGGATGGTGGAACCGATGGCAGATCCCCAGACACAGTCCCTGTCGCAGTCGCAGTTCGATGTGCTCTACGCCCTCCTGCGGACGGGCGATGCCCTCACCCAGCGCCAGATCCAGGAGTCCACCGGCATGTCCCTGGGGCGGGTCAACGCCGCCGTGCGCGAGTGCGAGGCGGCCGGCTACATTCAGGAGCGCCACCTGACCGAGGCGGGCCGGGCGGCCCTGGAGCCCTACCGTGTGAGCAACGCCGTCATCATGGCGGCCGGCCTGTCCCAGCGCTTCGCGCCGATCTCCTACGAGCGCCCCAAAGGGATGCTGCGCGTGCGCGGGGAGGTCCTGGTCGAGCGACAGATCCGCCAGCTGCACGAGGCCGGCATCACGGACGTGACGATCGTCGTCGGCTACAAGAAGGAGTACTTCTTCTACCTGGCCGAGCAGTTCGGCGTGAAGATCGTCGTCAACGACGACTACGTCTCACGCAACAACAACGGCTCCCTGTGGCTGGTGCGAGACATCCTGGCGAACACCTTCATCTGCTCCTCCGACGACTACTCACGGACAACCCCTTCGAGTCGCACGTCTACAAGGCCTACTACTCGGCCCAGTACGTCGAGGGCCCCACCGAGGAGTGGTGCATCACCACCGGCCCGGGCGATCGGATCACGGACATCGAGGTCGGGGGCGCCGACGCCTGGATCATGCTGGGCCACGTCTACTTCGACCGGACCTTCTCCGCCGCCTTCCGGCGCATCCTCGAGGCGGTCTACCACCTGCCCGAGACGGCTCCCAAGCTGTGGGAGGCGATCTACATCAGAGCACGTCAAGGAGCTCGACATGGTCATGCGCCGCTACCCCGAGGGCATGATCAACGAGTTCGACTCGGTCGACGAGATCCGCTCCTTCGACCCCAAGTTCATCGAGAACGTGGACTCCGAGGTCTTCGACCACATCTCGGAGGCGCTGGGTTGCCGCAAGACGGACATCTCGGGCTTCTACCCGCTCAAGCAGGGGCTGACGAACCTGTCGTGCCACTTCACCGTGGACGGCGAGGAGTACGTCTACCGCCACCCCGGCGTGGGCACCGAGGAGATCGTCGACCGTCACGCCGAGGCCGCCGGGCTACGCCTGGCCCGCGAGCTCGGCCTGGACACGACCTTCGTGGCCGACGACGACGCCCGGGCTGGAAGATCGCCCGATTCGTGCCCGAGGCCCGCAACCTGGACATCACCAATGTCGACGAGCTCAGGCAGGCCATGCGTATGGCCCGCAGGCTGCACACCTCCGGCAAGACGCTCGAGCGGGACTTCGACTACATCCAGGAGGCCCTGCACTACGAGCGGCTGGTCGAGCGTCACCACCCCATCGACCTGCCCGACTACGTCGAACTGCGCACCAAGGTGATGCGTCTCAAGGTGCACACCGACGCCGATGGCTTCGAGCGGGTCCCCAGCCACAACGACTTCTTCCCGCCGAACTTCCTTGTGGCAGCCGACGGATACATCGACTCATCGACTGGGAGTACGCCGGCATGTCCGACGTCGCCAGCGATTTCGGGACTCTGGTGGTCTGCACGCGGATGAGCGTCGAGCGCGCCGACGAGGGCGATCGGCTACTACTCGATCGCATCCCCACCACCCACGAGCGCCGCCACTTCTGGTCCTACGTGGTCTTCGCAGGCTGGTGCTGGTACGTGTGGGCCCTGGCCAAGGAGGCCGAGGGCGACGACGCCGGCCAGGACGTCTTCACCTACTACCGCCACGTCACCGACTACGTCGACGCCCTGCTGTCCTGGTACGAGGACGGTGAGGATGCGGCGCCGGAGATCTTCACGCAGGGTTAGACTGCTGACCCACCGCACGTGGCGTGTGGTCGGTGACCATCAGTGACCAGGAGACCCATGCTCGACATCATGATCCCGTTCTGGGGCGAGCGGCACCTGTATGAGACGGTTGAGGCCGTCCTGAGCCAGACCGATGCGCGCTGGCACCTGACCGTCGTCGACGACTGCTACCCGGATCCCGGGGTCCCGAAGTACTTCGAGCACCTGGACCACCCCCAGGTGACTTACGTCCGCAACGAGGAGAACCTCGGCATCACTGCGAACTACGAGCGCTGCATCGAGATGGCCTCGGCGGACCTGGTGATGCTCCTGGGTGGCGACGACATCATGCGACCCGACTACGTGGCACGTGTCTTGACCCTTCACGAGAAGTTCCCGCAGGCGGACATCTTCCAGCCCGGGGTCCAGCCCATCGATTCCCAGGGGCACGATGTCAGCACCCTGACTGATTCCATCAAGCGCGTGGTCATGCCGCGCACGCGCCAGCCCCTCCTGCTCAGTGGTGAGGAGCTGGCCACGTCCCTGCTCAGGGCCGACTGGCTCTACCGCCCTCACTGACCTTCCGCCGTGAGGCGCCTCGTCTCCACACCCTTCCGCCCTGGCTTCCCCATCATCCAGGACCTGCCCCTAGTCATCGACATCATCGCAGCAGGTGGCTGCCTCCTGCTCGATCCGCACGTGTGCTTCTCCCACCGGCGTCACGAGGAGTCGGCCTCCTCGACGTCGCTGTTCGACGGCCGCCGCCTTCGCCGGTGAGCGCACCCCATTGCCCTGGCCGCCCGCCTCATGCGACGTAACGGCTGGCACCGTGCCGCGCGCGGCCAGGCGGCACACGATCTCGCGGGCCCACGCCCTGTCGCTCCTGCCGACGGCGCTACGCCGTCAGGACTCGACGGCGGTGCGCACCCCTGACCACCACGTCCTGGCTCGCTAGCTCCACCACCGCCGAGTCTCGACGATTCCTTCGCGTACCCCAACGGTTTTTCTGTCGGGCCACGCGAGTCATGACCGGCTCGATGACGGAGGACTGGCTCAGCGGGCCTGCTGGCGCAGGTCGCCCCAGGGTCGCCGCCCCCGCGACCAGCGCATGGCGGCGCGCTCGATACCCAGCCAGCTGGCGATGGACAGGATGATGGTGACGACGCCGGCGACCAGTAGCAGGAGCGGCAGACCGTGACGGTGCATCCCCAGCAGGATGAGGAGCTGGAGGACCGGGAAATGATAGATGTAGACGCCGTAGGAGATGTCGTGGACCTTGATGATCTCCGGTGAGGGGCGGGACCGCTCCGAGCCACAGGACGACGTAGGCGATGAACGGCGAGGCCAGCTGGGCGCCGAAGCCCGGTAGCGCCAGGATGAGTGCCACGGAGCCGGCGGTCGCGATGAGCGCGGTCCATGGCCTCATGGGAAGGCGCTCGCGCAGCTGGTACATGAGCGCTCCGCCCAGGAAGTAGGGCAGCATGAAGATCAGCAGGGCGAACTCACCGTTGTTGTCGACGTAGGGGGCGATCCGGTCGATGCCGGCGTGCATGGCGACACTGACCAGGAACAGCAGCGCCGTGGGCCACACGTGGGAGCGGATGAACCTCCAGGACAGGAAGATGCGCATGATGTAGCACCAGAACTCGTAGTAGAGGTCTACAGGGAACCGTTCCAGGCTCCGGGGTAGGGCACGGTGGCCAGCGTCGTACCGATGTTGTAGGTGGAGATGTGCAGCAGGATATTGGAGTAGACGTAGCTGCCCGGCGTGGGCGCCGCCCGAAGAGGCCGTCGAGCGTTCCCTTCTCGATGAGGTGCGCCGCTGGAGCCATGACGAAGGCGACGAAGACGAGGGAGAAACAGGAATCGGGAAGATGCGGGTGACCCGGTTGATGAGGCAGGACCGGCGTCGGCACGCATGCGTGAGCCCGTGATGAGGAAGCCGGAGATGGCGAAGAAGCCGACGACACCCCAGCTGCCGAGGTGCTGCCCGGCCACCTCGTACCCGTTTCCGGTTCCGGCGAGGATGTCCGCGTGGGAGTAGAAGACGAGGAAGGCCAGGAGGCGGGCGAGATTGAGGGCGTTGTCGCGGACCGAGGTCGCGGGAGAGAACAAGCCTGCTGAACGGGTCGATGGCATGCGCGTCAGCCTATCGGAGCCGCCCCACCGTCACCTCTCGGTCACGAGTGTCCTTCGCCGCTACAGGTTGCGACGGCGCGCTGCTGGAACAGGGCGAAGAGGAGAACCAGGACGCCCATTCCGCAGGTATAGGCGATGGAGACGCCCAGGAGGCCTTGAGGGGACGAGGAGGACGAACATCAGCGTCATCGCCACGGCCGCGAGGGCGTATCCCACGAAGGCGAGCTTCTGAAGCCGCATCGTGGTCAGGGCGTAGTAGAGGACGACGCTTGCGGCATTCATGGCCCCGCCGAGGACCAGAACCATGAGCTCGGCGCGGAACATGCGAGATGTCCGTGCCGTAGACGACCCCCAGTATCGGAGCACCTGCCAGGAAGGTGACCGCTCCGACGACGACGAACGCCCCGACGGTCACCAGCAGCCCGCGCCGGATGAGCCGGTTGAAACCGGGCAGGTCGGCGCCGACCCACAGACTCGCCATGGAGGTGAGCAGGGGGCGGAAGACCATGATGGAGAGCAGGTTGATCGCCATGGCAGGCATGAACAGGATCGTGAAATATCCCTGTTGGGTGGAGTCGAGATAGTGCTTGATGGAGAATCTCGGCGCACTCGCCAAGTACATGGAGATGAAGGATGCCAGGCACAGGGGCAGGCAGATGATCAGCAGCTCCTTGATCAGCCGAGACTCCCACACGGGCCGCTGCGGGAAGAGACCGCGTGCCCGAGGCACGTAGAGGAGCACCGTGGTGACCAGGGAGACGGCCAGCGTGACGACCGTCGAGCTCAGAAGCTCACCGGTGGCGATGAGCATGCCGGAGAACGCAGCTGCCGTCGTCAACGAGCGCCAGAACCAGGACTGTCCCCCGATGTCGAGACGGCCCACCCGCTGGAACTCGCAGACGTAGACATCCTCGAAAGCGTCGAAGAGGCGGAGGGAGGCGATGAGGATGATGAGCAGCATGTCTCCGGGCCCGTCGCCGAAGAGCACCGCGTAGCCGACGACGCCCAGGATCGCATGAGCCCCACTGTGACGATCCTGGTGGCCAGGTAGGTGCCGAAGCTGAAGCGATGTCTCAAGTCGGTGACCTGGTACGGCCTGACCTCGTCACATGCCCAGGGTTGGAACTGCTGCCCGGCCTGGTAGGCCAGTCCGAAGACTCCGCCCGCGGCGAGCCCGGCGGAGCGCGTGACGACCACCGTCAGAATGACCGTCGCCAGCGACACTCAGCGACGGAGGCGGCGGTGTTCAGAAGTAGTCGCGGCCGACCTGGGAGGCCCTGCTCCCTCTGTTCGAGGCATGCGTGACAGCCTCAGTCGGCCGCAGCGTCTGAGGGTTCTGAGGCAGGCTCCAGTGTCCGCCTCAGGGGCCGATTCAGCGACGTCGGCGTACGGACCGAAGTCGATCTCGCAAGGCTTGTGGTTGCGGCGCTTCTCCAGGGGTGGCAGCTCCATGTAGTCGCCGTAGGAGCGGCGCATCATGGCGTCGTAGCCGCGGGCGACCTTGACGGTGATGTTCTCGAAGGGCAGCTCGAGGGGCGGGTAGAGGTCGTCCAGGTGACGGCCCAGTTCTCCGGGTCCCGCATGAGAAGTCGGCCATACGCTGGCAGTGTGGTGTGCTCAGTACGTGCGTGCCTTCTCCCCAGCGCCCCTGAAGGGAGCGCGGTGTGGCGCGCATGAGACGCAGTCCCACGTGGATCGCCGAGGTGATCGTGTGGATCGCCATGCGCTTGGCCCCGGTGATGCCGATGAGGTAGGGGGTGGGCGTGCCCTGGAGGTAGAGGAGACGGCCCCACAACCAGGGTCTTTACGGCTCATCCGCGGAACGCGCGACGTCGTCGGGCACGTTGTCCACCGGCAGGATGTCCAGGGAGATCGGCATCCGGTAGGCCGAGTCCTTGCCGAACTCGGGTACCAGGAGCGTTCCTTCAGGCCGAGCTGGTGAACATGAAGAGTACTCGGGGCGGGTTCGGGTGTTGTCGATCTGATAGCCGTCCGGCAGGGCGGAGGGGCCCTCGGCGAGGAATCGCTCGTAGTCGGCACGTGTCATGAGCACGTCGACGTCGTCGTCCCAGGGATGAAGCCCTGGTGGCGGATCGCCCCGATCATGGTGCCGCCGTACGGAGTAGGGGATGTCGAGGCGGCGGCGTGTCGTCGAAGTCCTGAGCATCTTCAGCGAGCAGGGCATGGATGCGCCCTCAGCAGCTCCGGGTCGTCCAACAGCGCTCAGACACGGTCTGACACTCCTATCGTCTCTCAGCCATGGTTACGTCGGCTATCCGAGGAACCCGCAGGCGATTGTGCCATACAGAGAACACCATCAACGCCGATCCTGATTAAGCAGGATCGGTCGAGGAGTCCGCAGGCCGAGTGGTGGACTCGGACTTCAGCGAGTCGATCTCTGCTCGCAGGAAGGCGATCTCCTCGGCGAGACGCGCCGCTCCTCGTCGGACTGTGACAGGTCAACGCTGAATCGGAGTGAGAGCAGGAGCATGATCACCCCGGCGAGGAAGAAGGCGAGGTTCAACGGGACCTTGACGCCCACGAGGTGGGCCGCCCCTTCCAGGACGCGGGGAAGATCGAGATGACCGCCACAGCGATCGCGATGACCAGCCACCAGGTGGCGTAACGCTCCTTCATCCCCTGGTTGCGCATCCCGGACAAAGATGCCGAACAGGACGATGAAGGCGAAGATGACTCCAGCCCGGTAGGTACTGGTCACCCTTGAACCTCCCTGACCTCTGTCGTCTTGAACTGCGAGCTCGGCCGGCTCAGCGCCACCCCCAGGGCGAGGAAGGCCCTGATGAGGAACCGCGCTGCCTTGAGCGGGCTGTGGGACGGAGTCCCGCCGGCACGCGGACGCATGACGACGGCGGCCTGTCGGATGCGCAGCCCGGAGCGCTTGGCGATGACCAGGGCCTCGATAGTGTCGCCGAGGTACTCGGCCGGGTACTCGTGGGCGAAGAGCTGGATCGTGCGCCGGTTGGCGAGCTTGAAGCCGGAGGTGGTGTCCGTCAGCCGGGTGCCGCAGACTCGCGAGAGGATGACGGAGAGAAGCTTCATGGCCCACTGACGGGGGCCTCGCACCCTGAAGTCGCCCTTGCCCGCGAAGCGGGCACCGATGACCAGGTCCGCGTCCTCGGCCTCGGCCGCGGCGAGAGAGGCGTCGATCTCGGTGGGATCGTGCTGTCCGTCGGCGTCGAGCTGGATGGCACGGCGGTAGCCGTGGCGCTCGGCGTAGAGGTATCCGGCGCGCATCGCTCCCCCGACCCCGAGGTTCAGGGGCAGGTCGAGAACGGCTGCGCCGGCATCGTGCGCGATCTGGGCGGTGGCGTCCGTGGAGCCGTCGGAGACGACGAGACGTCGACCTTGTCCCCGCAACGCGCCGAACCTCCTCGATGACGGGGCCGATGACGGCCGCCTCGTTCCAGGCCGGCATGATCGCCAGGGAATCGTGCTGAACAGTGGCGCGTGAAACTACTGACACTCCTCACGCCTACGGACTGAGGCAACTATACGCGGCCGGTCCGCCGCCGATTCGCATCCGGTTCCGGCCAGTTGCCTACGCCAGAAGTCCGCTGAGGTGGTCCTCGAGCCGCTCCATGGAGTCGGTGGGAGTGAAGCCTGTGGCCTTGATCTTGGCGAGGTCCAGGACGAGCTCAACGGCCGCGGCGCGATTCCCTCCTGACCGGCGTAGTACTCCTCGGTGGTGACGGGTGTGACCTCGTCGGGGCTGTGGCCGGCTCGCTCGTAGACGCGCTTGGCGACGTCGGCCCAGGAGACGACCGGCCCCCCGCCGGAGAGGTTGTAGGTGCCGAACTCGGCTCCCGAGGTGAGCAGGTGAACGATGCCAGCGGCCAGGGTCGGAGGCGAAGGTGAGTCGGCCGGTCTGGTCGGCCACGACGCTCGGGGCGATGCCGCGCTCGGCCAGGGAGAGCATCGTCTTGACGAAGTTCTTGCCGTCACCCACCACCCAGGAGGTGCGCACCAGGTAGTGGCGCGGGCAGACGCTGACGGCGGCGTCGCCGGCGGCCTTGGACTGACCGTAGACGCCCAGCGGTGAGGGGGTCTCCGCCTCGGAGTGGACCGGTGTGGCGCCGTCGAAGGTGTACTCGGTGACAGGTGCACCAGGGTCAGACCGTGCTGGACGGCGGCCCGCGCCAGGGATTGACCGGTCCGACCAGTGTTGGCCTGCGCAGATGAGGACGCCCCTCAGGGTCTCCGCCCCGTCCACGATGGTCCAGGCGGCGGCGTTGATGACGACGTCGTGGCTCGACCAGTCCCAGGCGGACATGGCGGCCGCGTCCGAGATGTCCACCTCCGGCGAGATCGACGCCGGTGGGCACGAACCCGACCTGCGGCAGCAGGGTCATGCGAGCGCCCGCCCCAGCTGGCCGTTGGCGCCGGTGACGAGAACACGGCCGCGCGGCTGACGGTCTGCGTTCCCAGCTTCCAGAGGGACGTCTCCTCTTTCTCCCTCAGAGGCGCGGTGTCGTTCACTAGCCGATTCTCCCTTCCCACTTGGCGTCATCTCGCCGAAGTCCCACTGTGCTCCGTCGGTGAAGCCTCACGAGCAGGCCATTGCCAGCCCTCAGTTGATGTGGGTGAAGTGAGCGGCGTAGTAGAGGGCACCGAGCGCGAAGACGACGAGGAGCTCCTGAGCCGCTTTCCCGGTGAGCCGACCGCACAGAGGGACCGCGAGCACCGGGATGAGCACGTGACGTAGCGGTTGAGGACCCCGGTGCTGGCACCGAAGGCGATGGCGAGCAGGATCGTCATCGGGCCGACGGCGGTGCAGGACAGCAGTGCTGAGCGCGCGAAGGCCCGCTCGATGACGGTCGCCTTGACGTCGAACATGGCGGTGGCCATGGCGCCGGCTACGAGGATGGCGACGAGCACGTTGGGGAAGATGGACCAGGGAGAGGTCACCCCGGACCACCCGGTGCCAGGGCGAAGACCAGCTGGTAGGCGTCGTCCAGGGAGAAGACCGTCAGCCCGTCGAGGTTCGCCGGCGGGTCCAGCGGCGGGCGGTCGACGACCGCCGCGACCGTATGAGCGCGGACCACCATCCAGATCGAGGAGCCGGCCAGAGGCAGGACCACCAGGGCGATCCTCCCCACAGGCGCGGCAGGCAGACGGCTCGCCGTCGGCCGTCCCATCATCACCAAGACGCCTGACCGACGCCGTACGAGGACAGTGATCACGTACCAGGCGAGGAACACCAGCGCGCCACCACGCAGAACACGTTCTGGAACTTCACGAAGGAGAAGACGATCGATATCCCGATGAAGGGCCAGACACTCCACTCCCCGCACGTAGAGCACCATGGAGGCAATGATGAGGGTCCCCGCCAGGAGGTTGAGCGCATCAGGGGTGACATAGGCATTCGTCAGACGGAACCCGGGCATGGAAGCGACGGCGGATCGGCAGCGCCACCGCCACGCCCCACCGGGCTCCGAGCCGGCGCAGACATCCAGGCCAGGGCCACCATGCCGAGCCACAGCCACACGGCTCCGGGTGAGCCGAGCAGCGGTGATGAGCTCCATGTGGAGGAAGCGCTGCAGGGGCCAGGACATCCACCCAGTGAGGAAGAAGTAGGCCGGTGAGTGAATGTCGGCCGAGGGTGTAGCCGTAGATGAAGGTGTCGGAGTCTGGGACGTAGGGCGCACAGACCCCCTGGTGCATGAGCTGTGCTCGCTGTCGAACCCCACTCTCTGCACGCTGCCAGGACCCGGGCGTACTGAGTCCGTCTTGTCCCGGTGAGGACCACGTCCCAGCGCTGAGCCTTGTTAACGGCGTCGATGTACTGGAACTCGTCGACGATGGACAGAGAGCAGGTGTCGCACCATGAACCGGTACGTGAGGACCCCTGAGATGAGCGCGAACAGCCCGCTCAGTGCCGCCCACTGCGCCTGAGAGGAAGAGCCAGAATCCGAGCCGACATCCTCGCACGAAGACTCCAGTCATCAACCGCATTCTTGTCATGGTCGACATCAGAGTGCTTCTGAGCGGTGGACTCCGATGATTCCTCCGCCGGTGTCTGCTCGCCATGCGACGTTTCCATACGTCTCCATCCGATCATGTACGGATCATTGCCTGTCACGCACGGTGTCGACTGGGGAAACGACACCGTCAGCGACGTCGCCGCGACAGCCACCCAGCGACGCCAGGACCGGAGTTTACCGATATCGACCGTCAAAACCCTCGAGGACCTCACTGTGCCATAGCGGCGCGGTAGCCTCGATGTGCGCCTGGGCGGAGGCCTTCAGGTGAACTCGTCGGCCCGCTCGGCGGCGGCGACCCCAGGGCGCGGCGCCGTTCGGGGTCGGCGTCGAGCAGCACGAGGCCCCGGGCGATGGCCTGGGCGTCGGATCCGCAGTAGGCGACGGCGTCCCCCCCGACCTCCGGCAGGCTCAGCTCACGGGTGGTGAGCACAGCGGGCCCTCGCAGGCCATGGCCTCGAGCACCGGCAGACCGAAGCCCTCACCGATGGAGGGGTAGGCCGGGATCTCGCAGCCCGGACAGGAATCCCGGACAGGTCCTCCAGGGGCAGGTAGCCGGGCCGCAGGACGGTCAGGTGCGGGGGAACCTCGGCCAGAGCCGGCTCGATGTCGGCGTCCCAGCCGGGCCCACCGGCCAGGACCAGGGCCGGGCGTCGTCGGAGTCGCGGAAGACGCTGACCCAGGCACGCACCAGGTTGGGGACGTTCTTGCGGGGCTCCAGGGTCCCCAGGAAGCCGATGTGGCGCTTGCCCTCCAGGCCGAGGGAGGCGGCTACACGGCCCGCTCGGCGTCGTCGACCGGGTGGAAGACGGAGGTGTCCCACGCCGTGGTAGGCGACGTGGAAGCGCTCGGGGTCGCCGCCGACATAGGTGATGGTCTCGTCGCGAGTGGCCTGGGAGGGAACGACGAGCGAGTCGGCCCCGCGCACGGCCCGACGGATGGCGCGGGTGAAGAACTTTCTGCTTGAGGGAGAGTGGGCCTGGGGGTGGGAGAAGAAGGTGGCGTCGTGGAGAGTGACGACTACGGGCACCTGGTGCAGGGCCGGGAAGGTGTAGTGGGGCGAGTGCAGGACGTCAGGGCGGATCCGGTGGATGAGGGCCGGCAGCCCGGTCTGCTCCCAGGCCAGGCGGGCACCGCGCGACTCCATGGACTCCGAGACCGGGAAGAGGTGGGCGCGGGGCACCTTGGCGGAGAAGTGCGCCACGTCCCGCTGCTGGACGACCATGGCCGGGTTGACGCCGGAGGCGATGAGCTCGGGCACCAAGTCGTCGACATAACGCCCCACGCCTCCGAGATCTGCCGGGATCGCCGTCGCATCGAGAAGAACCTTCATGAGGCAGGCTACCGCGCGCGCGCGCCACCCCTGTACTCTGAGCGCATGAGCGCAGATCACTCCCGCCCGGCGCACTCCCCGGCCCCTCTCCCCGCCTCCCGCACCGCATCGTCGAGCACCAACGACTCCCGCCGCCCCGCCCGGCCCCGAGGACCGCGGGTGGGCATGGTGGTGGAGCAGCTGTGGCAGCCCGTCCCGGGCGGCTCGGCACCTACATCGTCAGAGCTGGCCAAGGCCCTGCGTGCCAGGCAAGTGCCCGTGGCCGGGATCACTGCCCGCCGCAGGCGGCCCCCTCGCCCCGAGAGGTGGGGCTGCCTTCGATGCCGATGCGCTCCTCCCACCTGCCGCGCACCGCCCTGTACGAGTCCTGGAACCGCCTGGGACTGCCGCGCGCCGAGTCCATCCTGCCCGGCGCTCAGCTCATCCACGCCACCACCTGGGCCCTGCCCGCCACCTCGCTTCCTCTGGCCGTCACCGTGCGACCTGGCCTTCCTGCGCGCGCCGGAGCACTTCACGCCCGCGGCAACGCCTACTTCAGCCGCTCGCTTGAACGCGTCACCACCGAGGCGAGCGCGATCATCGTCCCTCCCAGGCCACGGCCGACGACTGCATCGCGGCGGGGATCGACGCCGCCCGCCTCTACGTCATCCCGCACGGGGTCCGCACCCGCGCCGTCACCGACGAGCAGGTCGAGAGCTTCCGAGCCACCCGCGGCCTCGCACGCGACTACGTCCTGTGGACGGGCACGCGGAACCGCGCAAGAACCTGCTGGGGCTGCTGCGGGCCTTCGTCCTCATCGACGAGCACGACGACGCCGGCGACCTCGACCTGGTCCTGGTCGGTCCGGCCGGGTGGGGCGACGACGCCGTCGACGCGCGAGCTGCTGACACGCCTGGGTGATCGGGTCCACGTCACCGGCAGGCTCGACGACGACGAGCTGGCGGCCGCCTACAGCGGCGCGCGCGCCTTCTGCTTCCCCTCCATCTGGGAGGGCTTCGGCCTGCCGGTCCTGGAGGCCATGGCCTACGGCGCCCCGGTGGTCACCAGCGCCGGAACCTGCATGGCCGAGGTGACCGGGGATGCCGGCCTGCTGGCCGACCCCGCCTCGCCGCGCGAGATCGCCGACCGTCTCGCCGAGGCGGTCGGTCCCGGCCCACGACGAGCTGGCCCGGGCGGGCCGCGAGCGTTCCCGGACCTTCACCTGGGACGCCTGCGCGGCTGCGCACACGGAGGTCTACCACGCCCTCATCGGGGGTGCGGTGTGACTCAGCCCGCGCGCCGCCCCACCGCTCGCGTCGTCATCGTCAACTGGCGCCGGGCCCGAGCTGACGATCCGGGCGGCCGCTCCATCACCGCAGCAGCTGGAGAGCGAGGGACGCACTCGTCGTCGTGGACAACGCCTCCGGGGACGACTCGGCCGAGCGCCTGCGCCAGGCCGGCCTGACGGTGGTCCAGTCGAGTGAGAACCTGGGCTTCGGGGCGCGGCGTCAACCTCGGGGCACGGGGCATGATCGAGGACGTCCTCGTCCTGCTCAATAACGACGCGGCGGCCGAGCCCGGTTTCCTGGAGGCGATCCTGGCGCCCCTGAGCGACCGCCACCGACCACACCGATCTCCTCCGCCCAGAGGGACCTGCACGGGCGACGTCGGACTACGCTCCGGCGGCGACGGCGCGCGATCCTGCTGGCCGGCCGATGAAGCCGGCCGTCCCGGGCCAGGACGCACTGGTCTCGCCGGGCACCGGCAGGTGGGTGAGGGTGAGCGATGAGGCCGCTGCCCGCGGGGAGGGCGAGGTCCTGGTCAACTCCACGGGCAACCTCGTGGACGCCTCCGGCAACGGCTACGACCGCGACTGGCTGGTGCCGGCCGAGCAGGAGCACTCGCCCAGCGAGGTCTTCGGCCTGTGCGGGGGCGCCTGCGCGATTCGGCGTGAGGCGTGGCAGGCCCTGGGCGGTTTCCGCGAGGACCTGTTCATGTACTACGAGGACACGGACCTCTCCTGGCGCCTGCGCGAGCACGGGTGGAGGGTCGTCTACGTACGCGAGGCGGTGGTGCGCCATGAGCACGCCTCATCCTCGGGCACCGGTTCGCCGATGTTCATCCGGGTCAACGCCCGCAACCGGATCCTGGTGGCGGCCGCCCGAGTCCGGCCCGCGTCGTGGTGCAGGCGCTGGCCCGCACACTGGTGCGCGGCCTGCGTGGTCCGCGGCGGGGCCCGGTGATGACCGGGCTCGCACAGGCGCTCGCCGGGCTGCCGGGCGAGCTGCGCCGCCGCTCAGGTGGGCCGTCAGGACGCACAGAAGCCCTTGAGGCGCCGCGGTCCCGGCGCCCGACTGCGCCGATGGCGCCCTACCCGCTAGAGTTACAGAACTGAGACGTAGCCGGAGGCCCAAGCCCTTCGGCGGCGGTGTCAGACACGTCATGTGCCGATGACCGGATCGAGGAGGACCCCAGAAGATGGCTGGACAAACGCACGAGCCCCGCAGAGTCACAGTGAGTGACCCGTACCCGTAACCGTCCCCTGATGCTCAAGCGGGCGGTCCAGTCGGTCGGGGCGCAGTCCTTCCAGGACCTTGAGCTCGTCATCGTCAACGACGCCGGGAGCACCGGGCCGGTGAAGAGCGCTCTGGAGAGCGCCCCCGAGTGGCTGCGGGGACGCACCACGGTGGTCACCAACGAGACCTCCCACGGGCGTGAGGCCGCCCTGGAGGACGGACTGGCGGCCTCCTCCTGCAGGTTCTTCGCCATCCATGACGACGACGACTCTGGGAGCCCGGCTTCCTGGCCGCCTGCGTGGCCCACCTCGATGAGCACCCCGGGCCACGGTGCTGTGGCGACGCTGCGACCTGATCTCCGAGACGGTCTCGGAGGAGGGCCTGACCGAGGTCAACCGGGGATCCTGGCACCGGACAGAAGGCTGGACCCTCATCGACACGATGGTGGCCAACTACGTGCCGCCGATCTCCCAGCTCATTCGCCGCGAGGTGGCCGACCGCATCGGCCACTGGGACGGCAACCTGCTGACCCAGGCCGACTGGGACTTCAACCTCCGCCTGCTGGCGACCTCCCCGGTCGGCTTCATCGACGGCGAGCCGCTGGCGCACTGGCACCACCGCGACTCCACCGACGAGTCAGTGGGCAACTCCGTCGTCGTCGACGCCGTCCACCACCGCACCGACAACCTCGCCATCCGGGACCGTTACGCACGCCGGTCCCTGGACGATGCCGGCAGCGGCTCCCTCCAGAACGGCCCGGCCGATCCGGAGAACCTAGGTCTCATGCTCGTCTCGGCCGAGTACTACCACCGGCTCGAGGAGCGCCTGCGCCTGCACGAGGAGAAGCTGGACCACCAGAACGCGTACCTGACCCAGTCCATCGCGCAGCTCCATGAGGCCCATGCACTCCTGCGCTTCACCGTGGCGACCTGCACGGCTCGATCCGTCATCCTGCTCAGATCCATGAGACCAAGGCGAAGATCGACCACCTCGAGGCCACGGTCAAGCCCTTCTTCCGCACCGTGGCCCAAGGTGTCAAGAGGATTCGGCGGGGCTGAGCAGCAGCCCGCCCCGCCGGGCCTCAGTCCTCCTTGGTGACCTCAACCATGGGGCGCGGCGGGGTGATGCGCTCGTAGTGGGCGCCCAGGGCCACCAGGCCCCGGACTCCATGCGCGGCCCCGGGGTGATGTCGAAGGCGGTGGCCTTCTGATAGGCGTCGATGACGCTGGAGGCTGCCAGGGGCTGGATGGACCCGGAGATGAGGTAGGCGCCCGGACGCAGCATCATGGCGGGGATGGAGATGTCCACGCTCCCCTCGCCCGGCTCGATCTGCTCGGGCTGGAAACCGTTGTCAAGGCCGTGCAGCCCCCAGACGAAGATGCCCTCCCGGGTATCGATGGAGCAGCCGAAGACGGGCTTCTCGATCGTCTCCTCGCAGCGGTAGTGCAGGCGGATCGTGGCCTCGTCCCCGGTACGCATGGGAACTGACCGACCCTGCCCGAGCGGTCGAGCAGCTCGATGCGGCTGATCTGGGCCTCACCGCTGCCGAAGCGGGTGCCGATGCCGTCCTTGACCTTCTTGGCGCCATGGGTGAGGTCGGAGTACTTGTCAATGACCTCGGGGGCCGGTCCGACCTCCTTGAGCCGGCCGTGATCGAGCCAGGCGACCTCGTCGCAGAAGGTGCGCATCTGCTCCAGGCCGTGGGAGACGACGACGACGGTGCGGCCGTCCTCGCGGAACTCGGCGAACTTGTCCATGCAGCGTTCCTGGAACTCCATGTCACCGACAGCCCAGGACCTCGTCGACCAGGAGGATCTCCGGCTCGACGTGGATGGACACGGAGAAGCCCAGGCGCACGTACATGCCCGAGGAATAGTTCTTCACCGGCTGGTCGATGAACTCCCCGACCCCGGAGAAGTCGACGATGTCGTCGAACTTGGCCTCGATCTCCTTACGACTCATCCCCAGGATGGCGCCGTTGAGAAGATGTTCTCCCGTCCCGGAGAGCTCGGGGTGGAAGCCGGATCCGACCTCCAGCATGGCGGCCATGCGCCCGCGGGCGGTGATGGAGCCGGTGTTGGGGGCCAGGATCTTGGCGATGCACTTGAGCAGGGTGGACTTGCCCGAGCCGTTGTGCCCCATGAGTCCGAAGGTCCTGCCCTCGGGGATGTCGAAGGTGATGTCCTTGAGCGCCCAGAAGTCCTCGTAGACGCCGCGGCTGCGCTGCAGAAGGGCGCCCTTGAGGGACTGGTTGCGGTGGTGGTAGATCCTGAAGCGCTTGGAGACGTCCTCGATGCGCACGGCCGGCGCCGTCGAGGGCGCGGCCGAGGCACCCCGCGCCGCCGAGGCGAGTGATGATGCGGACGATCCGGTTGATGCAGTCATCTTGATTGTCAGAGCTCCTCAACGATGCTCGCCGAGTGCCGGCGGAAGAAGACCAGACCCAGCGTGAGCATGACGACCGCCCACCCCAGACAGGCCAGTGAGACGGGCGGCGACGGCAGGGGCGAAAGTCGTACAGGCAGGATCGGAAGGCCTCGAGGAGAGTCTCGGCCGGGTTGAGCCGGGCGATCGTCGTGATGGGATCGGCGCTCCGTTGATCTGCCAGCCCGCGTCGAACGAGTCGGTTCTGAACGTCGTCGACCATGGTCAGGGGAAGACGACGCCGGAGGCGTACATCCAGATCTGGTTGAAGATCTGCCACAGGTGTCCCAGGTCCCGGAAGTAGACGGTGGCGATGGACAGGGATGAGGCCAGCCGACGGCGAACATGCCCGCCAGCAGGGTGACGACGAGCAGCGCCGGGATCATGAGGAGGACCCCGGGGCCGCCCATGATCATGGCGATGATGATGAGCACGAGCAGCTCGAAGGCGAAGTCCACGGCCAGGGACAGCACCGCGGGTAGATGAGGACCTGGCGGGGAAGTAGACCTTCGTGAGCAGCCCCGAGTTGGACACGAGGGCGTTCATGGAGGACATGATGCCGCTGGAGAAGAAGGTCCAGCTGAGCACCCTCGATGCCGATCCACAGCGCGAAGGGTCGATCCCGGGTTGCGGCCCGGCGTCACACCGCCGCGGAAGACGACGCCGAAGATGAGGGCGAAGATGGCGATCGTGGCCGGGGGTTGATGAAGGACCATAGGCGCCCCAGCGTCGTGCCCTTGAACTCGAGGAGACTGAGCGCTGGGTCAGGCGCAGAGTGAGGTCCAGTGTCTGGCAGGGCGTCCTCGAGCGGAGAAGTCGAGAGAGCTGCATGGGATTTCACACCTCCGTCGCGGTGTCGGTGGGCGTGGTCGGAACTGTCTCCTCCTGGGCGTCGATCCAGTCGCACAGGCGGTTGATGCCCTCGGTGACGCTGACCCAGGGGCTTCCCAGCTCAGCGCCTGGCGGGCGCGGGTGGTGTCGGCCCAGGCGGCGCGACGTCACCGTCGCGGAACTGGCCGGTCACGTGCGGGGCGGGGGCCCCGTAGCGCTCGGCGATGGCCTGGGCGATCTGCATGATGGTGGTGCGCTCCCCAGGCCGATGTCGTAAGGGGTCGACGGCGGCCGGTGAGTGCAGGGCACCGGCCACGATGGCGGAGGCGACGTCGTCGATGAAGACGAAGTCGCGCACGATCCGGCCGTCCTCGTAGACCGGGATGGACCGGCCGGCCCTGGCCAGGCGGGCGAAGAGGAGACGATGCCGGTGTAGGGTTGATGAGGGACTGGCCGGGGCCGTAGACGTTCTGGAGCCGGTAGAGCACCGGGGTGACACCGAAGGAGCCGCACCAGGAGGTCACAAGGTTCTCCTGGCAGTACTTGGTGGCGGCGTAGACGTTGGCCGGGGAGGCCTTGACCGCGGTGGAGGACTGGACCGGGGGGTCAGGCCCTCGAAAGTCCCACTGCCCGGCCTCGAGCATCGCGTGCGTGCGCTGACCGGGGTAGGAGGGCGGCCCTCGTGAGTCGACCCACTGCCCCTCGCCGTAGACGGCTCGGGAGGAGGCCAGGACGATCTTGTCCGGGCGGATCTCGTGGCGCACGAGGGCGTCGAGCATCTGGGTGGTACCGACGACGTTGACGCTCGCGTGGCGGGAGGCCTCGGTGAGGGACTGACCGGTGCCGGTCTCGGCGGCCAGGTGCACGATGACGTCAGGGAGCGGCCTCGGTCAGGCACGGTCCCAGTCCTCCGCCGCCGACACGTCGAGTCGGTGCAGCTCCACGCGCTCGTCGAGCTCGGAGGGGCGTTCCTGGGACGGGTGGATCTGCGGGTGCATGTTGTCCAGGGCCACGACGCGGTCGAAGGCGTCCGCCAGGTCGCGCGAGATGGCGCAGCCGATGAATCCGGCACCACCTGTGACGAGGCAGGTACGGGTCACGAGGGTCTCCCTTGGGTAGTCGAGTCGGGCCAACGGGGCGCGCACGGAGCACACCGCGACCTCACTACTATTCTCAGCGCTGCCATGGCGGATCGTGCCGGCAGATGCCGTTGCCTTCGACACGCCGACGGGTTGCACGCCACTCTCAGCGGCCGCCGGCGGCTCTCGGCGCTCGGCCTCGGACACCTCAGGGGCGCCAGCTCATGCCCTTTGAAGGCCCTTGGTGACGAAGGCGACGACAATATCAGCGACCTTCACCAGCGCCACTGACAGGGCGAAGATGATGACGCACTCGGCGGCCAGCAGCATGTAGCGCTGAATGGGGTAGAAGCCGTAGACGTCGACCTTCTGAATGACCAGCAGGATCACCACGTGGTGGACGAGGAAGATCGGGTACGAGTACTTGGCGATGAGGCTGACGAGGGCCCGTACGGGCTGGATCGCCACGTAGCGGCCTACGACCACGAGGGATGAGGAGGCCGAGATGCCCACGATCGTGGTGCCCACGTCCTCGAGGGGATCTTCTCGGGGAGCATCGCGGAGACGGCCAGGACCGCTGCCGCAGGAATGACGGTGGCCCAGTGCACCCGACGGACGTAGAGGACGAAGTAGCTTCCGAAGGCCAGCTCGGGAAGCCTGGTGGTGAGGACCATGGCCGAGGGGTAGCCCGGGAAGTGGCGCTGCATGATGAGCACCGTGGCGGCGTAGAGCGGCCAGGAGCACGACGCCGGTGATGACCGGGAATCGGTCAATGGCCCACAGCAGCGGGAACACGACGTAGTACAGGGAGGATGAATCCGAGGAACCACTCACCCAGCAGGTACATCGTGGGCCAGCCGAAGGCCGAGACGAGACCGTCGACTCCCAGCAACGTGAAGATGAAGGACTTCGCCGGGCCGGCATTGGGCGGTCGCCCGTTGAAGATGAGGAAGTAGTAGAGCGTCCCCAGAACCCAGGCGGTCCAGAACATCGGGTAGATGTTGAGGAAGCGTTTCCAGTAGAAGCGCTTGAGGTTGATCGGCCGCCGATAGGTGAGGGTCAGGGCGGCACCGGAGATGATGAGGAACAGGGAGACGCCCAGGGCACCCACGTAGATGCCGAAGGGCTGGAAGGTCAGGACGTATCCGCCTCCGTGGTCCTTGAGATGAAAGTTGAAGTGGGTGAGGACGATGAGCAGGGTGGCCAGGGCCCGAATGAGGTCCAGGTAGAAGATCCTGGTCCTCTTGCGCGCGGGTGCCGCCGGCTGCGCGGCCACCGGTACTGCTGCCTCACTCATCTCACGATCCCTCGAGCCTTGCGGTAGACGGTCTTCAACGGCTCCTTGAGTGGAGCCGGCACCCACGGTCCCACTCGTCTCTGACCTTGATCTGCTCCCTGGCGCCGTCCTTGACCCCTGCTGAGTCGTCCGAGTGTCCCGGACCATCCCCACCATCTGCATCTCCGAGCCCCTACCGAAGCGGTCACCGACGGCGGAGGTCAGGTCGCGCACGTAGAAGGACAGGTTCGTCAGCTCGATGCGGGCGAAGGAGTCGGAGAAGAAACCAGCCGCAGAAGTAGCCCGATCCCTGGGCGACGTAGCCGTGTGACCGCTCGATGGCGTGCATGAGCGTACCGTCGATGAGGGGCAGGGGCTCGGTGGGAACTCCTCCCACTGCCAGTCGTGGTCGAACAGCGGCTTGAGGGCCTGGGGACGGAACCAGAACATGGATCCCAGCGGGCGATGGGCTCCTGGCTCGGGTCAGAGAGGAACATCGAGTCCCAGTTCGCGCAGAAGCGCCTTGGTAGCGGTCGAAGTTGGGGCCCCATCCGTAGGTGAAGACCGGGAAGTAGTCGGCGTGGTTCGGGGGCGTGGGAGCCAGGAAGCCCAGACGCGGCTCGGCGTCGAAGGTGGCGATGACGTTCTTGACGAAGTCTCGCGTGGGAAGCAGGTTCTCGAACGCACTTGCAGGCAGAATCCGTCACCACCGAGTACGGGTAGAGCTGGTGACCTTCTTGTCGTGCGTGTAGCACACGACGTCGTAGTTGTGGACGACGTCCTTCCACGCCACGAGGAAGGGGCCGACGTCGCGCCCCCGGTTCTCCACGAGGCGCACCTCGATGTTGTAGGGCAGCCCCTTGCAGGCAGCCTCGACCTGCTCCACCTTCTCCGGGCTGGAGGTGCTCAAGAAGATGTCGATGCCCTCGGGCATGTTGCGGATGTACTTCAACGTGGGCTCGACCAGATCCATGTAGTACAGATGCGCGATGAGGGCGATCTTCTGCTTCTTGGGCTCGCGGACGACCGCCTGCGTGGGCAGGACGTAGGTGAGCTGGAGATTCTTCACCAGGTCCGCCATGTTCATCGAGCGCAGGGCGTTGTCCCAGATGAGGTTCGTGTCGAAGTCCGTGTGGTCGCGCAGGTAGGCGTAGAGCTCGATACTGGACTCGCCCACGGACTGGTTGAGGACGTCGTCGTAGGGGCGGAAGAAGGAGCGGCGCTTGAAGATCGGGCAGCGCTTGTCCCGGATGACCTCGACCGGGGCGAAGAGGATCGGGCAGAAGGTGTAGCCCTCCATGTCCTCGGTGTTGACGTAGACGTCGGAGGTGAAGCCGAGGCGCTCGAAGCGTTGGGTGAAGGGCACCTCGTGCAGACCCACCGACTGCTCGTAGCCGTTGATCTCCGGCATCTCGTCCCAATAGTCCTGGAAGGCCTTGGAGGTCACCAGGGAGCGACGGTAGGCGTGGAAGTGGGACTGGAGGTGTCGGGGCAAGTAGCCCTCGAGGGCATAGCCGAAGGGGTCGTAAGCGACCTCGTGGAACCAGGTGATGCCCCAGAAATCGATGTTCCGGCCGGCCATCTCGGTGAACATCTCCTCGAAGGGGTAGACCGGCCCCATGATGGTGGCGTTGAACAGGACGACCTCGTCGAACTCGGCGAGCTTCTTCCAGCCGTAGGAGTCCAGGCCCGTCTTGTAGGCCCAGACATCCAGCCCCTTGTTCTCCCGCAGGATGATGTTGTCCGTGAAGACGCTCAACTTGGCGTAGCTCTTGGCCGTCAGCTCGCCGTTGACGACGATGACCAGCTCGGAGAGGTTCTTCACCATATCGGCGAGCAGAGTCTCCACGTAGGAGTCCACGATGCCCTGGGCATCGAAGAAGAAGAAGATGCCGAGTCGCGTCGGGTCCTCGCCAAGCGTTGCCATGTCGTCCCTTCTGGGCAGTGTTTCGGGCCGCTCACCGCGGCAGAAGAAAGAGCAGAGGAATGCGTTTTCTCAGGGCGCGTCAACTCGCGCTTGAGGCGAGGATACGGCGGATCCTCGTCGGATCGCCCCACACGCCGGGCGAGTCGTAGGGACGATCCGGGAAGGCACCGTACTCCAGGGTGATGCCAAGGTCGTTGTCCCGGATGTAGGCCTCGACGCGCTCGGCCAGGGTCATGGGCTCGCCGGTACAGGCGTTGATGATGCCGTCGACCTCGGTCTGGTCAACGATCGCGGCGATCTGCTCACCCAGGCCGTCCACCGAGATGAAGTCGTAGCGGTTCTTGCCGGTGGTGAAGGGGAAGGTGGTGCGTCCTCCTCCGCTGCGGCCAGGAGCTTGGAGAAGATCGAGTTGCCGAACTTGTCGTCGCCGACGATGTAGTAGGCGCGGATCCACTGGGCGACGGCGTCGTGCGCCCGGGCGGACAGGAAGGTGGCCTCGCGCAGGGCGTTCTTGGCGATGCCGTAGAGGGAGGCGGGATTGCAGGGGCGAGTTCTCGTCGATGGCGCCCTCCCGGTAACCGACCTCGTGCATGGTCCCCATGACGAGCGAGCTGGCAGGACCGCCCGCGTGAGGTTCTCGATGAGGTGGTAGTGCTTGGCCAGGTCGTCCAGGTGGGCGTGGGAGGCGTGCTTGAAGCCGTCGCGCCATGCCATGTGCGGGACGACGTCAGGGCGCCCCATCTGATCGTAGATGTTGGCATCTCCGGAGAAGAGGTTCAGGAGACCTTCTCCGCTCGGTCATCGACGCCGTCGAGTCGCAGGTCGAGGCCTTGACAATCAGACCCCGCTCCAGCAGGGCGGTGACGACGTGGCGGCCGATGTAGCCACCGGCTCCGGTGACGAGAACAGTCTTTGCCATGGTTCAAGATCCTAACAGGAGGGGAGTCATGCGAAGCGATGGAGAGGACGTGGATGGGCGGGAGGCTCATCACGAGTCAGAGTCGGGTCGCACGGGGTGCCGGGGACGCAGGCGTCCGCTGAGGGACCTCGCCGCGCCCTTGACACCGTCGGTGACGTTCTTCGCCCCGCCGGTCACGTAGCGGTAGGCGGGTTTAAGCGCATCGGCCGCCTCCGGGTGGTGCACGTCCACGTAGGATCGCACTCGCGGCCCGAGGCCCGCCTCGGGACCGAAACGGGCCCGAAGGAACCTGACCTGCTCGTCGGTGTAGGCCGGCAGGTCGGCGGTGACGGCCTGCTGCTTGTAGGCCAGGGAGCCGTAGAGCCGCCCGGCCCAGGTGGGGGTGAGGACCTCGCGAGGGTGGTAGCCGTTGGACATGGCCGCGTAGACGGTCAGCAGCTCGAGAACCTCAGCTGCGCGGGCCCGCCGCAGGCGCTCCACCGACTGCTCAGTGCTGGGGGCCGCCTGCTCGGTCAGCCGTACGAGCTCTTTGGCGCCTTCACTCAGTGTGCGCAGCGCCTCGGGGCGGGCCAGGAACATGCGCCGACCGGCGCTACCGGGGCGATCTCATCCGGGGCGGCCGTCAGACCTAGCCGGCGTGAGGGCATCGGCGGCGCCGACCAGTCCGTCCCACTGCGGCCCGACGTGACGGCTGGCCGATGTGGCAGGCGGCGGGCATGACCACGCCGAGGCTGGGGTGGCGCCCGAAGGGTCGAGGGTCCGGCAACGTAGCCCGGTGAGGCGAGCAGGCAGTCGAGGACCTGGCGGCGGGCGACGTCGTCACGCGCTGAGGAGCCGGACAGGGGTCAGCACTGATCGTGAGGACCAGGTCGACTCGGTCGACCTCAGCAGTATCGGTGGTGTCGGTGCCGTCACCGCCGTCAGAGGCGCCGACGTCGCCCGCATGAGCGGGGTCCCACAGGTCGTCGCACTCGGTGAGGGAAGGCGATGGTGCCGCGCGGATCGAGGTCGCGAACCTTGCGGAAGGTGGTGCGGCGCCCGGTGACGCGCTCAGGTCGGCAGCGTTCAGCTCGAGGAGAGGTGACGACCACCCGCCAGTGCTCCGGCAGGCTCGCCAGGCGCTCGGCGAGGTCATCCGCCTCGGCGTGCTCGATCCCCTCCTCCCGGCAGGGGACGTGGACGACGACGCAGCCCGAGGGCGTCGGCACCTGCGGCTGCGCCCGGTCGGGGTAGGGAGCGGTCTCGGCGATGATCTCGGTGAGTCCGGCGTTGACGATGAGGGTCGCGAGCGGCCGCGGTATGGACGACGTCGGACAGGGATGAGGTCCTCGCTGTAGCCCGCCTGCGCGGCGCTGCCAACAGCTCCCCGCCGACGACGCCTGACGGTCCTGGTGGAGCGGGTCGTGGAAGAGGCCCGGCGCTTGAGCAGGGGCAGCCGTCCGCCAGAAGCGCCGGAGCCTCCTCGATGGCCGGGTTGTCCGAGCGGTAGCGGTCCACGGGGAAGGCGACCTCGTAGGTGTGGCCGAGGTCGGCGAAGTGGCCGGTGAAACGAGACTCGTGCCACTGGATGGAGTCGCGGTAGGAGGAGACCGGCGGCATCTGCTCCCAGTAGGCACGGAAGGCGGGGTCCGTCAGGAGCCTGCGGCGCGCAGCGACCCAGTGGGACTGGATGTGGCGGGGCAGCTCGCGCCTGGCCAGGAAGGGGTGGGGGTGCATGACATCATGCTCGGTCATGCCCCAGAAGGAGATGTCGTGCCAGTCCTCGGCGCGGGTGAGAACCTCCTCCCAGGGGCGTACGGGGGCGTAGTAGGTGTGGTTGGTCAGGATGAGCTCGTCGAAGTCGGCGAGCCGGTCCCAGCGAGGTGCTCCAGTCCCGCGCGGTGAGCGCCGACGTCGAGCCCCTCGTTGGGGCGCTGGACGACCTCGTCGCATGAGGCTCTCCAGCCGCTCCCGGTCGGCGTCGGCGATGGGACGAGTTCGAGACCACCAGGATGTGGTCGGCGTGGGGGCGCAGAGATGCCAGGACGCGGGTGACGTAGTCGCGGACGCGATCATGAGGATCGAAGTGGAAGTAGATGATTCCGCGGTTTCCTCGGGTCACGTGGATCCTCTCCGGCAGAGCTGGTCAGAGCGGGCAAGATCAGAACGAGTGAGCACTGACGTAACGGGGAAACGCTGGCGTTATGAGAAACGCTGGTGTTTCGAGTCAACACTGGTCTAGATGCCGATCTGTACGACGGTTGCGGTCAGTGTCTACGCCAAGCCCGCACACCGAGTCGAAACGGGCAGGAAGCGGGGCGGAGCTCCCCATGAGGAAGCCCGCCCCGTCTGGACATCCGCTCAGGGTCCACGCCGTCGGAACGACTCGTTCAGCCGAAGTAGCGATCGATCATGGACGCCAGGTCGTTGCCGTAGCTGCGGGCGGTGGCCCAGCCGGTGCGCTGAGGGTTCTCCTGAATGCCCAGGTGCTCCACATAGACAGCGGATCCCTTGCGCACGTAGGTGAAGCGGGGGTCGACCAGCGAGTGGGAGAGCGCCTGGGGCGTTGCACTCGAGTCGGCGTAGGCCCGTAGGTGCTGGACCTGGGCGCGCAGCCCGATCTGGACACTCGGGAAGGAGGCGCCCGCCGCTCCCCCGCCGGTGGCTCCCAGCCCGCCGAAGTTGAACTGCCCGATCGTGACATCGCCTCCGAACTGGAGCCAGGCGGTCTCCTTCATCACCTGGGCGAAGAGCAGCTCGGGGCTGACGCCCTCGGCCACCGCCTCGTCGTAGAGGGTGGTGAAGAAGCTCTGAGCCGTGGCGGCCCCGACCCTGGACAGAGCCGCGGACGGATAGGCGTGACCCGAGCTGTTGTAGGTGGAGACCATCGTGGTGATGACCTGATCCCTGCTCGAGGTGGGCGCAGCCATCACCGGATGGAGGCCCTCGTAGCCCTGCCAGGCGCCCCCGGCGGCGAAGGTGGACCAGCGCCCCTCGATCTTGGCGCGACCGGTGACCATGGTTCCACCCTGGGAGGCATCGGTGGTACCAGCTGCCCGGCATCAGCCACCCATCCCCGTCGCCAGGGCTCCGTCGGACTTCAGGTAGTACCAGGAGCCACCGTCACTGACCCAGCCGGTCGCCATCGCCCCGCCAGGGAGCCGTCGAGGTAGTACCAGCTGCCCGGCATCAGCCACCCATCCCGTCGCCAGGGCTCCGTCCGAGTTCAGGTAGTACCAGGAGCCACCGTCACTGACCCAGCCGGTCGCCATCGCCCCACCCTGCTGCCATCGAGTGGGAACCATCCTCCGGGGCCTCGCACCCAGCCGGTGGCCATGGCGCCGTCGGACTCAGGTAGTACCAGCTGCTGCTCTCGCGTAGCCAGCCGGTCGTCATGGCACCGCCCGGGAGCCGTCGAGGTAGTACCAGCTGCCGGCATCAGCCACCCACCCCGTCGCCAGGGCTCCGTCCGAGTTCAGGTAGTACCAGGAGCCGCCGTCACTGACCCAGCCGGTGGCCATGGCGCCGTCGGGCCTCAGGTGGTACCAGCTGCCCGCGAGCCATCAGTCGGCACCGCCCGGGAGGCTCCCGGTGACCCGCGCCGTCACCCACCCGGTGGCGCGCCGTCTGGCCTCAGGTAGTACCAGGAGCCCGACTCCGCCTTCCAACCGCCGGAGCCGCTGATCTGCTGCTGGGCGATGGTGCGGATGGTGCCGAGCCTGGAGTAGCCGACATCTCCGGGGCAGGAGGTGTAGCCGACGTCGCGGTGCGCCAGGATACGAGGCATCGAGATGGTGGAGCCGGCCTGGTATCGCTCGGTGGTCACACGTGCAGGCCTGCCCAGCCGTTGGCGTCCATGATGCCGGCTCGCTTGAGGAACCATCCGGCCATCTTGCCCACCGAGCTCAGCTGGGCGTCCGAGGGGCTGATGCTGCTGTAGTCGCCCATCATGGACAGGCCCATGGTTCCGGTGTTGACGCCACGGGCGTGCGCCCCGACGCTCATCCTGCCGGCGGGCGCAGCCACAGAGACGGAGCGTCCTTCGAAGACGGTGCCGTACTTGTCGATGAGGAAGTTGTAGCCGATGTCGCCCCAGTCCAGGGTGACCGCGTGATAGTAGTAGATGCCCCGCACGATGGAGGCGGACTGTCCGGCGGAGTAGTTGTTGGTACCGGCGGTGTGGTGGACGACGACGTGGCCGGCGCTCGCGTAGTCGGGGTCCCAGCTCATGTAGGAGGCGTTGGCGCCCCACTCGGCTCTCGTAGTGACCGGCACCGGCAGGCCGTTGGCACTCGTCGCGACCGGCAGAGCGGCTGGCACAGTGCTCGCAGGCCGGGCGGCCGTCTCCGCCGTCGAGAGCTCGCGGGTGTGATCAACCGCGTCGTCACCGCCGACGCCGACTGGCCGGTCAGCTCCGCGGGACTCTCAACGCCCCGGACCGGCCGGCCTGGGGTTGCGACGGCGTCCTCGATGACGGGGGTCGGTGCGGCCTCGGTGGTCTTGAGCTCGTCGGCGTCGAGACCCCTCCCCTGAGGGCCGGGGAGGGGACGAGGGCCAGCTTGAGCCCGACGGGCAGGAACCGCCGACGACGGAGGCCTGGATCGCGTCGGCCCCACCGGTGACGAACTCCCCGTGCCGGAGGTGGTGCGGTCGTCACGACCGGCATCGGCCGCCTCGTTGAGGTACCAGGGCGACCAGGTGCCGTTCTCCCTCACGCGCAGGTAGATGCGCATGCCCTCGGGGAGGTCCGGGCCACCGGTCCAGGTGAAGCCGGCCACGAGGAAGCGGTCGACCTCGAGCGGATCGGTCAGAAGAGTGGCGTCCGCCTGTGGGTCAGTGGCTACTGGCAGGATCAGGGGGCTCCGTACGTGGGCCGTATCCGCCGCCTGAGCGACGGTGTGGCGCACGGAGCCGGTCGCGCCAGTCGCAGACGTCTCGGCCCCGTCCACCGCCGGGTCGAGCCCGTGGAGGTCCGGGCGTCGTCGAGCCCCAGACTGAGCGACCTCGGTGGCCTGCCCGCTGGAGGTGGTCAGGTCGAGGATCTGGACTGGGGCGGGGTCCGTCGGTCTGGCCACCGAGTCGCCGGCGTCAGGCGCGGCACCGGCCGTAGAGGCCAGGCTTGACAGGAGGAGTGGGGTCAGGGCGATGAGTCCGGCGGCCCGATACGCGAGTGCGCGAGCACTGCGACCACCGGCACGACCACTGAGATGACCACTGAGGCGATGGCCGCCGCGAGTGGCGATGCGGCCAAGAGCACGAGGGACGTTCATACGGGTCCTTTGGAGGTGATACCGACTGGCGTCAGTCAGGCCTCACCATCGGAACCGACGACGCCGCTCCCTCGAGAGGCACGAAATTTAAATTCCTGAGCAGTTCCGAGAGATTAATGATAGTTTACTGATAATTTTGGAACGCACGTGACGGCACCTGACGCATTTTCCACCCACGAGCCGGCCCGCCGGACACCCACTCGCCACCTTTTCTTGAGGGAACAAGGTTTCGCCGCGTCACCCACTCGACCATTGCAATCTGAGTCTCGCCGCCGCAGACGACATCAGCCCGGGACTCGAGCAGCGGGGACGGCGGCGCCCCAGAGGCGCCCGTGGGTTCCCGCGCGCTCCTGTGGCATGATGGCGTCGGCCATGACGGGCGCCCACCACCGCCCACAGTTCCCATCTATCGGAGCGAGTTCTATGCACGTCCTCATCACCGGAGGCGCCGGCTTCATCGGCGCCAACTTCGTCCACCAGACCCTGGTGCGCCACCCCGACGCCAGCGTCACTGTCCTGGACAAGCTCACCTACGCCGGTAACAAGGGCTCACTGGCGGACCTCGACGACCGCGTCAACCTCGTCGTCGGGGACATCGCCGACGCCGACGTCGTCGACCCGCTCGTGGCGCAGTCCGACGTCGTCGTTCACTTCGCGGCCGAGTCCCACAACGACAACTCGCTGCGCGACCCCTCCCCCTTCATCCAGACCAACCTCGTGGGCACCTTCACCCTCCTGGAGGCGGCGCGCCGCCACAAGACGCGCTTCCACCACATCTCCACCGACGGGTCTACGGAGACCTGGAGCTGGACGACCCGGCCAAGTTCGAGCCGACGACGCCCTACAACCCCTCCTCCCCTACTCCTCGTCCAAAGGCCGGAAGCGACCTGCTCGTGCGCTGCCTGGGTGCGCTCCTTCGGCGTGAGGCCACGATCTCCAACTGCTCGAACAACTACGGGCCCTACCAGCACATCGAGAAGTTCATCCCGCGCCAGATCACCAACCTCATCGACGGCGTGCGCCCCAAGCTCTACGGCGCCGGCGAGAGCGTGCGCGACTGGATCCACGTCCTGGACCACAACGACGCCGTGTGGGACATCATCGAGAAGGGCCGCATCGGCGAGACCTACCTCATCGGCGCACAACGGCGAGAAGAACAACAAGGAGGTCGTCGAGCTGATCCTGGAGCTCATGGGCCACGCGCCCGACGACTACGAGCACGTCGCCGACCGCCCCGGCCACGACATGCGCTACGCCATCGACAACTCCAAAGCTGGTCGAGGAGCTCGGCTGGGCGCCGCAGTTCACCGACTTCCGCTCCGGTCTGCAGGCCACCATCGACTGGTACCGGGGACAACGAGGCCTGGTGGCGTCCGCTCAAGGCCGAGGTCGAGGCCAAGTACGCCGCTCAGGGGCAGTAATACTGCTCAGTAGCTCGTTCTTGTGTGGGGTCCCCGGGTCACGGGGACCCCACAGTCGTATCACCGATACCCGTCCGGGCACTCGGGCGGCTCGGACGGCTCGCCGCTACGGACGTGAGACGGCCGGATAGGCGAGATAGGCCAGGCGAGCGGTGTTGGCCCGCGAGCGACGCAGCCCCGACTGAATGACTCCGAGCATCATCCACAGGAAGCCCATGGTCACCAGGCCGATACTCAGGAAGAGGGTGGGGAAGCGCGGGACGTTTCCGAACTCCAGGAAGTGCCATACGATCGGGATCCCCAGGACGACGGCGACCACCCAGGTGAGGAAGCCGAGGGTGCCGTAGAAGAGGATCGGGCGCTCGTCGCGCACGAGCCTGGCGATGAGGCCCAGGATCTTGAAGCCGTCGGAGAAGGTGTTGAGCTTGGACTCCCGTACCGGCGGCGCGTTCTGCTGAAGCCGACCGGGACCTCGATCTGGGGCACGCGCAGGGGTGGCGGCGTGGACCGTCAGCTCGGTCTCGATCTCGAACTCGCGGCTCATGGCGGGAAGGACTTGACGAACCGGCGGGAGAAGACTCGGTAGCCGGAGAGCATGTCGGTGACGTGGGTGCCGAAGACCCGGGAGGTCAGGCGGTTGAAGGCCTTGTTGCCGGCCTCGTGCCCGGGCCGGTAGGAGCTCTTCTCCTGCACGTCGCGGCGAACGCCCAGCACATGATCGTAAGGGCCCTTCAGGAGGGTCGCGATCATGGAGGGCAGGGCCGCGGCGTCGTAGGTGTCGTCGCCGTCGATCATGACGTAGACGTCGGCCTCGACGTCGGCGAAGGCCCGACGGACCACGTTGCCCTTGCCCTTGCGCTCCTCGCGACGGACGATGGCGCCGGCGGCGGCCGCGACCTCGGCGGTGCGGTCGGTGGAGAGGTTGTCGTAGACGTAGACGCGCATCGTGGGGACGGCCGTCAGGAGGTCGGTGACGACCTTCCCGATCGCACCCTCCTCGTTGTAGCACGGGACGATCGCTGCGATGTCGAGGCTGGAAAGATCCACCTGGTTCCAATCCGGACGGGAGCCGAGCAGGCGCTATTCTAGCGGCACCCGCTCCCAGGCCGGTGATTGTGCTGGTGACGCGGGTGCTCATGCGCTTGTCATGCGTCCCCGGACTGGAGAACAACGCCCGTGCCCCTGCCTCTGCCGACCTGGCTCTCCCCTCTCGATCCGACCATTGCGAAGGTTCTGTGGGCCTGCGTCAGGACCCGGTGGGAGGAGGACTCGTCGTCGGCGGGCGGTGGCGTCAGTACTCTTCGCGATCGCCTTCGCGGCCGTGGACGCCGCCTCGCAGGTGGTGGGCCGGACCCAGCCGGGAACCGGGACCCTCGTTAAGGGTCCTTCACTCCAGTGCGGCTCCTGGCGGCACTGGTTCTCAGCGGCGCTGTGTGCTGGGGCTTCCTGGCACTGGTCGACCTGGCCGCACGACGTCGGGCTCACAGATCCCAGAGCACCGACGAGCGGCCGGGGGACGGGAGGTCGAGCCGTCGTCGTCTGGCGCTGACGGCCTTCCTGGTGCCGCTGGTGTGTTGGACCTTCGTGTACGCGCACCTGTGGCCGATGGCCTCGATGAACGACACGGCCTGGATCCTGCGCAGCCCGACCGGTGCCGGGGCACAGCACCCCATCACCTACACCCTGACGATCAGGGGGCCTGTTCCGTCTGGGGCGACTGGTCGGGGGCGATCTGGCCGGCGTCGTGCTGCTGTCAGTGGGGCAGATGCTGCTGTGGGCCACGTGCATAAGTGCCGTCACGATCTTTCTGGACCGCAAGGGCGCCTCACGCCGCATGACCGGGGTCTTCATCGCCTACTGCACGCTCATGCCGCTGGTGGCCGACTACTCCTTCGCCGTGGTCAGGACGCGGCCCTTCTCCCTCTTCGCCACCCTGCTCATCCCGGTGCTGCTGGTGGTGCGTTCCAGTGCCGGGAAGGTGCTGCTGAGCCGACGCGGCACGGCGGTGGTCGTGGCGGTCCTGGCGGGCTTCGCGCTCATGCGTAACAATGCCCTGCCGGTGGTTCTGGTGGTCCTCGCTCTGGTGGTGTGGTGGTCGCGGGTGCACCTGCGCCGGGCGATGGCGGTGAGCGCCGTCGCCCTGGTGCTCATTGTCATTCCACCGGCTACGACGGCGCAGGCATCGCACGCCGAGGAGGCGCTGGGGATCCCGCTGCAGATGGTCGGTTACACCCTGGTCCACGACGCCGAGTGCCTGCCGCCGGCCAGCCGGCAGGTCTTCGACACCGTCCTGGAGCCCGGGGTCTGGAAGCAGGTCTACCGGCCCAACAGCGTCGACCCGGTCAAGGACGACAAGTCCTTCAACACCGCCTACCTCGATGCACATCGTGGCCAGTTCCTGTCCGCCTGGGGGCGGGCACTGGTGGCTTGCCCCAGACCCTTCGTCACCGGATTCCTGGTACAGACCGCCAACCTGTGGCGCTTCGACGCCGATCCGATCCGCACCGACGGGCAGTCCCGCTTCGTGACTGCGGTCTCGAACTACCCGGCCGATCGGGACCGGCTGATCCGTGCCTACGCCCGGGCAGGCGTCGTCAACCACTCGCTCCTTCCCCGGCTGCTGCGGCCGGTGGGGGACGCCGCCGTGCGGGGCATGGAGGCCACGCCGGGTCAGGGGACCTGGATGTGGGCGCTGGTGCTGAGCGTGGTGGGGTTCGTCTACGCCGGGCGGCGCGAGTGGGTGGCGATCTACACCCCCATGGTCCTGCTGTGGGCGACGCTCATGATCGCGGCACCCACGGTCACGCCGTTCCGCTACATGGAGCCCATCATCATGGTGGTGCCGATCGGGCTCGCCGTCCTGCTGGGCACCGACCGCGCCCCCTGGGACCGGTGCCCCACCCCATGAAGGACAGCTCACATCTTGATATGGAGGCAGCAGAACAGTCCATCAGCTTGAATCAGTATGTCGTACGAAAGCTGGCCACAGCCTCCTGAAGCACCCTCGTGAACCATCCGCTATCACCCCTGTGAGGAGATTCCCGTGATCCGCATCGTCGCCACGTTCCATGTCCGCCCCGACGCCGTCGAGGAGTTCCGCGCACTCGCCGGTGAGCTCGTTGAGGGCTCGCGGGCGGAGGAGGGCAATATCGCCTACGACCTGTGCGTGACCCGGGACGATGCGGCCTCCTTCGTCGTGCTCGAGGTGTGGCGCGACGACGCCGCGATCGAGTCCCACAACGCCTCGGCGCACTTCACGACCCTGGTGCCCCGGATGGTGGGCCTCGCCGCCGAGCCACCGTCAGTGGTCCAGTACATCGAGGCCTGAGTACGGGGGCCTGGGACCGTCAGCCGTATCAGCCGCAGGCCGTGATGCGCCACAGGGAGGCGCTGCCCTCGGAGTCGACGAGCTCGAGCCCCTCGGCGGGGACCTGAGTCAGGGCGGAGTCCCAGCGCAGGGGGCTGATCCCGTCATCTGAGCCCGACGCCGTGACGTCCGAGCTGCTGTAGAAGTACCTGACGCCCAGCCGGTTGAGGCGTGCAGACCTCAGAGCCCTCCTGTCCCCAGGGTGGGCCAGACGGAGGGCAGGGCGTCTTCCGGGCGTGTCCTCATCAGCTCCGGCGCGCGTCAGGTAGACCACGTGCACCCCGCCCAGGGACCACCAGTAGGTGGCTCCTCGCGACGGCGCACCCAGGACGACGGCGTCGTCGGGCAACGTGCCACGAGACCGTTGAATCAACCTCATGGCGTCCTCGGTCAGGAGCGTCCCGTACTGGATGCGCTGCGGGTCGTAGACGAGGCGACGGATTGCGCTCAGGGGACCCGCGCCGCCACCGGCAGGAGCACGAGCGCTACCAGCATGGCGGTAGCCGTCCTCCTGCCGCGCCCCGCCGACCCGTGAGGCCGTCCGGCGCAGCGTCGCCCACAGTCGCTGCCCGGGCTGTCCCGGCGCCCGCCTGCGCCACGAGGATCAAGGCCGGCAGGATGGCGGGCGGAAGGATCCGGGCCTTCTGCAGGTACCAGGGGAGCCGAGCTGCCGGCCGACCCACTGGGGCGCCCACCAGAACCAGCAGGAGCAGCACCAGCATCCACGCTGACGAGCCAGGGACGATGCTCCCGTCGCGCATGTGCCGACCACGCCGCTGCCAGGGTGACAGGGCCGATCACGATCCCGATGGGCACGGTGGCACCGGGGACCGCCCCGTACATCGGCAGGTCGATGAGCGCCTGACCCCAGGGTTGCCGCGGCGCTGGCCCTCCCCGGCGAGGACGCTGGTGGCCCAGGACGGAGGCCAGGGAACCGCGCATGAGCCAGGCTCCCGTGCCCAGCACCAGCACGACCGCGACCGCTCCAGTCGTAAGGAGGGCCCGGCCGCCCCGACTGCCTGTGCTGCGGCGCCACAGGGAGGCGGCTGCGTCCACTAGGAAGGGCAGGGTCAGGACGGCGAGGTTGAACAGGCCGGTGCCGTGCGCGGCCACCACGCCCCGGCGCGGCCAGGGTGAGGAGTATCCGTGCCAGGTGAGGACGCCTCGAATCGGTTCCCCGGCGCAGCAGGTCGTAGAGCACGAGAACGCCGGGAAGCCCCAGGACGCTCAGGGTGTAGGGCCATACCGTCAGGGACGTCGTGAGCAGCATGGGAAAACCCACGACCCCCGGCGCTGAGCGCCAGCACCGCGGCGACCGCGCAGACCCGTTGCCGCCGGCTCGGCGCCCTCCGCCTCCGGCTCGCAGGCGGCGTCGAGGCCGTGACCCGGGCGAGCAGGCCCAGGAGACTCAGCGGCCCAGGCCACCGTGGTCGAGTCAGGGCCGAGCGGTACTGGCTGGGACCGGGCCGCCCGGCGCCAGTGCCAGGGCCCCGTGCCAGACCGTGGGGTAGTAGACGGCGCGACCGGGTAGAGGGCGGACAGCCCCCAGCATGGAGGCGTTGCCCCCCTCCCGGATGGCCGCCACCGCGTTGAGGTGGAAGGTCGCGTCGAAGGCCTGCGCGGGGTAGCCGGGGCCCGGGCAGGGCGGACAGGATCGCTCCGGCCGGCACGACAATGGCCGCGGCCAACCCACCGGCCAGGATCATCCGCTCGGCCCGGCTCCACGGCGTCTTCCGTCGCTCCGCGCTCCCGATGCGGGGCCGGCGACCAGGCGCGCCAGAAGCGCTGCGATCGCTGTCAGCGCGGCGATGACCGCCCATCCCCAGGGGCGCCAGGACAGTGCGAGAGCGTGAGCGAGGATCTCCGCGGCCCCAATGAGCGCCGCTCCGATGGCGGGGGCCACTGCCAGTGACGGCAGCGCCCTCAGGCGAGCAGCTCGCCCGACGACCCAGCCGGGCACGAGCAGCAGGCAGGCCACGACGAGCGTGGCGGCCGCCAGGGTCCAGCCGGAGGCACCGGCCAGCTCCCGCCGCCGCGCTCGCGCTCACGCCTGCCGCCGAGATCGGCATCTCCCGGATCACTCGCCTCCGCCGATGGTCAGGCGGGGAACTCCCGCCCACCTGGCGGCTTCGGTGGCGCGGCGACCGTCCAGGAGGAGGCGCAGCCCGGGCAGGTCGGCGGGGGCGAGCTCGCGGTACTCGGGGTGGTCTGCCTGGACGATGGCGACGTCGACCCGCTCCCCCAGGTGGTAGGGGGTCCAGCCGAAGCCGGCCAGCTCGTCGTCGGTGTACATGGGGTCGTGGACGAGGACCTCGGCGCCGGCCTCGCGCAGAGCCTCCACGGTGGGGAAGACGCCGGAGAAGGCGGTCTCCTTGACCTTGCCGCGGTAGGAGGCGCCCAGGACGACGACGCGCAGGCCCTTCAGCGAGCCGAGGACCTCGGTGGCCCGGCCCACCACGTAGGCGGGCATGGTGGCGTTGAAGGTGCGGGCGGTGCGCACCACCGAGGCGTCGGGGTCGGTGGACAGGTACAGGCGCGGGTAGACCGGGATGCAGTGCCCGCCCACCGCGATGCCGGGGCGGTGGATGTGGGAGTAGGGCTGGGAGTTGCAGGCCTCGATGAGCGCGCTCGATGTCGAAAGCCCGGCCTTGTCCGCGTAGACGGCGAACTGGTTGGCCAGGCCGATGTTGACGTCGCGGTAGGTGGTCTCGGCGAGCTTGGCCATCTCGGCCGCCTCGGCGATGCCCATGTCCCACACGCCGTTGGGACGGGGCAGGTCATCGCGCTCGTCGAAGTCGAGGACGGACTCGTAGAAGGCGATGCCGGCTCGGGTGCCGGCCTCGTCCAGACCGCCCACGAGCTTGGGGGTAACGGCGCAGGTCGGCGAAGACACGGCCGGTGAGGACCCGCTCGGGGCTGAAGACGAGGTGGAAGTCGGCGCCCTCCTTCAGCCCGCTGATCTCCTCGATCATGGGCTTGAAGCGGCCCCGCAGGGTGCCCACGGGCAGGGTGGTCTCGTAGGAGATGAGGGTGTTCGGGGTCAGGTGGGCGGCCAGGGGCGGGTGGCGTCGTCCATCCAGGCGAAGTCCGGCTCCCAGGTGGCGTCGTCGACGAACAGCGGCACGACGAGCACGATCGCGTCGGCGCCCGGGGATGGCCTCGGCGTAGTCGGTGGTGGCGCGCAGGGCGCCGTTGCCGGTGGCGGGGCTCAGCGCGGCGAGCTTCTCGGCCAGGTGGGCCTCGCCGGGGAAGGGCTCGGTTCCAGCGTTGACGGCCTCGACGACGGCGGGGTTGACGTCGACCCCGATGACCTCGTGGCCCTTTGTCTGCGTACTGGACGGCCAGGGGCGAGTCCGATCTTGCCCAGGGCGACGACGGCGATGCGCATGCGGGTTGGTCCTTCCGTGGCTTCTGGCGTGGCGGGTCCACCATACTCGTTCGTTCGCTGCCGCCCGGCTGGCGACCGGGCGTCCTGCCTCACTGGCCGCGCTACTGCTCGCCGGAGGGCCAGCACAGGTCGATGCGGTAGACGGCCGCCGTTCCACCCCTGGTCGACGAGGGTGAAGCCGTTGGAGACGTCGACGTCGTAGAGACCCGGACGCAGCTTCTGGTTGGCCACGCCGTTGAAGCGCTGCGGCTCGTCGCTGTAGAAGTGGGTGATGCGATGGCGGCGTACGATCTCGCACACCTGTGGATCGAAGTGGATGTCGCGGAAGTGGGTGCGCAGGTGAGAGGCCGTCGGCGTCACTGTCCGCCTGCCCCGCGAACATCCATACCGGGCTGCGCCCGGCCAGAAGGGGAGCATGGCGGTGCCGCCACGGGGTCGCCCAGCACGTAGGGCGTCCGGGGGAGCTCCGTGCTCAGGCGCTGATCATGTCCATCTCGTCGGGTGAGGCCACCAGACGGGACTGGCCGTACTTCGGGGAGAAGGCGCCCCTGACGTCCGCTCTGACCGCGGTCATGCTGCTGGCCACCCCCAGGATGAGGACGAGCGCGCCGACCACGACGGGGCTGCTCACGATGATCCGGGCCGACGGTGCTCGCGCCGCCGGGGCTCCAGGACGTCATCCGGGCCTGATCGGGAGCTCCCTGTCATTGCGCGTCGCCCGCGGTGCTCGGCTTTCCCGACCCGCCGGCGCCGCCACGCCAGGAACCAGCCGGTCAGCGCATCCAGCCCAGTGTGACGAGGGAGAGCGCGGACCACCGTCATGGCCTTGATCCGGTGCGGGTTGTTGTAGAACACGCCGGTCGTGGCTCGACAGGACCGGAACCGGGGCCAGCGCCGCCAGGATGAGGAGCATGCAGGCGACCCAGGCCACCACGATGCCCCGGTGGTGCCTGCGCCAGTAGGCCAGCACCGCGCCGAGCACACTGAGGCAGGCCATGATGATGTAGGCGGCGCGGATCTCCCAGCCGCCTCCGCCGTAATAGAGCAGGAACGGGATGACCAGCTTGGCGAACAGTGGATCCCAGCTGCGGTCGGGTCGCCTGCCGAAGTGCGCCTGCTGCGGTCCGGGCGCCATGACGAAGACGGCGACCGCGATGACGACAGCGATGGCGATGCTCAGCAGGATGATGCCGCGTCGTCGGGCGGCGCGATCGTGCTGACGCAGTCCCCGGATCCCCGCCAGGACGATCCCCATCCAGGCCACGGCCGCCAGGGGCCAGCCGATGATGATCGCGGTCGCCGGATGCGTGACGACTGAGCCCATGACCGCGGCGGCCGGTGCCGCCAGGACGATGAGGGGACGGCGTCGGCGTCCCCACGGTGATGAGCCAGGCGGCACGGCGCCGGGCGGCGACCGCCCGAGGCGACGGTGGCGGGCACGCCGCCAGGGCCAGCCCGTAGGGCCACACGGCCGTGTCGGTCAGCAGCCGGATGGGGAAGATCGGGTGTGAGTGCGCCGGCCCCCAGGACCAGGTACACCGAGCCACGGATCTCCGGGAGGATGACCCGGGCCAGGTAGGCCATGCCAATGAGCCACACGAGGGCACCACGAGCAGCAGGGTGTTGGTGGCCGGGACCACCTGGTACCAGCCGACCGAGGCGAGGGTGACGATCTCGTGCCACACCATCGGGTAGAAGGAGTGGTGACCGTCCATCCCGAACATGCCTGCGTTGCCGTCGAGCATCGAGGCGTTGCCCGGTGTGCTCAATGAGCCAGGCCTGGTTGTAGTGGTAGAGGGAGTCGGCGGACTGGATCGGGATGGTGGGCGACGATCTGGGCAGGATCGGCAGGATCATGATGATCCAGGTGACCGCGATGGCGGCCCACATCAGTGGCTGGGAGCCGAGAATGGAGCGGGTGTCGGGCATCTCGGGCTCACCCTGGCGCCCCCATGGAGCTGGAGTACGGGCTGGGCGCCGGCAGCCCGTGTGGGGCCGGTTCGGGGGCGAACCAGGTGCGCAGCGTGAGCACCTGACCCTTGCGCCTGACCCACAGCCATCGCCCCACGACGACGACCGCGGCGCACAGGGAGCAGGTAGGGTGATGATGGTGGGCAGGTGCCACCACGCCCAGGCCCGGAAGAGCACTCCCCGAGCCCCCATGAGGCAGGAAGGTGAGGGGCCGGGGCGCAGGCGATGCGCGCCAGTCGGAACCGTGCTCCGCCCGCGACGAGGAGCAGCCAGCCGGGAACGAAGGTCGCGGCGATCAGCGCGACCAGCAGCGGCAGGGGCAGAGAGCCAGGTCACGATCCAGGTCATGCGCCGCGCACCACCGTGCGTAGATGTCGTGCCACGGCCTCACCGGTGGCTCGCAGGGGAGCGGTGGTCCCGCACCCAGGCGTGGAGCCGGCGGGCCCGGGAGGTGTCCTGCGCAGCGGTCCGGTCGGTCTCGTCGAGCGCCCGGGTCATGGCCCGGGCGACGTCGTCCTCGGTGTAGTCGGCCACCCATCCCAGGTCGTGGGTGGTGAGATCCTCGACGACGGGGCCCACCCCGGCGTAGACCACCGGGACGCCGCAGGCCAGGGCGGCCAGCACCTTGGTGGGGTAGGCGAAGTCATAGCCCTGCCCCGGACGGATGGACACGAGGCTGGCGAGCGCGCGCCCGCTGCCAGCGGGCGGCGTCAGAGGCGTCCATGAGGCCATGCATGACGACGGCGGGGGGCGCCGTCGGGGCCGGGCGGCAGGGAGTCGAGGCGACCTGGGCAATCCTCTCCCAGTCCGAGCCCTGCCCGATGTAGAGGATCTGAGCGGTGGGGTGAGTGCGCCGCACCTGTGCCAGTGCCGAGGCGAAGATGTCCGCTCCCTGCCACTCCGAGGCCGTACCGGCGTAGATGAGATAGGGGCCGGTGATGCCCAGCTCGGCACGCTCGGCGTCGGAGGGCGGCTCGCCGGTGGGCTCGAAGACGTCGGTGTCGATGCCGTTGGGAACCACCACCACGTTGCGGGCGCCCAGGGCGCGGGCGCGCTCGAGCGACCTCCTCGTTGATGGCGATGACGCACTGGGCACCACGCATCGCGTAGGACTCGGCGGCGCGCACCGCCCGCACCACCGTATCCGGGGCACCGGTGGAGGCGGCGGCGTCGGACCACACGTCAGGGGCGTACCAGACGTAGGGCAGACGGCGCAGTGCGCAGATGGTGCGCGCCACCACGCCGGTGGTGGGCGGCGGCTCGACGAGGACGACATCGGGTCGGGAGGCCAGGCCCAGACGCAGGGCGAGGGGCACGTCGAAGGAGAGGTAGGGCAGATAGCCGCGCAGGTAGCCGCTGGCGTCTCGCAGGGCCGGCCAGCGCGAGACGCGCACGCCCTGCGGGTCGTCGACCTGAGGGCGCCGGGTTTTCCGTCCCGCCCGGGCACGGTCGTGGTCAGGGCCCGCACCGGCACACCGTGGCGGGCCAGGGCGCGTTCGACACCGTCGAGCCGGAAGGAGGCGGCAGCGGCCTCGGGCAGGTGGATACGGGTGGCCAGCAGCGCCCCACCTCGTGGGAACCGGGTCATGGCTTCCTCTCTGTCGCGCCCAGGACCTGGGCGACGGTGCGGGCCCGGGCCCTCCAGGTCTGATCGGGCGGGACCCGACGCATGCGGCGGCGCACGGCCTCGATCTCCTCAGGGGGCCTCCGCAGACGCCGCAGCAGGCCGCTCAGTGCATCGGTGTCGTAGTCCAGGACCCAGCCGATCCCTCATCTCCTCGACGAGGGCGGCCGGTCTGGGTCCCAGCACGGCGATGACGGGCAGCTCGTGGGCCAGGTACTCGTAGAGCTTGTAGGGGACTAGCGAAGTCCCAGTAGGGGTTGGGCTCGGTGAACAGGACCCCGAGATCGGCTCGCTCGTAGAGCGGTAGGGAGATCACTGCCCGGAGCGGTGGACGACGTCGGCCCGTCCCGGCGGGCAGGAGCGGGGCGTAGTGCTCGCGGGTCTCCTCCCAGGTCTCCTGGCGCACGCACAGGGTGACCCGTGTTCCCGGGGTCCGGCTCACGGCCCGGAGGCAGGCGTCCAGCCGATAGTTGTCCTGAGGCACGCCCGACGAAGAGCAGCTCGAGGTCCCCGCCATCGTCACCGCCGTCGCTGCCATGTGCCGCACGCGCCGCGGGCTCGACGTCAGGGCGCCCCGGGCGGCAGAGGCGCTCATGCGGGCCGGGTCCACGTGGGGGACGTGGCGGGCCATGGCCCTGGCTGGGCAGGAAGAGGTGGAGGCCCAGCCTTCTCGAAGGCCATGAGCTCGCTGCGGTAGGCGACCTGGAGCCCGGCCTCGAGAATCGGGTTGATGCCCTCACGGAATCGGGGGAAGCGCCAGTAGACGTCACGGTAGAAGACGCCAACGGGCACGCCGGAGCGCTGGCAGTGACGGAAGAAGGCGGCGTCGAGCGCGGGGTGGACGGGCAGGTGACGCGGCTCGGTCAGCGCGTTGGGGATGGTCGCGTTCTCGCTGTAGACGAACTCGATTCGGCTCCTGCCGCGATCGCCGCCCGTACCCGGGCCATCGCCCGACGCCGCTGCGCGGCGTAGCCGGTGACCTCCATGATCCGGTAGCCGAGGTCTGCGAAGGCCCGTCGCATCGCCAGGGGACGCAGCATGGAGGCGGCCACCCGATCCGGCTGAAGCGGAAAAGGAGCGTGGAAGACCATGAGCCTGTCTGCGCTCATGACGTCACCTCCGTCTTGTGCATGGGTCCCGGCGGCCCACAGTGGGTAGGACTTCCGACCCACGGGATGCTGAGCGATCATCTCACGCCTCACAAGAACCGATGAGGCGCTTCCCTATTGTCGGGCAACGCTGAAGCCCAGTGGAATCCGCTGGGCGTCATCCGCGTCACGTGTCACAACTGTGACACACTGAGCGCCGGCAGGCGGTGTAGGCGCACCGAGCCGCCGAGGCTGCTCGGGCGACTCGACGCCGCGGACCGATCAGAGGATTTCGAAGGATTGAGGGCAACGGTGAGCGTTATCGACGTCGAGCTTCGGCTGACGAGTCCGCAGTGGCAGCAGACCGCGCCGTCCGGCAGCACCACCGAGTCCCTGTGGGTGCGTTGCGACACACCCTGTCCTGATCCGACCGATCCGGAGGTCCTCGCCTCCCACCCGGGGCGTCTGACCGCCATCCGGATCAGCGACGATGAGGTGGTCCTGGCTCAGGACCGGCTGCGCTCCTGGCCCCTGTTCTGGGCCCTTGAGAACAGGGCCGACGGCGGCCGGCGGCTCATTGTGAGCGACGACGCCACCGCCATGCGCGGGGCACTGAGCGCCCCCGGCTGGATCCGCGAGCCCGCCGGGAGTTTCCTGGACGCCGGTTTTCGTCTCCGGCACCGACACGCTGCTGGTCGGCGTCCACCAGACCGAGCAGGGCGCGATCGTGCGCATCGACCGCGACACCGGCCGGGCCCGCACGGTCGACCACTCCCTGGCGCGGTTCTCCGAGGAGTCCGACATGGTCACCGACCCCGAGGAGTTCTCCGACCTGCTGCTCGCGGCGCTCGACGCGGGCATGGGTCGGGTCCTGGAGGGCCTGGCGGCCCGGCCGGGCTCGCCGCGGCTCGTGCTGCCCCTGTCAGGGCGGGCTGGACTCGCGGCTGCTGGTGGCGTGGCTGACGCTTCACGGCGCCCTGGACAGGGGCGGTGGCCTTCACCTACGGACGTCCCCGGAACCCGGGAGGTCGAGGTCTCGCGCAAGGTGGCCGAGGCGGTGGGCCTGGGTGGCACGCCGTCGACTACGTCCCCGCCGAGCTGCGCGAGGCCTGGCAGGCACGGGGACGCGGCCGACTTTCCTGGAGTACAGCTACGCCCTGGGGGCGCTGCCGCACGTGCAGGACTGGTACGCCCTGCGCAGCCTCCTGGAGCAAGGCGTGGTGCGTCCGGGCGACGTCGTCCTGCCGGGGCACACGATCGTGGGCAACATGCACGACGAGCACCTCCTGGAGGAACCACGCGTCACCCGCGGTCGGGTGGCCAGGCGATCCTCATCCACCACCAGGAGCTCCAGGGGGACCAGCGGCGCGCCCATGCCGACCCCTACCGGGCCGCGAAGGTCCGCGGCTTCCTGGCCCTGTGGCCCTTCACCGGCAGTCCGCGTGACGTGCAGAGCATCCTGGAGTCCTACAACGTCCGCGAGCGCCAGACCAAGTACATCAACAACTCCATGCGCGCCTACGAGCACCTGGGGCTGGAGTGGGCGCTGCCCATGCTGGATGTGGAGTTCTGGGACGCCTGGCACCGTGGCGCCGTGGAGCTGACGGCCACACGGGACTTCTACGCGGTCTTCATCAGGGCGCCTGTGGGCCCGGGCGACCGCACTGGCCGCCGGGGCCGAGGCGGACGCCGCAGGCCATGATGCAGAGGCGGACCTGCCCTACTTCGCCGCCACCGAGGTCAGTGAGGAGACGCGCTCGCGGCTCAAGACCGTGCTGTCGCGCCTGCACCTGCTGGGGCTGGCCGAGCGGACCTTCTCGGCGTGGGCGTCGCTGCACTCGACCATGGCCTTCGAGGCCTTCATCACGGACGCCCCTGCCGGTGGCGGCCGCCCGAGCTCATGGGCGGGCGCAAGCTCCTGGGCTTCTGGACGCGCGCCTTCGTGAACGACGCCTGGTGCCGGCGGTGCCGGCTGTTCACCGACCTGCCCGTGGCCACTCCCGGCCGAGCTGGGCGATGGCCTCGGAGGAGTGAACCGTCCTATCCTTCACAGACGACGCGGCTACGTGTCGCCTATGAAGAAAGTCGATGCGCGATCAGTGTGAGAGGACCGCCGGCGACCCTCCTCGTGGAGGCGGCGGTAGGCAGCACCCACCTGAGCCGAGGAGAAGCTGTCCCCAATGGTGGCGGCGATGGCGGCCGCACCGCGGGGGGCGAGGCGCTCCACGGTCTCGACGACGGCGTCGGCCCACTGCCGGCTGCCGGCTCCCAGGGGCAGGACCGTGCCGTTGGCGTCGGTGACGTACTCGGTCTGGCCTCCGGCGTCGGAGACGACGACGGGCCGCCCGCTCGTGATGGCCTCGGCCGCCGAGACGAAGAAGTTGTCCCCGCGGGTGGGGCCGATGAAGACGTCGGCGCGGGCGAGCTCGGCGCGCACGCCCGCGGCGTCGAGGTTGCCAGTGAGGCGGGTGCGCTCGCCCAGGGGCGGGGTCGGCGGCCAGGCGCTCCTCGATGTCGGCGCAGCGGCCCTCCCCACGAAGGTCATCGTGGCCTGGACTCCCCGGGCGGTCAGCTCGGCCAGGACGTCGAGGCAGGCCATAGGATCCTTGCGCTCCACGAGTCCGCCGACGGTGACCATATTGATGCTGCCGGCGCCCTCACCACCGGGCGGCTCGCTCACCGCGCCCTGAGGCTCGACGATGCAGGGGACGACCGCGGTGGGCAGGCCGCGCCGCAGGGCGCGGATCAGGGGCGGCCAGGTACTCGCAGACGGCGGTCACCAGGTCGGGGCGGGCCAGGCCGTGGCCGACGACGGGGATGGCGGCGCGCAGGGCGGGGCCGAGTGTGTCCGGGTTGGTCAGGCCGGACCGGTGCTCAGTGTGGACCCAGGGCAGGGTCAGGGCCCCGGGCGTGGTCCAGGGCGGTCAGCGGCAGGAGCGTGCTCATCGCCATGGAGTGCAGGACGTCGGCGCCCTCGAGCGCGGGATGGAGCCGGTCGGCGGCCCGGGCGACGGACAGCGGGTTGGAGGGCTTCATGGGGATGGACAGGACCCTCATGCCCTCCAGGGTGCGGTGGCGGGCGCCGTCGTCCTGGTGGGGCGGAACCAGGTGGATGATGCGCACGTCCTGTCCCGGCGTCGCGGATCGCCGCGCTGTCGCGCAGGACGAAGGAGCCCGAGCTGGGTGCCCGGTCGGTGGGGAGCCAGGTGGTGACGACGGTGACGCGCATGTCCCCCATGCTGGGGCCTGTCTCGACGCGGGAGTGCGGCCGTGTGGCATGAGTCCTCCGCTCCTGCACTCTGGTGGCGCGGCCGCGCATGGCCGCTGCGCCCGTAGGATCGGCCCATGCGCGTTGTCTCCGTCGTCGGGGCCCGGCCCCAGTTCGTCAAGCTCGCCCCGGTCGCCCACGCCATGGCTGCGGCCGGGGTGGAGCACGTCATCATCCACCGGGCAGCACTACGACCCGATGCTCTCCGACGTCTTCTTCACCGACCTGGGGATCCCGGCGCCCGATGTCCACCTGGGCGTGGGCTCAGGGCGGGCACGGCGCCCAGACCGGGGCGATGCTCGCCGCGCTCGATGAGGCCCCTGCCGCCCCTGTCCGCGGACTGGGTCCTGGTCTACGGGGACACGAACTCGACGCTGGCCGCGGCCCTGGCGGCCGTCAAGCTGCACATCCCGGTGGCCCACCTGGAGGCGGGGCTGCGCTCCTTCAACCGGGCCATGCCCGAGGAGATCAACCGGGTCCTGACCGACCACGCCGCGGACCTGCTCCTGACGCCCACCGCGGTGGGGGCAGAGCACCTGGCCGCCGAGGGGCTGACGAGTAGTACCGTCGTCGTCGGCGATGTCATGACCGATGTGCTCCTCCAGGTGCGTGACCGGGTCTCGGGCTCCCCCAGCCCGGTCATGGAGGAGCTCTCGCTGGCTGAGGGTTCCTACTCCCTGGCCACGATCCACCGGGCCGAGAACACCGACGACGCCGCGCGCCTGAAGAGCGTCCTGGACTCCCTGGCCCGGGTGGACCATCCCGTCGTCATCCTGGCCCACCCGCGCCTGGTGGCCAAGTGCGCCGAGCACGGCCTGGCCCTGGAGAGCCGGGGGTCGCTGCTGATTCATCCTCCGCTGGCCTACCCCGACCTCATCGCCTCGGCGCTTCATGCCCGCGGCGTCATCACCGACTCCGGCGGGCCTGCAGAAGGAGGCGTTCCTGCTGCGGGTGCCGTGCACCACGGTGCGTCCTCAGACCGAGTGGGTGGAGACGGTGGAGCTGGGGTGGAACCGGCTGGTCGAGCCCGGTGAGGCGCTGGTGGAGGCGGCCTCGCGGCCACGGCCGACCGAGCCCCGGGAGGCCGATGCGCACCCCTACGGCGACGGTCACGCCGCCGAGCGCGTCGTCGCAGGAACTCACCGCCCACCTGCCCGGCTGACGATCGGATATAACGGGAGCAGCGAGCCTCGGTGCAGATTCGTCGCCAACGTGATGCTCTTCAAGACCAGCAATACGGCCGCATTATATTACGACATCTTCACTACCGACTCGAGTCTGACTCTTTGGGGCATATTCAATCACAACATCACGAAGATACTTTTCTCAGATAAATCGATTCCACCCTCTTGTCATTCGACCCATTCAAGAACATTACGCCACATCACAGATTCCCGCGGAATAACAAAGTTTAAAATCACCTCATACTTCTGGCCATCCGGCCCTGAAGTTACCCTAAAATTGTTCGAGACGCCTTCTCTTTGTCGAGAGAGAGTCGCATCAAATCTGTTTTACCACTACCTGTCGCACTCCGGCACAGATCAACAGTCCCTCAGAACCAATTTTCGAGCCACCCCAAAGCAAGCGGCCTTGAGTCGATGAAAACCACACATAACATCCTTACAGCACTCACGCCCATAAATACAACCACCAAGAAAAAGCAACTACGGCAATCCACCATCGCCTCCAGGGAGAGGAAAAGGACAGCAAGACGTAGGGCGAATGCATAATACATATCCACAACGCCAGGCGTAAACCCGCATTACAGACTCAAGAAACACAGTCCCACCCACTCTGCCATTTTGCTATCACAGTTGCCTTTAGTTCAACAGCCCGCAGAAACAGACAACCCGAAAATAAAATGCAGAAAGCACAAGAAATCGAAAACAATGAGACCTCGACCGTAAAACCCTCTCAAGAAAATGACGTCGCGGCTAACACCCCCGGCGAAGCGCTCACAACATGAATTAAAGGCGCCTCTCGCAAGACCTTTAATGCGCTTCAAGTAGTATCGACATTCATAAATATTAGCACCCCAATCGTCAAGAGTACCATCACCCCATTGACGTACCTCCATTCCGCCAAAGCGGCAACATCATCCAGCAGCACCGCATACCCATGAAAACCCCAGAATCGAGTTCGTTGAACAAATACAGGCAACACAGAAACAATAGTATACATTACAATGAGGAAAATTAACAGCACCTACTATTCCTGGCCAGCCCTCATGCTCGATAGAACAGCATGACAAAAACAACACAGCCATACAGTCCCGCCAAAATTACAGTCAGGGAAATATGCACCGTTTTCTCGAACGGATCTATTAACCACATCCTGCAGCCACGCTCGATGAAAGCGAGGATCTGCAGGCAAATCGTCAACCCGCCAACTCATACCCCTTTTAAGGCAAGCGCAGTCGTTGCACCCAGCCAAAACCGCAAGAAAACCAGTGAACCCTTGATTATACGCATCGCCAGCCCATCCCTTGCCAACCTCGTCGATGACATCAAAAGGCGAAACATGCAACCATAACACCAGAATCACCCCCACCACAAGCAGGCATGAGAAACTGCAGATCGACACAGCCAAAGCAGTCCTGAAAACCCAGGCTCTGACGGACGCATCCTTTCACGACTTCGACCGGCCTCACTGTCAGCGCAGAAACCTCTACCTTTTCCTTGTTCTTAGCACTTTTTGTTGGCAGGCTGAGTGATCGAGCGCGAGCGACACTCTTCTTTTGCTCGAGACTTCTTACCCCTACGTCGTCCCATGACGACAGCATATCTTCCGGACATGCCGGACTACTAGGATTCAATGAGCAGGACGACACTCGCCGATTCAGCAGGGTGTCACCTGCTGATTCAACTATTGAAAACCGCGCTGAATTCAGTCCCTCGAGGGCGATGAGGCCGTCGACGAATTCGCGGTACTGGCGCTGGGCGTCGGACATCGCGGCCCAGGTCGCGTTCGCGTCCCGGCTCATGGCCGCGTACTCCTCGTCGCTGAGGTCCATGACGGACTCGATGGCGTCGGCGATCTGGCCGGCGGTGGTTTCCACCGGGATGAGTCGGCCGTTCTCGCGGTCGTGGACGATCTCGCCGGTCCCCCAGCGGCCGTGGCCACCACCGGCAGCCCCGCCGCCTGGGCCTCCATGACGGCTACGGGCACGCCTTCGCCGTCGGAGCAGTTGAGGAAGCAGGAGAAGTCGGTGCCGGCGTAAAGCTCGCGGACCTCGGTGTTGGTCAGGTGCCCGGTGAAGGTGACCGGGGTCGAGTCGATCCGTCTCCTCGGCCCGGGCCCGCATGGCGGCCAGGCGCTCGTCGTCGAACTCGCCGATATGGGTCCAGGTGACCTTCCGGCCGCGCTTCTCAGCTCGGCGACGGCATCCACGATGAGGTGAACCCGCTTGTAGGGCGCCATGTGCGAGCAGGAGACGAGCTGGAAGGGACTCAGTCCGATGCCGCTCGTGGCGCGGGGCGGCCGGCACGCCCAGGCGGCGCACCTCAATGGTGTCGGCCTTGGGGAAGCGGCGGCGCAGGAAGCCGGCCGCGTACTGCGAGATCGGGTAGACCCGGTCCACGGCCCGCATGACGAAGCGGCGCGAGGGGACGTAGCCGCGCGGCGCGTCGGCCTCGTCGACGTCGTAGGCGTGCGCCCGGGAGACGACCTTGACCAGCCGCCCCTTCAGCTCGCGACGTCGCAGCATCCCGCCCAGAGCCGCCCCGGTGAAGAACCAGTAGGAGTAGATGGTCAGGGTGACCGGCCCGCTCCAGGCCGAGGCCCGGCAGGAGCCGGCGCATCCGGCCGTAGGCGCTCAGGGCGATCGCCGCGAAGCGCACATCCATCCCGAAGCGCCCGAAGCTCTTCCACGGCGGCGTCTCCACCATCCGCTCCCGGCCCAGCAGGATCTGCGGGGCGCGCAGAATCGCGTGAAAGCGCCAGTCGGGCAGCCGGGAGGCCGGAGCAGGGCGCAGCGGGCGTTGGCCGGCAGCGCGCGGGTCTGACGGGCCCCCTCGCTCAGGCGCACCGGGACGACGACGACCTCGTCGTAGGCGGCGCACAGCGTCTCGATCTCCTGCTCGAGGAACTCCTCCCCACCTCGTAGGGGTAGAAGTCGGTGAGCAGGAGCAGGCTGCGTCGGCCCGGGCACCGCTGCGTGGTCGAGCCCGTGCCGTTGCTCGGGCGCGGTGCGTGCGTCATGGTCCCGTGGTCCTTCCTAGCTCTCCTGGGTCTGGAAGCTGCCCACGCGCTCGCCGGCGTCGAACTGCTTGGCGGCGTGGTCGGCCAGGGCGGTGTTGGCCACCAGCAGCCCGGCCATCATGGCGCCCAGGACGTAGCAGGTGGCCAGCAGGTCCAGCGGGGACCAGTACAGCCAGGCCAGGGGCAGCGCCGTGTAGAAGACGTTGAACCCCAGCATCCAGTCCTGGTGCTCGGTGACGATGAAGAGATTCGAGATCGGTGAGGTGATGAGCATCATGAACAGCCAGGGGGTCAGCGCGCGGGCGAAGCTCCCGGACTCGGCCCACCGCTGCCCGAACAGCAGCGGGAAGAGCCACGGCGAGAGCACGTAGATGAGCGCGAAGGGGACGATCCCGATGAGCACCGCCCGCCTGATGGTGACCCGGACCAGCGGACGCATCTGCCCGGGCTCGATCGTGGAGAGCTTCTGGAAGAAGACCCTGGCCACGGCGCCGTTGATGAGAATGAGCGGGGCATCGAGCACCCCCCACGCCATCTGGAACTGCCCGAGGGAGGCCACCGAGTAGCCCGAGATGAGCAGGGCGATGCCGTTGGTCCGCAGCGCGTCCCCCAGGGCGTTGGGACCGTTGAGCAGCGGCATGCGACGGTAGCGGTGGGCCGCCCAGCGCAGGGACGGGCGCGTCCCTCAGGGGAGCCTGCGCCACAGGGCCTTGGCCTGACGCCCCAGGTTGGCGAAGGCGAAGATCTGGCCCGCCGTGTGCCCGAGCACCAGTCGGGCATTCCTCCCAGGCCCGCGATCCCGAGAATGAACTGGCCCCGGTCAGGCCGATCTGCTGCTCGGCCTGGTTGACCGCGATCGCGCGGTAGTCGCTGTTGCGGTTGAACCAGTACTGAACAGCTCCACGCCGGACATGAGGAAGGTCGTCAGCCCCACCAGCGGCATCCACAGAGCCACCTCGTGCCCCCACTGCCGGGCGATGACGCCGTTGAGTGGGAAGGAGACCACTGTTGCCAGCAGCGAGACCACGGTCAGGCACACCATGCCCAGGCGGGCCACGCTCAGCGCCTCGGCCTCCTTCTTGGGCAGCATGATCGCCATGTCGTAGCGCAGCGCGGCGACCGCCACCAGGATCGAGGCCACCGACATGTAGGTGCCCAACAGCCCCATGTCGTGAGGGGTGTAGACCCGGGCCAGGACGATCTTCATGAGGAAGGTGACGCCCTGGGCCACCGCCGTGCCCGTCACCAGCGTCAGGACGTGGCGCAGGAACGGCGAGGAGTCCATGACCGACCGGACCCGGGCGAGCAGCCCCTGCCAGCGGGCCCGTCGGCGCGGCAAGCGGTTCAGAGCTCGACCGTCCGGTTCTCGCTCGCCGAGGTCAGGACCGCCTCGACGACGTCGAGCGTGGCCACGCCCTCGGCCATGGTGACGTGGCGCTGGGCCACGCCGCGCACGGCGTCGCGGAAGCTCTCCTGCTCCAGGGCCAGCGGCTCGCGCTTGGGGATCGCGTAGCGGATGACGTCGCCCTCACTGACTCCCCGGAAGACGGCGACCTGGTCCCAGGTGGAGGCCACGGTGCCGTTGGCGTGGAAGGTGAGGTCGCCGGTGAGGGTGTCGGCCACGAAGGCGCCCTTCTCCCCGGTGACGATCGTGATGCGCTCCTTGAAGGGGTGAGCCAGTTGACCTGGTGACTGACGACGATGCCGCCCTCCAGCAGGCCGGTGGCCACCATCATGTCCTCGGTCTGCCGGCCGGAGCGGTGCGTGACCTGCGCGGCCACGGAGGTGTAGCGGGCGCCGGCCACCCAGGCGGTCAGGTCGATGTCGTGGGTGGCCAGATCCTTGACGACGCCGACGTCGCTGATGCGGGCCGGGAAGGGGCCCTGGCGGCGGGTGAGGACCTGGTGACCTCGCCGAGCTCACCGGCGTCGAGGCGCTCGCGAAGCGCCCGCAGGGCGGGGTTGCAGCGCTCCACGTAGCCCGACGGCGCCCACGAGCCCGCGCTCGGCGAAGGCGGCGGCCACGCGGCGGCCGGCGGCGGCGTCGTGGGCGATGGGCTTCTCCACCATGGTGTGCACGCCGGCCTCGGCCAGGGCCAGGGCGACGTCCTCGTGGTAGACGGTGGGGACGGCCACCATGGCGGCATCGAGCCCGGCGTCGATGAGGGCGTGGACGTCGGGCAGGACCGTCAGGTCCCCGGCCACGCCGAAGCGGTCGCCGCCCGGATCGGCCACGGCCACCAGCTCCATGCCCTCGGTGGCGCGGATGACCCGGGCGTGGTGGCGTCCCATGGAGCCCAGGCCGATGAGCCCCACGCGCAGGGGGTTGTCGGCCGTGCCCTTGTCGGGACAGGTAGTGGGCTCCGGGAAGGCCGGTGGTCGTGGCCAGGCCGTCGAGGGCGACGTTCTCACACACGTCAGGCACCCGCCTTGACGGTGGCGGCCACGGCCCGGCTGATGCGCTCGAGGTCCGCCTCGCTCAGGGAGGGGTGGACCGGCAGGGACAGGCACTCGCGGGCGGTCTGCTCAGTTCCGGGCAGCTCGAGGCCCTCGGCGTAGTGGGCCAGGAGGCCAGGCGGTGGTTGGGGATCGGGTGGTAGACGCCGCTGCCCACCTGCCACTCCTCGCGCAGGGCGGCCTGGACGGCGTCGCGCTCGGCGCCGAGGCCCCTCCAGGCGGATCGTGTACTGGTGGTAGACGTGCGTGCAGCCCTCAGGGACATGGGGGTGACGACGCCGTCCACGCCCCGCCAGCTCGGCGTTGAGGCGCGCGGCGTTGGCCTGGCGGGCGGCGGTCCAGCCGGCCAGCCTGGTCAGCTGGACGCGGCCGACGGCGGCGGCCACGTCCGTCATGCGGTTGTTGAGGCCCACGAGCTCGTTGGCGTACTGCTGCTCCATGCCCTGGTTGCGGATGAGGCGGCAGCGGCGGGCCAGCTCGGCGTCGGCCGTGGTGATCATGCCGCCCTCGAGGCTGGTCATGTTCTTGGTGGGGTAGAAGGAGAAGGAGCCCCAGGCGCCGAAGGTGCCCACGGGCTTTGCCCGTCGATGGCGGCGCCGTGCGCCTGGGCGCAGTCCTCGAAGACGGCCAGGCCGTGGCGCTCGGCGATGTCGAGGATCTCGGGCATGCTGGCGGGCAGCCCGTAGAGGGTGGACCACCTCGATGGCCGCCGTGCGCTCGGTGATGGAGGCCCTCGACACTGGCGGGTCCAGGGTGAAGGTCACCGGGTCGATGTCGGCGAAGACCGGCACGGCCCCGCTGATGGCCACCGAGTTTCCGGTGGCGGCGAAGGTGAAGGAGGGGACGATCACCTCCGGGGCACCTTCGGCGCCCTCCCGGCGCGCTCTGCCAGGCTCGGCTGGGCCAGGGTATGACACGTGCTGGGCCGAGGTGCCGGGAGTTGACGGCCACGCACTCGACGCCGTCGACGACCCTGGGCGGAGAACTCCTCCTCGAAGGCCTTGACCTGGGGCCCCTGGACAACCATGCCGGAGGCCAGGACGGCGTCGACGGCGTCGCGCTCCTCCTGCCCGATGATCGGCTTGGCGGCGGGGATGAACTCGCGTGACATCAGTGGGTGACCTCTCGGATGGTGGTATCGGACTCAGTGCCTGCTTCTGGTACAGGGTCCCGGAGACGGGGCAGCGCCAGCGCCGGGGCGCCGTCGGGACCGGGCCTCGGCCGGGAGTGAGCGGCTCGCCGGCGCGTCCCACCCAGCCGATGCGGCGGGCGGGAACCCCGGCGACCAGGGCGTGAGCGGGCACGTCCTTGGTGACGACGGCGCCGGCGGCCACCGTGGCCCAGGCGCCCACGTGCACCGGGGCGACGCACACGGCGCGGGCCCCGATCGAGGCGCCCTCGTCGATGGTGACTCCCCACGGGCTCCCAGTCGGCGGCCGACTTGAGGGTGCCGTCGGGGTTGACGGCCCGGGGGAAGTGGTCGTTGGTCAGCGTGACCGCCGGACCGATGAAGACGCCGTCGGCCAGGCGGGCCGGCTCGTAGACGAGGGCGTAGTTCTGCACCTTGCAGCTGTCTCCCATGACCACGCCCTCACCGATGTAGGCGCCACGGCCCACGATGCAGTCCCGGCCGAGGACGGCGTGCTCACGCACCTGGGCGAGGTGCCAGATGCTGGTGCCCTCGCCGAGCACGGCCTCCTCGGGAGACGTCGGCTGATGGGGCGATTCGGGTAGCCACGGCAGCTCCTGTGCGGACGGCCCGAGCCGCCCTGACGATCGAGTGAGACCGGTCAACCTCGTGGTTGCCGGGGCCGTGCCGCTCCGGTCGCCGGGGCGGCGGCGGGCGCTGCACGACCGGCCCCATCCTAGGGGACGCGCCCGCTTCAGACGACGCCTGGGCGTGACCCGGACGAGACCTAACCCACCAGCGACGGTGAGTGCCGCCCCCAGGCAGGAAGGCGGCTCCCATCGTCGCGTGCAAGAATGCAGAAGTGACTACCTCCAACGTGACACAGGTCGGCGGGCCCGCCTCGGCGCCCAGGGTCACCGACACCTGGCTCGTCATCCCCCTGTACAACGAGGCGACCGTCGTCCGTGAGGTCATCTCCCAGGCCCGCGAGGTCTTCCCCTACGTCGTCGTCGTCGACGACGGCTCCAAGGACGACTCGGCCCGTGATGCGGCCGCCGCGGGAGCCGTCGTCGTGCGTCACCCGATCAACCTCGGCCAGGGTGCGGCGCTGCAGACGGGCTTCTCCTACGTCTTGGAGAGGACCAACGCCGCCTACGTCGTCACCTTCGACGCCGACGGCCAGCACTCCGCGACCGACGCCGCGGCCATGGTCGCCGCGGCGCGCGAGGAAGGGCTTGCCGTCATCCTCGGGTCGCGCTTTCCTGGAGGGGCCCTCCCCGGTGGGATGGCTCAAGCGACTCGTCCTGCGCACAGCGGCAGCGGTCAGCTCACGCACCTCCGGCATGCGTCTGACCGACGCCCACAACGGCCTGAGGGTCATCCGCCGCGACGTCCTGGCACGCCTGGACCTCAAGCAGAACCGGATGGCGCACGCCAGCGAGATCATCCGCCAGATCGGCGCCACCGGGCTGCCCTGGCGGGAGTTCCCGGTGCACATCGTCTACACGGAGTACTCGCGCTCCAAGGGTCAGTCCCTGTGGAACTCGGTCAACATCCTGGTCGACCTGCTCTTCTCCTAAGTACTCCAGCGCTCCCTCCTGAGCCCGGCACGGAAGGCACAGAGCCATGATTCCTCAGATCGCCACCCAGATCGCTCCGACGACGAACCGTCAGTTCCTCATTCAGGCCGTCCTCATCCTGGCCGTGGCGGCCGTGGGCTGGATGATGCTGCGCACCCCGGGAGGGGCTCGCCATCAGGCCGGCCGCCGACTGGCCACGCTGGCCTTCGTCGCCTTCGCCGTTGTGGCGATCGCCTTCCCCTCGGTGATGACCGCGATCGCACACCGGGTCGGGGGTCGGCCGTGGCACGGACCTGCTGCTGTACGCCCTGGTCATCGCGTTCCTGGCGCAGATCCTGTCCTCCTTCCGCCGCAATGGCGCACGCGAGCGGCAGATCACGCACCTGGCGCGGCGCATCGCCCTGGACGACGCCCCCGAGCCGCCCACCGCGGCCAGGCTCACCCCGAGCAGGAGCACAAGACGCCTCGCACTTCATGAGCCTGCGCCATCTGAGCGTCGAGCTCAACTCCGAGAGGCGCGAACCTCGAGCTCCTCACGCAGGTGCAGCCCGCCGCAGAGCGCCCAGCGCACCGGTACCTGCCACGGGGCGTCGTAGACCCCGGAGAGGTAGTGGCGGGCCGAGGCGTGGTGGGCCCGGATCATCTTCTCGGGGCGGGCCTTCCAGCTGGCCCCTGCTCGTGGATGACGACGGAGTCGTGGACCTGCACGTTGAGCCAGCCGGCCCGCCCGACCCGCTCCCCCAGGTCCACGTCCTCGAAGAACATGAAGTAGCCGTCATCGAATCCTCCCAGGCGTCGCCAGGCGGCCGCCGGCAGCAGCAGACAGGCCCCCGAGAGCCAGCCCACCGTCTGCGACCCGCCCGAGCCCCCCTCATCGGCGGTGTGGTACGCGGCGGAGAAGGGGTTGGCCGGCCAGATCTTGCCCAGGACGGCGTGGCCGGCGCCCTTGACCAGGGAGGGCAGGGCGCGCCCGGAGGGGTAGACGGTGCCGTCGGTGTTGAGCAGGAGCGGCCCCAGGCACCCGGCGGCGGGGTTGGCCAGACCCGCGTCGATGAGGACATCAAGGCTGCCCGGCTCCAGATGAGATCGGGGTTGGCCACCACGAGCCAGTCCTCCTGAAGGTCGGCGGCCGCCAGGTTGGCACCGGCCCCGTAGCCGAGGTTGGTCCCGTCACCGACGACGCGGGCCCCGTAGCGCTGGGCGGCGGCGGTGACGACGTCGTGCTCGGTCCCGTTGTCCGCGATGACGACGGTGAGCCGACGCACGTGGCCGCGGCCAGGGAGGCCAGGAAGCGATCGAGCTCCTCACCGGGATTGAAGGCCACGGTGACCACACGCACGCTCTGCTCATCAGAGGCGGTGGGGAACGAGCGCATCCGCGAGGCCGGACTCAACGGACCTCCCTGATTGGCCGATTCCACCAACCGCGTCACCGGCCTCCCCATCCTCGACAGGGCTGCCGGGCTGAGGGCCGATGGACTTCCCTACCCGACCCGATGGGACGACGGGAGCAGTTGAGGCACTGGCTGGCGTGGGTTTCACAACATTGGTCACGGAGGAGCCTAGCGCCGTGATCCACGTGAGAGGCCTCACTCCTCTCAGGCGAATCTCATGCGTCAGGTGTAGGAAGACCCATATAGATCTCCCTCAATGATTCCCTATCATCACTCCCGTGCCTCAGCTCAGTAAGCTGCGCGCGCGGCACTCCTCCAAAGAACTCGGACGCCGCCTGGCCCGCCGAGCAGGGCTCAGTGTCCTCGCGGTGGCGCTCTTCGTCGTCTCTGGCGCAGGCTTCGCATGGCACAACATCCAGTCGCGGATCACCTACTTCAACGTCGACAGCCTCCTCTCCGAGGAGGGCCGCCCCGGCACCAAACCACCGGACAGCTATGACGGCCGCGCCGTCAACCTGCTGGTACTGGGCACCGACTCCCGCTCCGGCAACAACAACGTGGACGGCTCCGAGGGCAGCGACGAAGTCTCCGTGGCCCGCTCGGACACGGCCCTGGTCATGCACATCTCCGCCGACCGCAAACGGATCGACGCCGTCTCCATCCCCCGGGACACGGAGGTGGACATCCCCGAGTGCAGAGCCTCGACGGCGAGACCGCCGAGGCTCCAGGAGAACCAGCAGTTCAACTCCGCCTTCGCCAACGGAGCCGGCACCGGCAACGACAAGAAGGCCGTCGCCTCCGGGGCCGCCTGCACCTGGAAGACCGTGGAGGACCTGATGGGGACGAGGTCCGTATTGACGACTTCGTCGTCGTGGACTTCAACAGGCTGTCGAAGGTGGTCGACTCCCTCGGAGGAGTCCACGTCCAGGTCGATGAGGCGATCGATGATCCCGACTACACCGGCTTCCAGCTCGATGCGGGCTGCCAGAAGCTCGATGGGCAGGCCGCACTGCAGTACGCCCGTGTCCGCCACGGCGTCGGCGACGGCTCGGACATCTCCCGCATCTCCCGCCAGCAGAAGCTCATGAGCGCCATGGCCTCCAAGGCTCTGGCCAGTAACGTGCTCACCCAGTCGGGCTTCCTGACCAGCACCCTGGAGACCCTCACCACCTCGGAGCGCATCGGTCAGATCGGCAACCCTGTCAGGCCTGGCCTCACTCCGTCCAGGGCGTCGGCATGGACAAGATCAACTTCATCACCATGCCGCATGAGCCCTCCGAGGACGACCCGAACCACGTGGTCCCCACCGAGAACGCCAAGAAGGTCTGGAAGGCCCTCAAGGAGGACAAGCCCGTTCCCGCCGACGCCGTAGCCCCAGCCACAACCGACGCGGGCACTGCCACGGAGGGCTCCTCCTCGCAGGAGGAGACCAGCGAGTCCCGCTGAGGAGGAGGCCACCACGCCGGCACCTCAGACGCAGGCACCGCAGACGGGATCCTCCCAGCAGCCCGCCGCGAAGCCCACCACTCAGACCTGCCCCGCCTGAGGCAGAATCGTAGGCGTGACCCCGACAGACGACTCGCTGCCGCCCTCGATCACCCCCGGCTCCGGCGGAGGGAGGCCTTCGCGCCGGCAGCGCCCCATCGACGCCGTCAACCGGCGCAGCCGCGAGCGTGCAGAGGCACCCGGCGGCGAGGCCGCGTACCCAGCCCGCCGACGTCGCGGCGGCTCCCCGACGTCCGGCGTCGCCGTCCCCCACCGGTCGTCGGCCTCCGCCCGGCAGCCTCAGCGGCACTCGGTCCTGGGCCGTCAGGACGGTGGTGAGTCGGCTTCGTCTCCACCGGCATCTGAGCGGGCGGCTCAGCAGCCCCTTCGGTCCAGCCCCGCCGTTCCGCTGCTCCGTCTCAACGCGGCAGTCACGCTCGGGCCGGGTCGAGCGCAGTACCTCTGGAGCCGGGGCTGACGGTCGCAGTGGCGCAGCCGGGCCTGAGCGTACTCGGGCGATGCCGGCTCGGCGCGGAGCCTACCCCGTCGGCACTCAGGGTCTTCAGTCCCCGGAGGAGCCGGTTCCGGGCAGGCCGGCGCTCGAGCCCGAGCCGTCCCGCAGTCCGAGGCGTCCCCGGCCGAGCTGGCGCCGGATCCTGCGCTGGACGGTCATTGCCATCGTCGTCATCCTGGCCCTCATCGCGGCCCGGGTCGCCTGGCTGTGGAATGACGTCTCCTCCCAGCTCCACCGCATCGATGCTCTCTCCGGGGCTGCGGACACGCCGGGCGAGACCTGGCTCATCGTCGGGTCGGACGCGCGCGGCGGCGTCATCCAGGATGACACCGAGGGAGCCCGCGCCGACTCGGTCATGCTGCTGCACCAGGCGGAGAACGGGCAGACGAGCTTGACCTCCCTGCCACGCGACACCTTCGTAGACATCCCCGAGTACGGTGAGAATAAGATCAACGCGGCCTATTCCTTCGGCGGCCCCAAGCTGCTGGTCCAGACCGTCGAGAAGCTCTCCGGCCTGACGGTGGACCACTACGTGGAGGTCGGCATGACCGGCGTGTCGCAAATGGTCGACGCCGTCGGCGGGGTCGACGTCTGCCTGGACTACGACGTCGCCGACGAGGACTCGGGACTGGTCTGGGACACCTCCCAGGGCCAGTGCCAGACGGTGGACGGGACGAAGGCACTTGCCTACTCCCGGATGCGCAAGTCGGACCCGACCGGTGACGTCGGGCGCGGTCTGCGCCAGCGCGCCGTCATCTCCGCAGTGGTCTCCAAGGCGGCCTCACCGACCACCGTCATCTCCTTCTCCCGTCAGGACGCGCTGGTCGACGCCGGCACGAATGCCCTCACGGTGGACGAGAGTGCCGGCACCATGAGCATCGCCAGGATGGTGCTGGCCTTCCGGTCGGCCTCCGGCGACGGCTGACCGGCGCCCCGCCCATCGAGGACACGGCCTACTCCCCTGAGGACGCCGATATCGGTGAGACGGTCCTACTGCAGGACACGACCGCGCCCGACTTCTTCTCCAGACTGCGCGACGGGAAAGCTGACGGCGGCCGACTTCAACCAGTCCTGACGCCGTATACACCGACTGCAAACAAGTGAGGGCCGGCTCCCCGGGAGGGAGGGAGCTGGCCCTCACACAGTGGTTTCAGGACCGCTCAACCGAAGTGGGGCCGGTTCGGATCCGCCTGCCAGGAGGTGTAGGAGGAGGTGACGATGTCGTCCAGGTCGTGCTCGGCCTTCCACCCCAGGACCTCACCGATGCGGGTGGCGTTGCCGATGAGCTGGGGCGGGTCACCGGCGCGGCGGGCAGCCTCCGGCTCCAGGTCCAGGCCCGTGGAGGCGATCACCTTGGAGACGACCTCGCGCACCGAGGCGCCCTGACCGGTGCCGACGTTGAAGACGTGCTCAGCCATCTCCCTGGCCGCCGGCCAGAAAGTAGTCCAGGGCGGCGATGTGCGCGACAGCCAGGTCCTTGACATGGATGTAGTCGCGCAGCAGGTGCCGTCGGGGGTGGGGTAGTCGGTGCCGAAGATCTTGGGAGTCTCGCCCTTGGAGAGGCGGTCGAGGACCATGGGGATGAGGTTGAGGGTGGCCATGTCGCCCAGGTCGTCCCAGCCGGCGCCGGCGACGTTGAAGTAGCGCAGACCGGCCCAGCGCAGTCCCCAGGCCTTCTCGGCGTCGGCCATCATCCACTCGCCGATGAGCTTGGTCTCGCCGTAGGGTTGATGGGGCGGCAGTCGATGTCCTCGGGCACGACCTCCACCGGCGGCATGCCGTAGACGGCCGCCGAGGAGGAGAAAGATCATCTGGTTGACGCCGGCGGCCTCCATGGCCAGCAGCATGTTCGCCAGGCCGCCCACGTTCTGCTGGTAGTACCAGGCCGGGCGCTCGACGGACTCGCCCACCTGCTTGCGGGCGGCGAAGTGGATGACGGCGACGACTCCGCGCGAGCTCATGACCTCGGCGAGAGCCTCAGGGGCCCGGCCACTGGCGACGTCGAGCTCGACGACGTCAGCACCCTTGACTCGCTCCGGCGTCCCTGTAGGACAGGTCGTCGACGACGACGACCTCCTCCCACGCTCGAGGAGAGTCGGACCACGTGCGCGCGATGTAGCCGGCGCCTCCAGCAACGAGAATGCTCATGCCCTCGGTCTACACACGATCTCCCAGAACCGAACAGAAACGAACTTCACAGAGATGGTCGACGGTGGCTCAGTCGCTTAGGCGCTCACGCAAGGCGGCGCCCTTGGCATGGGCGACCTCCCCCAGGTCCTTCTGGAAGGCGCGCATCGCGGCGGCCAGACGGGCGGCCTCCTGCCCCGTCGCCGGGCAGGATTCTCGCAGCGAGCAGCCCGGCGTTGCGAGCCCCGCCGATGGAGACGGTGGCCACCGGCACCCCTGCGGGCATCTGCACGATGGAGAGCAGGGAGTCCATGCCGTCGAGGTACTTCAGCGGCACCGGCACCCCGATCACCGGCAGCTCGGTGACGGCCGCCAGCATCCCGGGCAGGTGCGCTGCTCCCCCGGCGCCGGCGATGATGAGCCGCAGTCCCCGCTCAGCGGCGGCGCGCCCGTAGTCGATCATCTCAGTGGGCATGCGGTGGGCGGAGACGACATCGGCCTCATAGGCCACGCCGAACTCGTCGAGGACCTCCGCGGCGGCCCCCATGACCGGCCAGTCCGAGTCCGAGCCCATGACGATGCCGACCACCGGCCGAGCAGCTTCTGCCGCGTTCTCCGCCGTTTCACTGACCTCGCTCATGCGCTGTCTCCTTGTCTGTTCCGTATCTGCCCGTGCTGCTTGCCGTTGGTGGTGTTCCCGACTCAGGCGTCCCCGCGCAGGATGGCGACGGTCTCGCGCGCCTGCTCGACAACGTCGGCGACCTCCTGCCCCTGACCGACCGTCATGTTGACGTGCCCGAGCTTGCGCCCGGAGCGCCACTGCTTGCCGTAGAGGTGGATCCGGGCCTCGGGCTGGGCGGCCATGGCCCGTGCCAGCGCATCGGCTCCCCGGCTCGTGCTGACCACCGATGAGGGTTGACCATGACGGTGGTGGACGCCGTTGTGTCGGTCGCCCCAGCAGCGGGTCGAGCACCGCCCGCAGGTGCTGGGCGAACTGGCTGGTGACGGCGCCGTCCTGGGTCCAGTGCCCGGAGTTGTGGGGGCGCATGGCCAGCTCGTTGACGTATAGGCGCGTGGGTTCCCCAGAAGGTCTCTGACGGCGAAAGAGCTCGACGGCGAGTACCCCGGTCACCGGTGCGCTCCGCCACCGTCCGGCCGATGAGCTCGGCCTCCCTCAGCAGACGACGGAGTCAAGGCCGGGCGCCGGGGCCAGGACCTCGGCGCACATGCCGTCATCCTGGACCGTCTGGGCCACCGGCCACACAGCGATCTGCCCGCTGGGACGACGTGCCAGCAGGACCGCCAGCTCGCGGGTGAAGGGATGGCCTGCTCCACCAGGAGGCTGGTCACCGCGGCGCCACCGAGACTGCCTCCTCCGCCGGTTCCCCGACCGTCACCCTGACCGGCGCGCGCACGAGCCACCGAGGCGAGCCACTCGGCGGCCTCCCCTCATGCAGGGACTCGGCGCTGCGCACGAGCAGGACCCCGTGGCCGTCGTAGCCACCGCGCGGTGTCTTGAGCACCACGGGCCAGCCGTGCTCGACGGCGAAGGCCTCGACGGCGTCGGCCATCTGCTCGACAGTCTCCTGGCCGGGTCCGCCGACCTCCGCCCAGGCGGGCTGCGGCAGCCCGGCCTGGCTCATCGCCCGGCGCATGGCCAGCTTGTCGCGGGCCAGCTCGAGGGCCTGGGGGCGGGCTGGACGCTCACGCCCCTCGGCCTGGAGCCGCTCCGGAGGGAGGCATCCTGGTGCTCGTGCTCGAAGGTGACCACCGCTGCCGGCTCGCCGCCGGGTCCTTGAGTACCGTCACCGGCGACGACGGCGCGCACAGCCGCCTCGTCGTCGGCGGCACCGGCTGAGGGCGTCCGGGGTCACCTGGCCGGTGGAGCCGTCGGCGGCCTCCACCAGGGCCCTCAGGTGGATGCCCAGGGCGCTGGCCTCCTCCTGCATCATGCGGGCCAGCTGCCGCCTCCGATCACGGAAACGATGGGTGCGCTCACGACCTCAGGCTACCCGCCCGCAGCCGGCCCCTCACCGCAGGCGTGGCGCAAGACCGTGAGGCTTGAGGCCGTGACGCCACCCGTCGCAGAGTCCTCCACCGCCCAGCAGCCCTCGCCTCGAACACAGCCTCCCCCACCGCTGCATGGCACGCTCTCCCGCCTGCCCCGCCCGCTCCAGGTCCTGGCGGTCTGGGCCACGGCGAGCGCCCTGACCTTCCTCATCCTGCGACTGGGCGCCCAGGACACCAGCCACCCCGTGGGCGGGGCCGCACCGTCCTGGGAGGAGCACATGCGCTTCTGGGACGCCGGCTGGTACAACCGGATCGTCGAGGAGGGCTACCCCGACCAGCTGCCCGTGAGCGCCGATGGGCGGGTGACGCAGCACCTGGGCCTTCATGCCGCTGCTGAGCGGTCTGGCCTCGCTGCTGGCCTGGACCGGCTGGTCCTTCTACGTGCGCGCCGCGATCGTCTCAATCCTGGCCTCGGCGGGCGCGGCGCTCGTCATGGACCGCTGGCTCTCGCCGGTCACAGGACGGCGGACCTCCCCGTGGGCCGTGGCCCTGGTCTGAGTCCTCGCCGTGCGCGCGATCCTCAGGTCCCCTACTGCCGAGTCCCTGGGGCTGGCCCTGGTGGGGCTGACGCTGTGGCTGGCGAGCCGCGGATGGGCACTGGCAGCGATCCCCGTGGCACTGGCGGCCTGCTTCGCCCGCCCGTCGGTGTCCCGCTGGGGGCGGCGCTGGGGCTGTGGTGGTCCTGGGAGGCGGCCTGCGCCCGCGGCTGGCTCCCGCCCATCTGGTTCTCCGTCTTCTTCCGGGGCGCAGCCCTCAGGGCCCGGGCGGGCGCTGGCGGCTGCTGGCCCTGGCACTGTCACCTGCGCAGCCGCCCTGAGCCTGGCCAGCGATCGCCTGGCTGACCACAGGGCCGTCAGGATGCCTACACAGCCACCGAGACCTCCTGGCGCGGTGCCGACCTGGCCCCTTCGTCCCGTGGCTGACTCGGTTGGGAGACTGGGTGGGCCCTCATCTGGGACTCATCCTGCTCGCCGTCGTTCTGGTCATCGTCGGGCTCCTGCTGAGCGCTCCGAGCCTGCGCTCCCTGGGCCCGGTCGCCTGGTTCTGGTGCCTGGGCTACCTGCTCTATCTCCTGATCTTCTTCGATCCGACGACGTCGGTGCTGCGCCTTCTACTCCCCCTGGCCCCGGCGAGATGGGCTCTGGCCACAGCAGCCGGCACCACCCGTCGACGCCTGGCGCTGCTGGCGGCCTGCGTCGTCGGCCAGCTCTGTGGGTCTCCTGGGTGTGGGACTTTCGGCAGCGTCGGTGTCCACTGGGTGCCATGACTCACGTCCGCTTGCACACCCGACTCATACCGGCATAGGATGCCCGTCATGACGCGCGCCCCGATAATTCCCCTGACTCAGCGGCTCATCGCCCTGGTCAAGGAGTTCATGCAGTTCGGCATGGTGGGCGCACTCGCCTACGTGATCGACGTCGGCCTGTTCAACCTGTTCCAGCACGGCCCGGTCCGGGTTCCTCTCGGCCACCCGAACTCCGCCCAGCTGCTGGCCTCCTCGATCGCGACCGTTTTCTCCTGGCTGGCGAACCGCTACTGGACCTACCGGGACCGCACCCAGAAGAACGTGGCCCGAGAGGCCACCCTGTTCGTCATCGCCAACCTCGGCGGAATCGCCATCACCCAGTTCTGCCTGCTCTTCACCCACCATGTGCTGGGGCTGACCTCACCGTTGGCGGACAACATCGCGGCCTACGTCGTCGGCTTCGGCCTGGGGACCGCGTTCGGTTCGTCTTCTACCACTACATCGTCTTCACCGGGCACAGGGACCACGGAACCGGCGATGACGGCACTGACGGATCCGGCAGCAGCGCCAGCAGCGGAGCTCGATTGGCGACAATGTCGAGCCCCTGAACCGCTCCTGTCGTGGTCCGCCCCTGAGCATGGAGCGGACCGGCACCATCCGGAGGCACCGACTGAGGGGTGCCCGATTCCACAATCCGGAGAGGACCACTCACGGCATTGCCGCCGGAGCACCGCTTAGCCTTGCACGGTGACTGCCCTGACCGCCTTGGCCCCGGCACTGGACCTGCCCGCCGCCCATCTCGCCTCCCTCCCCGCCGCCCACGCCCCGGTGCTCGGCCCGAGTGGCTCGACGCCACCTTCATCATCAAAGCCTTCGTCGGGTGGATCGGCCCTGGGCCATCCTCGGCGTCATGCTCGTCGTCTTCGCCGAGACAGGGCCTGCTCATCGGCTTCTTCCTGCCCGGCGACTCCTGCTGTTCACCCTGGGGATGTTCGTGGCAATCGGCGAGACCAACCCGGCCGATGGCGTCCCCGTCCCCATCTGGGTGGCGGCCCTCTCGTGGCTCGCCGCCATCGCCGGTAACCAGACCGGTTACCTCATCGGCCGCAAGGCCGGCCCAGCGATCTTCAACAAGCCCGACTCGCGACTGTTCAAGCAGGAGTACGTGGACCGCACCTCGGAGTTCTTCGAGCGCCACGGCGGCAAGGCCGTCACCCTGGCCCAGTTCGTGCCGATCGTGCGCACCTTCACCCCCGTCATCGCCGGTGTGGGCAAGATGCGCTACCGCCACTTCGTCACTTTCAACATCCTGGGCGCCACCCTCTGGGCCTTCGGTATCACCTGGCTGGGTTACTTCCTGGGAACGATCAAAGTGGATCCGGGACAACATCGACGCATGATCCTCGGGATCGTCTTCGTCTCGGTGGCGCCGATGCTCATCTCCGGCATCTCCCAGTTCATCAAGTCCCGCCGCCAGAAGTCCTGACGCTCTTCCGTTTCATCCCCCGTGGACGCACCATAGCGCTCGTGGACTGCTTCCCAGGTTCAGTCCTCGCGCGACTCATACTGCGTCCTCGCGTTCCACAGGCGTTCAGCGGCGAGAGTCAGAAGCGACGACGGCGTCCCACGGAGACCAGTGCGCCCTGGGGCAGGACGTTGTTGGGGTCCAGGGACTTGGGGACGGCGTTGAGCAGGATGGAGAAGATGGCCGGGCTGCGCTGGGACAGCTCGATGCGGCCGCCGTCGGCCTCGACGAGGTCCTTGGCCAGCGCCAGGCCCACACCGGTGGAACCATAGCCGGAGACGTGCCGCTCGAAGACGTGCGGGGCGATGTCCTCGGCCACGCCCTCTCCCTCGTCAGCGATGTCGATGAAGACGGCGTGGCCTCCGCTGGCGCTGCGCACACTCACCGAGGTCGCCCCAGCCCCGTAGCGCAGGGAGTTCTCGATAACAGTGGCCAGGACCTGGGCCAGGGACCCGGGGGTGGCCAGGACCGGGTGACTGATCTCGTCAGAGAAGGTGAGGGGGCGCCCGGCCTGCTCGAAGGCCGGCCCCCACTCCTCTCTCTGCTGGGCGAAGATGTCCTTGAGGTGGAGGGCCTCCGTGGTTCCCGCCGCCGGTCCGGCGTGGACCTTGAGCAGGTCCTCGACGACGCCGGTGAGCCTCTCGACCTGCTCCAGGCAGGCGTGGGCCCTCGGTACGCACCGCCTCGTCACCGGCAAGCAGCTCGATCTCCTCCAGGCGCAGGGAGAGGCTGGTCAGCGGCGTGCGCAGCTGGTGGGAGGCGTCGGAGGCGAACTGTCGCTCGGCCGCGATCCGCCCTGCCACGCGCTCGGCCGAGCGCACGAGCTCGGCCTGAACCAGGTCGATCTCCTCGATCCCCGAGGAGCGCAGCCGCGGACGCACCTGCCCGCTACCGAGCTGCTCGGCCTCGGCCGCCAGATAGATGAGGGGTGCGGAGATGCGCCTGGATACACGGGAGGCCACGACGGAGGCGGCCGTCAGGGCGGTACCGGTGAGCACCAGGACCGTGAGGATGACCGTGCCGACGATGGTGACCCGGTCCCCACCCCCTGCGGTGCGCAGCGCACTTGCGATCAGGCTCCCCCAGCGGAAGCCCCAGGAAGAACGGCCACGGACACCGCCGCCATCGTCATCGTCATGGCGTAGCGGCGCATGGCTGTCCTCCTTCAGACGCGATCAGTTCTGCGAGGGCGGCTCCGGACTCAACGGCATCCGGTGGGCCGTCCCGATCAGCGGCTCAGCCGATGGCCAGGCGGTATCCGTCCTCCTGAGCCAGCAGGAGCGTGGGCTGCTCCTCGTCGTCACCGAGCTTGCGGCGCAGCCGGGTGGCGTGCATCTGGAGGGTCTGAGGACTGCCGGTGGGGTCCTCGCCCCAAACCTCCTTGAGGATGTCCTCGCCAGAGGCGACCTCACCTCCGGCACGCACCAGGACCCGCAGCAGCTCGAACTCGCGCGTCGTCAGCTGCAGCTCGCGCGGGCCGACGAAGGCCCGGTGGGCAGCGACGTCGACGCGGATCTCTCCGACGCTCAGCTCATCCTCCGTGGCCTCCCCTGAGGCGCGGCGCACCTGGGCCCGCACTCGGGCCAGCAGCTCGGCCAGGCGGAACGGCTTGGTCACGTAGTCATCGGCTCCGGCATCGGGGCCGACGACGAGATCAGGTCCTCGCTGCGTGCGGTGAGCATGAGGATCAGGATGGTCAGGCCCTGGGCACGCACCTGACGGGCCACGTCCAGACCGTCAATGTCCGGCAGCCCCAGGTCCAGGACGATGATGTCAGCAGCCGAGACCTCCTCGAGGGCGCCCTTGCCGGTGCCGTGGGTGAGGACCTCGTAGCCCCTGCGCCCGAAGGCGCAGGCGAGAGGCTCGAGATAGCGGGTCGTCTTCGACGAGCAGAACAGTTGTCACATCCGCGATGTTGAGCGACGACGCAACAACCCGCCATCGTCCCGGGGGCGGAGAAGATACCAAGACGAGACCCGAATCGAGTGGGTCGAGCGCCCCACGCTCGTGCGGCAGGCAGTTTTCTCATGAGATACAGCGGTAAACCGCGATGTCGATGTGACATCTCAGCGGCTGGAGAACCGAAGAATAACGAGATGGTAACAGGGGACCTCAGGGCTCTCGGACCGCCCTCAGGGGCCGGGTCAGGAGGTCCTCTCCAGGGACCAGGGCACGATCTGTCCCAGCCCCTTGGCCACGACCTCGTGGCACTGCCCCACCGGTACCTACCGGCCTGAGGCGAGATGGAGAATAGCCATGGCAGTGGCCTCATCCAGGCGGATGCCGCCGGGCTCGGCCGCGTCCACGAGCCGTGAGGCCAGGTTGACGGTCGGACCGAAGACGTCCCCGGGCGGAGATGCCCGCCCTCAACGAGGCTGGCTCGAGCCGGATGGCGTCCGGCCTTCTGCAGCTCATCAACCAGGGCGGTGACGACGTCGGCGGCGATCAGCAGGTCGTCGGAGATGTACATGACGGCATCACCGATTGTCTTGACCACCCGCGCCCGCGAAGGCGGTGACATCGCGGGCCGTGTTCTCGAAGTCCTCGAGCATGTGGGTCAGGGCGGCCTTGGTCATGCCTTGGGCCCGCTGGGTGAAGGAGACGATGTCGACGAATCCCAGAGAGCGGATGAGCGGGTAGAGGTCGGGGCCGGTGTCCTCCCGCCCGCGGGAGGAGACCTCGGCGTCGGTGCGCCCCAGGATGGAGACCATGTGGCGGCGCCACACGCAGGTCAGCTGACGCGACAGGAGCTCCACAAGGTCGTCGATGCGGTCGAGGGCGACCAGCCGGGCGGAGGTGTCATCCAGGCCGAGACGCTCACTGAGGTCGGTCACGAAGGTCTCCAGCTCCCACAGGACCAGGCGGTCCATCGTGCAGGACTGGGCCCTCAGGAGCTCGAGCACGCTGGCCGAGGCCAGAGTCACTGGTCTCATCGAGCAGCGCCACAGTGTCTTGAAGCGCAGCGACATCCTGCTCAGTGAAGTGGACCGTATCGGGCTTGACGTCGGCGAAGCCCATGGCGCGCCAGAACTTCTGCGCCACCTCCAGGCTGGTGCCGGCCCGCTGGGCCATCTCGGTCAGCGTGAGACTGGGGGCCTCTCCCAGCAGCAGGTGCTCGTGTCCCGCCAGCGTGGCCCGCTCCGCGGGGTCCGCCCCGACAGCGGTCTCACCTTCCACGTTGGGCACCCGCGTGAGCCTTCTGCTGGACGCCCTCCCGGACCCCGGATGAGTCCGGTGCACGCCCCTTGCTCGCTTGGCTGTCTAGTATCACCCTGCCAGAGTAGCGGAGATCACACGCCAACGCCTGTCGGGAGGCTCTCCGCCCAGGACAGCAACCCGTCCGCAACTCTCATGACCCTTCGCAGGCTCAGCCTGTAACACGTACCAGAGAGACGTCGCCCGCACGCACCTCGGTGTCACCGGCCTGATTGCGCAGACTGAGGGCGGGTGTGACATCGATGGCCAGGCCGCTGAGCTCACCGTCAGGCGCCTGGACACTGACCTGCTGCCCCAGGGTGGTCAGCGCTGCGCGCAGCTCGCTCGCCCGAGGACGCCGTCCCCGGCGTCGACGTCACCGCCAGCCTCCTCACTGCTCCAGGCGCCGGACCAGCTGACGGCCGATCCCGTCGAGGACGATCTCCGACAGCCGCGTGTGCAGGCTGCGTCCACGCCAGCGCCCAGCGTGCGCAGGGAGAGCCCGGCCAGGCCACCGGCAGCTGTCATCGCCTCCTGAGCGATGTTGACGCCGATGCCGAGGATGACCATCGCGCCTCGTCGCGGTCCGGCCGGTACCGTCGTCGTGCGAGCCGCCCATGAGCGCGGGCGCGGCTCTGCGGCGAACGAAGCTCGCGAGGACGCCGGCGATGCTTAGCGTGCCGGCCCGGCGCGGGCAGTTTTCTGGGCACCGCCGGATCCTCCGGGCAGGGCGACGACGTCGTCGGCCACTTCCTGGTGCCCAGCCGCCGAGGGCGGGTCGTCGACAGGCGTCAGGGCGTCGCGGACGGCCGGGCCGGCCCAGCAGCGGCAGCCATGCCAGGTGCCTGGGCGGGGACGAGGGGCCTGCGAGGACCACGGAGACCAGGAGGGCTCCCGTCGTCAGTGACCCAGGTGCGCGCGGACGTCCCTCTGACCGGCGGTCTGGGCGCAGTGCCCGCAGTGCCGACAGAATTGCGGCCCAGGATGCGGCTCAGCCCGTGAGGGCTGCCGCGCAGGTCGTCCTGGGTGGGATCCGGTGACGGGGACGGTGTCGAGACGTGCGAAGGGGCTGCCGCCTGAGCTCGCGATGAACCGAGCCTACTCGGCCCGTATAGGGTGGCGGCGTGATTCTTCTGGCCTCGAAGTCCTCCCGGCCGTCTGGCTACCTGCGCAGTCGCGTCGGAGCCGCGGTGGGTGCGGGTCTCGACGTCGACGAGGAGGCCGTGCTTCAACGAGCTGACTCCGACGGCGTCGGCGCCGGGCTTGGCCGCCCGAGCGTCGCCGAGCAGGTCCAGGCCTGGCCCGAGCCAGCAGTGCCCTCGACGTCGCGGCCCACACCGACCCGCAGGAGGCCGAGGGTGGTGGTGGGCTGCGACTCACATGCTGAGATCGCCGGCCGGGTCGTCCGGCAAAGCCCTCGACGCCGCCGACGCCCTGCGAGCGCTGGCGGACGATGAGCAGGAGTACCGGCACCCTGCGCACACGCGTACTTCCCGGTGCGCACCGCCGACGGCGCCATCGCCGAGGGGGTCAGCTCGGCCACCATCCGCTTCTTGGCCCGTCGGCTGAGGTCCGGGGCCTACATCGCGCGCGGGGAGCCGCTGGTAGCGCCGGAGCCTTCACCATCGACGGCCTCGGGCGGTGCCTTCCATCGAGACGTTGACGGCGACCCTCACGGGCTCGTCGCATCTTCGCTGGGTGCTGCGCGCGCCCTCGGCGGACCTGGGGGTGCCATGGACGTGACCTGTGGGCGCCGCCCGCCGGATGAGCGAGCCGGCTGACGACGCCCACCGATCTGCGAGGGTCACCCAGGGTCAGGCGGCGACGAGGCCGCTAGCAGGAGAGGCGCAGGAGGAGTCGCCCTGGGCGACGAGCCCTCATGAGCTCGGCCAGGGCATGACCTGCTGCTCGCGGCTGAGGCGGTCGACGACATGGCGGCGCACGCCGTCGAGATGTACCGCCGGCTCTCGCAGGAAGCTCGAGGCCGACTCGGCGCCAGCGCGCTGACGCCGCGGCGGTCCGAGTCGCAGGAAACTGCGTCTCGACGTAGCCCCACGTGCCTCCAGGGCGTCGGACCGTGTGGGTCAGCCGTGAGCGGGAGTGGGAGACGTGCTCGTGCGGTGGGACATGCGCAGCGTCTGCTCGGGCGCCCGGACAGGCGCACCCGGGATCTCGTGTACTCGTGCATGGAGATGCCGCACCCGGCCTCGAGCTCGCGGTTGAGGCGGGCGGTGACAGAGAGGTGAGAGCGGCCAGGAAGGAGTCGCCAGGCGTCCATCTCGATCTCGTCGAGCCGGCGGAAGCTCCTCCTGCTCACTGGGATGAGTCGCTCTGGCCGCAGGGTCGAGCCGGCTCCCACCACACGCGCACCGGACGACCTCTGGCCGTATCGCGAGCGGCCCGGCGGACTCCTGGCCGTAGGTGGCCTCGGCGGCTTCCCTGATCGCTCTGGAGTCCACTTCATCTCGACGTCCTCAGTGTAGGCCGTCGGTTCACCATCGTCCGCTCTGCGTACCACCCTATCGACTCCCTCTCAGCACCGACCCGGACAGGTCGCGAACCCTCTAGCGCTCACTTGCCGTCCGCCTTTGGCTTTCCTCAAAGGCGCAACTCTGGTTCATTTTTATCACACTCGGTCAGACTGACAGCATGTCGGCACCGCCGCTCAGAAACATCCAACAAACCGCCACACCATCTCCATCGTCGACACTTTCGCTGACATAGCGCGAAACGCGGCGACACCACCTTCCCGGAAAAGGAATTTCGCACCACCTCGGCGTCACCTGACATCCATCAGATTGACAATCATAATTAGCTCCACCTTTGTTACGCTATCATCCCCACTGACCGATGATTGAGGTGAAATCCAAATTTCGTTTCACTTCTCATCGCGCCATCATCAAAGGCATAGCGAATCGCCGTCAGAATTACCTTCAGTGGGTAATCATTATTTCCTCATACGTGCGATAGAGATCGATCAGCGCCCACAACCGTCCTCCGGGTGTGCTCGACGAGTCCGGGCACCGTTAGCGGCGCCGCAGAACAGGGCATCGATCCTGGATGACGACACCGGTGACAGGCTCGACGGCGACATCGTCGCTCACGCGCCTCACCTCATTGCGTGAGGTGCGCGGAACATCAACAGAACCAATGAATCTCAGGAAACACGCTGATCTGTCGAAGGCTGAAACAGACAGGAGGCTGAGTGCAGCGACGAGGAGACCGTGAGCCACGACGTCGTCGGGACCGTGTTCGCAGCCCGGCCTCGACCGCCCCGCCAGGTGAGGGAGTGTGGATGGGGCCAGGTCCCGGTTGCCTGCCCAGGAGCGGATGCGTGCACAGTCGGTAGAATCTGCACCACCGACGGCGGATCAAATCCAGCCCCGGGATCCGTGAGTTTCCTGCCCCAGTCGCATGCTGCCCACCCACGGCGAGGTGCGGCGGGCGAGGTCATGGGGTCACCCGCCAGTACGGCACCTCCGCGCGGCACCTCGACCGTTCGCCTGGAGTGAGCTCCCACCCGGGAGCGCGCTCGAGCCCTGCCGGATCCAGAGTCCTCCGATCACCGCAGGGCGGCCCAGGCGACGCCGCCGCCCGCAGGGGCTCGACTCATACAGCGACGGCGGTGCAGCAGACGCCCCAGGCGACCTCCCCGGCGGGTCCGCAGCCGGCTCCTGGACCTGCTGCAGGGGCCAGGCACAGCGGGAGGATCGCTGCCGCTCCCGCGCCGGGCCTGGCGGCGAGACCTCGGCGCGCTTCGGACGGCTCAGATGACGGAGGGAGCACGGTCCGTCGCAAGCACCCTCAGGACTGCTGCGAGCCGCTCGACGAGCGTCGTCACAGGAGACTGGAGCGTTCACGCTCACCGATGCTAGGCGGCGTCCGCCGCGGATGACGATGAAGCCCCGCCGGCGTCATGTCGACGGGGCTCGCTGAGCCCGGCCGACGACCGGGATCGCTGCTGCGACGCTCAGCGGGTCTCGCAGTGCTCGGTGGTGCCGCAGCGAGCAGCAGAACTCAGCGATGCTGAGACGGTCAGGGGGTGTTCCGACGGTTCTTCTGGTGATGTAGTTGCGCCCTTGCACCCGAGCAGGCCAGAGTGATCTTAGGGGCGAACGTCGGCGGACTTGCTGGCCACGTTTGTCTCCTCGTGTCGATCCTCGAGCATGCGACGGAACGCTGTACTCGAAAGCTTGCGTAGCGGGGAGGGACTCGAACCCTCGACCTCACGATTATGAGTCGTGCGCTCTAACCAGCTGAGCTACCTCGCCATAGGAACACAATGGGGGCCAGTGGCCCCGCTGCGAGAGCCCCGAAAGGGAATCAGAACCCTTGACCTTCTCCCTTACCATGGAGACGCTCTGCCGACTGAGCTATCGGGGCAACGAGCCGAATCTAGGCAGATTCGAATCGCTCTGGCAATTCGTTCCGCCGTGGCTTCGCTCACTGCGGTCCTCACCGGATGGCGAGGTGCGATCACGAGTGATCGCCGTGGCGGGTGAGGGATTCGAACCCCCGTAGCATTACGCGGCTGATTTACAGTCAGCTCCCATTGGCCGCTCGGGCAACCCGCCTTGGCTCCGCGCTCCGACCTCTCGGTCATCGCTTGGCGCCGTGGAAGAATAGCAAGGCAGCGGCGCGAAACGCCAATCGCCCCCGTAGGACCCTCCTCACAGAACAACCCACCTAGACTCGGGGCGACTGAAGTCCCCACCCCGGAAAGGACTGCCGCCATGGCCAACGACCTCCTTCGACGTCGTCTCCCGCCTCGACCGTCAGGAGGTGGACAACGCCGTCAACCAGTGCGCCAAGGAGATCTCCCAGCGCTACGACTTCCGCGGCGTTGATGCCTCCGTGAGCCTGTCGGGCGACACCATCACCCTGGAGGCCAACACGGCCGAGCGGGTCCTGGCGATCCTGGACGTCCTGGAGTCCAAGCTCTTCCGCCGCGGCGTCTCCCTCAAGGCCCTGGACCTGGGGGACAAGGAGCCGCGTCCCTCGGGCAAGATCTACCGTCTGGTCTGCCCGCTGCGTGAGGGACTCACCCAGGAGGTGGCCAAGAAGATCACCAAGGCGATCCGTGACGAGGGCCCCAAGAGTGTCAAGGCCACGATCCAGGGCGACGAGGTGCGCGTGACCTCCAAGTCCCGCGACGACCTCCAGACGGTGATCGCCCTGCTGAAGAACCTCGACGTCGACGCCGCGCTCCAGTTCGTCAACTACCGCTGAGCGGCGCTCGTCCCCCGGCGACTAGGGCCGACAGCAGCGTCAGGACGGCCTTGACGCGGCGGTGGACGGCGGCGTCGGGCAGCAGGCCGAGCTTGGCGAAGATCCGCTGGGTGTGCTTCTCCACCGCCCCTCGGTGACCACCATGATCTTGGCGATGCCGGCGTTGGTGTGGCCCTCGGCCATGAGGGCCAGGGACCTCCCGCTCGCGGGGCGTGAGCTCGGTGAGCGGGTCGTCTCGCCGGCCTCGCTGGAGGACCTGGGAGACGACGTCGGGGTCCAGGACGAGCTCGCCGCGCGCCACCCGCTCGACCGCGCCGAGGAAGGCGTCGATGTCGCCGACCCGGTCCTTGAGGAGGTAGCCCAGGGCGCCGCCACCGTCGGCCAGGAGCTCGGGCAGGTAGCCGGCGACGACGTACTGGCTCAGCAGCAGGATGGGTGCACCCGGCCACTGGGCGCGGATGCGGGTGGTGGCCCGCAGTCCCTCGTCGGTGTGGGAGGGCGGCATGCGGATGTCGGCGACGACGACGTCGGGCCGCAGCCGCAGGGCCTCGCTCACGAGGGCCTCACCGTCCCCCACTCCCCGACGACCTCGTGGCCGCCGTCGGCCAGGATGAGTGCCAGTCCCTCGCGCAGGAGGACGGAGTCATCAGCGATCAGAACGCGCACGGGATTCTCGCCTCCAGTGTGGTCGGTCCGCCGGTCGGGGACGTGATGAAGAGCCTACCGTCGACCCCGTTGAGGCGCTCGACCAGGCCGGTTAGGCCGTGTCCTTTGGCGGTCGAGGCCCCTCCGATGCCGTTGTCACTGATCCTCACAAGCAGGGCGCCGTCAACGATACGGGCATCGACGCCGGCGGCCGTGGCCCCGGAGTGCTTGTTGAGGTTGGCCAGCGCCTCACTGACCACGAAGTAGGCGGCCTGGGAGACGTGGTCGGGCAGGTCGGGCAGCTCGGTGCTCACGGTGACGGGGACGGAGGAGCGGGTGGCGGCCTCGGTGATGGCGGCCGCCAGGCCACGGTCGATGAGGACTGGTGGGGCGATGCCGCGGGAGAGCTGACGCAGCTCGTCGAGGGTCTGCTGGGTCTGCTCCATGGCTCCCTGGATGATGGCCGACGCGGCCGCCGGGTCCTTCTCGGCCTGCCGGTGGGCACGGGCCAGGTCCATGCGCAGGCGCACGAGGCGCTGCTGGGGACCGTCATGGATGTCGCGCTCCAGGCGGCGGCGGGTGTCGGCCTCGGCGCGCTGAACGGCGGCCCGGGAGGTCTGGAGGCGGCTGACCTCGCTGCGCCAGGAGAGCATGGCGCGGATGAGTCCCGTCTGCATGGCGGCCAGGCCCCGCAGGACGGCGGGGGCGGTCAGGGAGAAGACGATGCCGCAGGTGAGGTTGAAACCGATGTCCCAGAACAGCTCCGGCTGCAGGCCCAGAAGATGAGCCAGTCCCTGACGCTGCCCCACGGCCGGATCGAGGACCAGGTCAAGGGTGATGTCGGCAATGGGGGCCAGGAGACCTGCCACGGCCAGGGCCAGCCACACGACGCTGATGATCCAGGTGATGAGGGAGACCGGGAAGTAGATGACGGCCCACAGCAGGTCCATCCAGCGCTGAGGGTCGCGCAGGCGCCGGAAGAGCCGACGGCGCGCGGAGGCCCCGGCTCGGGCTCGAGGTAGCCGCCGGGTACCGGCTCGCGCCCGTCCACGCGCGCCACGGCGAGACGGGCGATGTTGGCGAAGCCCCCGGCGATGCTCAGGTCGATGATGAGCACCAGCAGCCCCACCCAGATGATGGTGGTGCCCACACCGAGGGCGGTCAGCGGAACGATGAGGCAGAAGGCGAGCAGGCTCAGTGGCCCGCTGAGGAGGAGGAAGGCGGCGTCCCTGCCGAGCTGGCGGTAGCGCGCGGCCCATGCTGATCGGTTCATGCCTCATATCCTCCTCAGGGCCGGAATCACGCCCAATCCTGCCACCTGGCGGAGCCATGGTGGGGCTAGCCCGACACTGCCTTGAAGCGGGCGGCTCAGCCACCGAGTCGGGCGGTCAGGCTGCGAGCGAGCTCATCGGCCCATCTGCCGTAGCGGGCCTCGCCGGGGCGGCTGAGGCAGTACAGGAGGTTGCCCAGGCGGTCGAGGAGCTCGTAGGCCTCGCGGCGCTCCAGCAGCCGTTGCGGGTCGGTGGCACCCGTGTCCTGCGCGAGCCGCGAGCGCCGCGAGTACCGCGAGTATTCAGTGACGAAGGCGGTGACGTCGTCGGGCGTCATGGGCAGGTACCAGGGCCCGCCGATCACCCGGCCCCCGATGAGGGCCAGGTCTTTGGCGGTGTCGCCGGGCCCGGACCACTCGAAGTCGATGAGTCGCGGCAGGCCGTCGGGGCCGAGGATGACATTGGGGGCGACGGCGTCGCCGTGGATGAGCGGGTGGGTGGGGACCGCCTCGAAGGCTGGGGCGAGGCGGTCGAGCTCACGGCGCCAGGCGGGCAGGAGCGCGCGGACGCCGGGGTCGGTGAGGGTCTGCGGATGGTGCTCTCCCCACCAGGTCGCCAGCTCCTCCCCCTGTTCGTCGGCACTCGGCACGAAGGCGGCCGACGGCGCGGGCCCGGCGGCGAGGGCCTCGTGCAGGCGGGCGATCTGGTGGGCGAGGGCGGTGGCGAGCCGCCGGTTCCAGTCGGTGGCGCGCAGGGCCCGGCCGGGAACGTGAGTGGTCACCATGTAGGGGGTGCCGAGCGGGTTGTCACTGCCGGTCTCCAGGGCGACGGCGCTGGTTCCCAGCTCGGGCGGGACGCGTCTGAGAACCTCGAACTCGGCCTGCATGGAGCGAGGCAGGTCATGGGGCAGGTGCCGCGGAAGGCGCAGGACCCGGGTCTGCTCCCCGGAGCCGATTCGCCAGGCCGTGTAGCTCTCTCCGGTCCCCAGCCGCTCGACCGGTCCGGTCGTCACGCCGCGCAGCTCACCGGCGTCGACGGCGGCCCTGATGCGTGGGGCGATGTCGTCGTCGGTTCCAGTGGGAAGTGGAGTGTCCACTCCCCTGTCCACCGTCATCGGGTTCCATCCGCGGGGCTCAGGCCGATGATGGACCGGGCGGCCTCGGTGACGGTGAGCCGGGCGGTGTCGAGGCGGAGGTCGGCCTCGGGCCAAGGGACGTAATCACGGTGCGTGATCTCCTGCCACCCCGGCAGATCAAGTCCCTTGATGTCGCTCACCCGCTGCTGGGCGCGGCGCCGATGCTCGGCCTCATCGGAGCAGATGAGCTCGACGGCGAGAAACCGGGCGCCCAGGTCTGAGGCTGTCTTCCCCCACAGGCGGCGGGTGAGGGGCAGCGGGTTGACGCACTCGACCAGGACATCCCCGCCCGAGTCCAGGACGTCCCGGGCCACAGCGGCAGCCACGTAGTATCCGGCGCCCGCAGGCATGCCGGGGAGCATCTCACCGCTGTCCCGCAGAGCCTGCTCGATGGAGTCGATGCGCAACCAGGTCGGCGGGTGGCTCCGCGGCCGCGCCTCGGCCCGCAGGCGCAGGACCTCCCGGCACACGGCGGTCTTGCCGACTGCCGGTAGTCCGCCGACGACGGTCAGGGTTGCCATCAGTACCTGGCCATCTGCTCGAGGCGGCTGACCTCACTGCGCCAGGAGAGCATGGCGCGGATGATACCCGACTGCATGGCGGCCAGGCCTCGCAGGACGAAGGGGGCGGTCAGGGAGAAGATGACACCGGCGCTCAGGTGGATGACGATCTCCCAGAGCAGAGGCGGATACAGCCCCAGAAACTCGGCGAGACTCTGCCTCTGGTCTCCAATGGTCGCGTTAAGAATCAACTCAAGAATGACGTCGATCACGGGGGAGAATAGACCACCCACGGCCAGTGCCAGCCATCCGACGGTGAGGATCCAGGTGACCAGGGAGACCGGGAAGTAGGCGATGACCCACAACAGGTCCATCCAGCGCTGAGGGTCACGCAAACGCCGGAAGAGCCGACGGCGCGCGGAGGCCCCTGGAACAGGAGACAGGTAAGCGCCAGGTCTGGGTTCGCGGCCGTCCAGACGCGCCACACGGAGACGGGCCAGGTTGGCGAAGCCCCCGGAGATGTTCAACGCCAGCATCAGGAGAAGGAGGCCGATCCCGACAATGGCGGTACCGGCACCGGCTGCGGTCAGCGGCAGGACGAGGCAGAAGGCGAGCAGGCTCAGTGGCCCGCTGAGGAAGAGGAAGGCGGCATCCCGGCCGAGTCGGCGGTAGCGCGCGGCCCATACTGATCGGTTCATGCTCCTTATCTTCTTCAGACCTGGAATGACGCCCAATCCCTGCCACCTGGAAAGACCTTGGTGGGGCTAGCCCGACACGGCAGCCGGAAGGACGCGGCAGCCCGCCGACGACGGTCAGTGGCACTGTCAGTACCCGGCCATCTGCTCGAGGCGGGCGATGCGCTTGTCCATGGGCGGGTGGGTGGCGAAGAGGCTGCGCAGGCTCCCGAAGGGGTTGGCGATCATCATGGAGGAGACCGGTTCGAGGCGCGGGTCCTGCCCCATGGGCACGCGCGAGATGCCGGACTCGAGCTTGCTGAGCGCGCTGGCCAGGGCGAGCGGGTCCTGGGTGAGCTCGGCGCCGTCGTGGTCGGCGTCGTACTCGCGGGTCCGGGAGATGGCGAACTGGGTGATGGCGGCGGCCAGGGGCGCCAGGAGGGCCAGCAGCAGGACGGCGATGATGTTGCCGCCGTCCCGGTCGCGCCGGTTGCCGCCGCCGAACCACATGGCCATGGTGACCATGGAGGAGATGACGCCGGCGATGCCCGCGGCCACCGAGGAGGTGAGGATGTCGCGGTTGTAGACGTGGGAGAGCTCGTGGCCCAGGACGCCGCGCAGCTCGCGCTCGTTGAGGAGCTGGAGGATGCCCTGCGTGCAGCACACGGCGGCGTGCGAGGGGCTGCGGCCGGTGGCGAAGGCGTTGGGGCTCATCGTGGGGGCCACGTAGAGGCGCGGCATGGGCTGGCCGGCAGCGGCGGAGAGCTCACGCACGATGGCGTACATCTGGGGCTGCTGGGCCTCGGTGACCTCGATGGCGCCCATGGAGCGCACCGCGATCTTGTCGGAGTTCCAAAAGCCGAGGGCGGTCTGCACCAGGCCGATGACCGGCGCGATCACCAGCCAGATGGCGGAGCCAGTCCCCCGGGCCAGCACGTAGCCGAGCAGGAGAAGCAGGCTCCACATGCCGCCCAGGAGGACGGCGGTCTTGAGACCGTTGTAGTGGTGAGTCCTTGTCATGGGTGGAGACTATGGGATGAACCTGTGTCTGACCTATGTCTGCTGGCGCGGGACCACTCGCGCGGTGATGAGGCCGCAGTCCAGGCAGCTCAGGGCATCGCGGAAGTCGTCGGGATCGAAGGTGGTTCCCGGCGCCTCACGCGCGAGGGTCCAGTACTCCCCCGTCGAGTCCTGGACCGCGTACCCGGTGTCGCGGAAGCCGGAGCGCTCGTAGAAGGAGAACCGACGGCGTCGCTGCTCGGCGTTGTCGGCCTCGGCGATGACGGGCTCGATGTCCAGGACGATGGTGCAGCCGGGGTGACGGCGCTCGAGCTCGGCCAGGAGGCGGGTGCCCACCCCGCTGCCGCGGGCGGCGTCGTCGACGGCGAGGTAGAAGAGGAAGAGCAGGCGGGAGCCGGGGCGACGCACGGTCCAGGTCAGGGCGACAGGATCCGGGCGGGCCGCACGGGTCGATCCGGCGGGCTGGTCCCACCAGGCGACGAGGTCGACGCCGCGGCGCAGGCTGAGCACGTGGATGAGCGCCCAGGAGATGCGCTCATCCTCGGGGAAAGGCACGCAGGTAGAGGTCACGCGCCCAGCGGTTGGTTCCGCCGGCGAAGCGGATGCGGCGGGTTCTCATCGGACTTCTTCCTCTCCGTGTCGGTGACGACGCCCGTCCGGCATCGGCCGCGGGGACCGATGCCGGACGGGTGATGCGATGTCGGCTGGGCTTGAGCCGTAGACCGTGCTCGGCTCAGTCGGCCAGGCGGTGGGCGACGCGCTCGGGGACGCGACCCGTCTCGGGCTGGCCGATGAGGGTCCTCGGGAACCTCGGTGGAGCGGGAGATCGCGGTCATGGCATCGCGGGAGACGACCTTGACGCGCTCGCGCGGCTTGGAGGCCCCTCCGGTGACGACGACCTCACCGTAGCCCTCACCGAGCTCGCGCTCGTAGGCGTCCAGCAGCTCCCAGCCTTCCCAGTTGGTGAAGGGGATGCCGCGGGACTCCAGCAGGGCGATGATGGCGTCGTGACCGACCTGGGCCTCGTCGCTGGTCTCGGCGTGCAGCAGGCCGGCGTTGGCGTCGGCCACGAGGTTGGTGATGGTCTCCTGCGCGTCGGACTTGGTGGAGCCGATGAGGCCCACGGGGCCGCGACGGATCCATCCGGTGGCGTACAGGCCGGTCAGAGGCTTGCCGTCCTCGCCGAGGACGCGGCCGCCCTCGTTGGGGACGACGTGCCGCTCGGGGTCGAAGGGGAGGCCCTCGATGGCGCTGGAGGCATATCCGACGGCGCGGTAGACGGCCTGGACGGGCCAGTCGCGGTACTCGCCGGTGCCGGTGACGTTGCCGTCGCCGGTCAGGCGGGTGCGCTCGGTGCGCAGGCCGACGACGTGGCCGTCGTCGTCGGTGAGGACCTCGTGGGGCGCCGAGAAGAGGTGGATGTGGATGCGGTGGGAGGCGGTGAGGTCCTCCGGCTCCTGCATCGCGTACCCCTCAAGGGCCTTGACGACCTGGCGCTGCTGGTTGGAGGAGGCCAGGGCCGCCTGCGAGCCCTCGTCGTACTCGAAGTCCTCCTCGTCGACGAGGACGTCGACGTCGGCCTGCTTGCCGAGCTCGCGCAGCTCCAGCGGGGTGAACTTCACCTGAGCCGGACCGCGGCGACCGAAGACGTGCACGTCGGTGACCGGGGACTGCTGGAGCGTGGCGGCCACGTTCGCGGGGATCTCAGTGGTCATGAGGTCGTCGGCGTGCTTGGCCAGGACGCGGGCGATGTCCAGCGCGACGTTGCCGACGCCAATGACGGCGACCTCCTTGGCACTCAGGTCCCAGGTACGCGGGTGGTCGGGGTGACCGTCGTACCACGAGACAAAGTCGGCACCGCCGTAGCACTCGGGGGCGTCGACGCCGGGAATGTCGAGGGGGGCGTCGGTGTCGGCTCCGGTGGAGAAGATGATGGCGTCATAGTGCTCCTGGAGCTCGGCCACCGAGATGTCACGGCCGACCTCGACGTTGCCGATGAGCCGGATGTCCCCGCGCTGGAGGATCTTGTAGAGGGCCACGATGATCTGCTTGATGCGCGGGTGGTCGGGGGCGACGCCGTAGCGCACCAGCCCGTAGGGGCGCAGGGAAGCCGTTCGAACAGGTCGATACAGACCTCCATGCCCGACTTCGAGAGGATGTCCGAGGCGTAGATGCCTGCGGGGCCTGCTCCGATGACGGCGACATTGAGAGGACGTGCGTTCACTGTTCTTCGTTCCTGTTTCAGGGGACGTGGACGTGGCACCCGCGTTCCCGCTGCCAGGAGAACCGGTTGCTCCGGTCCGGGGCGACGGCGATGACGGCGGGTACCGCGCCACAGTCTATGGAGGAAGGCAGGGGCTCCCCCAGGGTGTGGGCAACAACGCGGCTTTGAGCCACGTCACGTCGGGGAGGGTGGGGGGGCGGGAGGCGGGTTTAGAAGGGCAGGGGTGAGCCGTCCGAACCGAACGTCCTGAACCGGATCGCCCGTGCCGAGCGCCTCGAACCTGCATCCTTGAACTGGCCTGCCCGCACCTGCTCACCCGCACCCGACCCTTCCGAACCTGTATCCGCGCACCCGGCCCTCCTGTACCCATGTCCCCGCACCTGGCCTTTCCGAACCTGTGTCCCTGAGCTGGCTCACCCGGGCCGGTTAGCCGGCTCGGCTGGGCGGATTTGGGGTGCGGGTGTGAGGCCTGACTGTGGGGAATGTCCTGTCTTCGTGCACCTGGGGCCAGGGAGGTCGGCGCCGTCGGGTTTTCGTTGCTGTGCCGGTGATTCTGGGTGGCTGCCTCAGCGTGCGGGGAGCGGGGATTCGGGCTATACTGTACATATGTTCGAAGGCGGTGTGCTTCCTCGTGTCCCGGCCGGTGGTGCGGCCGAGGTGCTGAGCGCGCCCGCCCGAGGACGCGTCGGCGGGGCGCCGTGGCCTGCGCTGAGGACGTGGTGGGTCTGCTGGGGTCCTTGGCCGGCGGTGGAGCGCTGGCCGGCGTGGTCGAGGGGCTGCTGTCCCGGCTGCTGGTGGCCGCCCAGAACCCACGACGACGACGGCGATGGCGGTGGCGGCGGCGTCGCTGGTGAGGGCTCTGATGCTGAGAGCGCCGGCAGTGCTGATGGTGATGGGGGCTTGTTCGCAGGCGAGTCGGGACGCTGACGCGACGCTGGTGGCCGCTGCTGATGGACACAGGGTCGTGTCTCTGGAGGAGCTCGGTGCTACTGGGCTGCTTGGCCTGGGGGCGCGGGGTCTGGGGAGCTGGCCGCGGCCTGCCACCGCCTGGCGGCCTGGGCCGCGTGGGGTCAGTCCCTGGCGGCGGCGTGCCTGACCGCCTGTGGTGAGCTGTCGACGTCATCCCCGGTCAGTGGGGGCCCGGATGGTGCGGGTCTCACCGGTGGTGGGGTATCGAGGAGCGCAGGTTCAACACCACCTGCCTGCTGTCGGCCCGCCTGGGGCTGTCCCGAACTCAAGCCGGGCAGATCGTGGACCACGGCAGCGCCCTGATGGACATGGGCTTTAACCCCACCGAGGTCATGGAGCGGTGCGGGGTGCTGGACGCAGCCAAGGCGTCCTTAGTGACTCGCCGCCTGGAGGGGGTGCCGGCCCCGGTGGCACTGGCCGTTCAGGAGCGGGTCCTGCCCCAGGCGCCCAGGCGCAGCGTGTCCCAGGTAGGACGCGACATCGAGCGGGCCCTAATGGAGGTCGACCCCGCCGGGCATGCTGAGCGGGTGCGAGTCAATGTCTCCCGGCGGTGCGTGACGCGTCCCAGGCCCGCCGGCGAGGGCATGTCCCAGGTCCGCCTGCTGCTACCGACCATGGACGCGCTGCTGCTGGACGCCACCCTGGACGCGATCGCCGCCAGCGCCAGGGCCTGCGGCGAGCAGCGCACCCCAGCCCAGCTGCGCGCCGACGCCATCACCGCCATGACCCTGTCCACACTACGCACCAGCCAGCAAGCCGCCTACCACAGACCCACACAAGCCCCCGACGACGACACCAGTGGCGGCACTGGCGGTGGTGGCGGTCTCGGCAGCAGCACTGGAGACTTTGGCGGTGTGAGTGAGCTGGGCTCAGTGCCTGCCTCGTGCTCTCCTCCCAGGCGTTCTGCCTCCCTGGGCCGTCTGCTGCCTGACGGGGTGCCCCTGGAAGGGCTTCTGGGGGCCTTGAGCTCCTTGGTGGGGTCCGCCAGCCCATGGTGGACACCCCTCAGGCACCGGCCACCTCCCCTCCCCGAAAACATCCACATCGACGTCCAGGTCACCGTCCCCTGACCAGCCTGGCTGGTCTGGCACCACTCAGAAGACCCCACCGGCAGAGGTGACCCCAGGGGCAGTGAGTGCTCCGAGGCGCCCCGCCACCCGAAGTCCGGGCAGAGCCTCCCCAGACCAGAACCCCACCGTCACGACCGATCCTCTCAACGGTGCAGCACCCCGGGACAGCAGGAGAGTCTGCCCACCACCAGCAGTAGGAGCCTGCCCACCGCTGACGGGAGGAGTCTGCCCGGTTCCAGCGGGAGGAGTCTGCCCGAACCCACCCCGGCCACCCCGCCTCCCCAGGCCGCCGCCTCGTGCTCCGCCGCTCGCGGGCGGGATTGCTCAGGTGCGCATTGGGGCGCGCAGCGCGGCGGTGCCGGCACTGACTGCCTGGGCCCTGGCCGCAGGCGGGACCTGGAGGCGCCTGGTCACCGACCCGGTCAGCGGCACCGTCGTGGACGTGGGCCGCACCCGCTACCGTCCCCCGGCCGGCCTGGCCGACCTGGTACGCGCCCGCGACCGGGCCTGCGTCTTCCCCACCTGCCAGACCCCCGCCGAACGGTGCGACATCGACCACCTCACCGCCTGGAGCCACGGCGGGACCACCAGCCTGGACAACCTCGTGGTCCTGTGCGAGGCCCACCACCGCCTCAAGCACACCCCCGGATGGGCACTCACCCGAAACAACACCAGCGGGACCCTGTCATGGCACACCCCCGACAAGACCATCTACCAGCGCCACCCCGACGGCACCATCACCCGCCTACCCCACAAGAGTCGGGCCCCGCCAGCGCTACATCCCCGGCGCCATCGTCCCAGCCGACCTGAGCCAACAGATCAGCCACGACATCCTCAACCGCCTCAACCGAGCCCTTGACAGAACACTCGACAACCAGGCCCACAACCACGCCCGGTTTCGGCACCAACACCAACGGCAGCAGCGCCCCGCCTCGAGACCCGAGGCCCCCAACCCGGCCAGAGAGCCGGAGCCTACGAACCCACCCCCTACCCCAAAGCCGCCCACACCCTCCAACTCGCACCCCTCATCGACCAAGCCCCACCCTTCTAAGTGACCGGGCCACTACGCGCTGACGACCGGGATGTCTGTGAGGCGAGCGACGACTCGCTCTTTCGTATAAAGATATTCACCTGCCGGCATATCAATCGTGATGCTATCCTCGCCGACGTCTGGCCACACAACCGGGAGGGACTGGGAAGTCCCGGGCTCGAGACTGTACACAAAGTTATTCGCCAAGGGAACTCGATTCCCATTGGGGTACGCATAGTCGGCTTCCAAATACCTCAACCCATCACTGAGGATGGTTAAGCTGCTCACATACCACACTCCAGACAGGCCGCGCATTTCCATCATCTTCCCCGGCAATGCGAAGGGAGCAACCGGCATACTGACCGCCTCACTAGAGGTGAGAACTACCTTTCCAGTCAGGTAGCCCCCTACTCTAACTACATGGTCAATCGTCATGTGCATGGTCTTACCACTGACCTTCACATCGACACCCTCGGGGCCCTTACCTACAGGGCCTGCCGGGTCAGGCACGGTCGCCGACGACGGTGCCTCACTCGCACTTGGTGACGCACTGGATTCGGCAGCCTTAGAGGGCGTCAGCGTAATCTCCACACGGCGATTGATCTGTCTGCGCTCGTCAGTGTCGTTCGGAACCCGCGGCGAGGACTCTCCCTTGCCTGAGACCGACTCCTTCCACGCAGACAAGTCCGTCAGCTTCTTGAGACGCTCCGACACCGCCTTGGCCCGCCGCTCCGAGAGATCCTGGTTGTGTGCGTCATCAGCGACATCATCGGTATGGCCCGTGATCGTCAGTTCTCCACCAGAGGGAAACTTCTTGATCTGCTCCACCACAGTCGCCAACACACTGTCAGCCTGAGCCGAGAGCTGATCGGAGTCTGTCGCAAACGTGACATCCCCAGCCACCGTCACCGTCGTCGACTTCTCATCCTGCTTCGTATCCGACGACCCATCCATCGACACGGTCGCCCGCTCGAGCTTGAAAGGACCAGGGTCGGGACCCTGAAGGTTGGCCTTAGCGATCACGTCATCGACATTGAAATCCACCTCCGACTCCTTCACCACAGGAACACCGACAACAACACCCATGTTGGGAAGCAGCATCTCCACAGAATGCACTCCATCATTCAGAGCGCCGAAAACAGGGAAAGCATCCTTCGGGGCACCTTTTGTGACCGCACCGGAGAGGTCTTCAGTGTTCCTCAAGCTCGACGTAGACCAGACTATGCTCCAGTGACATCATCCGGACATCAGCAGTCGTACCGACGTTTTTCCAGTTGGGCGAATGCCTGGGAAAAGGTACACATCTTCTTTTGAGTCGGTAGAGATGTGAAACCTCGCCACCGTGTACTTTCCCTTCACCGCGACCGGCCCGACCTCCACCGTCATCGGAGCACCTTGATACTCCGTACTGAGCACCACCCCGCCATGAGGGACCAGTCGCAGTCGCGACCGCACGTGGGGACGCGGCCCCCGAGCTCTTCCCCGAGGAGGCGGTATCGCCCTTCTTGAGCACCCGCACCCCGACAGGACGGCCCCCACACCGGCCAGGGCGGGCAGGGCCAGGACACCGCGGCGGGTCAGTCGGGCACAGGCATCAGGGGGCAGCGGCGTCAAGGACGACATGTCGAGGACCTTTCAACGCATTGGGAACACGTACCTGACACCCTATACGCCGCGATCCATCTCACACGCTGGGAAACGACCCGTATCTTCTCGACTCGCCACGGGACGTCATGGGGAGTTGGGAGGCCTCTTCAGCTCCCAGGTCGGATGCTCAGGCGGCCCGGTCCACGAGGATGCGGGCGAAGTCCTCCATGGCCACACGCACCTGCCTCACGCGCTCACCGGCATCAGTCATAGCCACCGCGGCGGCCTCGCCCTCGATGCCGGCCTGGGCCAGGCGCTGCCGGGTTCCGTCAAGGACGGCCTCCTCCAGGCCCTCCAGGCCCTCCACTGCCTGAGCCGCCCAGTCCATGGCCATCTCGCGGGTACGGGCCAGGACGGGGTGCTCACGCAGGCGAGCGACGACGTCGGACAGGAAGGCGTCATCGGACAGATCGCCGCTGGACAGGCGCGAGAGGATGGCCTGGCCGGCGGCGTCGAGCTCGCCGGCCGCCAGGGCCTTGCGCAGGAGGAGGACCGGCATGGTGTCCACTCCCTCGCGCAGGTCGGTGCCGGGGGTCTTGCCGGTGGTGGCAGAGTCGCTCATGAGGTCGATGACGTCGTCGGCCAGCTGGAAGGCCACACCGATCCGCTCGCCGAACTCCTCCACGATCTGCTCGGTGTGCGTCCCGGCACCGGTGAGCATCGCCCCGTAGCGCGCGGACACTGCGATGAGGGAGCCGGTCTTGTCCGCCAGAACCTGGATGTAGTGGTCGACCGGATCGGTACCTGCCGGGCGTGGCAGGGTCTCGTGGAGCTGACCCATGCACAGGCGCTCGAAGGTCTTGGCGTGGGCCATGACGGCCTCCGGGCCGAGGGCCGCCATCAACTGGGAGGCCCGGGCCACGAGGACGTCGCCGGTGAGGATGGCGGCGGAGTTGCCCCACACGGTCTGGGCGCTCGGGGCGCCGCGGCGCAGCGGGGCCTCGTCCATGACGTCGTCGTGATAGAGGGTGGCGATGTGGGTCAGCTCCACGGCCACCCCGGCGTCGCGGATCTCCTCACCGGTGGCCAGGGCCGGGTCGCCGAGCTGGGCGGTCAGCAGGGCCAGGACCGGACGCAGGCGCTTGCCCCCGGCCTCGGCCAGGTGCGAGGTCGGCGGATTGATGGTCTCGTCGGCGCTGGTGACCACCTCCATGAGGCGGTCCTCAATGGTCTGGAGGGCGGGGATGATGCGCGACTCCAGCTCGGGGGCGCTCAGGGGCAGTGATCCGATCACGGAAGGAGCATAGCCGTCTGGTCGAACAGGTCGAAGGCGGTCTGCGGCAAAATGCCCAACCCGATTGTGGCCATCACCGCAACGCTGACCGCCAGGATGATCGGGCCGCGGCTGCCCACGACCACGGAGCGCTCGCCGTCGGGCTCATGGAAGAACATGAGCACGATGAGCCTCATGTAGAAGAAGGCGGTCACGGCCGAGCAGACGACGGCGAGGATGACGAAGGGCGTCCCGTTGCCGCTCAGGCCGGTGGCGAAGAGCCGGAACTTGGCCATGAAGCCGGCCGTCAGGGGCACTCCGGCGAAGGACAGCAGGAAGACGGTCATGGCACCGGCCGCCCAGGGGCTGCGGCGTCCCAGGCCCTTGAAGGCATCCAGGTCGCCGTCCTCTCCGCCCACCGAGCCGTCGCGGTGGGAGCGCACCAGGGTGACGATGCCGAAGGCCCCACGGTGGCGATCCCGTAGGTCAGGGCGTAGAAGCTGAGCGCGGAGATCGCTGCCTTGGAGTAGGCCCCGATCCCGATGAGCATGAAGCCGGCGTGGGCGATGGCCGAGTAGGCGAGCATGCGCTTGACGTCGCGCTGAACCACCCCGACGACGGTGCCCAGGAGCATGGTCAGTGCCGCCACGGCCCACAGGGCGGGGGCCAGGTCCCAGCCCATGGCGCCGGCGATCAGGTAGTAGAAGCGCACCAGGGCCAGGAAGGCGGCGGCCTTGACGCCGGCGGCCATGAACCCGGTGACCGGGGTGGGGGCACCCTGGTAGACGTCCGGGCTCCAGGCGTGGAAGGGCACGGCCGCCACCTTGAACAGCAGGCCGACGATCACCAGCATGAGGCCGGCCAGGATGAGCCAGTCCTGCCCCGCCGCGCTGCTCACGGCCTCGCCCAGGGTCTTGTAGTCGACGGCGCCGGCCACCCCGTAGAGCAGGGCCGAGCCCATGAGAAGGAAGGCGGAGGCGAAGGCCCCCAGCACGAAGTACTTCAGCGCCGCCTCCTGGCTGAGGAGCCGGCGGTGGCGGGCGGTGGCCGCCAGGATGTACAGCGGCAGGGAGATCATCTCCAGGATGACGAACAGCGTGATGAGGTCACTGCTGGCCCCGAAAAGCATCATGCCGCCCAGTGAGAACAGGGTCAGGGGGAAGATCTCGGTCGTGGTCCAGCCGGCCAGGATGGACTCGCTCTCCTCCGCACTGCCGGGCCGGTCGGCGGCCTGGGCCGCGAAGGCCCCATCACCGACCGAGGTGCGGTCGGCCATCACCAGGACGGCCAGCAGCCCGATGACCAGGAGGATGCCCTGGGCGGCGATGGAGAAGGGGTCCTCGGTCAGACCCGCGGACATGCGGGCGCCCGGCAGGAAACCCTTGGGGAGCTGGAACTGGGGCACGGCCGCGGCGGCGGCCCCGGCGGCCTGACCTCTTCCCAGCGCAGGAACAGGGAGACCCCGGAGGCCAGGATGGCCAGGAAGCTCAGCGTGGACTGGATGGCCAGACGGGCAGGACGAGCGATGAAGGCCTCCACGAGGACACCCAGGACACCGGCGCCCAGGATGATGAGGACCGGCGTCAGGGCGTCCCAGTTGACGATCGGGGCAGTGGCTGAGGGGCTCACTTGGTGTTCCCTTCCGTAGCGGTGGAGGCGGCGGGAGCGTCAGTCGCGCCGCCGGCATCGGGGCTGTCACCGGCGCCGCGGGCTGAGGCCTCAGCCTGCGAGGAGCTGGTGACCGTGAGCGCGACCTGCCGGGCGACGTCGTCGAAGGCGGACGTCAAGACGCCCGGGGCCAGTCCGAGCGCGAGCATCGCGGCGATGATGGGGACGACGACGAGGCGCTCGCGCCCGTCGAGGTCGAGGCTGCCCACGCGCTCGGGGGCGGGCGCCCCGGTGAAGACCCGCTGGTAGGGCGGCAGCATGCAGACGGCGGCGATGACGACGCCGACGACGGCCGCACCGCCCAGGGCCAGCGAGACCGAGAAGGTGCCGGTGAGCACCATCCACTCGGGCACGAACCTGCTCAGGCCCGGCAGGGCGATGGAGGCCAGCCCGCTGACCAGGAAGGTGCCGGCCACCAGCGGCATGACCCGGGCGATGCCGCCGAGCTCGCTGATGGCGACCGTCCCGGTGCGCCGGGCCATGAAGCCGGTGACCAGGTAGAGGCCGGCAATGGACAGCCCGTGGGCCACCATGTGAACCATGGCGCCGTTGGCGGCCACCTGGTTGCCGATGAAGATCCCTCGGGACCATGAAGCCGAAGTGGCTCACGGAGGTGTAGGAGATGAGGCGGTAGAGGTTGTCCTGGGCGATGGCGGCCAGGCCCCGTAGATGATGGAGACGACCGCCAGGACCAGGATCACCGGGGCGGCCCAGCGGGAGGCCTCCGGGAAGATCGGCAGGACCAGGTAATCATCCCGAAAGGTGCCGATCTTGTCCAGGATGCCGATGAGCAGCACCGAGGTGCCCGGGGTGGCCTGCTCGGCGGTGTCGGGCAGCCAGGTGTGGACCGGGACCAGCGGCGCCTTGATGGCGAAGGCGATGAAGAAGGTCAGGAAGATCCAGTGACCGGCGGAGGTGGACACGTGCGGGTTGGCCGCCACCGGGTCGATGAGGAAGCTGGGACGCCGTTCTTGGCGGAGTGCAGGGAGACGGCGATGACGCCGATGAGCATGATGAGCCCGCCGGCCAGGGGTACAGGAGGAACTTCAGGGGCGGCGCGCTGGCGATTCTGCCCGCCGAAGCAGCCGATGAGGAAGTACACCGGGATGAGCATCGCCTCGAAGCACAGGTAGAACAGGAGCGGGTCCGGGCCGAGAAGATGACGACGACGAAGAACTCCAGCGTCAGGACGAGCCCGGTGAACAGGCCCTGCCGGTCGGCGGGGACCTCACCCCAGGAGGCGAGCAGCACCAGGGGCGTGACGAAGGCGCCCAGCAGCACCATGGACAGGCCCAGGCCGTTGACGCCCAGGGCCCAGGAGGCGCCGATGGCGGGGATCCAGGGTGGGTGTCGGTCAGCTGGACGGTGCTGGCTGAGCCAGGTCGAAGGCGCTCAGCGCCCACAGCCCCAGGGCGAGGACCGCCAGGGAGAACACGAGGGCCCACGGCGCGGGCGTGGAGCCAGCGCAGTGGCGGACCAGCCACGCAGAGCGCCCCGGCCAGTGGCGTGACCGCCATGACGGTCAGGACGGGCAGCGATGCGGGAAGAGTCGGCATGTGTCGTGTCCTCTCAGAACCTGGCGGCCAGGACGGCGATGAGTACGAGGACCGTTCCGGCCAGCATGTAGCCGGCGTAGGAGCGCACGTACTCGGACTCGGTACGGCGGGTCAGGCGCCCCAGGGCGCCGGTGCCCGCGGCGGCACCTCGATGGCGCCGTCGACGACGTAGCGCTCGACGGCGTCGGTGGCTGGGACCAGTCCCTGGCCGGTGCGCATGGCCAGGGCCTCGTTGATGGCGTCCTGGTACATGTCGCTGCGGGCGGCCTCCACCAGGGGTTGGCCGGCTGCAGGACGACGGGCACCGGGCGGCGCACGTACATCCACCAGGCCACGAGACCCCGACGACGACCAGGGCGAGGGTGGCGCCCATGATGACGGTGGCCGGCAGGACCGGCTCGCCGTGCTCGGCGTGACCGGTGACCGGCTCCAGCCAGGGTGACGAACATGTTGTTGTGGGTCAGCAGCCCGCCCAGGCCGCGGAGAACACGGACAGGACGATCAGGGGCAGGGTCATGAGCCAACCGGACTCGTGGGGGTGGACCTCGCCCTCAGGTCCTTCTTGGTGGTCCAGCGCTGCTTGCCGTGGAAGATCATGAAGAACAGGCGGGACATGTAGAAGGCGGTCAGGCCCGCGCCCAGCAGGCGATGGTCCCAGGATCCAGGGGCTTGGCGCCCTCGCCGACGAAGGCGGCCTCGATGAGGCGGTCCTTGGACCAGAAGCCGGAGAAGGGCGGCACCCCCAGGATGGCGAGCCAGCCGATGCCCATGGTGATCCAGGTGATCGTCATGGCTCCGCGCAGGCCGCCGAGCGGCGCATGTTGACCTGGTCGCCCATGGCGTGCATGACGGAGCCGGCCCCCAGGAAGAGCTGGGCCTTAGAAGAAGCCGTGGGTGAGCGGGTGGAAGATGGCGAGGGCGTACGACCGGCCGAGGCCCGCTCCCAGCATCATGTGGCCGATCTGGCTCAGCGGTGGAGCAGCCAGACCTTCTTCATGTCGTCCTTGGCGCTTCCGATGACGGCCCCAGCAGCAGGGTGATGGCGCCGATGACGGCGCAGCCGTCTGGGCGCTGGGGGCGCCCTCGAGCGGCGGCGGAGCGGACCATGGGGTGAGACGCCCGCGGTGACCATGGTGGCGGCGTGGATGAGGGCCGAGACCGGCGTGGGGCCGGCCGATGGCGTCATCCAGCCAGGCCTGGAGGAACTGTGCGGACTTGCCGCAGGCCGCCAGGAGCAGGAAGAAGCCGACGGCGGTGAGCCAGCGGTGCTCACCGAGCCGTCGAGGAGGCGGCGCGGAGACGGCGTCGAAGGAGACCGAGCCGACTGGCCGACCATCGTCATCATGGCCAGCAGGAGGCCGACGTCGCCCACACGGTTCATGATGAAGGCCTTCTTGGCGGCGGCGGCGTTCTCGCGGCTGGTGGCCTGCTCGCCCTGGGGGCGTCGGCGTCAGCGGTGTTCCAGAAGCCGATGAGCGGGTAGGAGGCCAGCCCCACGCCCTCCCAGCCGACGAAAGAGCACGATGTAGGAGTCACCCAGGACCGGGTGAGCATCGCGGCGATGAAGAGGTTGAGGTAGGCGAAGAAGCGGCGCCGGTCGCGGTCGTGGGCCATGTAGGCCACCGAGTACAGGTGGATGAGGAAGCCGACGCGGTGACCAGGTGACGAAGGTCAGCGACAGCGGGTCAGGCGCAGGCCGACGTCGACGATCAGGTTCCCGGCGGAGAACCAGTGGTAGAGGGCAGGCCAGTGACGCGTTCCTCGGCGAGCGGGCCCGGGACCTGCGAGGATGCCCACGCCCAGGGCGGCGGCGGCGAGGGAGGCCGCCAGGCAGCCAGTGGCCCCCGGGCGTCGGCGGCGGCCGGCGGCAGCAGGAAGGCGGCGGAGGCCGCGGGGACGGCGATGAGCAGCCAGGCCCAGGAGGCCGGGCCCGGTGGCCTCGGTCAGGGGCGTCACGACGGCGGTGACAGGAGCGGGAAAGCATGTCGGTGGTCTCCCCCTCAGTTCTTGCAGGCAGGTTCTCGTCGTCGACCGACGTGGACCTGCGGGTGCAGAAGATGGATACGACGATGCTCAGACCCACCACGACCTCGGCGGCCACGCACCATGACAGAAGGCGAGACCTGGCCGGTGAGGTTGCCGTGGATCCGGGAGAAGGTGACCAGGACGAGGTTGACGGCGTTGAGCATGAGCTCCACGCCCATGAGCTCGATGATGGGCGTTGCGGCGCAGCGGCACCGTCAGGTCGCCCCAGGGTGAAGAGCACCCCGGCCAGGACGAGGGTGAGACGGTGACGGGCAGTGCTCACTCTCTCCTCCTCTGCTCCGCGGGCGGCAATCGACTGCCCCGTCATCGCTGAGCCGGGCTCGGCTTGACACGGTGGGGCGGCGGCCCCGGGCATGGAGGGCATCCCGGGGCGGCGGCGTCCAGGGGCACGGCGAGCGGTCTCGCTGCCCAGCCGCGGGGACGATCGTGCCCGGCGCTGAGCGCAATCCCATCTCCGGGGAGACGTCGCCAGCTCAGGCCCTGGCCGCGCGCCGCAGGACGCGCGGCACCGACTCCTCGACCGCCTCGCCCGTGGGCGTCAGGGCCGGGAGCGGCGGCGGTGTTGGTAGGCGGCGAGACGCTTCGGGCATGGGACTTCTGACGGGTGGGCGCTTGCGCGCGCGTAGGCGCTGCATCTTGCCCTCGCGCCGCGCGCCGCTGGGTGTCCTGGGCCGGATGCGCTGGCGGTGGGTGAGGGCCAGGGCGCCGACGGCGGCAGATGAGCGAGCATGCGCGGTCAGCTCCAGTGACCGACGTGGTCGCTGATGAGCGCGACGGCCAGCTGCGTCGGCGTCGCCCGGCGCCAGTCGGAGGCCAAAGCCGGCGTGGCGGGCGAGGCGCCCGACGGCGCCGATCCAGCGCGACGACCAGGCCCAGGGCCGAGGACGAGGATCCAGTGGTCGCGGCTCGACGGCGGTGGAGACGGGCTCGTCGCCGCCCACGCCCGACGAGCATGACGACGAACGGGACGAGGGTCATGACGGCGCCGGTGTGAGACGACGACCTGGGTGATGCCCGTGAAGGGGCGACTCGCCGACGATGTGAGGCACCGCCAGGCGCGATCATGATGCCGATCAGGGTTGACGCGGCGCTCACGGCGCGCTTGGCGGTGCAGGACGCGATGCCGCGGGCGACGGTGATGCAGGGCGACGACCGCGAACAGGATGGCCTCGCCGCGCCCATGGTGACCGCCCTGCGTCAGGGCGGTCGGGCGCGGCGCGAGGGTCAGCAGCAGGGATGCTCATCGACGGCTCCCTCACGTTGGCGACGTCGGAGGCGTGGGGGCACTTGGCGCAGCGGACTCAGGCGTCGGGTCCTCGGGGCGGTGGGCGCGGACCCAGTCGATCTGGGCCTGGGTGGACGCCGGTGACCTGCGCCGCAGTGAGTCGCCGTCCTCGGTGCCCTCGACCGTGGGGTGGGGGCCGGACACAGCGCCGCAGCACAGGGGCAGCAGGTCCTGCTTCTCGTGGAGATCAGGCCGGTGCGGCTGGGGCCGACCAGCTCGTCGATGTCGGTGGGTCATGGTCCAGGGCGCGGTGGGGCGAGCCTCGATGCACATGCCGCAGAAGATGCAGCGCAGGTGGTTGATCTGTAGACGCGCCCGTAGCGCTCGCCGGGCGGTACTGGGCGCCGGGCGCGTTGGAGGCGCCTCGACGTAGATAGCGTCGGCCGGGCGGGCCCAGGCGCACAGCTCGCAGCCGATGCGCTTCTCCAGGCCGTCGTCAGCGGTTGAGCTGGTGGCGGCCGTGGTAGCGGGGCATCACCTGACGGCGGCTCGAAGGGGTACTGCTCGGTGACCGTGGGCCGGAACGAGGAGAGGTCACGCCGTATGGCCGGCGACCGGCGCGAAGGGCTGCGAGTCGCCGAGCTCCTCGGCGAGCCGCCTCGTCGTGGTCGCCGTCGGCCCCGGCGTCCAGGCGGTGCGAGTGCGGTGGTCGTTTCCCTCCCTGATCGCGCTCGGCGCGCGGAGCGCTGCGCGGTGGTGGCGCGGCCGCAGCGGTGGCGACAACGGCGCGGCGGGTGCGCGCGCGCGCAGGCGCCGGCGCGAGCAGGACGAAGCCGTCCGCGAGAGGCGTCGCACTCCTCGCCCGGGGCCACGACGTCGTCGCCGTCCGCGTCGTCGTCAATCGCGCCGCCGGCGCCCTCGGCAGGCGGGCATCCTCCCGCCCGCCGTCCGGGCGGGAGGCAGGACGATCATGCACGCACGAAGACGGCAGCCGGGACTCAGCAGCGGGACGCGGGTGGAGGGCCGCCGGAGAAGGCGCGGTAGGCCCGCACGACGGCCTGGGACGAGACCAGGTCAGGGAGACCGGGATCAGGAACTTCAGCGCAGCTTCATGCAAGTGGTCGTAGCGGATGCGCACGAGGGTGGCGGGTCCAGATCTTGAAGGCATGACGGCCCCAGACCTTGGCGACGAACCACAGCATCGGCCACCGCGGAGTTGGCGGCCAGAAGGCGAGCCCGACAGGGAGCGCCAGCCGCCCAGGAACAAGGGTCACGCACATGGCGGACGTTGATTTCGTGTTGATGTACTCGCGGTAGTACCGGGCAGATTTCATCGAGGAGTACTCACGACCATGTGGCGGCGACGGCGAGCGCCCTCGGCCTCGGGCAGGTCGAAGGGCGGGCGGTTGTCTCCCCGACCATGGACACCACGTGAGATGGGGAGGCTGGGGGATCATGGCCGGGCCCCACCACACGCGCTCCTGCGGCCACGATGCGGAGGTGGACGCGGGTCCCGGGCGAGGCGTGAGCATGGACAGGCTCATGCTCAGCTCGTGGGAGATGACCTGGGCTGCCGAGGCGCACCGCGCCCAGCAGCGGGTAGGTGGAGTGGGTCGACCAGCCGCCCAGGATGATGCCGTAGACGCCGAATCCGGTCACGGCCGGGACGTAGAGGCCGCGACAGGGAAGTCGGTGAGCTGGAGGGGCGTGGAGTGGCCCAGGATGCTCGCCTGCGGCGAAGATGACCGCGTAGATCGTGAGAGGCGCTGAAGGCGGCGATGACCGAGGGCGAGGATAGTAGTGAACTTCTCCGCGCCCCTGGGCCAGAGTCCTCCTTCATAATGAGCCCAGCGGCGTCGGCGATGAGCTGGGGATGCCAGGAAGCCGTTGACGTTCGGGCGAGGCGCGTCCTACGCCATGCGCGCGCGGACGCGCTCGCTCGATCCAGATGGCAGCGCATGATGACGCTGACAATGCAGGGAAGGCGACGATGAAGACCCGCGCCCGGTCGGGCTCCAGCCACCACGTCTCCCAGCGGAGAAGTCGGCGACCACGCCCCCTCTGCGGAGCGGCGCGCTCGCGTGCGCGGTCATAACGGTCAGGGGCTTCACCGGACCACACTCCGTGCGGTTGCGGGGATTGAGAGCCGGACGGCGCTGCCGTGCCGGCGCCGAGGGTCTGGCGGACGGTGGAGCCAGCGCGGAGCACTCGGGGAGCCAGGCGGCGCGCGCCCAGCCTCGCCGATAATGGCGGGCGGGGGTGATGGGGCCGGTCGGCGTGGACACCGTGAGCTGGCAGCGCCGGTCGGGCCCAGAGCGCCGGGCCAGGTCGGCGCCGACGCGCGACAGGGCGCCGCGCCGTGGCGGCCAGGGAAGGCTCGCCGTCCTGGGGCGGCCGGCGTCGAGCATGGGCTTGTGCGCGTGGCCAGGCGGCGTCCTGGCCCCGATGGCAGTTCCACCCGGCCCAGGCGCCACATCGCGGCCCAGAGCTCGCCGGCAACGTCCGCAGCGCATTCTCGACGGTCTCGGCCCCGCTGCCAGTGCCCTCCGGGCGCCTCGCCGCGGCCCCGGGCCGCCGTCGGCGCCCGAGGCGGGACGGCCCCGCCGCGCCGACCGGCGTACGAGCCCAGGTCGGCAGTCCCGGCGTGCAGAACCCCCAGGTCCTCGACGCAGAGTCAACGCCCATCTCGGCGGCGAGCATCCAGGAGACCTGCCGGTCGGTGCGGGCCGCGAGACGCGAGCCTGGCCGAGGAGCCGCACTCGCCCCTCCCGGTTGACGAAGGGTGCCGTTTGCTTCTCCTCGGCGGGCGCCACCGGCAGGGCGACGTCGGCGAACTCGCCGACCTCCGTCGCGGCGCACCTCGAGCTGGACGGTGAAGATTCGTTCAGCCCGCCGGGCGGGTCCGGGTCAGAAGTCGCGAGTCGACGCCGCCGACGACCAGGCCGCTCAGGGTCCCGTCCTCCAGGGCGGCGAGGATCGGCGGTGTCGCGCCCGGGGCGGGCAGGTCCGTCCGGCTCCACGCCCGAGGCGCGGGCGACCCGGCGGCGGGCGGCACGCATCAGCTCACAGCGGCCACCGCCGGAGCGGGAAAGGAAGGGCAGGCACCCGGCCTCGGTGCGCCGCGCTCGGCGCGGCGCGGCTTTTAGCCAGGCGGGCGCCCGTGGTCGGGCCAGGGCGGCGACGGCGGTGGCAGCCCGGGCACCGGCCGCGGCCCGCTCGCCCACGAGGATGGCGGCGCCGTCGGCCCCAGGGGCCTCGACGATCCCAGGTGGGTCCGGACCAGGGCGGCGACGGCGTCCGCCTCCCGCCGGGCGCGACCGGACGACCTCGGCGTCGGCTTGCGCGAGCCAGGTGGTGACCAGCGACGGCGGCCACGCGCACCCGCCGGCGCGCACGCCCTTGCGCAGGCGCAGGAATGCAGGGCGCCGCACTCGTCCTCGGGCTCAGGGCCGCCAGCAGGACCCGCCCGGCCTCCAGGGAGCGGTAGGTCACGGGGGCGGTCCCGTGCCGGCGACCCGTTCGGCCAGGAAGGGTCACCTCCTCCGCGCAGTGGTCGCGCGCATCTGGTCGATGTCGTTGGTGCCAGCTCGGTGCGGGCGAAGCGCGACGCCAGGCGGAGGCGTCACTCCAGGGTCAGGCGCGCGCGCCCGGCAGGAGAGCCGCGCCGCCGTCGGGCGCGCCTCAGCGGGCCGGTGGCGGCCACGTCAGGGCGTCGGACCAGCTGGTGGGGCAAGATCGCCGTCGTCGTCGCGCGAGCGGGAGGACGCTCAGAGGCGGTCAGCTGGGCGGACCAGGCGAAGGCGAAGCGATCGCTCGTCGGTGATCCTCTCTCGTTGACCTCGGGGTCGTTGCCGGCCAGGCGCCGCGGAGACGACGCCGCAGCGCATGTCACCGGATGGCCGAGCCGGAGGCGTCGTGCTCGGTGACCGAGTCGGTGGACACCAGGTCCACAGGGCGGGCGCGAAGCGGTGGCGGGCGCTGGTCAGGGCCCCCACCGGGCAGATCTGGATGATATTGCCGAAAATAGGAGGCGAAGGGCGCCCGGACACGTCAGCTCGGCCTCGGCGACCCGTAGCGACGCCCGTCGACGACGCGGGCGTCCGGACCAGCCAGGTCCGCCTCAGCAGACCCGCCTCGCCGCGGATCGTGGTCAGGCCGGAGTCAGGCAGGCCGGGTCGTGGAAGTCAGGACGGTGTGGGTCAAGCGGCCGATCTGCTCGGAGTACAGCCCGCCGGTGATCTCCCGCCCACGTGCCCGCGCCGCGCGCCCCTGGAGGGCGATGAAGGGGTCGCCGACGACCTGGTCGGCGAAGCGCACGCAGCGCTGGCACAGGATGCCGGTCGCGGTCGAGCAGGATATTGCCGGTCAGGCGCAGCGGCGGGAAGGTGCGCTTGACGTCGGTGAAGCGGGTGGCGGACCGGGCGCCCGGGCCACGTGAGCTCAGGGCCTGGTTCTGCAGGGGCACTCCCCGCCCTTGTCCCACACCGGGCAGTCCAGCGGGTGGTTGATGAGGAGGAACTCCATGGTTCGGCCTGCGCCTTGGCGGCGACGGGGCTGGTGGCCTGGGTGGAACCTCCATGCCCTCACGGCGGTCATGGCGCACGAGGGGCTGGGGCTTGGGCATGGGGCGCACGACGCCGTCGCGCGGGCATGGCGACCTCGACCGGGCACTGGCGGCGGTTGGCCGACGGCATGCCAGCGGCAGGTGGTCGCAGAAGCGCGGGATGCGCACTCGGCTCTCCGCGGCGCGGATGAGGAGGGTGCCCTGGCACCTCGACGGGCAGGCCGTCGATCGTGATATTGACCATGTCGGTCATAGCTCACCGTGCGCTTTCAACGATTGCCGAGGCGGCGTAGGGAAGAGCTGGGGAGGGCGGGCGTGGTGCACCGGCCTCGAACTCCGGACCGGAACCGCTTGATGCCCGACAGCACCGGGACGGCGGAGGCGTCGCCCAGGGGCGCAGAAGGGAGCGCCCGGAGATATTGGAGCGATGTCCTCCAGCTTCTCGACGTCGCCGGGCAGGCCCGCCCGTATCCAGGCGCCATGATCTGCCTCTATCAATGGGTGCCCTCGCGGCGGGGGTGCGCTGCCGCAGGACTCGTGCTGGTAGACTCGGTCACCTGGCCACCACGCGCACCCCGCAGAACGGTCGTCGAAGACCTGGAGGGCGCGGGTGCCCAACATGGAGCCGGCCGCCCCGACCGACTCGTAGTCCAGGGGCGTCAGGCTCCTCAGGGCCGAAGATCAGGGTGGACAGGCCCCCGGCACCCAGAACTTCAGCTCGTGGCGGCCCGGATGCCAGCCAGCTCGATGACTCGCGCGCGTGGTGATGCCGAGGGGCCTCGAACTGGCCGGGGCGGGCCACGTGGCCGGTGACGGAGAGATACCGTGGCCCTTGGAGCGCTCGGTGCCCATGGACGAGTACCACTCGGGCCCGTGGACGAGGATCCGGGCAGGGGAGGCGATGGTCTCGACATTGTATGACGGTGGGGCGGGCGTACAGGCCCTGGACGGCCGGGAAGGGCGGCGAGGGCGCGGGTGGCCTGGCAGACCCTCAGAAGTCCAGCAGCGCCATCTCCTCCCCACAGATGTAGGCGCCGGCGCCGGCGTGCGCAGTGATGGTCGGCAGCGGCTCCCGTCGCGCCGAAGCCGTCGGCCAGCAGCCGCCTGCTCGGCCTGGCGCGCCGCGGCCAGCAGGCGGCGGCACGCGCACCACCTCGCCGCGCAGGTAGACGAAGGCGTGGTCGCAGCCGATGGCGCGCGAGCAGATGGCCACGCCCTCGACGAGGGCCTGCGGGTTGGCCGAGGGTGGGGGATGTCCTTGCGGGTGCCCGGCTCGGACTCGTCGGCGTTGACGACGGTGGCGGGCGCCGCCGTCGGGCGCGGGCAGGAAGGACCACTTCAGCCCGGTGGGGAAGCCGGCGCCGCCCCGGCCGCGCGCAGGCGGGCCTTGACCAGGTTCACGAGCTCCTCGGGGCCCATCGTCTTGCCGCCTCCAGGCCCGGTAGCCGCCGTGGGCGGTAGGACTCAGGGTCCAGGAGCGGGGCCTGTCCATGTCGGTGACAGCCGGGGTGAGGGTCCCCGGCGCGGTGAAGACCAGTGCGGGGCCCGTCGTCCGGGCGGGCGGCGGTGCTCACTGACCCTCCTCCTCCCGGGACCGTCCAGCCCCGCTCGCGGGCGATGCGCAGGCCCACAGGCTGGGTTCGCCGGCGCCGGCGCCCTCGTCGGCGCGGCCGTCCTCGAATCCGGCGAGCACGCGCTCGTTCTCGCGGAAAGGTGGGCAGGGTGTCGGGGCCGCGGGTGGGGTCACGTCCTCGCCGCGCTCAGGCGGGAGACCAGCTCGACGGCGGAGGCCGGGGTCTGGTTGTCGAAGAACTCCCAGTTGACCATGACGACGGGGCGTAGTCGCGAGGCGGCGTTGCACTCCACGCGGCTCGGGCGATGCGCCCAGTCCTCGCTGTGCTCGTCGTTGCCCAGGCCCGTGTGCTCGCTCACGGCCCGCCACACGGCGTCGCCGCCCGCGGCGGCGCACAGGGCGTTGGTGCACACGCCGCGTGGTACTCCCCCGGCAGTGGCGGCGGAACTGGCTGTGAGAAGGTGGCCACGGCGCTCACCTCAGGCAGGTCAGCAGGACGCGGGCGCACAGGGAGCGATGCGCGCGGGGAACGCAGCCGTCAGACGCTCTGGATCCAGGTGCAGCTTTGTGAGGATGGAGGCGCTGCGCTCGTGCCTGCGCAGCAGGAGGTGATCCGCCCGATGTCGGCAGGCGGGTCCCGCCTCGACGTCCGGGGGTAGCCGCGCGCGACGAGGGCCGGACCCGCAGCGGTGTCGAGGGATGTGCTGGGTGACCATCAGCGGTCCCGCCTCCCAGGACGGGGTCGATGGAGGCCAGGGGAGGGACCAGGTCGGCGATCGTGCGCTTCACCCATCATGGCCGGTGACTGCGGGTTGGAGAATGAGGGGTCGCGGAAGTGGACCCGGGCGCGAGGCGCAGATGCCGCCGTCGGACGCAGCGTGGACGCCCGCGACGCGCACTGGCGTGCTCGACCGTGGTGTAGACCCTGGCCGGCCCGGCGCAAACCCTGGGTCACCAGCTTTGAAGTGGTGGATGAGGGACTCCATGGAGTGTCTGATGCGCGCACGTGCTCAGGGACTGCCCCTGGCCGTCGGTGCGATAGCCAGGCGCGCCGGGCTCGAGGCGATGGTGGTCGGCCAGCATGGTCGTGTTGGAGGGGTCCTCGCCGCGCCCGGTGATCGCGTCGAGGCGGTCCAGGGACCCTGGGCGACGATCCTCAGGACTGGTAGCACTCGTCGAAGCGCACGCGCAGGCGGTTGTAACGGTCCGAGCGGTCGTGAACGGGCACGTCGAAGTCGTAGTCCTCGTAGCCCGCAGTAGGGCTTGAGCCTGCGCATGTCCAGCGGGTGGCCGGACGGCGCGCACGCACGGGCCGGTCAGGCCCCGGGGCCATGGCCCCGGCCAGGTCGATCTCGCCCACGCCGATGAAGCGGGCCCTGAGGGATCGGGCTGGCCAGCAGAGCGCGCCGAGCTCGCCGACGTCGTTCTTGATATCGGGCATGACCGAGCGCACGAGTCGGAGAACCCCTCGGGGACGTCCTGGGCCGAGCCGCCGCGCGCGCAGCGAGGCGTGGTTCATGCGCAGCCCGGAGACCATCTCGAGGCGCGCAGGATGTTCTCGCGCGCAGCGGAAGGCGATGGTCGCTGAGCGTGGTGCCGCCCATCTGTTGCCGGCGGTGCCGATGGCGATGACGTGGGAGGCGATGCGGTTGAGCTCCATGAGAGCACCCGCACGACGGTGGCCTTCTCGGGCACGTCGTCGGTGATGCCCAGGAGCTTCTCGACGGCCAGGGCGTGGGCGACCTCCTGGAAGAAGGGCCACGTAGTCCATGCGGGTCGCGAAGGCCTCGCCCTGCACCCAGGTGCGGTACTCCATGCTTCTCAATGCCCGTGGAGGTAGCCGGTGCCCACGCGCACCTCGGTGACCCGCTCGCCGTCGACCTCCAGGACCAGGCGCAGTACGCCGTGGGTGGAGGTGGACGGGCCCCATATTGACCAGCGACGCGGTCGTGCTCAGGCGGTCGGCCTCGTCGCGCGCGCGATCTCGCGGCGACGGCGTCCCCAGTCGCCGCCGTCGGCGTGATGCGTGGGGGCGCCCGGCGGCGGGTCGTCGGTGGCGGGGCGGCTGCGTGAATGGAGCTGGGCATCAGCGGTACGGACCTCCGGGTGTCGGCGGGCGGGTGGCGGCGCGGTACTCGACGGGGATGCCGCCCAGCGGGTAGTCCTTGCGCTGGGGTGGCCCACCCAGTCGTCGGGCATGGCGGTGCGGGTCAGGTGGGGTGGCCGTCGAAGACGATGCCCATGAGTCCCAGGCCTCCCTCGTGCCAGTCGTTGCCGGGGTAGACGAGATGATGGAGGGCACGCGGGTCGCGGCGGGGCGGCGACCTCCAGGCGGATCTGGCGAGCGCCGTGGGTCAGGAGATCGGCTCGTAGCAGGCGTGCAGCTGCGCCCGGCGTCGCGCAGTGGACGCCGGTCACCCCCAGGCACAGCTCGAAGCGCAGGTCCTGGTCGTCGCGCAGGGCGCGACGTCGAGCAGGTGCTCGCGGGCGACGAAGACGGGTGAGCTCGCCGCGGTCGACGACGACCTTTCTCGATGGCTGATCGACTCGACCCCGGCGGCCAGGTCCTCGATGAGGGCGTCGACGGCGTCGTCGAACCAGGGAGCAGTGGGGCGCGTCGCGGGGGCCAGGGCGACGACGCGCTCGTGCCGCCGTACCCGGTGGTGTCCCCGGCGTCGGGGCGCCGAACTAGCCGGGTGGGTGGCGATGACCTCAGGCGCAGCCGCGGGGGACGCTGGCCGGCGACCTGCGGAACTGCCGGCGTCGGGGCGTCGGCGGCGGCGGAACGATCGGCTGCGCCTCGGCGCCGTCGGTCAGGGGATCCGGGGGCGGTCTTTGCCCGGTCCAGGGGCAGTGTTGGGACTCATGCGAGCTGGCCCTTCATCTCGTGGAGGGGTGGCGGCCAGGGCGGCGGCCTCGACGGCGCGCGCGATCTCCTGCGGTGGGAGGAACACCGGCCGGCGCTCGATCTGACGGGTGAGCTCGAGCATGGCGTTGAGGCATCTCGGGGCGCGGCGGGCAGCCGGGCGGGTAGATGTCCACCGGCACGATGTGGTCGCAGCCCCTGGACGACAGCGTAGTTGTTGAGGAGACGCCGCCGACGAGGCGCACGCGCCCATGGGAGATGACCCGCGGCTCCGGGCATGGAGTCGCGAGACGTTGCACGATCGGCGCCATCTTGTGGGAGACGCGCCCCTGAGACGATCATGACGTCGGCGTGGCGGGCGAGAGCGCGGAAGACCTCCAGCCGAAGCGGGCCATGTCAGGCGCGGGGGTGCCGGTGCCCATCATCGATGGCGCAGCAGGCGAGGCCCATGGTCACCGGCCACAGCGAGCGGGCCTGCGCCAGGGCGCGCTGAGCCGCTCGACGGCGGTGAGCATGTAGCCGGGCCTCGACGGAGGCTCGGCCTGCGGGTGCAGGTCACCCCGCTTGAGGGATGGGACCGCATCTTCTCAGTGGCCCTGTACTCGTCGTTGTTCATGCTGTGTCGTCCCTTCTCTCGCGCGTCCCGCGCCGCGCCCGTTCGCCCTCGGTCGAGTCCAGGCCGCCGCAGCTCGCCCAGGACTGTGGGGCACCGTGATGAGGGCGATGAAGAGCGGGGCTGCGCTCAGGCCGAAGAAGCCGAGCCGGTGGAAGGCCGTCGCCAGGGTGAGGAAGACGACCTCGACGTCGAAGATGATGAAGGTCATGCCCACCAGGTAGAAGGCGACCGGGGAAGCGCCCGTGCTCCCGTATGGCCGGGGTCGGGTCGATGCCGCACTCGTAGTTGGCGGTCTTGACCCGGTTGCGCCGATTGGGCTCACGATCGCGGACGCACCAGGCCGCCGATGGCGATCACCAGGCCACGCCCGCCATGATGAGCAGGGAGACGTAGGGGTTCATGCTGCGGCACCATCCTCGTGAGGGGGCTGGATGAAGTGGTCGACGGCGTCGCCGCCGCCGCTCCACCCGTCGGACAGGGCTTGGACACGAGCCTCATGAGGGGCGCCTGCGGCCAGCCCGTAGCGGGTGCAGACCCGCATGACCTCGGGGTGCTCGATGGGGAGACGAAGACGCGGCCCAGGGTGTAGTAGCCGCCCAGTCGCTCGCTCATGGCGGCGGGTACTGGGCCCGAGGGCCTCTCTCGCGGCCCGCCGCCGTCGAGCGGGCGGCGGCGCAGGTGCAGCAGATTGGGCGGCCAGGCGCCCGGACATGAGGCCTGGGCGATGCCCTCGCCGTTGAAGGGCGAGACCATGCCGCCGGCGTCGCCCAGCAGCGCGAGGCCGTCGGCGTGGTGGGGCTTGCGGTTGAAGGCCATGGGCAGGGCCGCGGGCCAGGCGCCCGACCCCGGTTGTCGGGGTGAAGCCCCAGGACGCGGGCGCGCTCCATCCACCGGTTGAACACGGCCCGGTAGTCGATCCTGGTGGTGGCGGCGCGCGCGAGACCGAGCCGGGGCCGACGTTGACCAGGCCCCTCGCCCACGGACCACATCCAGCCGTAGCCGGGCGGGAGCTCGGAGGCGCCGGCCGGGCAGTCCCCAGCTCCAGACGGGACTCCATCCAGGCGTCGGCGGCGCGCGGGGGCGGAAGTAGGCGCGCACGGCCACGCCCAGGGGCGGCGCACGTCCTTAGCGCGCCCGACGGCGGTGGCCAGGCGGGCGGACACGCCGCCGGCGTCGACGACGAGGGGGCGGTGATCTCGGCGGCGCGCCGTCACGCCGGGGCGGGCGCGCGCGGGTCGGCCTGACCTCGACGCCGATGACGCGCCCCGAGGCGGCTGGGTGAGGGGGGCGGTGGCGGTCACGCCGGTCAGGAGCCGGGCGCCGGCCGCGGCAGCGCGCTCGAGCCAGGTCGCGGTCGAGCTCGGTGCGGCGACGAGGCCAGGCCGTGGGAGGGCAGCGAGGCCTGCTCAGGCCCAGGGATGTGGAGGATGTGCCCGCCGCCTGCGACAGCGCAGGCCCTTGCGCCGCCAGCCGGTGGTGTCCACGCCCATGAGGGCGAGCTCGGTGACGGCGGAGGGTCAGGCCGTCGCCGCAGACCTGTCGCGCGGGCTCGCCCCGCTCCACGACGATGACGTCCAGACCGGCCACGGCCATGTGGTGAGCGGCGGCCGACCCGCGGGCCCGGCCCGCGACGACGACGTCGGCGCTCGAGGTCGGACCTGCGGCCTCGGCGCCGAGGTCGCCCGCGCCGGGGCGGGGGCGGCGGCGGCATCGGAGCCTGCGGCGTCAGAACCGTCATCGGAACGACCGGCGGGCGATGACGCCGAACCATCGGTGGCAATCACGTCTGAGCACCTCCTTCGGGATCGTCGGGCGGTCGCGGGAGCACGGCCGCAGCCCTCCGGACAGGGCGGACCTCCTCCGACTGTGCCCAGCCTCCGGAACTCCGGGGAATCGCCTGCCGATCTCAGGGTATTCCGTGCGAATCCGGCGCAGGGGCCCCGCGCGCGCGCGTCATACGCGGACCCACCGCGCACGCAATGTGTGAAATGACGAGCATCACCAATTTGCGACTCCGGGTTGGGATGTAAGTCCTAGAGCACTGCTGCCGTTTAATCGGTTCGGCCCGGTCGCCCCGGACGCGTGCGGGCCGAGCCCGCCTCACCCGGCGCGGGACCCGGCGACCCGCCCCTGCGATGATGGGCCCGCGGTCGAGCCACCCTTGCCAGGGGACCCCCGCGAGGTCGCGGGCATGCTTCGACGCCGTCGCACGCCGCCACGACCTGACCAACGACGTCGCTGGGCCTGTGGCAGATCCGCATGTGGCGCCGGGTCGCGGGCCGCCGTCGGGGCGGCGCCGGGCCTGCGCATCTCGACCTGGCCGCCGGCACCGGCACCTCCGCCGTCGAGTACGCGGCCGACGGCGCCGACGTCGTCGCTGCGACCTCTCCCCGGCATGGTCGCCGAGGGCAGGCGCCGCCACCCGGAGATCGAATTCGTGGTCGGCGACGCCATGGGCCCTGCCTTCGCCGACGCCGACTTCCGACGTGGTCACCATCTCCCTACGGGCTGCACAATGTTCAGGACGCCGCAGCGGCCTGGCCGAGATAGCGCCCGCGTCACCGTCCGGGCGGCCGCCTGGTCATCGCCGAGTTCTCCACGCCCGTGCGCCCCGCCCACTGCGCGAGCTCTCACCGCTCTACCTGGGCGCGGCGCTGCCCGCGGTCGGGCGGCTGGTCTCCTCCAACCCCCGGGCCTACGCCTGACCCTCAGCAGGGTCCATCGTCGCCTGGCCCGACCAGGGAGGCGCTGGCCGCGCTCATGCACGCGGCCGGCTGGCGGGGCGTGGGCTACAGGAGAACCCTGTCCGGGGGCATTGTCGCGATCCACCGCGGCACGCTCCCGGAGGGCTGAGCGCCGCGGCAGGGAACCCACAGAAGCGAGTTGGGGCTCCGCCGCGGCGGGACCCGTGAAGGAAGGGCCGTGCGCCGCGGCGGACCCGCGAGCCGCGGAGGCCCTCAGGGTCCTTCCGCTCGACGAGGGTGACCTCGATCCTTCTTCTCCCCCGTTGCGGATCACCGTGGGCTTCACCGTGTCGCCCGCCGAGTACTGGCGCACGAAGCCGGTCAGCGCGGCGGGCTGGTTCGTCGTCTTGCCGTCGATCGCGGTGATGACGTCGCCGACCTCGATGCGGCCTTGTGCCGGCGAGAATCGGGCTCGACCGTTGTGACCTTGGCCCCCGCGCGCGTCCTCTCGCCGTCGGCCTTCTCGCTGCCGTTGTCGAGGGCCACGCCCAGGAAGGCGTGCGTCGCCGTTCCGGTCTTGATGAGCTGGTCGGCGACCTGACGGCGAGGTTGCCCGGAATGGCGAAGCCGATCCCGATCGAGCCCGGGCGCGCTCGGGCCGGGAGGACAGGCCAGGGTGGCGATCGAGCTCGTGATGCCGATCAGCTTGCCGGTCTCGTCGAAGAGCGGGCCGCCCGAGTTCCCGGGTTGACCGCCGCGTCGATCTGGATGGCGTTGGTGCAGGTCTTCGTGCTCGACTGGCTGGGCTGCAGGACGCCCCCAGGCGGGCGTGCTCGATCCCCAGGGAGCCGCCCTGGGACTGGTCCGGCGGTCCTTCTGCTCCGTGACCACCGGGCGGTTGATGGCGGAGACGATGCCGGTGGTCACCGTTGAGGACAGGCCCAGCGGATTGCCGATCGCTATGACGTCCTGACCGGTGACGACCTGGTTCGAGTCGCCGATCTGGGCGATTGTGAGATCGTCAGGGGGCGTTCACGATCTGGACGACGGCGAGGTCGGTGGCCGGGTCCGTGCCGGTCAGCTCGGCGTCGTAGATGCGCCCGTCCGCGAGGGTGACCTGGATCTGACTGGCCGTCCCGACGACGTGGTGGTTGATTGATGATGTGGCCCGAGTCGTCGTGGGATGCACGCCCGACCCCATCCCTAGTGCCCCTCGGAGGTCTTCACGGTGATGGCGACGACGGATTGGCGACGGCGTTGGTCACGCTCTCCCAGTCGGGCGCGCGGTGCCCGCGGAGGTGACGATCTGGGTGGTCGCACCGGTGGCGACGCTCGTCGGCACCGCGCTGGCGGCGGGCTGGGCCTTCGCCGAAGTAGTTGAAGTGAGTGCAGGCCGGCGACGGTGCCCCGGAGGCCAGGGCGCGACCACGACCGCGGTGGCTGACGACGCCGCCCCAGCCCGGCCCGCGGCGGCCTCGGCGCCGTCGGACGACTTCGAGGAGTCCGACGACGGGGTGGACGGGGCCTGCCCTCACCCGCCGAGCGGAGGTCGAGGAGGACGGACCGGAGACGGCGCCGGCGGAGGAGCCCGCCCGCCAGCGGCGGACGAGGCCGGGGCCGAGGGCAGGAGTAGAGGGGCGCCGGCGCGGGGAGGCTCCGTAGCCGGCGGACGCAGCGGGTGCCGAGGCGGGAGTAGCCCGGAGGCGGTCCCTAACCCGGCGGACGAGGCCGGGGCCGAGGCGGGTGGGGGCGCTGGAGGCGGTCCCAGTGCCCGGGCGCGGGTCCGGGTCTGCTTCGGCCGCGTCGGCCGAGCGCTGGAAGGAGGTAGCCGGGGGCGTGGCGGCATCGTCGTTGTAACGGAGCTGTAACGGCCGCCTGCGAGGCCTGAGCGGCATCGGCGGCAGCGGGTCCTCGTCGAAGACACCCGAGGACCGGCCGGTGGGTCCATCCGCGGGCGGCTTGAACCGCTCTGTATTCGTGGCGCCGCTGCTCGGTGTGGCGCCGGTAACGTCGTCGTGCGAACTCATGACATCCTCCTCGGGCTTGTGGCCCGCTGATAAACAAACGTAGCGAACACGGGTTCCTAGGTCGTCTCGGAACCGCTGACACTGCTGTGAACGATGCCAATGAAACCACATCGAGGACCACCGGTCGAACTCCCCATGTGACGTCCACGACTTTCATGCCCCGGATCCCGTCAGACCCGGCATGCGAGACGAGGACGCGCCCGATGGCCGGAGAGGGGTCCGCGCCCCGCCCGCGCCCGCCGTCCGCGGACCATGCCCAGCGTCGGCGGCAGCCCGCGACGGGCTCAACCGGTCAGCCGCTCCCGCTCGCGGCGCTCGGTGAGCGCGGCCAGGATGTGCTCCAGGCGCGTGGCCCCAGCGCGCGGTGAGGTCGTCGTCGGCCCGGCGGCGGCGAGCATGGTCTCGGAGACGTGGACGGGGCGCAGCGCAGGAAGCCGCGGACGGGCAGGACGGAGGGGATGCGACGTCGGAGGACAGCAGGCCCACTGTGCCCAGAGCCGCAGGCGTACTCCAGGACGGGCAGGGCGGCGGCCAGCCGCGGGCCAGCGCCGACGCCGACGCTGGTGTCCAGGGCGGAGCAGACGACGGCGGGCGGGTCGAGCTTCTCCGCCAGGACCAGGGCGCGGCACCCGCCGAGCAGGGCGGCCTTGAGCACGACGACGTCGGCGGCGCCAGCCGCCTCACGGCGGGGGTCGGCGGACAGGTGCACGGACTCGTCGGCGGCGATGGGCGCGTCGATGCGACGCGCAGGACGGCGAGATCGGTCACGCTCGCGCAGGGCTGCTCGGCGTACTCAGGCCGCCGGCGGCCGGTCCATGAGGGGCAGGGTGTGCAGGGCGGTCTCCGTGTCCCACGCCGCCGATGTCGATGCGCACGCGCCCGGAACGGCCCAGGGCGGGCGCACGGCGCTCAGGCGCCTGAGATCGGCGTTGAGAGATCCCGGGAGGAGGCGACCCCTGACCTCGGCGGTGTAGGTGGCCCCGGACTCGGAGACGAGGGCGTGCGCCTGGTAGGCGTCGACCTCGGGGATGATGACATGGACGGCGATCTGCTCGCGCCGCACAGGGCAGACTCGTCAGGGCCCACGGCGGCCTGCTCGATCCGGCGGCGAGCCGCGGGGCGCAGGCGGCGCGTCGTGGGTCCCAGAGGGGGCGACCTCGCCCCGGCGGGGCCGTGGAGGAGGACGCCGTCGCGGTGGGTCAGGCCGTGCAGGCGCGCACTGCACGGGCAGCTCCCAGACGACGGCGCGGTCGATGCGCGCCAGCAGGGCGGCGCGATCGCGGGCGCGCAGAACCGCCAGGTCGAGGCTCGCCGCGGGCGCTGCGGGGCTCGCCCGCCATCGGACGGCAGGACTCACATGCGCCAAGAATAGTCGGACGGGCCCCTCCCCGGGACCCTCCCGTGCAGTCCCCCAGGGTCGCCAACCATGACGGCCTTGATGGTGTGCATGCGGTTCTCGGCCTGGTCGAACGAGGATGGAGGCCGGCGCTCGAAACCTCGTCGGTGACCTCGACTCCGTCCATGCCGGTGGCCGCAGTGATCTCCTCGCCGACGGTGGTGTTGCGGTCGTGGTGGAGGGCAGGCAGTGCATGAACTTGGCCTGCGGACCGGCGGTCGCCATGAGCGAGGCGTTGACCTGGTAGTCGCGCAGCATGGCGATGCGCTCGCCCCACACCTCCTTGGGCTCGCCCATGGAGACCCAGATGTCGGTGGACGAAGTCGACCCGGTCACGCCGTCGGCCGCCGACTCGGTCAGGGTGATGCGGAGCGCGCGGTGGACCGGGCGACGCGGCGGGCCGCCTCGACGCACTCCTCATCGAGCCACAGCGCCCTGGGCGCACAATGCGCGTATCGGCGCCCAGGAGCGCGCCGTTGACGAGCGCGAGCGGCCCACGTGTTGAAGCGGGCGTCGCCGACGTAGGCGAAGGAGATCTCGGCGGCGGGCCTGCCCGCGTGCTCCAGCATGGTCAGGGCGTCGCACAGCATCTGGGTGGGGTGCCACTCGTCGGTCAGGCCGTTCCACACGGGCACGCCGGACAGCTCGGCGAGGGTCTCCACCGCCGCCTGGGGTCGCCGCGGTACTCGATGCCGTCAGACATGCGGCCGAGCACCCGGGCGGTGTCCTCACGGACTCCTTGTGGCCCATCTGGGAGCCCGCCGGGTCGAGGTAGGTGGTGTGGGCGCCCTGGTCGTGGGCGCCGACCTCGAAGGAGCAGCGGGTGCGGGTGGAGTGTCTTCTCGAACAGGAGGGCGATGTTCTTGCCGAGCAGCAGGCGCCTGTCCTCGCGCCCAGCCCTCTTGGCGGCCTTGAGCTGGGCGGCGAGTTCGATGAGGGCCATCCACTGCTCCGGGGTGAAGTCGAGTTCGCGCAGCAGGCTGCAGCCCCTGAGGCTCGCCAGGACGGCGGCGTCAGGGGACGGGGAGGTTCCAGCTCGGTCGATCGTCATTCTCTCTCGCCGCGGGCGGGCGACGGCACAGCCTACCGGTGTCGCCGGGGGCTCCGTTCGGCAGCGCACCGCGCCCGCCAGCGGACTCTCCGGACTCGCGGAGGTCGGCGACGACCTCGTCAGCAGTTCGCGCAAACCGGCCAGCGCGTCCTCCGGGGTCCCGGCGAGGCCAGGAGGCGATGGGAACTCGAGAGCGAGGTGGCGACGAACTCCTCGTCCTCGGGCGACCAGGTGACGGTGAACATGTAACGAGCGGTGCTTCCCATGAGTGCGGTCACTGGGGTCCCTCCTTCTTGTCGATCGCCTTCCCCGCCCGGTGAGGTCGCGATCCTCCCAGGCGGAGGCGGGGCGCCCAGCCTGGCCGGGTTCGCGCCAGGGGTCGTCCGACGGCGTCGTCGGGGCGGGCAGGTAGGACTGCGAGCCGGCGCCTGTGGGCCGGCGCAGTGCGGCGGGCGGGTGAGGTCGCCGTCCCGGCGGACAGGTGAGCGGGCACCGCCGCTCCGCCGGGTCGTGGTCCCAGCGGCGCCGTCGGGGCGGGCGGGTGGGGCTGCGCCGCGTACGGGGACGGCGTCCTGACGGAGCGGGTGGATCGACGTCGCCCGTACTGGGCTGGCGGCGCCGCGGGCTGCGAGCCATGCCGCCGCCGTCGGGTCAGAGGGCGCGTAGGAGCGCAGGAGGCCGATGCGCTCGCGGGCCAGCCGCAATGCTGAGGCCTTGTCCCAGGCCATGAGTGAGGCGCCGGCCAGGGCACGTCCGCTCCCCGTCCGGTAGTGCACCTGCGCCCGCCAGCCCCAGTTCCAGGTCCGCCCCTGCTCAGTCCGCTCTTCCGTTCAGGGATGGCTCGCGCCTCAGGTGTCCACGCACCTGATCCGAGGACAGGGACCTTCTCTTCCAGCCGCGCCTGATCCTCAGGCCGGAGGCATCGACGACCGTGGTGTCATCGGGACGCATCCTGAAGAAAGGTGCACAGAGAGCGGGCATCATCACAGCCAGGCCGAGCGCTCCGAGCACTCCGCGAAAATATACCGGGATATCGAGGTCGTAATCGTTCATGAGATGCCACGCCAGCCCCCAGCAGCTGCATCGCACTCGAGGAGGATGAAGCGGTCCCCTTGTCGTCCTAGTGCTCGGTCAGGACGCCCGTCCGGGCGGGGCGGGGCGCAGTGCGGCCCAGGGGCCCGGGTCGCGGGCCGCAATGGCAGGCCATGGCCCGCTCCACGTGCGCTGGTGGGGCTGGCTCGTAGTACGGATCGCCCATGAGGCAGGGCAGTTCGATCCGCTCGCCCTCCACCGTGATGACGGGCAGGAGAAGCGAGCTTCAGCTGATGATGCTCTATCAGGACCCTCTGGCGCGCTGCGGAGATGACGGCGACGGCAGGTTGCCGCGCACCTGGTCCCAGCTCAGCGTCCGGAATCTCTCTCCCGTGCGGATGCGGAACCCACTGGCATCCACGCGCAGGCGCTGACGATGGTGCAGGATGAAGACGAGTCCGATGAGGACCGCCGATCACCAGGATGGTTTTGGATCAGCAGCACGATCATCCCACTATCGAGGTCCGTCGTCGAGACCTCTCGAAGGGATAAGGGTGAAAGAGCCCGCGGGATCATCCAGCATCACCAGCTGAGATCGATCACCCGCATCCCCGCCCGGGGTGGATGCGCGGTGAAGACGAGAGGCTGGCGTCGGTCAGGGGCGGTCGCCCGCCGGAGGGTGGGCCTGCGGTCATGTCGCGTCCTTTCTCCAGCGGCGCCGAGGGTACCCGGGCGGGCGCCCTCGCCGCGATGGGGCCCGCTCCCCCGCCCCGAACGCCGGGTCGCGGCGGGTGGGCACCGGCGTCGGACGGTGGTTCCCGGGCGCGTCTCCCCGGACGCAGCTCCACCCTCCCAGGCGTGGGCCGCCGAGGGTGTGGCCCAGCCCTGCCGGGCTGCTCGCGACATATACCCTCGCCGAACACAGGCCCTTGCCCGTTTCGGGTGCGAGTCCCGTCGCACTGTGACGTTGACGGCCCGCGGGTGTCATAATGGTCGGGGGACTCACCCTGGCTGCAGCCGGATGGGTCCCCGAGGTCAGCGACGCAGAACCACCGGCCGGGGGCATCCACAAGGACACTGACTGCGGCCCGGATCAGGCGAGCCGATCAGTTGACCACTCGCTCACCTTCCGGGCCGTTCCCCCGTCCTGCGGACCTCCGGTGAGGCCGGGCGGGGATCACTGCGGTGTGGTCGCGGCGCGGGGCGCGGCGGCCCGGCCGACTGGGTCGAGTCGGGGCGCCGCTCGCGCTGGATCGGTCCCCGCCGGTGAGGTCATGCGATCTCCCAGGCGGAGGCGCGGATGCGGGCCGTCCGTACGAGCCGGGTTCGCGCCGGGGTCGTCCGACGGCGCCCGTATTGAGCCGGCGGGACGGCGGGTGGGTAGGCGGCGCCGTGGGCTGTGAGACCGGCATCCCGTACTGGGCGGCGGGCGGGCTGCGAAGCCGGAACTCCGTGCTGAACTGGCGGAATGGCGGACGCGTGGGCAGGGCGCCGCTCCGCCGGAGTCGGTGGGCGGCGCCGTCGGGGCTGCGGGATCGGGCCCGTACTGAAACCAGCGGGACGGCGGGCGGTGGGCCCGGCACCGCGGGCCGCGACCATCGCCGCCGTCGGGTCGCGGGGGTCGTAGGGAGCGCAGAGGCCGATGCGCTCGGAGGCCAGCTGCAGTGCCGAGGCCTCGTCCCAGGCCATGGGTGAGGCGCGCCGGCCAGGGCACGTCCGCTCCCTCGTCCCGGTAGTGCACCTGCGCCCGCCAGCCCCAGCTCCGGGCCCGCCCCTGCGCACCCGCCCCTCCGTTCAGGGGATGGCGCGCGCCTCAGATGTCCGCGCACCTGCTCCAGGACGAGGGACCTTCCTCCTCCAGCCGCGCCTGATCCTCAAGCCGGAGGCGTCGACGGCCGTGACACTATCGGGACGCAGCCCGAAAAGAGCGACCCGTGGAGAGCGAACATCAGTGCGAGCCAGCCGAGTACTACGAACGCGCCCGCGGAAATGTAGCGGCTGTCGAAGTCGAAGTCGTTCACGGTCTGCCACGCCAACCAGCAGCTACGCCCTCGCAGGAGGATGAAGCGCGGTCCCCTTGTCGTCCTGTGCTCAGTCAGGACGAGCCCGTCCGGACAGGACGGGCGGCGGAGCCGGCTCCGGGGCCCGGGTCGCGGGCCGCAATGGCGGCCATGGCCCGCTCCACGCGCTGATGGGCCCGACGCTCGTAATACGGATCGCCCATGAGGCAGGGCAACTCGATCCGCTCGCCCTCCACCGTGATGACGGGCAGGAGAAGCGGCTCAAGTTGAAGTTCATGGGCTTCGCAGCGGGATGACGGAGACGACGAGGTTGCCGCGCACCTGGTCCCAACTCAGCGTTCGGAATCTCCTCCCCACGCGAATGCGGAACCCATTGGCATCCACACGCAGGCGCTGACGATGACGCAGGATGAAGACGATCCCGACGAGGCCGCCGATCACCAGGGGGACGATCTGGATCATGCGCAGATCGTCCCGATGGCAAAGCCCGCCGTCGGACTTCTCGAGGAACGAGGAGTGAACGACACGGCCTGAAAGGCCACCGCCAAGAACAACAATCACGCCGCTGAAGACGAGATCGACCATATCGCACGCGGAAGGGATGCCGGTGAACGACGAGGCTTGGCATCGGTCAGCTGTCGCCGCCGGAGGGTGGGCCTGCAGGTCATGTAACGCGTCCTTTCTCAGCGGCGCCGAGGCGTACCCGGGCGGGCGCCCCGCCGCGATGGGTCCCGACTCGCCGCGAACGCGGGAGACGCAGCGGGTGGGCGCCGACGTCGGGCCACACGGCGTCGCGGGTGACCGGGCAGGTCATGCGGTGCGAACCGCCGCGACCGCGGACGAGGCTCGACCCCGGGAATCGATGACCTCCACCCCGGCCTGGCGCAGGGTGTCGTTGGCGGCCTGGTTGTGGGCGTAGCCGATGACGCGCCCGGGGCGAGGGCGACGACGTTGCAGGGAGTCGCGGGCCCGAGCTCGCGCAGGGCCTCGGCCTCGTCGGACATGTCCGGGCTGATGATGCGGAAGAGTCGATCGGCGGCCCGCGCCAGGACGGCGTCCATCTCAGCGCCGTCGTGGACGGTCACGCAGCGCGACGCTCGCCGCCCGCCTTGGTCGAGCCGCGGGAGGCGCGGGCTCGATCTCGACGGTGGTGACGTCGTTGAAGCCGGGGGAAGCGCAGGTAGGTGTCCGGGAGACCATCGTCGTGAGGGTGTCCAGGTGCGCATGACGGCGTCGAGCTCGGTGTAGAAGGCTCGGTCGGGCATGTGACGCCGATGACGCGGTCGGCGACGCCGTCGTCGAACAGGCGCGTGGCCAAGGCGCTCACGCCGGCGGCGCTGGAGCGGTGGGACAGGCCCATGACCAGGGCGCGGTTGCCCAGGACCTGGAAGTCTGCCGCCCTCGACGGTGGCCGGGGAGGCGCCGTGGGGCTCCGGACCACAGCAGGCCGCGGTCGGCGAAGGGCTGGGGTGAGGCGGTAGACGGCCTCGTGATCGACGGCCTCCCGTCGGCGCGGGGCCAGGGCCATCGTGTTGACGCTGCGGCCCCCGTAGAGCCAGGCGGAGGTGTCGCGGGTGAACAGGTGGTTGGGCAGGGGGGTGATGACGAATTGCCAGCCCAGGGTGGACAGGTAGGTGGTGTTGAACAGGGTGGCGGCGTCGTCGGCGCTCAGGCGCTCGCGCCGCGGCTCGGTGCGGGTGATGCCGGGCCAGGAGGACCTCGGCGAGCTCGACGTCGGACAGGCCCCTGGAGGTAGGCGGTGAGAACCTCCGAGGTGGACACGCCGACGGCGTTGGGGCCCAGCGTCTCGGTCAGGACGAGCTCGCGCGCCCCGGGCACGGCCAGGGTCTCGACGAGCAGGTCGCGGAAGTCGTGGACGATGACGCCCCTCGGCGCGCAGGATCGCGGTGGAAGGCGTCGTGCTCGGCCTGGGCGCGGCGGATGTTGAGGGCGTCGTCGAAGAGCAGGTGGGCGTTGGCGTTGATAGTGACCCGGGCGATCTCGCGGCCGGGCCGGTGGACGATGACCTCGCGCAGGGTGCCAGTCTCGGAGTCCACGCGCCCGCCGCCGCTCGACGGGGATGGAAGGTGCGCTGCGCGGCGGCCGGGTGGTGCCCGCCGTCCCCTGCCTCGGTGGTCTGCGTCGTCATGCGTCATGGGACCAGGGTAGTCGGGTTGCGCGGGCCCGGCCCGCTTGCTCCTCCCGTGAACGGAGACGCGAGCGAAACTACGGCGAGCCCTTTCTCGTCGAAGGTTCGCCGATCGGCGCGGTGGTGCGGGAGGGGATGGGCGGCGCGGAGCGTGACGCGCACGGGGATCGTGTCGCTGCACGTAACGTACCGCCTCCCGCGTCATCACGCCGGTCCGCGGTCCGGGGGTCTTTCTGGCGGAAGGGCCCATTGGCTGGCTTGAGGGCTTCTCTGCGGAAGCGCACCGCGGTGGAAGGTGCGGCTGCAGAGATGCGCGAGACGCACGGGTTGTCCGCCGTGACTCGGGCGGAGGCGCGGAGAGTGCGCGAGCCCGGCGAGGCCGGTTGCGGGTTCTTGCCGATGCTCCGGCGCCTCGTCTGACGATCCCGGAGGGAATCGCTCGTCACAACTGGGAGGCGCATCCGAGGACGCGCCCAGCCTCTTCACCCTCTGCTACGCTCTTTCTCTCTTTGCTACGCCTCTTCACCCTCCGCTGTACGAGGAGAAGGAGCGCAGCGAGTGAGGGCGGCAGCAGGGAAAGAGGCTGCAGCAGACGGTTCGGCGTGGTCCTCCTGCGGATCCTCGGAAATCGCTGGGCGGAGCCCCACGGCGCCACCGTGAGACCACCGGTAGCCACCAAGCGCCGAGGGATTCACCCGCGATGGTGCTGAGTGGGGCTCCTGGGCTGCGGTCCGCGAGCGTGTCCGAAATCTGTCGCAAAGACGCAGGCCGGGATCGGCGTCGAGAAAAAGCGCGGAATATCAATCGATTCTCCCTCACGCGCTCCAGCGCGACCGGGGCCTTTGCAACAGATTTCGTCACAACTGGCGCCGCCGAGCCTCCAGACGGCCGCTGACGGTCGGCCGCCGTGCGGGTGACCCTGGAGTACGCCGCCATCGTGGCGGACCAGAGTCCCACTGGGCCGTCCGCATGCTCAAACTGGCTTTCAAACCCCGGCCGACGGATTTGCGACCCGGCGGGCCAGCGGGTCTTCGCGGGCGAGGCCACGCGGTCTGGCCCACATGACCGACGGGCCGTCGAGGGGCGCAACGCCTTCCTCCAGCGCCGCGCCCCGACTGGTCGCCGCCCCTACTTCTGAGCGCCGCGGGTTCCGTGCGCCGCGAGCCCGCAGCACTGCGGACACGGGCGGGTCCGGCGGGTACACGAGGAGCCGCCCGGCGTATCCGGACGGCTCCCGACTGATGTTGACTCAACGACCCATCAGGGCGTTGATCAGGAGATTGCATGGGCGCGGAGCAACGGCGGAAGCATCTCCAACGCCGTCCGTCAGATCTGGGCCCTGCGCGCGCCTGTCATCCCCTGCTGCGCGCCCGTCATCCTCTTGCGCACCCCATCATCCTCTTGCGCGCCCCCGCTCTGCGACGGCGGCACCGCCCTCTCGCCAGGCGGGTTGGCGTGCTAACCCGCGAGATCAGCCCGAGCGCAACCCGCGAGCACGTCTGATGAGGTACGCGCTCGCGGGTTAAGTGTCGATCTCGCGGGTTAAGGACGATGCTCGCGCGTGGGCGCGTTCCCGCGGGCTCCCGTCCGACCGCCGGGGTAAGCCCGCCGCGGTCGCGCCGTCCGGCGATGGCGCCCTCCTCCGAGCGACGGCGCAGGTTGGTCCATCTGTTGCAAAGGCGGATCGCGCCGAGCGCCGAAGAGAATCGTTGATATTCCGCGCTTCTTCTCGCCGCCGATTCCGCCGCGAGGCTGCCTTTGCAGCAGATTCGGACGCGCCCCCGCCCCGGATCGCCACAGGAGCCATCGCACCAGCGCGCCAACGCCCCGCAACAACGAATCTAGCAGGACCGGCGACGACCCGCCAGCGGACCGTCGTCCCTCGGTATTAGGGTTCACCGGTCCGAATATCGATGTCCGGAGCCGAATACCAGGCGCCTGGCGGACGCCGTGCGGCGGGCGGGGCCGGGTGTCAGTGCGCCAAGCGCTATCCGGCGTCGGGGGAGCGGCGGGTGGTCGTCCATCGGCGCGGACGTCGAAGAGGTGACCAGGGGCTCTCACCGTCGGCTGGTCGGACCCGCCGGGCGGGCTCGGGTGATGAAGACCTGTTCCCCGGCCTCGGGCATGAGGTCGAGGAAGGTGAAGCCGGTCCCCGACTGCGGGTCGTACAGGCCCAGTGAGCTCACGGTCTCGCCCCTTGCGCAGCCAGACCTGGAGAGCTGCCGCCGCGGGCGGCGTCCCATCATCTCGTCCGGCAGGGCTCAGCGCCGTCATGCTCATGCCCGCGACCAGGTGAGAGTCGCGATGTGACCGTCGGGCATGGTGTCGGTCACGCGCTGGACGTCCTGGGCCTGGTTGAGGTGGGCGTAGTGCTCGGTGGGGGCCATGGAATCATCGCCGTCCACCGGCCCCACCCGATGCCGACGCACAGGACGGCCGCGGCCGCGGCGACCCGCAGTCCGATCGCGGACCATCGGCGCCGGCGCGGACGCAGGGGACGACGGCGCCACACCGGCCGTCGACGTCCCGCGAGTTGCGGGCTCGCGGTCGCACCGGTCGGGTCGGCTGACGGTCCCGCGAGCTCCGGGTTCGGCAGCCGGGGCGGAATCGGCTGGCTCAGGTCGCGGCCTCACCGGCGTCTCGGCAACCGCGGTTTCGGCAACGCGGGTTTCCGGCTGACCCAGCTTCGGGCCGACTCAGGATCAACCGGGCGCGCCTGTGAGCAGCCCGGACCGGAGCTCCCGGTCCCCGCGGGTTCCCTCATCTGCGGCTCGTGCGCAATGCGCTTGAGCAGTTCGGCGCAGCAGGCGGGCGGATCGATCGGTTCAGGGGACGCCCGAGCCGGGCGAGGATCTCGTCGGCGCGTCCTCGGCGGCCGCCCCTGCTCGAGCCGCCAGGTGGCCGGCCCGTCGTTCGCAGGCTCGCCGCCCGCCGCCCCGACGCTCGCGAGCGCCTCACCGCCCGTCTCGCCCGCCATCGCGCACTCGCCGGGCCGCAGCGCCGTCCTGCCCGTCGCCCCGACGCCCGCCGGGACGGCGTCGGAGCCCCCGGCCGGTGGCGCCGCTCGAGATCCGTCATGATTCCGCCCCATCTCCTTGCGAAGTCATGCGATTCCGTTCCTGATCCTGGTCTTGACCGTGCCGAGCGGCACGCTGCGGTGCGCTCGGGCGATCTCGGTATGGGTCAGCCCGTGGTAGGCCATGACCAGGGTGGAGCGCTGCGGCTCGCCGACGGCGTCCAGGGCCCGGCGCGACGTCCTCACCGGCGAGAGTCCTCCGGCCTGGACGGTGAGGTCGACGTCAGGCGTGTAGTCGCGCCACTGCTCCCTCGCGGTCCCCTGGCCGCCTGGGAGGAGCCGGACCCGGTCGACCGCCCGGCGCCGCGCCATGTCACGGCCCAGGCCCGGGCGCTGCTCTCCGGCGAGAAGGAGGCGGCGCTGCGCCATATCTCCGGAAGACCTCCTGGAGCACCTCCTCGCTCTGGGCGCGGTCCACCAGGATCCGGACGATGAGGGGCGAACAGCCGGCCCGACCAGCGGTCGTAGAACTCGGCGAAGGCGTCGCTGGTCTCCGGCGGCGACCCCTGACAATAAAGTCAGTTGTCGCGGTCGCGATCCGGCTCCTCGTCGTGCACGGTCGCACGGTACAGTGCGCGCCGTGCGCGCCCCGCGTCAGGCGACGACTGCAACCTCCGCAGTCCCGGCCCGTTCACCCGAAGGTGAAGGAGTACAGGGACAGGCCTCGCCCGCCTCGAGCTCGAGCGTGCCCTCCTGGGGTGTCCTGCGTGCTCACGGGAGCTCGATCGAGTTGAGGGACTCGAGACGCGGATCGTGCGCTTTTTCGCCGCCGCCCGCCGTGTACGTGATGTCCCCCTCCCGGAGACGGCAGGTTGACCTGCCGGCCCTGGCAGCGCAGGCGCAGGCGGGCGGGACCGCCGTCGGGCGAGATGGCCTGCGCGGCCACCCTCCACTCGCCGTCCAGGGAGAAGGTGTCCGCCGCCTGCTCGGCGGGGAACTCGTACGACGACGTCCACATCGTCCAGCCGTCCGCCGGCGAATCCGGTGGCGCGGGCGGAGCCGAGATAGGTCTCAGGAGTGCGCGGGCCGCTGACGTCGGGCTCGTCGTCGGTGAACACCGGGCGGGCAGCTGCACGCCGGGGTTGGCCTGGCGCAGGGCTCGCGCACGAGCCTCTCGGTGGTGGCCTCGCCGCCCTCGCCGAACCCGGCACTGGCGCAGTCGCCGCTGGGTCGGCGAGGGTAGTGCGCGAGGCCCGAGTAGTGGTTGTCGAAGTTGCGCCAGGTCACCAGGTCGGGTCGACCGCCACCGGGTAGGTGATGCCGGGGTCGGCGGCGCCGCCGCGGACATTGCCGACCTCCTTCTCGAAGGCGTACTCCGGGGGTGGACCCCGACGACCTGCAGGCCCGCGTCCCCGTAGACCTCGTGGAGTTCTGGATGCCGGGGATGGAGCGCTGGCGGTTGATGCAGGAGTACGCCCAGAAAGTCGACGAGGGGGTGACCTTGCCGGCGCGGTCGGCGTCGGTCGGGGCCGCTCGCCGGGGGTGTTGAACCAGGGCGGTGATGCCGTCGATGCGGGCAGCTGCCCGCAGTGGGCGGGTCGAGGCGCCGTCGACGCACCGGCCGCCTCGCCGGCGCCCTCGCCGCCGCGCAGCGTTGTCGATGCGGCCTGGAGCGGGCGAGTGTAGTCCGGCAGGGCGCGCTGGAGGACGGCCGGCGAGGTTGAGGACGAGCGCCGCCGACAGGGGCCAGCATGAGCGCTCCGGCGCTCACGCGCCGGCCTCTGTCGGCGTCGGAAGGCCTTGAGCCTCGGTGAGCCGGCGTCCCGGCCAGGGCGAAGGCGAGCAGCGGGACAACGGTGCCCAGGCCGAAAGGCGATGGCGAGGGTGATGGTGTCGGCGCCGATCCGGCCGGTGGAGCCGGCGACGGAACGAGCCGCGAGCACCGGACCGGCGCAGGCACGGGACCGCGGCCCCCAGGACCAGGCGCAGGAGGAATCCGTTGGAGGGGCGGCCGAGCGCGGATCGCTGGAAGCGCGCGAAGGGGCGCTCAGGATCTCCGCGACCTTGGGGATGATCATTCCGACGCCGATGAGGGCGAGGAGACGATTCAGCCCAGCGGATGACGTCCTGCGGCAGGTGCAAAGGTTGAGGAGCGTCGACCCCAGCAGGGTGAAGGCGGTGGAAGCTGATGACCAGCCCCGCCACGACGAGATACGGCCGCCACCTGAGGTGGCCGGCGCCTCGTCCCGTCCGGCGCGGGCGCCCTGGGCGCCGCCGGACAGGGAAGATGACCAGCAGGACCGGAAGAATGCAGGGGAGATGCTGGTGATGAGGCCACCGAGCAGGCCGATGAGAACGAGACTCGAGCCATGTCGTTCCTCCTTCGCGATCGAGTCGCCCCCGTATTCGTCGCCGTCGCCCGTATCGGATGCCGGACGAGCAGTGATGGGAGCTCACTCGATCACGCAATCCGCGCCCCTCCCGCTCCGAATCCCTGATGACGGCGCGCCCACCGGCACTCCCATCACATCACCACGGTCGACGACGCGTCCCGCGATCGACGGCCCCTCGCATTTGCAAGGAGATCCCAGCCGCGTATCCGCCGTATTCTGTCCGCTCTCCTCGTCACCGCCGCCCTCGCGGCCGGCACCGCCTGCGGCTCCGCGGACGCCGGGGAGAACAAGCCCGGCCATGCAGGAGACGTCGACGCGATTCGATGTCCGACGGCGCCGGAGGGCGCCCAGCGTCCGGCACGGCACTGGAGGCGACCGCATGTCCGACGGCGCCAGCGGAGCGCGCATCCGGCGCCAAGTGAGGGTGCCGACGGCGCGATCGGGCCGCCTCCGGACGCGCCGACCGCCCCGCCCGCGCCTCACAGGCGCAGGTCGGCGTGGGTCAGGGTGCCCTGCCCCAGGGCCCAGGCGAGGATGCCGTCGCGGTCGGCCTCGGCGCGCTCGAGTGCGCGGTCGGAAGCCGACCCGGGTCGTGCCGGGCACATCCGCCCGCGCCGACCCCGGGAGCCGATAACGGTCACGCACGCCCCCTCGTCCCCCGGGCACCGGCCCACGCCCGGGTTCCGAGGAGCGCCGGGACCTCCCGCCGGGCAGGCGGCGCCGCGTGAACAGCGTGCGCACCGCCAGCCGTCGGCGTCAGCGCGGGTGCGCCCCGCGAGCGCGTTGAGGACGGTGGCGCACAGGAGGAGGCCGACGCCACCGGTCAGCGCAGCATCCACCAGCGGACGCCGCCCCTCGATCAGGCCCATGACGGTCCCCAGGAGCATCGCCGCGCCACAGGGGCGCACAGGATGAACGTGAGCAGCCACGACGGCGTCCGCCAGAACCTCAGGTGAAGGACTCCCGCCGAGGCCGTTGGGGACGACGGCGGTCGGACCGATCCGCGCGCACGTGCCGGGCGGTATGGAATACCCGGCCGGGTTGGCGGCGGCGATGGCCGGGTCCGGGGCCGTCAGGGGCGGTTCGCTCCGGCGTTTCACCCACTCATCTCCTATCTGCTCGCCAGGACGGGCGCCGCAGCTGAGGGCGACGCCGTGAGAGGAGCTCGTAGCAGGCCCGCGTCGCTGCAGCGCCCGGGATGAAGCGCCCGGCCGGTGGCGCCGGCCGGGACGGTGCCACCGGCGCGCGCCGCCGCCGCGCCGGGACCGCGATGACGACGGCGAGGGCGACGAGGCCAGACGGCCCCGACCCGCCCAGGGCCCGGTGCGCGGACGACCGCCGCCGCCCCCGCGGCCACCGGCGCCCACAGCATGGCGATGAAGGCGGCGCGGGCGCGCCCGGCGCCAGCGCACCGCCAAGGTGCGCTTGCCCGCCGCGGGGTCGGTGTCGATGTCGCGCGGGTTGCTGACCATGCGAGCAGGGGAGCGGGCGATGAGCCGACGCCGCCCGCGGCCGCCCACAGCCAGCCGGGGCGGTCCGCGCCTGGACGTGAGGCGGTGCCCGCGGTGGCGACCAGCCCCGAAAGAACACGAACACGAGAGACCTCGCCCAGGCCCGCGTAGCCGTAGGGGCGGGCCCGCCGGTGTGGGAACCAGGCGGCGGCGATCGCCGGCGGCGCCCACCGCGAGCAGCCACCACTGGCCGCTGGAGGCGCGACGAGGGCCAGGCCGAGCAGCCCGCCGACGCCGAAGCGGCCGAGGCGGCGAAAGCTTGACCGTGCGGGGGCGACGGCGCCGGAGGCGGTCAGCCGCGGCGGGCCGGTGCGCTCGTCGTCGGCGCCGCGCACGCCGTCAGGTAGTCGTTGGCGAGGTTGCAGCCGATCTGCAGGGCCAGGGCGACGCCGGCGGCGAGCGGGCTGCGCACCGGGGAGGCGCCCAGGGCCGCGGCGGCGCCCGCCCCCAGGATGACGGGGGCGACGGCCGCCGGCAGGGTCCGCAGGCGCACGACCTCCGCCCAGCTGGTGGCGCGCGGGTCCGCGCCGGACCGCTGCGCAGCGCCGCTGACGCTCATGGGACTCCTCCTCGGGATTTCCTCGACTGGGCGCAGCCTACAGGGCCCGGCGGCGGAGTCAGGGCGCACTGGCCCGTCTCCCGGGTGTAGCGCGCGCGCGACGGCCCAGGCCCAGATCCTGTCGAGATCACGCTGCGCCCCGGCCTGGAGCCGTCTTCTCGGAGCCCCACCCGGGTCAGGCCGGTGGGGCGAACCGCCCTGCCCCGGGAGTCGCCATGACGATCTTGGCCTCTTAATGATCAGGAATACGGCCGCAGACCATGCGCGACGCCGATCAGGCACCCGATCCCCTTCCGCGCTCTCCACCAGGTTCACGAGGACCCGCGCTGGTCGCGCGCACATGGAGGCTCCTGCGCGAGGACGGCCGGTGGTCCCTGGTGCCGAGCACGCCGCTCACGTGGATCCCGCGGGCGTCAGGACGGTGCGCCTGCTCAGCGTGAGCGGCACAGCGGCGAGGAGGAGCAGGCCGGGCAGGCCCGGGAGGAGGGCGACGTGTCGATCCTGCAGGGCAGATCGATGGCGTCCCCACCGCTCGTGGGCGGAAGAACCCCACGCGAGGAGAGGCCTGGCCGATACGACCACGATCACCACGAGAGACCGTGGTGACCGCGGAGGAGGGTGTGGCCCACCGGCGGAGGACGAGCCGAACCCTGCGCAGGGGGATCGGACCGTCCCGGGCGGCAGGCCAGCGGAGACGGTGGCCGCGGGGGCGGGGAACGCCGCGGGACAGCGGGCCGCCGCGGAGGCAGGCGGGACGCCGTATGTAGCCAGGGCGCCCGCGGCGCACCGGGGATCCTGGTTCAGGAGGGCCTGCTGCGACATGGACGCGCTGCTCCTGGTGGTGGGCGTTGATCGACCAGGCTAGTTCCGACGGCGCCGCGCCGTACGGGGATCTCGCCCCATGGCGCGCCGGACCCGCCGGGCGGCCCGTCTCTGCGGCCGAGCGGGACGCGGGCGGGCCGCCCCGATTTCCGTGGCCCGCTCGGGCCTGCGGATAGGATGCGCCATGCGTGCTCTTCTCGGTCCTCGCGTCCTGGCGCTGACGATCTACGCCCTCCTCGACTGCGCCCGCACGCCGGAGGAGCTGATGCCGGCCCGCATGCCCAAGGTCATGTGGATCGTCCTCATCGTGTTCGTCGTGGGGATCGGCCCGATCGCGTGGATCATCGTCAGCCGGGTCGAAGGCGGCCGAGGGAGCGCGGCGGGGTCGTCGAGCCGACGGTGTGGTCCTCGAAGGAGGCGCGCAGTTCCGCGCCCCGAGCGCCCGCGCGGTGGCGCCCGACGACGACCGGAGTTCCTGCAGCGCCTGGAGCGCGACATCCGCGGCGTCGCCGCGCCGAGGACCGGACGACGCCGACGACGGCCCGGCAGGCGGCGACGGCGAGAGCCGGACGCGACGGGAGCCGCGGGCCTCCGACGGCGACGGCTCGCGCTCCTGAGCGCCGCCCAGCGCAACTCAGCACCACGGCAACGCCGCGCTAAGCGCCGACGCACAACGCCGCCCAGCGCAGCGCGCCGTTCAGCGCAGCGGCGCCGGCGGGATGAGGCGCGGCCGGGCGGAGGCGTCGACGTCGTAGCCGTGGGCGGCGGCGTGGACGAACCAGTCCCCGGCAGCGCAGGTGCGCCCGACCAGCTGGGGTGCTCGGGCAGGTGGCGCGCCGACCACGGGACGAGGACGAGCGTTCGGCCCACTGCCCCCCGCAGCTTCCAGCGCGCCGAGCCGTTGGCGTTGGCGGCCGCGCATGACGACTCTCGCCGGTGCCGGTGGGAGCTGGACCTCCTGGACGTCGGCGAGGGAGATCGCGCATGATGCCCTCGCCCGTGCCCAGGTAGATCCCGTGGGTGGACACGGTCGGGCGCGCATTGGCCGGGTGGCGCCACTTCTCGACGGCGTCGGCCTGCGCGCCGACGGCGGCGGGAGTTGAGGGATGAGGCCTGTCCGCCGAAGAAGGCGGCCGTCAGCGCCAGAGCCGACGGGCCCGCCGGCGAGGAAGAAGCCGCGCGAGGGGTTGTAGACGGCGTCGCCCCGGCGCCACACGAGCAGTTCGGCGTCGCGGGTGGCGAGCATGACCTCGTCGGCGGCGAAGGCGCGGCGCACCGGGTCGATGACGGGCGAGACGGGGTTGGGGCGCCGGCCGCGCGCCAGAGCGGTGAGCACCCCGGCCGTGTTCCACCACACGAAGTCCTGCCCGGTCCACTCCCGCCGGACGGCGGGCAGGCGGGCTGCGGCGTGGCGCCCAGGCCGCAGGCCGGGCGGGGCGGTCAGACCGGAGTCCCCGCTGGGCCCGCCGACTCCGGCGGGACGATCTCGGCGCCGGTCACGCCTGGGTCTCCCCGGTCCGGTCTCCTCCGCCCCGCCCGCCCCGGCACCACCTCTCGTCCCTGTCTCTCCGCCCCGGCCCTCGGCACCGCCTTCTCCGGTCCCAGTCTCCTCCGCGGCCCGCCCGATCTTCTCGGCGGCGGCAGGTCCAGGACCATGTCCTCGGCCCGGCGCAGCAGGTCCCCGGCCGGCTCCCAGTAGGACAGGCCCACGAGGGGTGGCGTCGTCGAAGGTGAGCGAGGTCAGCGAGGCCAGGGAGCACTGGCGGCGCCGGGGGTCGTCGGGCAGCGGGCGGCCCCTCCAGCCACAGGCGGGTCGCCCAGATGGGCAGCTGGTGGGACACGAGGAGCGCCTCGTGCCCGGCGAAGCGCGCGCGGGCGTCGCGCACGGCGACGGACACGCGCGGCAGGTCGGCGTAGAGCTCCCCCAGCGCGGGCGCAGGGGTTGAGGTAGTACGCCCAGTACCTGGGGTGGGCCAGCGGCCAGCGGTTTGCGGTTGACAGGGCACGCCCTCGAGAGCGGTTGTCGGCCTCGGTGAGCCTGGCGTCGGCGTCCGCCCGCAGGCCGAAGGCGGCGGCCGTGGGGGCCCCGGTCTCCACGGCGCGCTCGGGGAGAGGTGACGACGCCGACGACGTCGTGCCCGGAGGCGGACGGGACGTCGGCGACCTGGGCGGCCATCTCGCGGCCGAGGGCGGACAGGTGGTAGCCGGGCAGGCGGCCGTGAGGACGCCCTCAGGGGTTCATGGACCTCGCCGTGCCGCATGAGGGTGGATCGTGGTGCGCGCCATGGGCCCGACTCTCGCGATGACCGCGATCCGGGAAGGGCGGCGCGCGCGCGAGCCCGGTCCGTAAGGTGGGCGCCATGACGACTCGTGCGCATGGGCCCTCGGTCTGGCGACCGTGACCGACGACAGCAACACCCTCGATGTCTGGTACGGCCGATCCTGGGGACGCGCCCGACGACGGCGACGCCGAGCTGCTGGCGCGGCTGACGGCCTGCAGATCAGGACGCGGCCCGCGGGTGCACACGAGCGTGGTGCGCACCTGGGCGGACCTGGACGACGCCCCCAGACGGTGGCGGGCGCTACCTGCGCCTGCACGTCCTGTCCCACCGGCTGATCCGAGCCGAACACGGTCAACCTGGACGGGATCTTCTCCCGTCTGCCCAGTATGGTGTGGACCTCGGTCGGGCCCTGCGCCGCGGAGGACTTCGAGACCACCCGCACGCGCCTGCGCTGCCGCCCTGGGCCGCTCGGTCCAGGTCAATTCATGGACAAGTTCGCATGACCGACTACGTCCTGCCTCGGGGGTGCGCATCGGCACTGCCGCGCACGTGCGCCTGGGCGCCTACCTGGCGGAGGGCACCACGGTCAGCGCACGCCGGCTTCGTCAACTACAACGCCGCGCGCATGGGAGACGCTCCATGCGGAGGGGCGGATCTCGCGGGGCGTGGTCATCGGGGACGGGTCCGACGTCGGCGGCGGCGCGCCTCGACGATGGGCATGCTCGGGCAGGCGTGCGGGCGCCAGCGGGTCGCCCCTGGGCGAGCGCTGCCCGCTGAGCCAGCCCGGCCGATCCCGCTGTGCGCGACTGCGTCGTCGAGGCGGGCCTGCACCCGACGGCCGGCACGAAGGTGTCCCTGCTGCCCTCGAGGCGGCGTCATCCCCGGGCCCGCACGGGCTGTCTGGGCGAGCCGCGGGTCATCTCAGCGCGCGAGCTGGCGGGCGCCCCGAACGTGCTCTTCCGCCGCAGTCCGCAGTCCGGGCGCCGTGGAGGCGTGGCGCGCGGCGGCCAAGGGCATCGAGCGCCAACCGCAGGACCTGCACGGCAACCAGTGAGCCGCGGGCGGGCGGAGGGCCTCGCCCGGTCCGGTCGGCGGGTCGCAGCGCGGGACGGCCCGGCACGTCCGCCGCTGCGGTCGCCGGATCCGGACGGTGCGCTGAACGACGCCGACATCGCCGCCATGCCGCCCACCGCACGACCCACACTCTGGGTCAGCCTCTTCTTCAGACTGTTCGGGCTGCTCGCGCTCACCGCCAACAGCACCCTGCCTGGAGCCCTGGCGCGTCGTCGCCGACGCCACAGCAGTGCGCCATGATCAAGGGCTTCGTGCTCCAGCATCCTCATGTGGACCGCCATCCGCCGCCACCTCCTGCCACCATCATCCCTCGACCTCCTCTGAACTGCGCGCCCCGCTTACGTCCCGGAGGCGGTCGCCGGGGCCGGTTCTCGCGGCGCCGCGACCGGTCGGCGGCCCCGCGCTGATCCCGACTCTGGCGCTCCGGGAGGATCGTTGACCGGCAGCTGGATGCGCCCGATGATTTCCGCGTGATTCCGCGGCTGTGACGCCACTGCGGTGGGTGCAGGGCCAGACGAGTCCTCCCAGGGCGCCATTTCCCGTCCCCGGCGAGAGCCCGCGGCGCGGGGTGCCCGCCCTGAAGGCCGCGACTCCACGGGCGAGGAGCTGGCGTTCGGCACGTAGATCGCGAAGATCAGTGAACACCACCGGCGTTCCACGGGCGAGAGCGGATGTCGTCCAGCCGCCCGGGCGGTGCCGAGCGGGTACACCACGTTCCACGGAAGGCGGATGTGAGACGGTCGGGCTCACTGCTGGTGAAACAAAACGTTCACACCCCCGTGTCGTCATCGCGATGTTCGTTACCATGGTGACGGGCCGTTCTTCACCGTTGAGAGGCCCGATGACGACGACGTCCACCGCCCCCGACTGAGACCACCTGCCCGCCGAGATTCGCCACGTCGGGGACGCGCTGCCCGGCGCAGGCGCTCACTCACCCGTGGGCCTCCTACCGCGTCCTCAAGGGCGACCATGGCGGTCACGGGCACGATCATGGCCCATGTTCGTCGTGGTCCACTGATCGGCAAACCTCCAAAAGGTTCTCATGGGCCCGGAGGCCTTCAGCGGCTAGCGCCGCCTGGTTGCGTCGGGTCGCCTACCCGCTCCCGCCGCACGAGGGCCTCCTGTGGATCATGCGCCTGGCGCTAAGGCGCGTCGCATCGTGCTGCACGTGTCCGCGGGATCGCGCTGTGGCGGCGCGGAAGGCGCGCGCGCGGAGCCTTCCGGCGCGCTCCTGCCCGCCCGCACCATCGGCGCCCGCCCATGATCCTCACCGGCGCCCTCATCGGGGTCTTCGTCCTGGTCCACCTCCTGGACCTGACCATCGGCCGCCTCGTCGCCCCCGAGCTTCGTCGCGCCCACGACGTCGGGCGGCGAGCTGCAGGTCAGCGCCTACCACAACCTCGGCGAGTCTGCTCCGCGCCCCGGCATGGCGGTCTTCTACAGCCTGATCATGCTGGCGCTGTCCCTCCACCTGGCGCGGGGCCTGTGGAACGGTCATCGACCTGGGCGGCACCGGCCCGAGGCTGCGCAAGCTAGCCGCGCCCTGGCCATCGCCGTGCCCCTGGCCATCGCCGTCGTCAACGGCCTGCTGCCCGTACTCATCTGCACGGGGGTGATCGGAGGATGAGCGCGAGCGCGCCACGCCCGCCGTCGGCGGCCTGTGCGACGTCGGACCCGACCTGGACGCGCACCTGCCCGACTGCCCGCCCGAGCAGGCCTGGGGCGGCGGCGCGACAGTACCGCCTGGTCAACCCCGCCAACCGCCGCAAGCTGACCGTCATCGTCGTGGGCGCGGGCCTGGTCGCTCAGGGCGGCCGCGACCCTGGGGCGCTGGGCTACCGGGTCAGGAGTGCTTTCCAGCCTGCACGACGCTCCGCGCCGCGCCACTCGGTGGCCGCGCAGGGGCATCAACGCCGCCAGGGCCCGCAGGTCGACGGCGACTCCTGGCCAGGTTCGTCAGGACACCGTCAGGGCGGGGACTACCGGGGGCGGGAGGCCGACGTCGTGCGCCTGGGGCTGGAGTCCGGGCGGGTCATCGACCACATGGAGGCCATCGGGCGCCCTTCGCCCGCGAGTACGGCGGCCAGCTCGCCACCCGGTCCTTTCGGCGGGTGCAGGTCTCGCGCACCTACTACACGCGCGGGCAGACCGGCCAGCAGCTGGAGATCGCCTGCGCCCAGGCCCTCCAGGAGCGAGATCGCCGCCGGCAGCGTCCACATGCACACCGCACCGAGATGCTCCGACCTCATCGTAGCCGACTCGCGCGCCCAGGGCATCGTCGCCCGGGACCCTGCTCACCGGCGAGATCAGCGCCCACACCGCCCACGCCGTCGTGCTGGCCACCGGCGGCTACGGGCAGCGTCTACCACTACTCCACCTGGCCGCGGCCTCCAACGCCACCGCCACCTGGCGCGCCCACCGGCGCGGGGCGGCCTTCGCCTCCGCCTGCATGGGTCCAGTTCCACCCCACGGCCCTGCCGGTGAGCTCCCACTGGCGGTCCAAGACCACGCTCATGAGCGAGTCCCTGCGCAACGACGGGCGCATCTGGGTGCCCGTGCGCCCCGGGGACGACCGCCCGCCCAACGACATCCCCGAGGACGAGCGCGACTACTACCTGGAGCGCAAGTGCCCGGCCTCGGCAACCTCACCCCGCGCGACGTCGCCTCGCGCAACGCCCGCGAGCAGATCGAGATCCGGCCGCGGCGTCGGGCCGCTGCACAACTCCGTCTACCTCGACTTCCGCGACGCCCTGGAGCGGCTGGGCAAGCCACCATCGCCTCGCGCTACGGCAACCTGTTCGAGATGTACCTGGACGCCACCGGCGAGGACCCCTACGAGGTGCCCATGCGCATCGCCCCGGGCGCCCACTTCACCAGCTGGGCGGACTGTGGTGGACTTCGACCAGATGTCCCACCATCCCGGGTCTGTTCGTGGGCGGGGAGGCCTCCAACAACTACCACGGCGCCAACCGCCTGGGGCGAACTCGCTGCTGAGCGCCAGCGTCGAGCGGCTGGTCTCGTGCTGCCGCTGGCAGTGCCCAACTACCTGGCCGGACTCGTGGGCAGCAGGCCCCTGAGCCCTGACGCCCGCAGGCGCTGGCGGTCGTGGCCGACACCCGCGAGGCGCATCGAGGCGCTGGCGGCCGTGGGCGGGACCCGCCGCCCCGTGTGGTTCCACCACGCCGCCTGGGCGAGATCCTCACGCCGGCTGCGGGGTGAGCCGCTCCGAGGCCGGGGCTGAGGCGCGCCCTGGAGGAGGTGCGCGCGCTGCGCGAGGAGTTCTGGGCCGACGTCGAAAGGTGGTCGGCGGTCGGGAGCGCCTCAACCAGGAGCTGGAGAAGGCGCTGCGGGTCGCCGACTTCCTGGAGCTGGCGGAGGTCATGATCCTCGACGCCCTGGACCGGCGCGAGGTCCGCCGGCGCCCACTTCCGCGAGTACGCCACGCCGGGCGGCGAGGCTAAGAGGAACGACGCGCTCTGGTGCTCCGTGTCGGCCTGGCAGACGGCGCCCGACGGCGCGCCACGCGCCGGTCCGAGCCGCTGGGGTTCTCGATGGTGCCGATGCAGGTGAGGGACTACCGATGAGGGTCGAGCTGGAGATCTGGCGGCAGGACGGGCCCGCGGGCGCGGGGCTTCGAGAGCCACGTGGTGGAGGACGCCGAGCCGCAGATGAGTCTGCTCGAGGCTGCTCGACCGCCTCAACGACCAGATCATCGAGTCCGGCGGCGAGCCGGTGGTCTTCGAGTCGGACCGCCGGGAGGGGTGTGCGGGGCCTGCGGCTTCCTGGTCAACAGGGTGCTGCACGGGCCGCTGGACACGACGGCCTGCCGCCAGCACCTGCGGGCCTTCCCGGGGTGACGCGCTCGCTGGAGCCGTGGAGGTCGGCGGCCTTCCCGGTCATCCGGGACCTGGCGGTGGACCGCACGGCCCTGGACGAGCTCATCCGCGCCGGGGGACCGTGGACGTGGCGGCGGGGACCGCCCCGGACGCCGACGACGTCGCCAGGGGCACCTGCACGGCCGAGCGGGCGCTGGACTTCCCGCCGCCTGCATCGGCTGCGGGGCCTGCGTGGCGGCCTGCCCGAACAGGGGCGGCGGCGCTGTTCGCGGGGGCGAAGCTGGCGCACCTGTCGCTCGCGCTGCCGGGCCGGGCGCCACGAGCGGGGCGGCGGGCCCGGGCGATGACGCGGGCCTGGACGGAGTTCTTCGGGCCGTGCTCGGTGTGCGGCGAGTGCGTGCGGCGTGCCCGGCGGGATCCTGATCGAGGCGATCGCACGACTCAACCGGGAGGTGCTGCGCGCCGGCCTGCGCGGGCCGACCCGCGACGACTGAGCCGGCGCGGCGGGGCCGGCCCCCTTCTCGCCCTCCGCGCCCTCGCCTTCCTCGCCGAGACGTGCACTTTGCCGCTGAGACGTGCACTTTGCACGCGAGAGTGACGGTCAGAACTCGCCGCTCGAGTGCAAAGTGCACGTTTCGGCAGTCCGGGCTGCGGGCGACGGCGCGGCGGGCGGTGGCGGCGCGCTCGACCTCCGGGCTTGCCGTGCCCCCTGACGCACCTGGGGCCCGGGGCGTCGGACGACGTGGACGCGCGGTACGGCCGCGGATCAGGCCCTCGGGCGAGGGACCCCTCAGCCCCGGCCTCCTCGGGCGCGGCCTCGGGCTTGTGGGCGACCAGAGCGATGCCCACCATGTCGCTTCTCGTAGCGGGTGAAGGTGCGCCGCATCTCCATAACGCGGGCGCGCAGCGCCTGTCCCGCATGACGTTCCACATGATCCGCGCGGCGCCGCCGGTCCCTCGTCAGCGCAGGTTGCGGCTCATCCGGCAATACGTAACTG
>BNJV01001033.1_pt1 | contig 162084 bp, 250 predicted proteins | sample 8540591 | NCBI WGS metagenome assembly BNJV01 (sample SAMD00202457, study PRJDB9452) | human saliva metagenome | host: Homo sapiens
AGGTGCCCAGGAGGTTGAGGCTGGCCACGGCAGAATGCCGCGCGTCAGCTGGGTAAAACCTGGGATGACGGGGCTGTGGCAGGTCAATGGACGATCCTCGCTGAGACTGGGAAGAAGCACTCCGTGTTTCGACTTGTTCTACGTGGAGAACTGGACATTCGCGGACCTGGTCATCCTGCTCCAGGACTGTCAAGGTCAACTCGCCCAGGAGAGCCCCGCCGATCCCGTCGTATGCGGCCGCTCGAGTGCCGCCTGACGTCGAGTGCCGTGCGGTCCCCGGAGAAGCGCTCCGGCGCGGACGGGTCCTCAGTCTTCGTAAGCCCTCGTGGTCAGTGGTCGTCAGAGAACGTCGGAGACGTCAGCGCGACCATCAGAGCGTCGGTGATCTACCGTCGCTGCGAGCTTCACGCGGATCCGGTGCGCCCACGTACTCCAGCGCCGCGGCGTCGCCATCTGGCCGATGGCGCTGGGGAAAGCCGTAAAGCCGCCATCGAGGTGCCCGTCGAAGTGACAGGAGGACTCCCGGCAAACGCAAACCAGCTGTCCTGCGCTGCCTCGGAAATGCCCGCCCGTCGCCGGTCCGGCAGCGCACGAGGGATTGCGGATGTTTGCAGCGTTCGCCTGACTCGAGCTCTGCGCGAAGAGGGCATGAGTCCTCGCCGCCGGGTGAGGCTGTCGGATAGCCGCCGCGCATGGTCATAAGCCTCCTGCGGAAGATCGCTGCGGGATGGGCGATGGCGCAGTTGATCTCGCGTGCGCGTGTGCAGGAACCGCAGTCGGATCGACTGGCTGCTCCAGCCGGTAGAGAAGGAGCCGTCGGGCGAGACGAAGTCCAACGCACGAGCCCACCAAGACGATGTCGGGATGCTCTGGAGAGGAAGTCCCGCTGCGTGGAGAAGCGCTCCGGATGGCAGGTGCCACCGTCGAGACGCGCGATGAACGCGAAGATCTGCGGGTGCGCTCGAAATCCCGTGCGCTGCGCTCACGGTGATCCCGGCTGTTCTTCTCCAACTCGATAAAGCCGGACCGGCGTGTCTGCGACCTTTGGGGAATGAAAGTGCCGCGCGGGTGCTGCTGCGATCCGTCATCGACGACGATGATCAAGTCGGTCCGCCTCATTCTCACGCTCGTCAGCGCACGACAGAATATCACCCGCCTCGTAGTAGGGGATCACCAGGCAGATTCTCAATGTGTAATCCCGAGTACAGCAGACTCTGTACGCCCAGTACTTCCTGCCGGCGGCACGGTCCGCGACTGCATCATGCCGCCGGGGCCTTCCGGCACAGCATGGTCAGGGCGTCGGTAGAGCCGCTGCGGAGAGTGAGGCGCGCAGAAGGCGTGTTCCGGGCTCTGGCGTCGTACAGAGCGCGTCAGCGGATCCGGAGCATGTCGGTGACAAGCGCTGCGACGCGGGGTCGACGACATGAGAAGGTCAGTGTGCTCCACGGCGGCGATCCGTCGGGCGACGATCGGGCCCGGCGGGCGGCTGCGTCCAGAATGCTCAATGGAAACCCCTCGTAACAGGGCCGATATGGACGTAGACGGATCCGCGGAGCTCCTCCCTCCGGATGGACTCAACCAGCCTGTCACACGGATTCTCGCCTCAGTCAGTAGCCGACGCAGGTCGCCGTCGCCATCGCCGATCCATACGGCCTCAAGGGCACGTCGTCCTTTCTGGAGTTCAGCGACCCACATCGGCGAAGAATTTCGGGTCCTTCTGCGGAGCGATCCTTCCCACCATCGCCACGCGCGGACATCGATCGGCGGAGTCCGAGTGCCCTGGCGGTGTTGGCGATGGTGTCGGCTGTGTCGGCATTGTCGGTATGTTCGGATCTCGACAGCCGGTAAACGCCGTGACATCGTTCTTACAACGGCGCGTTCATGGGGGACAGGTTCCGATGGCCGCCGTCCTGGCCAGCGAAGGCGCTCGGCGAGCCGGAATGCACCGCTTACCGGGCGTCGAAGGGATGGGTCGTCGAACCTGAAGCAGTGCGGCTCGTGCACCACCGGCCGACCGAATACGCCGATCCGTGCATACACTCCGGCCCAACTCAATGCGCGCATGGACGATATCTGGATTCACCTGCCGTGTTGTGAGGGTTGTCGCCTGATGCGAGAGCAGGTCGGGATGCCGGGAGCTCGGTCTGGATGCCCACTGGGAACTCGCCGGCGTCTCCTCGCCCGGTCCACAGAAGGTGGTGCTCCGCTTGCGGCAGTGCCGCTCTCAGCTTGACAGCCCTGCCAACACCGGGCCCCGGCACTCGGTGACATGGAGAATCCTCAGCGGTCGTTTCGTGCCGTCGACCTCCCGGACCAGGCCGGGGGCCGAAAGTACTGTCGCCCCATGAGATCATCCCACATCCGGCCGTCGCCGAGGCGCCGGACCGCATATCCGATCGTCGGATCCACTGATCGAAGTCGTAGTGCTCCAGCGGCTCTTGACTCGCGGGCGGGGTCTACCATGAAATCCTCGATCCTCTCGATATCCGAGATGATCGAGGGTGAAGACCACGCCGGATCGTAGAGGGGCTCTGACGATATCTCGTCGGAGAAGCTTAACATCTTCTTGCATCATGAAGGCTTCGATCGGGCGCAGGGACATCCCGTTCTGGCCGGCCTGGGGGCACGAGCAATCAGCGCAGAGACCTCCCCGTCGGCCGAGAATCTCCTCGTATGGAATCGGATTTGATCGGCTCTAGGAGGGTATGAGGATATTTCTCCTTGCTGAGGCCGGTGACGCGAAAACAGAAGCTGAATCCATGGTCCTGAGACTCTCCGCCAGTCGAGACAGGCTGCGGGCTCGCCCCTGTTGATGCCGACGAAAAGAAAGTCGTAGTCATCCTCGGAGCGAAACGGCGATCTCTCTGAAAAAGAATAGTTCGTATTGTGCACTTGAGTCCAGAATCGGTCGCTGGTCCATGGCGGTCGAACGACCATGGCTCCGCAGACATCGGACAGCAGCTTCGCCGTCAGTGCCCGGGCGGATGGGTTCAATACCAGCAGATGATGCGTTTCTTGGGCCAGCGCGAGCAGAATATACCAGGTGGCTGGAATCGTGAGATCAGCACCTCGATCAGTACGATGTCGGCATCGTCGACCAGAATGCTCCCAGGGCTCGAACCAGATAGATTCCTTGGGCAGCCGTGTCCGGAAGTGAATGCGTCTGGCTGCCCGCATGAGGAGATGCGGCTGCGGCTTCAGAGAGTGCGCGACGAAAACGCCGCGGTCGATGAGACAGCTGCTGTAGTAGTCGTCTCCTGCGAAGGAAAACCTGCGTTGAGTATGAGCGTTCTGGTCATCGAGCGGCGTCAGTCCTCCGATGAGGGATTGGTTGGTGCAGCAGGTGCGTGGTCGGATGTGCGTCTCCCATGTGTCTTCTCGATCGGCCGATGGCGAGAGCGGAGAAGGCGATCTTCGTGGTATTGGCGGTTGCTGCAGCCGTCGTCCCCGCCAGAGCGCCGGCGCGTTCGCCAAAATAGCATACGAGAATGCATACCACTCGAAGGTCAGTGACCATGCGACCACCGGAATTGATTACGGTACTCGTTGAGCGCCAGCAGACCTGCATTGAGCACGTAGGTGCCGGGGTCGAGAATGGCGGCTGCGGTCAGGGCCGCGATGAGCCAGGGCGAGAATGTGAAACTGTGGCCGTACACGGATTCAAGCAGGAATGGCCCGATGAGGAATGCCAGGGTCGAGCAGAATGCCGACCAGGCCGATTCGGATAGTGGTCTGTTTGAGGGCGGTGCAGCAGCGGTTGGAATCCTTGATCTGAGGCAATGGTTGGTACTCTCCGATGAACATCGAGTTGGTGACGAACCCAGGAGCGATCCGAGCGTCAGAATGTATGCCGCAGCTGCGAATCGGCCGACGTCGGCGTTATCGCCCAGGGCGGCGACGGTCCAGGTCGGGATATTCGTGATGATGACGGCCAGCATCTGGGCGAATGCGATGGGAGCGGAGATCCTGAGCAGGGCTCAGGCCGATTCGGATGTTCTTCCGGCGGCGGGCTCCGATGCGGGCGGCGCTGCAGAACGATGATCGCCAGGATCATCGTGACCGTCGATCCCACTGATGAGCCGAAGACGATCATGGATGCGTTGGTGCACAGCGCCGCCATCAGGACGGACATGAGTGCGGAGACAAGGCCGTTGGCGATCATGATCAGGCCGTACGGAGCAAGGGCCTGCTGGCGTTGCAGAGGTCCGTAGAGGAGATCGGTGATGCCGTCGGTCGCATTTCAGCGACTGCAGGACCGCCCACAGCATCGTCGGGTCGAGCGCGCGTCCATGCGCCGATCCCGATAAACAGGAGAGCCGCCGCGACTCGGAGAAGTATCCGGGTTTCAGATAGAGGGCGAAGGAGTAATTCCGCCTCAGGGTGATGAGGGTGTTCCTGAGTCCCCAGCCGGCCGCGATGAACAATGGGGTCGAGTAGGCCAGAAGCGCCGCGAACACTCCGGATTGCGCAACGCTTCCGTAACGCGCGAGCAGCTAGAAGACGAACCATTGCGATATCGGTGCGATGAAGGTTCCGGCCAGAACGAGAGCGTGCTCCTGCTTTGACTCATCAACTTCACCCGGTGAGTCTGCTTCTGCTGCTCCGCCATTCCCGGGCCTCTACTGCCTCTACGGGGGGAGCGAGTCACCGCGCGTCTCCTGTGCGCCGGTGCGGCGTCGAGGAACGGGGCGCTCCAGAGGCGGAAAAGCGGGCCGCTGCAGGGAGGCGGTCGTCATGACGGCAGGTCCATTCATGGAATCAGGTCTCCGTAGTGGGTGAGACTGATGAAGAAGTATGTGATGATGCCAGCCAGGCACTATATGTCGAGCCGAGATCCATGAGCGAGCAGGAAGCAGATGAACATCGGCAGAGACGCCACGAAGTACAGCGTGACTCTGTCGAGAACGGCGAGGTTGGGGCCCACTACGCGCGCCCTAGACCGAGGGGTAGAAGCGGGTGGCGCAGCCCGGGCTCGTTGGGCAGCTCTGTGGACTGGAGGAACCAGACGACCATGAGCATGAGGGCGAGGTGGATGAGCGGCCCCTTGGGAGCCCATGTTCTGGTCGGGTGGGAGCCATGCTTGTCGCCGACCAGGTCCGTCAGGAAGGTCGCGAGGTGCGGTGCCTGATGAGCAGGGAGCGCAGAAAAACTCCCCGGACAGCAGCACAATACGGATATTGAATGTGTTGCGCTGCTGGAAACGCGACAGTGATAAAAGACCGGCAGGACGATCAGGGTTGAGCTGTGGATGGGGGCGGCTGTGAGGAGGAATACCCATCGAAACGGTGGCCCCACAGAATAAAGTGCCACGCCGAAGACGAATATCGATATCGCCATCGCCTGCCTCATGCCGTTGAACTGGAAGGTAGAGGCCGGAAACGGCGTGAGCGCTGATCGCCGGGAGCATCTTGGGGAGATCATCCGGATCGCCTCGTACTGCAGGCCGTTGCGAGCAGGGGCCGTGATGGCCCAGGAACCAGTGCGTGCTCAGGCCGAAAAGGACCTCCAGATGAACTCCCAGGGGCGTATCCCGGTTCCACGATCGCCTGTTGCAGGGTATTGCTCGCTGAGCCCAGGTCGATGGTGATGTTGGCCATCGCCACGTGCATCTACCATGTCGGTTCCTACATGCCAGGCGGCGCGAAACCGGGCGGCCTGCAAGAACGACGATGCAGGCGCGATCGATGCCGCGCTGCACCATGGAGATCCTGCGCGGCCGGCGTCCACACGCGTGAAAGCGTCGAAGGAAAGCGAGCCCGGGCAACGTGAAGGAGAATCGTGGCGACAATGGTCGCGGATAGATGATCACTGGTTCCTCTGGATGGTCGCGAGGCCGGTCAAGGAGGAGGATGGGCGCGTGCGGCCTGCGGTGCGGCGTGCCGGCTCGGAGCCCTCGACATCGCGCGGTGCCGATGGGGCGACGCCGAGGAAGCGATTGCCGCCCGGCTCTGCGGACGCTGATGGTCGGTGGGCATGTATTGTCCTTCTCGCTGTTGTTCCGGTGGAACGCGGACGCGCTCAGAAGGCCGGCTCGCGTGCGGGCGACCCAGGGCACCCGAGGCTGCCACGGCGGTGACGCGTGGGTGACAGCAGGCGGGTGGCATGCGATGTGCAGGGCGCTCGTCGACGGAGCCTGATCAAGAGACGACGTGATGTCAGCAGCGGGCGCATCTCGAGTATATCGTCGGCTGCGCTTGCGCGGCGATCAGGCCCGACCGCGCGCGTGGGCAGAGTCGCGTCATCGACGCTCTGGATGCTGTGGATTTCTGTGGATGCTGCGGGCGCCGTGCGCATCTGCGCGCCGCGACGCTACGCCCGCGATGCGATACCCGCCAGCGCTGTACTGCGCCCCAGAGATCGCAGGTCTGCGGCGCGCCGCGGCTGAGTCATGCCACCCGCTGGGAGTCCGTGGATCTCGCCTCCCTTTCGGCGGGACCGCGGCGGCTGCGTATCGCTGCCCACGCAGCGCCGGCGATTGCAGCCACGGTGTCGAAGTCGTCGCGCAGGACGCACCACGGGCCAGGACTGAGCCGCATCGACGCATGGCCAGCTCTGGCCGCGACGCGGAGGGCGACATGACGTGTCAGGCCGCGGTGGCGGCGATGAGGACAGCAGGCCTTCAGGGCGTCCAGAGTGAACCGTCGGTGGGAGCGGATCGGTTCCGGTTCCAGGGTCAATAGGTGCCGCCGTCGAAGAGGTCGTGCCAATGCGTCGTTGCTGACTGCGTCTGCGAGGGCGGCGAGGGCGGCGAGCGGATTGAAAGCTCCGTTGAAGGGCATGTTGTCCCCAGCCGGTGAGGTGACATTGGCTGCAGATCATCTCGGCCTGAATGGCGCAGGAATCAGCCGCCAGGGATCGGCGTGCGTGAGGCGAAAGCCACGGCGCGCGCCGCTGCTGCTACGTGCGCGCGGGTCGTGCAGGCAGGTCGGTCCCACGATGCCGTTGCGCATGAGCGCGCCGTTTTTCCAGCGGCTGCCGTCACGCGAGTGCTCGTGGTGAGTCCAGCGCAGCCTGGCGCATCCTCTCCGGAGACCGCCGGGCTCGCCCGCGGTGATGGGCGGCGGCTTTCAGGATCGCGCGCAGTCGTGCCTGCCGATGTCGGAGGCCGTCGAGGCGTACCAGTCTGATGAGCCGACCGCGATGGCGTCCAGGGCCGGCCTGCTCGTCAGGAGTCCGCACCGGTAGCCGCTGCGGGCGACGATCACTGACATCTGGGTCGTCGCTCCACTCTCGGGCCTGCGTAGGGCCCGAGTCCTCCGCACGCTTGCGTAAAAGCTCGCTCGCCTCGGCTCGCTGGCGGGTCAGTGTGAAGTGCGAGGTTTCCCAGGGTGCACGCCAGGTGCGTCGCCGCAGGCCTGAACCAGGAGGACGCCTTCGGCGCGGTCCCGAGCTGAGAGAGACAGCGCCGCGAGAGCACCTGTGAGTTCCTGCTGTGGTCATGCCGGCAGCCTACGCGTCTGAGTCTCACTGCTGTTCACTGCTTCACTACTGCGCCCAACCGTGCCCAACCGTGCTCAACTGCGGCTCTGGCGCCTGACCGCTCGGCGTGGTCTGAGTCCCGCTGAGCCAGCGACATCGCCTGTGAGCTAATCGCGAGCTGGCGACTGACTTTTCATTACATTTTGACGCATGCTTCCAGAACTAGCGCGAAGATGTATGGCGTCCGGCTGTTTCTGAATGCGCCCTGGCGTCCCACCGTGCGAGAGTCACGGCGCGTCCCTAACTCGGCGCGCCGCTCTCCGTTTATCACCAGTGCCGATTGGCAGCAACATGTATATCCCTGATTCATCGACTGCAGGACGCGTGCTGTCGGGCTCCGCCCAGCAACCTCGGTCTGATCACGGCTGCTTCTGGACGCCACAGCACAGTGGCTTTAAACGTGGTCATCATCCTGCTCTTCATCGGGTTGAACCTCTACGGCGTCATCTACCGCGCGCGCCCTCTGCGGGTGCTGCCCTGCCGGCGCGCGCATGCACGGCCCCGGCTCTCGCGGAGCGCTTCCTACGATCGGCGGCGCTTCCTGGGCGCCGGCCCTCACCACCCTGACTGCGAAATCAGACGAACACCCTCTTACTGCTCGATCTGATCAGTCGCATCGCCACCTGGTTCGGTGCATTGGGAATGAATGCGTCGTGGCTCTTGTCTACGCCCTGGCCCTCATCGTCATCTCCCGACGCCGGCGTCCGTCGACTCCAGCCGATCGAACGGCGAATCATAGCTCGATCGGTATACGCCACGTACGGCGTTTCTCATGCCGTGCCTCCAGCGGGCCAGGTCATCGCCGCCTCTGTGCGGCGCCTGCTCGACATCTGCGATCCCGGGCTGCATGTCATGGTCGTCGGTGCAGCGGCGAGTGACGGAACCGGCGATGTCTTCGTCGAGGTCGATCAGATCCTCGGGCCGAGAATACTGCGACGCGTTCTGCTAACGCCCCGCAAGGGCAGGGCGAAGACCCTCAACAACGCCCTCGCCGTCGTCCGTCGGCGCTTCTCCGGCTTCGATCGGGCGCTCGATCATCGTCCGTGCGTGGTCGATGCACCGATGGTCGCCTGGACCCCCATGCGATCGCTTCGAAAGCGCGCCGGGCGTTCGCGCCTCGGCGGGAGGTCGGCGCCGATGCAGATGGGGGTGCGGATCAACAGCCGCTTCAACTCGCTGCTGGCCACGCATGCAGGACATGGGTTCCGTCGTTCACCTCAGTCTTCCAAAGAGGGCGCGGGCATCTGGGCAGCGTCGGGATGGGCGGGAACGCGGATTCGCCCCGCCTGTCCGCGCTCAGCGCCCTGGGGCGCAAAGCCGTGGACGCGCTCGGCTCACCGAGGACTTCGATCTTGCGCGCGCCTCAGCGGCGCCGGCTGGACCAGCCACGAGTGCAGGGCGGGGGCTGCTGTTCATCAGCGGGCGTGACCAATAGCCGTCGCCTGCTGCGTCCAGCGCACCCGATGGTTTTCAGCAATCTCCAATCTGCTACACCTCGTGAGAAGTCGCGCGTGAGCAGCGCGGGCTGTATCGGGCGGACTCCGCCTGTGGCAGATCCTCACGCCCTCGACGCTCCTGGCGGGATCCTTCCACTGCTGCCGCCTCTGATTCCTGTCACGCTCTCGCTCTGACGATCGTCGCCGCAGTGCGCGGTGGTGCCTCGGTCCTCGGCTCTGGGTTCTGGGCGCCCTGCAGCCTTCCTGCAGCGATTCGGCGGGCCTCATCTTCAGTTTGCTGTGCTGGCGCACGTTGGCAGGCGCAGCGAAGGGCTGGGTCTGCTGCGCACCTTCGCATATTCGCACCTGTTCAGATCCTCTGCGCTCATGCCCTGCCTCGCCAGGCTGGCGAGCACTGGCTCGACAGGTCACCGGCCGCACCGGTTGGGCCAAGACGGCGCGCGCGGACCGAGTCGGAGGAGGCGGCCCGCTGTGCTGTCCGCTCTGCCTGCGCAGCAGCGTGCCAGGATCCGTTCCGGCTCTGCCCGGAGCGCGACTCCTGCCCACGCGGTCGACACCCTGGTTCCGGCGTGGCGGACGGCGAGTCGTGAGGCGGCGGCCCGGATGAGAGGGTGAGCAAAGCGGGTACACTCCGTCTGACTCGACGACGCATCGTCATCGCGGTTCTTGGTGGCGCGCTCGTTCTGGTGGAGCCGTCGCCGCTATCTGCTACGCCATGACTGATCGCTGCGAGTGGACGACAGTCCTACCGGGTATGGAAAGGTCTCTCCTGCACGGGGACCGTGCGTCCTGAGTCCGGAGACATCCACCAGCTCCGACGAGGGCGCGCCGCTCTTGCGACGGTTGACGGCGATCAATATCGCGAGGAGAACGCCGCGCAGTCGATCTCGCCACTCTGCTGCCGGCGCAGCTGCGCACGAGGGATGATCCGATCCCTGGGAGGTCGCCTGGTTCGCGTGGAACTACACGGATGACCAGCGCTTCTACGCGGTCGTCCTCGAAAGCCCAACGGCTGGGGATCAGCGAGGAGGATCCGGCTTGCCCGGACTCAGCGCTCTCGCCTCGGGGACTCTCCCACCTTCCCGATCGGCGCGCGCCTTCGACATGACGGTGACGATCTGCACTGCAGAGGATGCCGTGACCATGACGATGAGTGTGGGCGGGGCTGGACTCGCGACCGTCACCGATCGCGAGAGTCCGTGCCCGTCCGCCCGTTGCGGCCTACACAGAGGATGCCACCATGCACCGTCGGCCCGGTCGCGGTGGATTCCAGGCCGATGCCCAACTGGGAAGCAACAACGACTACAAGAAGGAGATGATCCCATGACTGCGCCTGACACGTCTCTGACCGCCATGCTCATCTACGGCACTCGTCCGAGGCCATTAAGATGGCGCCCCTCGTGAGGGCAATGAGAGACGATGATCGATTCCGGCCCATTGTCGTGGTGACCGGCCAGCACCGCGAGATGCTGATCAGGTCAACGACTTCTTCGGCATCACTCCCGATGTTGATCTCGACATCCATGCTCCCCGGACGGTCCCTGACTCAGGTGACCACGAGGACGCTCACGGGCGTGGGGGAGCAGATCGAGGCGCTTTCGCCCGATGTCATCCTCGCCCAGGGGGACACCACCTCCGCTTTCGCAGCAGGGCTGGCCGCGTTCTACCACGAGGTGCCCGTCGCGCACGTCGAGGCCGGCCTGCGCACCGGCTCCATCGCCTCGCCCTTCCCGGAGGAGGCCAATCGACGCCTGCTCGGCCAGATCACCTCGCTGCACTTGTGCCCGACCGGGCGCAGTCGGGACGAATCTTCTGCGGGAGGCTTTCGATCCGACCACAATCCTGGTTACTGGCAACACGGTGATCGACGCCCTTCTCGATGCGGTCACCCGACCGGTGCCGCCGAGTGATCCGGCGCTGGCGGAGGCGCTGTCCGACCCGGACCGACGGGTCGTCCTGGTCACTGCCGCACCGGCGGGAGTCGTGGGAGCGAGCCGATGGAGCGCATAGGGCGCGCCATCGCGCGTCTGGCGCAAGTCACCGGACACCCTCTTCGTCCTGCCGGCTCATCGCAACCCGCGTGTGCGCGAGGCGCTCCGCGATGTCGCCGGCTGTGACAACGTCGTGATCACGGAGCCCCTCGAGTACGGCCAGTTCTGCACCCCTGCATGAATCGGGCGGACGTCGTGCTCACCGATTCCGGCGGCGTTCGGAGGAGGCGCCCGCCCTGTCCAAACCGGTCCTGGTCATGCGTGAGAACACTGGGCGCCCCGGGCGATCGCTTTCGGAGTCGCTCGTCTTGTGGGCACCGACGAGGAACGGATCGTGACGGAGGTCTCCGTCTCTTGGACGATGCGGAGGCCTATGGCGCCATAGCCAGGCGGCCAATCCGTATGGCGACGGTCGAGCCGCTGCCCGCATCCTGGCCGCGCTGGCGGCGGCCTTTGGCCGTGGTGAGCGTCTGCCTGATTTCGATCCGGCCGGTCGCTGAGCTCCCCTGCAACTGTGCGCGGACGGGCGACAGGCGGGCTCGTCCGCTCCGGCTAGCAGTGTCCGTGTGCTGACTCGGAATCGACCTGCGTGACCAGGATCTGTCCGCCCGCGAGCTTGCCGAGGCCCTGCCTCGTGCCCGCCTGGACGTCGCCACCGCCCTGGCCGCGGTGACGCCCGTCATCGAGGATGTGCGGGTTCGAGGCGCTGCTGCTGCGCGGATGCTGCTGAGCGCTTCGACGCCGTGCGTCCGGGCATCTGCGCGTACCCGCAGCGGCCATCAAGGCAACTCTGGCCGACCCTGACCCGGCGGTGCGTGAGGGCCTCGAGCTGTGCATTGCGCACAACCGCGCGCCGGTCATGCCGCCCAGCTCCCGCCGAGGCCGTGACCGAGGTCGTTCCGGGAGGACGGATCACGCAGCGGTGGATCCCGGTGCGCCGAGTCGGGTTGTATGTCCCCGGAGGGCTCGCGGTCTACCCGAGCTCGGTCGTCATGAACGCGGTGGCCGCGCAGGTCGCCAGTGTTGAGCAGATCGCGCTCGCGCCTCTCGCGCCGCAGGCCGCTCACCATGGTCTGCCCACCCCACGATCCTGGCGGCATGCGCTCTGCTGGGGGTCACGGAGGTCTACGCGGCCGGAGGGGCCCAGGCGATCGCCATGCTGGCCTATGGCATCCAGGCGGATGAGGCTGTTGATCGAGGCCGATCTCGCGGGGCAGCAGGTTCCGGCGGCATGCTGTGCAGGGGAGCCAGTCGACGTCGTGACGGGACCCGGAAATATCTATGTGGCAGCGGCAAAACGAGCTGTGCGCGGTGTGGTCGGTATAGATGCGGAGGCCGGGCCCACTGGAATCGCCATCCTCGCCGACGAGGGGCGGACCCCGAGTATGCGGCCGCCGATCTGCTCTCCCAGGCCGAGCACGATCCGAATGCCGGAAGCGTGCTGATCACGGATTCTCGGTCCTGGCCGACGCCGTCGATGCGGCTCTGGTGCGCCGTCTGGGGCAGACCAAGCATGCCGAGCGGGTGCACCGCCCTGGGCGGGAAGCAGTCGGGATCGTCCTGGTGCGCGACCTCGAGCAGGGCATCTGCCGTCGCCGACGCCTATGCGGCCGAGCACCTGGAGAGTCCATACGGCTCGTGCGCCTGGGGTCGCGCGTCGCATCCGCAGTGCTGGGGCGATTTTCGTCGGCCCCTACAGCCCCGTGCCGTTGGGGGACTATCTGGCGGGCTCCAACCATGTGCTGCCCACAGGTGGCACGGCGCGCTTCAGTTCGGGGTTGAGTGTGATGGCCTATCTCAAGGCGGTCCAACTCGTCCACTATGACGCCGCGGCGCTGAAGGCGCTGAGTGAACCGCTCGCAGCCCTGGCGGACTGCGAAGACCTGCCGGCACATGCTGAGGCTGCTCGAGCTCGTCAGGACTGAATGAGCCGTATGAGCTGAATATTGGATTCTCTCTCCTGTTGGGAGGCCGGTAGATCCGTTGCGGACGCCGGCCCAGAAGTGTCTCGCCGCGTTGCCCGATTTCATTGTGAGTCAGCTATGTGTGCGCTGTGACACATACAAGAGATGTCGTGCATGATAGCGTCGTTATCGGATCGTGACCTTGGGTGTATTGACGTTCACTTCTAAGGCTGTTTGTCCCTGTATGCGCAGTCTCTGAACGCACACGTTTCTCGATCGTCCGGCCACTGTGCCGGCACCTGGGACGCAGCAACTCATGAAGAGGACGAGCTGACATCGGAGTGCAGGATCCTTCACAACTGATAGCGAACCCTGATGGAGGTACACCATGTCCCTTCCTTTCCCTGACAGATCATGGACTCGACGCAAGTTCCCCATGCTGGCGATGTGCATTGCGGCTCTCGCCCCTGGCGGTGCCGCGCGCACGCCGCGATGCCTGCAGCCGTGCCCGTCGTCGCCGAGCCGGCGCCGGCGGCGCGCCGCAGATCTCGCCGGCGATGTCGCCGATGCGGCCGCTGTCGGAGTACCGGCTCCCGACGCCGCTAAGCAGGAGGCCCTGCCTCTCGCTCTCGATCCGGACGCGCAGGTGAACCTCAATGAGCCTGCCGATCAAGCCGGCGCCCCCGACAGCCGCGGGACCTCGCTGCACAGGCGCCCGAGGCGCCGCTAGTGCCCACGCAGCTTCTCCAGCCAGGCCAACGGCCCGGCCAATACCCTGGTCGTGTTCGACACCGGGGGCGAATGGGGCAGGCTCGGCGAGTACTACGCGCTGGAGGCCGGCATGCTCGCCTCTCACAGCGGGGCCGTGACAACCCCTGCCCGGTGAACGACTATGTTGCCGGCCTCGCGGGGCGGTACACAGCGGTGGTGTGACGTCGGATCCACCTATGACGGTGAGTTGCCCCAGGCGTTCCGTGACGATGTGCTGACCGGGAACGTGCCCGTGCTGTGGATGGGCTTCGATATCTAGCGCTGGCCTCGACCCAGGCCGATCGGAACGCCTTCACCGCCCGTTACGGGTGGGATGCTGCGACGTCCTACATCGACGCGACCGACACGGTGGCGAAGGTGAGCCACAACGGTCGGGATCTGACCCGCAACACCTCGAACGCCGCTGGGATTCTCTCGCCTCTCATCACCGACGCCGCGGCGGTCAACGTGCTCAGGCGAGGCTCGCTGCTCGGGGCCGATGGTGCGGAGACGACCTGCGCCTCCGTGTCGCGAGTCGTCCGGCACGACTTTTCCGTGGGCGGTGCGGTCGGGCAACCTGACCTACATCGGTGAGATTCCCATGACCCACATGGCGAATCTGATCGTTATCTGGCGGCTGCCGACATCATTCTCGACACTCTCCAACCAGGGGCGGCTGCTACGCGCGCACCGCGGCCGTCCACATTGAGGACGTCAATCCGGACACGATCCCGAGCAGTTGCGCGCCCAGGTCGATTACCTCATCGGTGAGCAGGTCCCCTTCCAGTTGGCCGTTGTGCCCATCTATACCAATCCTCTGGGTGTCGATAACAACGGGACTCCCGAGGGGCCAGTCGCGCTGGCCGACAGGCCTGAGCTCGTCGACGTGCTCAAGCACGCGGTTGATAACGGAGGGACCCTGGTTTCAGCACGGCACGACTCACCAGTACGGAAGCTCAACAACCCGTATTCGGCCGTGAGCACAGACGATTTCGAGTTCGTCCGCTCCTGGTGCACAGCCGCCCTGGGCGAACCGCCGAGACCCGTGCCATGCACGAAGACGACCTACGTGCAGATCGGTGGAGAACTGCCGAACATGTCGGCCGATGAGACCGCCGACCGAGTGGCCCGCGGACGCGACCTCTTCGCCCAGGCGGGCCTGCCCACTCCAACGATCTTCGAGACCCCCCACTACGCGGCCACTGACGATGCGTACCAAGGGATATCGCGGGTCTACTCCACTCGCTACAGAGCGCTCTCTGCTACTACGCGGGCACGCTCACCGGCCAGCGCGGGCGGTCCCTACGATTATGTCGGGCGGTTCTTCCCCCTACAAAGTCAGCGACCCCTACGGGATGACACATCCTGCCGGAGAATCTGGGCAACTACGAGGCCGAGGCCTACAGCCAGCATCCGGCTCGCACCGCGCAGGACATCGTCGCCGCGGCGCAGGCGAACACGGTGCTCACCCATGCCAACGCGTCCTCTGCTTCCGCCTTCTATGACATCAATGCATTGAAGGATACTGTCGCCGGTATCAAGAGGGCCGGATACACCTTTGTGCCCGGCGACCGACATGGAGTTGAGCTGAGCGTCCGTCCGGGTTGGCGAGGGCACGGGCGCGCCAACCCGGACGGGCGGGAGGAGACATGACGCACCATGCGGGCGATCTCAGCAGGCGCCATGTCTGGCCTGGACGACCAGCGCCGCGGCTGTGGCCGCCACAGCCACGGTGGCAACGGTCATGGCCGCCTGCACGGGCGGGGAGAGACCCGACTCCGATGAAGAGGCGGGCGTCGCGCGCCTCGACGTCGTCGACTCCACCGGCGCTCTGCTCGATTTCGATGGCCTGCGCGAGATCCAGTCCAACGGCGCGGGGAGGACGGCTGGGACGACCAGCTCTTGGACCGAGTACCTGCGGAGGTTTCTGGTCCACGCGCCCCTGTACGAGGATGACGAGTCCAGCGCCGCAGTCGACCTGCCCGACGGTGGTGCTGCGACGCTGACGATGTCATGGCCAACCAGCCACGGCTACTCCGCCCTCCTGGCGGACATCCCCGGTCGGGTCGCTACTCCCTGGCCGAGCTCGCCGCCCGTGCCCTGCACGAGCGTCAGCAGTCACGACTCGACGCCGTCGATTCCGTCGATTCTGCGGCATCCGCTGAGGTGCGGGCTTTGCGGGATGATGCCGCTGCCGCTCAGACGCATGTTCCGCGGCCTCCGACCCGGCGCAGCGCGCGGCCCGCGGGGCCGAGGCGCTGGAGGCGGCGGCCGGCGCTCAGCTCGCCTCGACGAGGCGTGCCGGGCTCTCGCGCCGGCCGACGCGGTCATCGGCGTCACCTTCACCCAGCCGCCTGATACTGCTCAGATCTCGCAAGCCGTCGGCATCGGCGACGGACAGCGGCAGATGGCGGCCAGGATCGTTGTTGATGACGCCTCGGACCCCGCTGAGATGGATGCTTAGGCTGAAGCCATCACGGCTCTGCACGCCGCCGGTGCGCTGGCCCTGGTTCAGGTCTGCGACTCCCAGACGATGACGAGTTTCGCACTGCCCATGCCTGGGATGAGCAGTGGCGGCGCTGGTCGCCGGGCTGCCCGAGGCGGATGCCTGGGAGGTCGGCAACGAGCTGGGCGGATCGTGGCTCAGGGATGACGCTGTCGACAAGACTCTGCGGGCGAGCTCGAGCGGTGCGCGGCGCATCCGGCGACGGCCGCCACCATCGTGGTGACCCTCTACTACCAACTCGGTCGGGGTCGGCCGAGAACTCCGTTCTGACGTGGCGCGCAATGAACTCCCCTCTGAACTGCTCGATGTCACCGACGTGCTCGGCCTGTCCGTCTACCCTCAATTGCATCCACTGGGCACGGGGGCTGACCGTGTCCTGTCCGCCCTCGCCGAGGCCTTTCCAGATCAGCGCGTGGCCCTGACCGAGCTCGGCTACGGTGCTGAGGATCTCGACTCCGGTCCCTGGTGGTTCGGCTCCCAGCAGGACACGGCCTCCGCTCGTACCGCCACCGCCCGCCATCTGACCAGCGCGGCCCTGGGGCGCGAGGTCGTGGGCGCCTCTGCGGTGGTACTCAGCTCAGGATGAGAAGCCCGGGGCGCCGGGAGGCCCTGTGGGCGACGTGCTCAGCGATGTCGCCACCGGCTCGCAGGGCCAGTAGCCCAGGGGAGGCCGGGCACGCGTCAGCGCTGAGCCAGCACGAAGGGATGCACCGCCGTCGCCCCGGCCCGCCGCAGTATCGAGGCGGCGACCGTGAGCGTCCACCCGAGGTTGGTCCAGTCGTCGACGAGGATCACCCGCGCCCCACGTGGAGTCGGGGCCCGGGCGTCATCCGACCACTCGTCCGGGGTCAGGGGCGCGCCACCTCGGCGAGCCGGTGGGCGCTGCCGACGTCGCGACGGCGGATCGCCGCGAACTCCGATTATTCCCAAGGGCATGGCGGCGAGGTGATGGGCGAGTGCCCGACCCATGTGGCGCACGAGTCGGGGGCGGCGCCGCGACTCGATGAGAACGATGCACAGCGGTAGGCCGTCCGGCTGTGAGGACGAGTCCGCAGGGATGGTTCTGGCATCTTCGTCATTCTCTCCCGTCGTGTCCTCAATGAGGGCCGCCAGGCGTTCGGCTACCTGAAGTACCGGGGCCCGCAGTGCGTTGGGAACCTCGGCATCAGAGCCCGGCTCGATCAGCTCGCGCAGTGCCCCGGCCACGCCCAGGCCGTCCATCCTCCCCACGGCCATGCCCGTTCCGGCGCGCTCGGACTCCTTGATCCGTCCGCATGAGCGGGCAGTCCGAGTCTGTCCATCCCGGTGGGCCACTGCCGGCGGGGTGTCAGGGCGACCCCCACCTGGGACAGTGAGGCGCGGGCCGCTCTCAATTCCTCCTCCTGCGGCTCTCGGGCCAATGTGAGACCGCCGCACAGGTCGCACGCCCCGCAGCGCCAGCCTGCGCGCATCGTCGGGTCGTCGAGGGCCGAGCGCAGGGAAGGCCATCCGGCACTCAGGCGCCTCCAGCGCGACTCATAGCGGAGCATCGCCTCCTGCTCGTGGACTCGAGCGGCCTCGACGCGCGCGTACCGCTCGGCATCGTAGACCCAGGGCCGGCCAGTGGACGTCCAGCCTCCCCGCACCCGCCGCACCGCGCCGTCGACGTCCAGGACCTTGAGCATGGACTCCAGTCGTGTGCGGCGCAGACTCGTGACGGTCTCCAGCACATTCGTGCTCAACGATCCCCGCACCTCCTCGGCGGCGTCATCCGAGCCGCCCAGGACCTCACGGACCGCGGGCTCGGGCAGGAATCCTGAGCACCGAACCAGTCCCAGATGGAGCGGTCCTCGGCTCCCGGCAGTAGCACCACCTCGGCGCGATCGACGCCCCGACCGGCTCGTCCGACCTGCTGGTAGTAGGACACCGGTGAGCTCGGCGCCCCCATATGGACCACGAATGCAGTCGGGCTTGTCGAAAACCCATGCCCCGGGCCGAGGTCGCCACAAGCGCCTTGACTCGGTTCTCCTTGAGGTCCTCCTCGAGGCGCTCCCGTTCCGCCGTGTCGGTCTGCCCGGTGTAGACGGCCGCTTTCACACCCGCGTCGCGTAGACGTTCGCTCACCTCCCCGGCTGCTGAGACCGTCAGGCGGTACACGATTCCCGAACCGGGGCGTCGCGAAGATATGCGGTCAGCCATGCCGGGCGCGACGCGGCATCGGGCGGGCGGCGCACGCCCAGGTGAAGGGAGTCCCGCTCCAGGACCACTGTGACGAGGGACCCCTGTGCGTCCGGGGCTCCGATGCGTTACCGGCGAGCTGCTCGGCGACGTCGGCCGTGACACGGGCGTTGGCCGTCGCCGTGGTGGCCAGGACCGGCGTGCGCGGGGGCAGATCCGCCAGCAGGGTGCGGATCCGCCGATAGTCGGGACGGAAATCATGGCCCCAGTCCGATATGCAGTGCGCTTCGTCGATGACCGCCAGGCCGGCGTCAGACGGCCAGGTGGGGAGGACCCTCGTCCCGGAAGGCCGGGTTGTTGAGCCGTTCGGGGGACACCAGTGGGACGTCATTTTCGAGCGCCGTCGCGAACCTGGGCCTCGATCTCCTGCCACTGCGCGGCGTTGGCGGAGTTTATGGTGACGGCATTGATGCCCGCGCGGCGGGCGGCTGAGACCCCTGGTCGCGCATGAGGGGCCAGCAGCGGGGAGATGACCGTCGGTCCGGATGCGGGGCCGGGCGCTGCCTGGCGGGCGGCGGGTGGGCGGTGCCCATGCGCCTCCGCAGCACCTTCGGCGCTGTGCGCCCCGGCACCTGAGTCAGACCGCTCGGGTCCCAGCCCTCGCGCAGCAGGACTGTCGCCACGAAGTAGACGGCAGACTTCCCCCAACCGGTGCGCTGGACCACCAGGGCTCGACGGCGCTGGACCACCAGGGCGCGGATGGCTCGCCACTGGTCCTCCCGCAGGTGGGCATCGCTGCGCCCGACGAGCTCGCGCAGGACCGCCTCGGCGCGCTCGCGGAGCAGAGGAAGCGGAGGACATCTCGAGGGGTCGTCGATTTCGTCGATGCCGTTGATGTCATCAGGGGGAGTGTCGGCGGCGGGCGGGCTCATGCGACCACGCTAACCCGGGCCTGTGACGCTTTCAGCGCGCCGATAAGAAGTGGCCCATTTCATACAGGTACCGTGTGGAGATGATTGACTTTATGTTGGAAGGCGCCTGTAGTTTCGGGGCGTCGAAATCAACAGGTGCCTGTCTATTGGAATTTGCCTCTGGACACCAGGAGATTCTCATGAACACCACACGTACAGGACTTCACGAGCGGCTACGCCGCCTTCATCAGCTCATGCGTCGTCGTCACGTCGCCACCCATGCCCATGCCGGCCCCTTGGCCGACACCACTCGCCGGACGCGGCCGGGTGCTCGCCGCCCTGAGAGATGCAGAGCCCCATCCCCACTCGCGAGCTCGCTCTGCCTCCTCGACATCCGCCAGCAGTCCCTCAACGAGCTGCTCAGAAGCTCCAGGCCGACGGGCTCATCGAGCGCGCCCTTCCGAGACCGACCGGCGCATCATGATGGTTGCCCTGACCGAGGCCGGCCGAGCCGTCGAGATCGGTCGGGAGGACGCCGACTACCTCGACGCCTTGACCGACGAGGAGGTCGAGACCCTGGTCGGGCTCCTCGATAAGCTCATCAATGCGCTGGAGGCGGAGCTCGGGGTCGACGGCGATGATGACCTGTTCGACTGGATGGCCGAGGCTCGACGCCGCATGGGTGACGAGCCCTTCGAAGCCATGATGCGCATGCGCGAGCAAAGCTTCGGGTCCGGGCCTTCGGTGGAGGCCGGGGGCGGGGCCGCGGCGGTGGTCAGCAGCGGGCGCGGTGGTCGCGGCGGGTTTGGCGGACGCGGCGGGCGTCGAGGGCCGCGGCCCGGACGAAGTTCGGCCCCGGCTTCCCGGTGACGATGCCCCGGAGCCTGAGGGGCGAGGATTCCGGCGCCATCGCGGCGGAGCCGCTCCGTCTGAGGGTGAGGCATTCCGGGTCGCTCCCGCGAGGCCGGAGGTGCTGAATCCGTTGCCCGCAGACTCATCGAGTCCTGGTTCAGTTGTGGACCAGGACTCGATGCTTAGTCCCCCGGATCTCCCCGGATCAGATCCAGTCGTTCTTCCGCATGAGCGCATACACGGCGACCGCGGGAACGACCACCAGGATTACTGCGGATATCAGCCCGGAGTTCTCGCCGGCCCCGGGTAGGGCACATTGATACCGAACCATCCGGTGACGAGCGTGGGCACGGAGATGACCGCCGCCCAGCCGGCCAGCTTCTTCATCACATTGTTGAGCCGCTGGTCTTGCAGCGACGAGGTGGGTCTCGAGACGCTGGTGATCATGTCGCGCAGCGCTCCGTCCACTCCGTCGCCCGCAGGACGTGATCGTTGAGGTCGGCGTAGAACGGATCCAGCTCGCTCAGCGAGTCCTCGCGATGTCGCCACAGCACGTTGACGACCTCCCTCATCGGTCGGACCGCGTGACGCAGGGTGACGAGTTTGGTGCGTACGTCATAGGCGGTGCGCTGGAACTCCGTGGAGCGCGAATCCGGTGAGAACAACTCGTCCTCCAGGGCCTCGATGGCGTCGTCGAGCTCCTGCACAGTAGTCGAGGTAACCGTCCACGACGAGATCCAGTGACTGCGTGCACGATGGCGGGGAGCCCAGTCGCAGGAACTCCCGGTTGGAATTGATGCGCGCGTGAGCGTGGAGGTGTCGATGCGGTCGGAGGCCCGGATCGTCACGCCAGTCCCTCCGGGAAGGAGAATCCCGCGATCTTGCTCAGCTGATCCTCCTCATCCCCTCGGTGGAGCGCGAAGCCGGGCAGTGTCGCATAGGTGATGAAGAAGATGTATCCCTCGTGCTGAGCTGCTTTGGCGCGCTCGTGCGGTGCGACCGCATCCTCCACTGCGTTGGGGTCGAGGTCCAGCTCGGAGGCCAGGAGCTCCAGCTCGTCGCGCGTAGGACTCACCAGATCGGCCCACACGGTAGCTCCGGCGAGGCGATGGCTGCGCTCAGGCCCTCCAGCTTCGCGGGGCCTCGTCAGTGGGGCGGCCATCGCGCCAGGCCAGGGCTCGGAAGGTCATGGGCCAATCCTGCCACTCCTGCTGCTGTACGGTTCGTCGCCGCATCGGGGCGGCCGACTGTCGATTTTCGCGCCTTGGCCTGACAATCCCCAGGGCAAGACCCTCACTGGTGGACGCACATCATTTTCAGGACCGATCTGCGAGGCGGAATACGACCGATCTCGGCGAAGGGGCGGTGTCCGTCCAGGAACTGTTCGCGCCGGGGCTCGCGCACTCACGGGATCGTAGGCTTGCCTCCATGGACCTCCCTCATGATCGCCGTGCTGGGCGTGCTGGGTCATCGCGGCCGCATCGCAGTTGAGCAACCGCATCGGCGTCGCCCCGGCCCCTCATCCTGCTGGCCGCCGGTATCGGCGTCGGCTTCCCTGCCCTTCGTCCAGCCGTCGAGTTGGGCCCGGTGGTCCTCGAGGGCATCCCTGCCGCCGCTGCTGTTCTCCACCGCAGTGAGCATCTCCACCATCAACTTTCGCCGGGAGATCGCCTCGGTCGCCATCCTGGCCGTTCTCCTCGTAGCGCTGTCCGCCGGGGGCCATCGGATTCGCCCTGACCCTTCTGGTGCCCGGCGCTGTCCTTGGCCTGGGCCGTGGCCATGGGCGCCATCCTGAGCCCCACCGACGCCGTATCATCTCCATCGCCCGGCGCCTTGGAGTCTCACAGCGCATCATCACCGTCCTGGAGGGAAGGGCTCCTCAATGACGCCACCGCTCTGGTGGTCCTCTCCTCCGCCGTCACCGCGGCCACCTCGGGCAACGTGGTGGCGTGGGCGGGGTCCTGGGCAGTTCGCCCTGGCCGTCCTCGTGGCTCTCGGGGTTGCGCGTGGTTGTGGGCGAGACCAGCCTGCATGTGCGCTCGCGCATCACCGACCCCACGAGTGGACACGGTGGTCTCCTTCACCGTTCCTTCCTCGCCGCCATCCCCTGCCGAGCACATGCATGGCTCGGGCCTGGTGGCGGCCGTCGTCGCCGGGCTCATCACCGGGCACCGGGGCCCGCGCATGCTCCCGCCCGCTCACCGAGTGGCGGCCCGCACCAACTGGCACACCGTGGAGCTCACCTGGAAGGCCTCATCTTCCTGGTGATGGGCCTGGAGTTCTTCGGCATCGTGGAGGAAGTCGACTCCGCCGACCTCGGCCTGTGGCGCGCCGTGGAGGTGGCAGTCATTTCCGGATTCCTCACCGTCGTCATCCGCGCCATCGTCGTGGCCCCCATGCTGACGTTCCTGCGGCGCCGCACCGCCCGCCGGACCAGGCTCTGGGAGGAGAACCAGGAGGCCATCCACCAGTTCCAGGACCGCTGCTCGGCCATTATGCGCGGCAAGGCCGAGATGCCCCAAGTTCCGTGGGACCGGCGGCGCTTCTCCAGGTCCAGCAGGCTCAAGCGCGAGCCCAGTCGGGAGCGCATGGTCCGCCGCGCGCGCATGCTCTCCACCCGCGTGCGCCGCCGGGGCGCCGACCTGGAGTACTTCGCGGCCGAGCCCCTGCGCGCCCGCGAGGGCGTCATCATCGTGTGGGCGGGCATGCGCGGCGCCGTCACCCTGGCCGCCGCCCAGACCCTGCCCACCACCGCCCCTCACCGGCCGTTCCTCCTGCTGGTCGCCATGCTGGTGGCCGCCGGCCTCTGACCATCCAGGGCTCACCCTGTTCTGCTCTGGTGCGCCTGGCCAAAGCCGGCCATGGCGGGAGCGGGCTGACGACGAGGAGAAGGCCGCCGTCATCTCCTCCTCGTCGACGCCGCCAAGGATGTTGTGGTGAGCATGGAAGGCCACGATGGCGCCCAGTCGCGGAGCCCCACCCAGTCGATGCCCCAGTGCCCGCCGACTCCGGCCAGTCGAAAGCTGCAGGCGCCGTTGATGGTCTGGAACAGGATCGGGCCGGCTGAGTCCGGTCGAGGCGAGAGCCGGGAGACGGAGAACTCGGAGGGGCGGAGAACGCGGCCGTCTCCAGGTTCCTGCGGCGCCAGGGCACTGATCTGGTGCTTTCGACAACACGGGTCGCCAGGCTGGACCGACCCCACCTGGCGTCATGAGGACCTCGCCATGCTGCGGAACAAGACCCTGGACATCATCCGTGCCCAGCGCGAGGCGCTCCTGGACGCCGGTGACGACGGACTTTACTCGGCCGCCTCCTGGGTACGCCCTGGGCCGCCTGGACATGCAGGGAGATCATGCTGACCTCCGATCCTCACTGAACCGCAGAGCCGCGCCCGCAGTTTTCGGCCTCGGAACAGGGCTGGATCGGCAAACGTGTCAAAACGGAGGAGATTAACTTGGGGCGCCGGAGCAGAGCGGATCCGAATCCCCAGGCCGGAGAACGGTTTCTCCAGACATCGAGCCTCGAGGGCCCGCTGATCTCCTCCGTTTTGGACACGTCTTCCCGGTGAAAGCGCTGCATGAGCATCTCGGGCCGCTCCGCCTCGTAGACTTGCGGGCGTGAGTATCTCGCTGCCCCTGCGCCCCGGCCTTGAGGGGCGAGACGCCCTACGGAGCACCTCAGACTCGACGTGCCCGTACGGCCCAACGTCAACGAGAACCCCTACCCGCCCTCGCCCGCGGTCATCGAGGTCCATCGCCACTGCTGTGGCCCAGGCCGCCACCGGCCTGAACCGCTACCCCGAGCGCGACTTCCCGGACCTGCGCGCCGCCCTGGCCGACCACCTGGCCGCCGAGTCCGGCGTGCGGGCTGGACCCCACGCGGATCTGGGCCGCCAACGGCTCCAACGAGATCATGCTCCACGTCCTCAGGCCTTTCGGCGGCCCGGGCGCACCTGCCTCGACCTTCACCCCCACGTACTCCATGTACCCCGAGTACGCCCGGGACACCCCTCACCGAGTACGCCACCCGTCCCGCCGCGCGGACTGACAATCGATGCCGAGGGGCCGCAGCCGCGATCGAAGAGCTGCACCCGGCCGTCGTCATCCTGGCCAGCCCCAACAACCCTACGGGCACCGCGCTGCCCCTGGCCCGACATCCAGGCCATCCTCGACGCCGCCCGCGGCAACGGCCCGATTATCCCTGTGGGAACGGGCAGCGGTGGCGACGGTCGGCCCGGCCGGACCGACTGCGTCGTGGTCATCGACGAGGCCTATGCCGAGTTCCGCCGTCCCGGCGTACCCAGCGCGCTGGAGCTGCTCGCGGATGGTACCAACCCCCACCTGGCCGTGACCCGCACCATGTCCAAGGCCTTCGGCGCCGCCGGGCTGCGCCTGGGTTACCTGGCCGCGTCCCGCGAGCTTAGTCGACGCCCTGCGCGTGGTGCGCCTGCCCTACCACCTCTCGGCCATCACCCAGGCCGCCGCCCTGGCCGCCCTGTCCCACCGCGAGGAGCTCATGGCGCAGGTCGCCGGCCTGCGCGAGGAGCGCGATGTCCTGGTGGACTGGCTGCGCGCCCAGGGGCTCACCGCGTACGACTCCGACGCCAACTTCGTCCTCTTCGGCCCTCGTCGACCGCGACGCCATCTGGGAGCAGCTGGTGGCGGCGGGAGTCCCTCATCCGGGTGGTCGGCCCCGAGGGGCTACCTGCGCGCCAGCATCAGCACGCCCCAGGAGATGGACCGCCTGCGCGCCGAACTGCTGCGCGCCATGCGATTCGGGTGATGAGCGCCAGGCCGACGGCGCCCAACCGGCGCCCGCCCCGGTGGCTCAGCAGCGGGTCTTACGAGCGGCTATCGGCCTCCGGCTCATGCCCCGAACCGTTCGGCAGTCTTCGACGTGCCTCCGGCGGCCCCGGTCCCCGGTAGGCTCGGTACCGGCAGCGCTTGGAGCGCGCCGACCGGCCGCTGCCCGTATGGCCCAGCAGGCGCACTCCAACGCCCCGATCGGCCCGCGGACCGGCCGGATCATCACCCCACCCGTCTCCAGGAAGCCGACATGAGCCGCACCGCGCGCATCGAGCGCACCACGAGCGAATCCAGCGTCGTCGTCGAGATCGATCTCGACGGCGCCGGCGCCACGGACATCTCCACCACGTGCCCTTCTGCGACCACATGCTCACCGCTCTGGGCAAGCACCGCTGATCGACCTGACGGTGCGCGCCACCGGCGACACCCACATCGACGTCCACCACACCGTGGAGGACACCGCCATCTGCATCGGCGAGGCCCTCGCGCATCGCCCTGGGGACAGCGCGGCATCCGCCGTTTCGGCGAGGCCACCGTCCCCCTGGACGAGGCCCTGGCGCAGGCGGTCGTGGACATCTCCGGGCGCCCCTACCCGTCCACACCGGGGAGTCCGAGGCCTTCGCCCACCACCTCATCGGCGGACACTTCACCGGATCCATGGTCCGCCACGTCCTGAGGCCATCGCCTACCATGCGGGCATCTGCCTGCACGTGCGCGTCATCTCCGGGCGCGACCCCCACCACATCGCCGAGGCCGAGTTCAAGGCCCTCGCCCGGGCACTGCGCACTGCCGTCGAATCCGGACCCGCGCGTTGACGGAATCCCCTCGACCAAGGAGCACTGTGATGCACGACTCAATACCACTCCGGACACGAACCCGACGATCGTGATCGGCCCCGAAGCTGATCACGACTCTGCCGATGGCATCGGCACCGATGCGGCCGGTACCGGCGGGGCTGCGCCCCAGCACGACATTGATGCCGAGTTCGCCGCGATGATGGAGGGCCTGGCACCGCCGAGCGAGATGCAGGCGGACTTGGAGTCCATGGATTCACTGGACTCACTGGACTCGCTCGAATCCCTGGAGTCGCTCGACGACCCTGGGCCGTCGGTCGTCTCCGTGGATGACGTGCCCCACAACACCTACACGGCTCGAAAGAGCCGCTGACCGGTGGCGGGCAGTCGGATCAGCGGATCGATCGGGACGGCCCGGACTCGGATCAGGGCGCTGATGCTGAGTCCCTCTGCGTCTTCTGCATCCCCTGCAACATCCCCTTCAACTGCATCGGACGCCGGACCGGCAGAGTCCCGCATCGTCCGCACCTCCGCGGGCGGTGAAGGTCGCCGTCGTGCTCACGCCCCTGGCGAGCGCTGACGCACTGGCCGCCATGTGCGCCATGAGCGACCTGGAATGCACCGTCGTACCCGCGCGCTCCGGGGCCTTCGCGGTCAAGGAGTTCGTGTCCGCCACGCCGAGTGGGATGTCTCGAGTTGCTCGGAGGAGCGGACACCGAGCCCGCCGAAGCGGCTGATCTCGCCTCGGCCTCTCGCGTCTCCAGCCGTGCGGGCGTCGTGCTGCTGACAGCGGATCTGGCCACTGACGTCGGCATCGAGTCCGGCCTGTCCGGCACCATCACCGCCCGCCGGTATGTGGATGGCAAGCGCCGGCGAGGACGCCGCTGCGGGACCGCTGCTGGCCCTCGGTGGACCAGGAGGTCGAAGATGTCCTGCTGGGCATCGCTAGCGCTGATGGCATCGAAGGTGCGCTGAAGTCCTCCGAGGTCAAGACCTCCAGGGCCATGCGATGGCTCGCGCTGGCTGCGCCGCCCTCGCGGTGGCAAGAGCTGAATCTCCTCAGGCTGCTTCTGCCATTTCTCGTTCCCTGCCATGTCCATCATCGTCTGTCATGTCTGTCGTCGTCTGTGATAACCGGTGCGGGAGCGCTATCGCCGGATCAGGGGACTCGCTTGAATCGACTTGCGAGACAAGCGCGGCGCGAGGGCCGTTCCCCGGTGATTGTGAGCGCATGAACCAGCCCAGCGTCGTCGTCCTGTCCTACGGCAGCGGCAACGTCCATTCCGCTGTGCGCGCCCTGGAACGGGTGGGAGCCGCCGTCGAGCTGACCGCCGACCGGGCCGCTGTCGAGGCCGCCGACGGGCTCGTGGTTCCCGGTGTCGAGGGCTTTCGGCGCCGTCATGGACCAGTTGCGGGCCGTCGACGCTCCGCGACTCATTGAACGCCGGTTGGCCGGGGCAGGCCCGTGCTCGGCATCTGCGTGGGCATGCGGGTGATGTTCGAGTCCTCCACCGAGCACGCTGCGGGGCGGAGCGATGACGTTCTCCCCGCGGGGCTCGCCCAATGGCCCGGGACCGTGGCACGGCTGCAGGCCGATGTGGTTCCCCATATGGGATGGAGCGAGGTCCGCCCGCCGCATGACACCGTGCTCCTGGACGGCGTAGCCGACCAGCGCTTCTACTCGTCCATTCCTATGCCGCCAAGACCGACCCGGCAGCACTGCTGGAACCCGGACGCACGCGGCTCCCAGCAACCACCTGGGCCACCCATGGTGAGGATTTCGTGGCCGCCATCGAGAACGGCCCCTGTCCGCGACTCAGTTCCATCCCGAGAAATCCGGCGATGCCGGAGCCCAACTGCTCCGCAACTGGCTGTCCACCCTGTAACCGCCCTGTCACCACACTCTGCAACCAGGCGCCCAGCAGCACCGCGGCTGCGGCCATCGCACCACCGAAGGGACCCACTATGCTCACTCTCCTGCCCGGCCATCGATGTCTCCGACGGCAAGGCCGTCCGCCTGCTCAAAGGAGAGGCTGGTGGCGAGAGCGACTCACGGCAGCCCGTTGACGCCGCCCGCGACTGGGTCGAGGCCGGCGCCGAGTGGATCCACCTCGTGGACCTCGATGCCGCCTTCGCCGTGGGTCCAACGCTCCGCTGCTGGCCCGCATCGTGGGCGAGGTCGGCATCAAGGTCGAACTGTCCGGAGGAATCCGCGACGACGCCTCGTTGCGGCGCGCTCTGAACGTCGGGGCCGCTCGGGTCAACCTGGGCACCGCCGCCCTGGAGGAACCCCGAATGGACCGAGCGCGTCATCGCCGAGTACGGCGAAAGGATCGCCGTGGGCCTCGACGTGCGCGGCACTACTCTGGCGGCCCGCGGATGGACCAGGAGGGCGGCGACCTGTGGGAGACGCTGGCGCCTCGACGCCGCCGGTTGCGCCCGCTATGTCGTCACCGACGTCACCAAGGACGGCACTCTGACCGGCCCCAACACCGAGCTCCTGCGCCAGGTCTGCGCCCGTACGAGTGCCCCGTGGTCGCCTCCGGAGGCATTGCTCAGCTCGATGACCTGCGTGTGCTGGTCCGGCTCGTGCCCGAGGGCATTGAGGGCGCGATCGTGGGCAAAGCGCTGTACAACGGCAACTTCACGCTTCCGGAGGCGCTCGCGGTGGCCAGCGGTGAAGAGGGGATCGCATGCCCCGCTGATCGCGGATCGCCCTCAGCCCTGACGGCGCTTCCAGTGCTTGACCACGGCTCGCAGCGCCGTGGCGAAGACGATCCCGGTGGTGATCAGGTAGGGGCCGTAGTGCTGGCGGGTGATCGGTCCCAACGAGCTTCGCCAGGGCCGATACGACGGCGGTGGATCCGCCATTCGCGGCGCGCTCCCTCGGCGGCGTGGGCCAGTACCGAGGGCAGGGGCAGGTCGCGGCGCCCTGACTCGGCGGCGAAGAGCTTGACCGGGATGCCGGTGAGCGCTGCTTCCAGTAGCCGACCGGCCCCCGGCTCAGGTAGCGGAGGCGGCCGCCTCCATGGACGGCGTCGTCCAGGGCGCCGGCGGGCGGTGACCGGCGCGGGTGAGCAGGTGGGTCACGGCCACGCCGGTGACCGATCCGGCCACTACGAATGCGGATCGGCGCCACATGCGTTCAGGGTGGGTCAGTCCCAGCCAGACTTGGCTCATCTCCGCCATGATCGGGAAGGAGATCGCCTCGGCCAGTCCCCAGGCGAACATGACGGCGTCACCCCGGTGCCCTTCCATGGCCGTGCGCAGCACGGTGTGGATGTCGGAGACGGGGAGGGCCTGCGGGGTCGCTTTGAGCATGTCCATGATCTGTGCGCGGGCCTGCTCGCTGACGGATTCCACATCGTCGCAAGGGAGCGATCGGACGACCTACTCGCACCTCCACCGGGAATAGCTTGGCAGGCCTCTCTTCTTGGGCATCATCTCCCGGGTGCCCACGAGAGCCACTGGTAGGACCGGGATGCCGAAGTCCCGGGCCAGGCGGGCGGCACCCGAGTGGAAGCGTCCGATCCGACCGTCCCGGCTGCGGGTGCCCTCGGGGAAGATGAGGACGCTCATGGACTCGGCCACCCGGTGCGCCAGTGCTCGCGCAGCTCCTCGTATGCACCCTCGCCGTCGCGCCGCACCGGATAGGCGCCCAGCAGGCCTCGTGCCACGGCGCGCCGTGAGCGCCGGGTGAACCAGTGAGTCCTGAGCGGCCACGGTCACCACCCGCATGAGGGTGGGGAGGCGCTTCATCATGGCGATCGTGTCCGCGTGCGAGCCGTGGTTGGCGACGACGACGTAGGGGCCGTCGGCCTCGAACTCGCCCTCGACGTGAACGCCCCGAACGGAGCGATGACCGCGGACCAGAACCTCTGGCGCAGCACCGCCCGCCAGGTCACCTTCTGGGGGGTGCGCACGATCGAGCGCAGTCGTCGCCCGGCGGAGGCGATGTCAGCCGACCCGGGCAGTGGCGGCAGCGATGGCAGCGCGGGCGGTGGCGGCATGACGGCGGGCCTTTCCGTACGGGGTGGTGTCCGGGCGTGAAAGGCAGAGCCTATCCAAGGTCTCCCAGGACGGCGGCCAGCGGCGCACCAGGAGGAGGGTCGACGCGGTCCAGTAGGCCGCCGAATCCGGGCAGCCAGGAGCCGGCGTCCTTGACTCCGGCAGTGCGTTTGACCAGGGACTCCAGCAGGTCGCCGAGCACGCCTCCCAGGCCGACGGCGATCACCAGCCAGGCGTGATCCTTCCCAGGAGGGTGAGGATGAGAGCCGCCCCCAGCACCCGCGCCGACCAGTCCGCCGAGCGTTTTGTTCGGGGACAACGGTGATAGGGGACGGCGGGCCCATGCAGCCCATGGCATGCGGCGCAGGAAGGTGCCCCGGTCCAGGCCGCCACGTCCGCGGCGGCTGCCGCGAAGGCGATGAGAAAGGCGTCCTGCCACAGGACCACCAGGTGGGCCAGGGACCAGGGATCCACACCGAGGCGGAAGCCGGCTACCGTTGCCCGCCCTCATCCCGCCCTCGACATCCCCGGCCAGGACTGCGGGCACGGCGACACCAGCACCATGAGGGGTGCGATGCCCAGCACCCCAGGGGCGCAGCCAGGCCATCAGGGGATGGGCGACGGACAGGGATGGCCAGGGAGCGCGGTCTCGGCTCGTGGCAGGTGCGTGAGCCGGGCCAGTTCCCGCACCGCTTGAGGCCCAGGAGCGCGGCCAGTAGCGCCGTCGTCCCGCGCCCCCATCCAGATCGGAATGCCCACGGCCGGAATGATGATGGCCCAGGTGACCCAGCGGCGACGCAGCTCCGCCTTCCCGGACAGGGCCCACGCCGATGCCGGCCAGGAGCAGAATGGTCACAGCCGCCGTGGCCAGGAACACGGCTCGGCTGGTGAGCACCCAGCCGACTTTGGGCACGATGATGGTCCAGGAGCGGTCCCATCCCAGGAACCAGTCCAAGATTCCTCCCTGCGCGCCGGCAACGCCCGCTAAACCCGCTGCGCTCATTGCCGGCCATCCTGGTCCGGGTTCGCCTGGCCGGAACCCTGCGCGGTGGAGGGGCCGGGGAGCCTCCTATGTCTGAAGGGCGCTGTGCGCGGTCGGTGTGGTCGTGTCCCAGTCCCAGGCGGGTAATGTCCTCCGGCGGTGCGGGCGCCATCGGTGTCGGCCATGGCGGGGCCCGTGCGCCCCGTGAGCGCCCTGCGGGTGCGCGCCAGGCGGATTGCCGCCGTCAGCAGGGAGCCGATCACGATGATCCAAGCGATGGCGGTCAGATACTGGGGCAGGGCCGCGGCCACCACGGCGGCCAGACACCTCTCCGTTTTGCCGAAGGGGCCGCCATTGAGCCGCGCAGCCCCGCCCCGGCCGCCGCCAGAGATGAAGGTGGGCAGCGTCGCCGCGGTCAGCGCGATCAGGGTGAGGGCCACTGTGGAGGGAGGGGCTCCTATGCGCAGGGCCAAGCCCACCAGGCCTGCCATGATGAACAGGTCCGAGACTCGATCCCCGATCTCATTGAGGACGAAGCCGAAGGGACGCGAGACTCCGCGGGCGCGGGCGACGGCCCCATCGAGGTTGGCTCCACCGAGCCTGGCCGCCAGCAGGATCAGGGGCCGGAACCCACCAGCCCATGACCAGGGCCCCGCAGCCGAGAGCGGCCGACAGGACGCCGACGGCCGTCCATGCGTCGGGTGAGATGCCGCGGCGCACCGAGCCCTGGATGAGGAAGCCCAGGCGCCGGGTGTACCAGTACTTCAGCGAGTAGAGCGAGGCCACGGCGAACAGGCTATCGGCGCTGTGCGTCCGGGAGAACATTCGAGGACGGGGAGTCCTGCCTATTCCTGCCGCTTCAGTGCATGCGGTTCACGGGTGGTCCACCGCTGGTTCCCGGGCGATTCACTGGGCTCCAGGGCTTCGAGGCACTACCGTGAGGCGCGTGAGCGAATCACGTCCAGGTCCCCGGTCTGATGACATGTCCGATGCCCGCCCGGGCATTCGCTTGGATGCGGCGTCGCCCTCCGCCCCTGCTGCCTCCGCGGGGCGTGCTTCTTCAGCGGATGCTCCGGGGGCGGCCATGCAGGGAAGTCAGGCGGTTCGCCCTCCGATGCGGCGGCGTCTGCCCGGTCTCGCCAGTCGCCCCAAGTGGCCGCGGCCATGGCGGCCAGGGCCAAACTCGAGCGGCTTCTGGCCGCCCCCACCCCGTTCGCTGCGGACGACGGTGCTGTCCGCCCCGAGGTGAGCGCGGCCCTGGAAGCGGACGACCTGCCTCGTCGTGAGTACCTGGACCGGTTGTGGACCGCCTTGGCCGCTGGGCGCCCTCATCGTGCCGGTAGCCGCGCACGCCCTGCCTTCCATGCCCTCTATGCCCTCCAAGGCCTCCCGCCTTTCGGAGGGCGCGGGCGGTCCGCAGCGCGTCAGTCTCTCGCGGGGCGGTGCCAAGCCCGAGGTTCCCGACCATGAGGTTCATACGGCCGACGCCTGCCAGGATGCGGCCACCCTGGCCGTGAGCCTTCCCGACGGGCACGTGGCGCTGCCGGTCTTCACCAGTGCGCAGGCCATGTCCGCCTGGCGCAGCGACGTGCGCCCGGTCCCGGTGGAGCCCCAGCGGGCCGCCCAGGTGGCCTGCCTGTCCACCGACCAGCTGTGGGTGCTGGACCCCGGCAGTCGCGACCTGCGTCTGCCCCGGCCCGCTGTGGTGGCCCTGGCCGGGGGAGAGGACTGGGTGCCCTCGTGGCGCAACGAGCCGGTCCAGGCTGAGGTCAGTGCTCAGCTGGAACAGATCGACGGCGTCACCGGCGTGGCCTTCGCTCCCGGTCAGGACGCCGAACTGCGGGTCTTCATCCGCATCGACGCCGCCCAGGGCCGCAGTGCCGTGGCCAGGACCTTGGAGGGCTGCCAGCACATCATGGTCAATCCCGCCTGGGGGAGCTGATCGACACCGTCGAGCTGTGCCCGCTGCCCGCTTGATCGTCTGCCCGCCGACTTTCTCCGAGATCGGTCGCACTTCGGCTCGAGATCGGTCGAGTTCCGCGCCGAGATCGGTCCACTTCCGCATTGAAATCGGTCTGGTGTCCGGGGTCACCGCTATGCCGTCGTCGTGGTCCTGGGCAAGAGAAGGGCAACCTGGTACTGTCTTCCCGACCGGCCGGAGTTCCTTACTTCGGCACGCAAGCGGAGAAATCCCACCTGGGTCCCTGATGGGGTCGGGTCGTGCGAGGAGAGATCCTCGGCGGTCTCGGGCGCTTTTGCTCGGGCCGCGCTCGGGTGAAAGCACATGTAAGGCCTTCGCGCGTATTCGCGGCGAAGGCCTTTTCGCTGCGACGGTCACCATCACTGAGAGTGAGGAAAAGCCATCAGCGAGCCCCGTATCAACGAACGGATCCGCGTCCCGGAGGTGCGCCTCGTCGGCCCCAGTGGCGAGCAGGTCGGCGTCGTCCGCGTCGAGGATGCTCTGCGCCTGGCCGAGGAGGCGGGCCTCGACCTGGTTGAGGTGGCGCCTGACGCACGCCCTCCGGTGTGCAAGCTCATGGACTACGGCAAGTTCAAGTACGAGTCGGCCATGAAGGCGCGTGATGCCCGCCGCAACCAGGCGAACACGCAGCTCAAGGAGATCCAGTTCCGCCCCAAGATCGACCAGCACGATTACGCCACCAAGATGGGGCACATCGAGCGGTTCCTCAAGGGCGGGGACAAGGTCAAGTGCATCGTCCGCTTCCGCGGCCGTGAGCAGTCCCGTCCCGAGTTGGGAATCCGGTTGCTCCAGCGCGTGGCGGAGGAGATGGACGAGCTGGGCACCGTCGAGTCCCACCCCCGTCAGGGATGGTCGCAACATGGTCATGGTTCTGGCGCCCACCCGCAGAAGGCCGAGGTCAAGTCCGACCAGCGCCGTCGTCGAGGAGGCCCGCGCCAACAGACGTGCTGAGAAGCATGCGGGCAAGGGCCCGGAACGCGCCCGTCGCCAGCTCTGGTGAACAGGGCATGAGGCCGGGCAGAGCCTGACGACAGTCCATCACCCACCCCGACGGCAGTCCGTCAGGGGGTCCACAGCCAGGCCACCTGGTCAGGGCCGAGAAGAGGAAATCCACAATGCCGAAGAACAAGACGCACTCCGGTGCCAAGAAGCGCTTCGGGTCACCGGCAGCGGCAAGCTCATGCGTGAGCAGACCAACAGCGCCACCTGCTCGAGGTCAAGTCCTCTCGCCGGAAGCGTCGGCTCGCGCAGGACCAGTCTGTCGCCAAGGCCGATGTCCGCCAGGTCAAGAAGCTGCTCGGCCGCTGAGCGGTCCCGTCACGTCAAAAGGAGTCATCGCATGGCACGTGTGAAGCGGGCTGTCAACGCCCAGAAGAAGCGTCGTAGCGTTCTTGATAAGGCCTCGGGCTACCGCGGTCAGCGCTCCCGTCTCTACCGCAAGGCCAAGGAGCAGGTCACTCATTCCGGCGTCTACGCGTTCCGGGACCGCCGCGCCCGCAAGGCGACTTCCGGCGCCTGTGGATCCAGCGCATCAATGCCGCTGCCCGCGCCGAGGGCCTGACCTACAACCGGTTCATCCAGGGGCTTGGATTGGCCGGAGTGGAGGTCGACCGCCGCATGCTGGCCGAGCTGGCCGTGAACGAGCCCGAGGCGTTCAAGGCTCTTATCGAGGTTGCTCGTGGAGCCCCTGCCCGAGGACGTCAACGCCCCCAGGCCTGAGGCTTTCAGGAGTTTCGGGAGTACTAGCCCGGATGGCCGGTATGGCCAGTATGAGCTGCGCGACGGCGCCGTGCCCCGCATCGGGTGCGGCGTCGTCGGGTGTGCGAGGCCACTGCGGAGGGTGGAGAAGAGGCGGGAGGCCCCGGGAAAGACTGCGCCGATACTCGCTCTTGGGGTGCGAACGATCGAGAGGGCAGTGTCCCGCTGCCGTACGCTGACTCCATGAGTCCCGCTGCTTCGGCTGACGCCTCCGGTCCCCCTCCGCATGAGGGTGCGATGCACTCCGCTCCGCAGGGGCCGGGACGGGGGCATGGACGAGGACAGGGGCGTCGCGCCGGCGCCAGGGCGGCGGCCGGCCGCGAGGTGCTCGCCAATCCGGCCTCGACTCGCGTCTCTCGCGTGGCGGGCCTGGCCCTGCAAGAATATGAGAGCCAGATACCGCAGATTCCTGGTGGAGGGGCCCGCAGGGCGGTGCGTGAGGCGGTCAGGCACGCCTCTGATCGGGTTCTGGACGTCTACATCACCGAGGCTTCGCAGGATCGCTACAGCGAGATCTGGGAGGAGACGCTGGCCGCGGGCCTGTAGCAGCCATCTTGTCAGCGAGCGGGTCATGGCGGCCATGAGTACGGGCTCCCAGGAGTGCTCGCCGTCGTCGCCATGGATGAAAGCACGGGATCCGAGGCCTGACCTCCGCGCTGGAGGGGCGGCGCTCGTCGCCGTCCTCACTGAAAGCTCAGGACCCCGGCAACGCGGGGAGCCATGATCCGTGCGGCCGATGCCGCCGGGGCGGATGCGGTGGTGCTCGTACGGGGAAGTGTGGATGCCACGTCCCCAAGGTGGTCCGCTCGACCGCAGGCAGCCTGTTCCACCTGCCCGTAGTGACCGATGCGGCGCTCGATGACGTCGTCGCCGCCCCTGCACGGGGCCGGAATGACTGTCCTGGCTGCCGATGCCCGAGGAGATCTCGACCTGTTCGGGGCGGAATCCCTACTTGAGGCGCCGACCGCCTGGCTGCTGGGCAACGAGGCGCACGGACTATCACCGGAGGCGCTGAGCCGTGCTGATGCCGTCGTCTCCATTCCCGTCTACGGCAGGGCCGAGTCCTCAACGTGGCCACCGCCGCGGCCGTGTGCCTCTACGCCAGCGCCCGGGCGCAGCGGTAGGCGGCTGCGGCGATGAGTGCCGGACAGGGCTTTCTCACCGGCATCCTCACCGATCCGGGCCTGCGATCGCTGCGCTGGACGATGTGGACGGGGCTCATGCTCCTGGTTCTGGTCAGCAGCATCCCGGAGGTATGGAACGCTGTTGCGCACCCGGTCGCAGTGGTTGCGCTGATCGTCGTGTGGGCGGTTACCTGGTGGCGCCCTCTGGATGCTCGATGCGGCCCGGCGCCATGGTCTTCCTCATCGGCGGTCTTCAGGTCGTCCTGCTCGATGGTGCGCTGATGGCCGATGTCATCGTTCTGTTCGCCCTGTTCCGACTGGGGGAGCAGGGGCGCAGACGGCTTCAGCCTGTCTGGCTGCTGCTTCTGGTCGCCGGATGCACTGCGGCCGCCGTCAGCTGGACGCAGGACGAGCGAGGTGAGCAGACCTACCGGCAGAGCCTTGTCATGCTCCTCCTGCTCACCTCGACCATGGGGCTGCTGGCGTGGGCCGGGGCGGATGATCGGACAGGGCCGCAACATCGTCCGGGCCCGCGCCGGCGAGGAGAAAGCGCGCCGGGCGGAGGCGGGGCAGCGCCGGCAGGCCGAGGCCACAGCCCTGCGCACGGAGATCGCCGGCGAGGTGCACGACGTCGTCGGGCATGCTCTCGCGCTCATCGCCGTCCAGGCCGAGGCCGCCCGCCACCCTGGCCACGGCTGATGCGGGAGAGACGGATCTCAGTGACGAGCAGCGCCTGGACCAAGTGGGCGGGGCCGTGGAGACGGTACTGGTGACGGCGCGCGGCGCCCTGGCGGAGGACCCGTGCGCTGACGCGCTCCCCTGGTGGCCGCCCCCGATGACGCGTCTTCGACCTCGGCGGCCTTGCTGCACCCTGACTCCGGGGCTTGCCGACCTGTCCGCTCTGGTGCGCTCGGCCGCCGACGCCGGGGCGCCCGTGGAGCTGGAGCTCCGGGCCGGGCCAGGCGGCTGCTCCGATGCGGCCACCGGCCTCGGAGCCCAGGCGCAGCTGGCCCTCTACCGGGTTGCCCAGGAGGGGATCACCAACGCGGTCCGGCACGCCCCGGCGCCGACAGCATCATCGTGGAGCTCATCCATGGCCCTCGACGACGTCGTTCTGCGAGTCAGCGATGACGACCCGCATGGCGGCCTCCCCGTGGACGAGTGCCGGGGCCAGGGCTTCGCACCCTGAGACGGCGGGTCGAGGCCGCGGGCGGAGACCTGCGGATCAGCTCGCGCTCGGGAGGGGCGTGCTCCTTGAGGCGCGGATGCCCGCAGGAACGGACAGCGCCGTTGATGAGGACGGTGTTGCGAGCGGGCGCGAGGGGGCCGCGTCATGACTGATCCGATCCGCGTGCTGCTTGTGGACGACCAGAGCCTGGTGCGATCCGGATTCCGCATGATCCTTGGAACCCGCAAGGACATCGTCGTCGTGGGGAGGCCGAGGACGGCGATCAGGGTCCTTGCTGCCGTTGACGCCCGCGTCCCCGACGTCGTTCTCATGGACGTGCGCATGCCCCGTATGGATGGGATCGCGGCCACGCGCGAGCTGATCCGCAGGCACTCGCGGGTGCGGGTGCTCATTCTGACCACCTTCGACCTCGACGAGTACGTCGTCGAGGCGCTGCGCAGCGGGGCCTCGGGATTCCTGCTCAAGGACAGCACTGCTCCCGAGCTCATCGCCGGGGTCAAGGCCATGGCCCGTGGAGACAGCGTGGTGGCGCCCTCAGCCACCCGACGGCTTCTGCGCCATTGGATCTCCCAGGAGGACAGAGCGGCCGGGGCCGTGAGCGGTCGCGGCGAGGCTCTTGCGGCGGGCTCTGGTGCGGGACGGGGCGCCGATGCTGAGCGGCTGGCTCTGCTGACCACCAGGAGAAGGAGATTCTGACGCTGGTGGGCCGCGCCTTGAGCAACCGGGAGATCGCCCGAGACGGTGGTACTGGCGGAATCCACCGTCAAGACCTACATCAACCGCCTCCTGCGCAAGCTCTCCATGAGAGATCGTAGCCGGGCTGATCGTGCTCGCCTACGAGACCCGGCCTCATCCGACCGGGGCAGGACGAGTAACGCCCGTGGCGGTTGCCGCGGGTCCACCCGTGGGTGGAAAAATGTTTCTGGAGGTCCATCCCGGGTTGGAATGAAGCGGTTTCGCCTGGGCTCGTGCGGAGACGGCCCCGTAGCGTCAAGGACATGAGCACCCCGCCTTCGCCCCATGTTCCACCGATTCCCCGATCGGTTCTGGTCAGCGTGTCAACAAGCGTTCTCACATCGAAGAGCGCGTGGATCCGGCGGTGAGCGTTCCTCCGCCGCCGGTGACGGGGAGAGACTGGCGCCCCGCTACCGGGTCCTCGATACGCTGCTGGGGCTTCGCCGTTTGCGGCATCCTCTTGGTCAACATCGGCGATATCACCCATTTGGGGAGGGGCCTGCCCTTCACACCCCACAGTCCTTCAATCACGGAGAGCGCCCTCTACTACCTGGTCTCCACCCGTTTCGTGCCGATCTTCGCCTTCATGTTCGGCATGAGCCTGCGCTTCGTCTCCGACTCCGCGCTCGGGCGCGCCAGTCCCCGTGGAAGGTGGTGGGACGGCGGATGATCGCACTCCTGGCGATCGGATTCCTGCACTCCCTGGTGTACTCGGACGAGGTGCTTACGGAATACGCCGTGATCGGGCGCCTCATGCTGCCAATCGTGCTGAAGGCGCCGCGTCTGCTGGTGGCGATCCTGGGCATTGCCGGGACTGTGGCATCCTTCGCATGGGGCGGCTCCGGCGTGATCAATGTTCCCGGGCTGTTCCTGCTGGGTGCGGCAGCAGTGGCCTATGGCCTGCCCGCCTACCTCGAGCACCCCGACCGCCGCCTGGTGATGACCACCGCCGCCCTGGCGCTGGCAGCCGTTCCGGCCGTCATCGCCCAGACGCACGAAACCGGCGACCCCCGTTTCGAGTATGTCGGCGGCATTGCTGGCGGGATCCAGGCCGCGGTCTACATCTGCCTGGTGGCGTTGGCCTGCTCCTGGCGGATCCGCGCTCATTCAGACCTCGCTTCGAGCCCCTAGGGAGAATGGCACTGACCTGCTATGTCAGCGCGAGCTTCATCGTGGCCCCCTAGGGGTGGCCCTGCACTGGAAGGAGAGTCGCGATGTCGCGCCGCTCCCTGGCCGTGGCCGCACTGGTGCTCGCGGTCCAGTCCATCGCTGCGCGCCTGTGGCTGAGGCGCTCCCGCTACGGCCCCTGGAGTGGGTGTGGAGGTGCCTCGACCCTGGTGGACGCTGGTGGACATCCGCCGGGCAACGGCTGCCGACAGTCCCCGGCCACGCGGACGCGGCCCGAGGTCCGTGTCCGCTGACTGTGCCGATCTGCCCGCGGCCGTGTGCCTCTACGCCAGCTCCCGGCCCCGGGCGCAGCGGTGACTCGATGCCCTGAGAAACGTCAGAGCAGTTCGCAGATGGCCGCCGCGGCCCGGCCCGGTCCGTCCAGACCCTTCATGAGCACGGCCATGCGACGGGCGCGACTGCGCATCGCCTCGTCGGCCAAGGCGTCGTGCACCAGGGCGGGCCAGTTCACGGTGCCGGCCTCTTCTGGCTCACCAGCCTGGGCCGATCCGAAAGCGACGCACCGCTGCACGTTGAAACGCTGTTCCAGCTGTAGAGGGATTCCGATGAAGGGCCATCCCTGAACGCAACTGGTTTGCACAGTTCCCTCACCGCCATGGGTGATCGCCAGGTCCACCGCGTCCCCGAGGCGATTGGCCGAAGCCAGTCGGTGACATGGATGTTCGCCGGCAGGCCCGGAACATCCCTCAGGGTTGCAGGTGGGACCGCACCGGCGCCAGCACCTGGCACTTGGCCTGCCCCAGCCCGTGGAGGACCTGAAGCACGAGCTCACGGTTCCCCGAAGAGCCCACGGCGAAATAGACCAGCGGCTCAGGGAGCCGCGGCCAGCTCTGTTGATGATCCGGGGACCTCCCCGGCAGTTGGGCGTAGACCGGACCGACCACCTGATGCCCCTTGCGGCATGCTCACCCAGGCGGGCAGCAGTTGCCCTGCCGCGGCGATGAGGTTGAGATCGGCCGTCAGAGCAGTGAACACCCGTGGGGCAGGGCGACCCCGTTATCTCGGGCCACCTGGTAGAACGGGCACGGCAGGGGGAAATCGCCTGCCCACCGTGTGCAGCAATCGGGAGGCGGCGTTGTCGAGCAGGCATTCGCCAGCGGTACGACGGGGTAGGAACCCGGTGGCGCCGACTTGCCTCACCGCCTGAAGGTGGGCCAGGGAGTAGGCGAAGGGCCGTACGAAGACCAGGGGCACGCCCTCTGCGCGCGCGGAGATGAACTGACTCGGAGTCACCCCTGATCACCACAGCGCCCGGGCGCAGGCGGCGAATCAACTCGCGCTCGCTGGCGACCCGCTGGGTGAGCACTTTCTTGGTGAAGGGCTGACGCAGAGTGCGTCCCTGGTCGAAGGCCAGAGCTAACTTGCCCTCCTCATCACTGAGGTGGGGGAGGAGAAGGTGGAATTCGAAACCGGCCGCCCGAATATGCTCGGAGTTCTGCGGTGAGAAGCCTGCGAATACGCACTCCACATCAGCGGGCATGCGCCGGGCCACTTCGATGGCGCGTGTGACCTCTGCAAAGTTGAAGGTTTCCGGGGCGAAGAGCACACATGGTCTTTCGCCGGATTCGAGGGGCCCGCCAGGGCTGTTGAATTCGGAGCGCTCGTTCCCCGTACTTTCTCCGCGGCCGACTCACTGCATTGTGTCGGAAGGTGATGATTCGGCGGAGGTGTGGGCGTACGGTTCATGTGACTGAGCCTACAGCTGACCTGCAGCTGATCTGCAGCTGATCTGCAGCCGGGCAGGCTGATCGGGTACACGGCGGACAACCCGCATCGAAGCGGGATCTGAACGATCGGAATGACTCGTGCATGACTCGTGCTGGCCCCTCGTCTCAACCAGCGGGCACTTCTTGGGTCTGCGTGTGACAGCGGTGTTATTGTCCTCGCGTTGCAGGGCGGCCCCGGAGTCCTCGGGAGCCGCGATCGAATGAGCACAGGAGGAATGCGATGCGCATGTGGATGTGTTGCTGTCAGTGTCGTTGAGACACCTCTGCTCCCATCCACCCCTGACCGAGACGAGGTCCTCGTGTCCGCTCCCGCATCCTCCTCCGACTTCCCCGAGCAGCCCACCGGCAGTGCCGACGGCGCAAACAGCGCAGGCGATGTCAGTGATGTCAGTGATGTCAACGACGTCAGCAACGACGCCCGCCCCCTGGTGCGCATTGATCACGTGAGCAAGTTCTACGGCGACTTCAAGGCGCTCGACGACGTCTCGCTCGACATCCATCCCGGCCAGGTCGTGGCCGTCATCGGGGCCTCCGGCTCGGGCAAGTCCACTCTGTGCCGCACCATCAACCGCCTGGAGACGATCCAGGAGGGCTCGATAGAGATCGACGGCGAGCTCCTTCCGGAGGAGGGTCGGGATCTGACCCGCTTGCGCGCCGAGGTCGGCATGGTCTTCCAGTCCTTCAATCTCTTCCCGCACCGCACGGTGCTGGACAACATCACGCTCGCCCCGATCAAGGTTCGCGGCATCTCCCGCAGCGAGGCGGAGGCGACTGCGCGCAGCCTCCTGAGCGGGTCGGCCTGGCCGATCAGGCGGACAAGCGCCCGCCCCAGCTGTCCGGCGGCCAGCAGCAGCGCGTGGCGATTGCCCGTGCCCTGGCCATGGATCCCCAAGATCATGCTCTTCGATGAGCCCACATCCGCCCTCGACCCGGAGATGATCACCGAGGTCCTCGACGTCATCAAGGGCTTGGCTGCGGAGGGGATGACCATGCTCGTGGTCACCCATGAGATGGGCTTCGCCCGCTCTGTGGCCGACCGCGTCGTGTTCATGGACTCCGGCCAGATCGTCGAGTCCGGCGCGCCGTCCGAGTTCTTCGCCGCTCCCACCACTGACCGGGCCCGCGACTTCCCTGTCCAAGGTACTGAGCCATTGAGCTGTCATTGATCCGCCATGAGGCGCGTTGCTGAGCTCTGCTTCGCCGAGCTCATAGCAGCGAAAATGCCCGTGGAGATCTTAAAGATATTGCACTGCGCCTCGATAGGGGCGCGTCCCAGACCTCCGATGTCGACTGATAGACCCGAATCGTCGTGACGAAAGGAACCCCCACCATGACGACTCTTTCGCGCCGCGCACTGCTGTCCGCCACCGGTGCCGTCTCCCTGACGGCGATTCTGGCCGCATGTGCCGACACAGGCGCTGATGGGCAGGTCTCGTCTCCCCAGGCGGCGGGGACGCCGACTACGACACGGTCATCAACTCGGGCCCGGTCGCCGCAGCCGACGTCGTGGCCGCCCTCGAGCTGGGCTTCGGCGATCAAGGAGGCCGGTGTTCTCAAGACCGGCGGGACGAAGACCGCGGCGGTCTTCTCCTCGGAGGATGCGACCACCGGCGAGGTCACCGGGTTCGACGCCGCCATCGCCCAGACCCCTGGCCCGCTACATCATCGGCGGGCGATGATGCCCGTGCGCTGCTGGACATCACACAGGTCACATCGGACACCCGTGAGACCACGCTCGAGAACGGCAGCGTGCAGGCCGTGATCGCCACCCTACTCGATCACCCCCGAGCGCGCTCAGAAGATCGACTATGCCGGCCCCTATTACCCTCCGGTCAGGCAGTGCTCGTACGGGATGACGAGGACAAGATCACCGGCGTGGGCGACCTGGCGGGCGTCAAGGTCGCCGTCCAGTCCGGCTCCTCCTCGGTCACGGCGCTATCAGCGGCGCCCCGAGGCTCAGCAGGTTCCGTTCGATGACCAGCCTGCCTGCCTCAATGGGCTCAAGACCAAGCAAGTCGATGCCTACGTCGTCTGACTACACCCTTCTGCTCAGTGCGCTCCAGTCCAATGAGGGCCTCAAGATTGTGGGGGACCCTTCACGGAGGACCCCTACGGCATCGGCCTCGCCCCATAAGTCGGACGCCAAGGCCTTCGTCGATACGTTCCTCCAGACGATCTACGACGACGGCACCTGGGCATCCATCTGGAAGGCAACCATTGGCGCGGTAGCAGGCGGAGACGCCCCCGAACCGCCCGCTATCGGTTCGGTGCCCGGCTCGGAGACCGATGGCGCCTCGGCGCCTGCGGGTCAGGATGATTCTCGGTCGGGCGACAGCAGTTCCGCCGAGGCATCCGCCTCACCGGCCGCCTGACTCTGCACGCGTCGGGCGCTGCGATCCCCGGCGTCATCGGTACGACAACCTCAGGAGACGGCCATGTCAGTGATTGCGCACAACCTCGGAGCCATCGGGGCCGGTCTGGGGACCACCCTCGTCATCGCCCTACTCGCCTACGCCGGCGCGCTCCTTGCCGGCACGCTCATCGCCGTGTGCCGCGTCAGCCCGATACCGCCCCTGCGGGCTGTGAGCACCGTGTGGGTGACGCTCGCCTGCAATATCCCGACCCTGTGCCTCATGATCCTGCTGGCCTTCGCCGCGCCGCAGGCGGGTGTCCCACTTCTCCCTGTTCGCCGCGGCGGTGAGCGCGATCCTCTTCGCCGGTTCCGGGTTCGTGTGCGAGGCGGTCCGCTCGGGCATCAACCCGTCGCCAAGGGCAGATCGAGGCGGCCAGAGCTCTGGGAATGCCCTTCGGGCTCATCATCCGCGCGGTCGTGCTCCCCCAGGCCCCTGGCTCGCACCGTCCAGCCGCTGGTCAATATCTTCATCTCCTGCCTCATCGGCTCGGCTCTGGCCGCGGCCATCGGGGTGCGCGAGCTCACCAGCGTCACTCAGCAGCTCAATTTGCGATCTGGGGAGGCCGTTCTGATGTTCCTGCTGTCGGGTCTGATCTATCTAGCACTGGCTTTCGGCGCGGCGAAGCTCGGCGGTCTGCTTGAACACCGTCTGGCAGATGGACGGGGGTACGAGCATGAGCGCTGCACCAAGTTCCATCGCCGGTTCCATCGGCGGCACCATCCGCACGTTGCGAGCGCCCGCCCGGCGGGCGACGGACGCCGATCTCCTCTTCGATGCTCCCGGTCCCAGGGGCGACGGCGCATCACCATCATCTCCGGCATCGTCACTCTTCTGGCGGCGGTGCTGATCGCCGCAGCGCTCTACCAGCTCGCCCGCGAAGACCAGCTCGCCTATCCCAAGTGGCGCTACTTCCTGGGACAGTCGATTGTGACATTCCTGGGTCAGGCGCTGGGCGGAACGCTGGCTCGTGACTGCGGTCTCCGCGCGTCATCTCCTTCCCCCTGGGCATTCTTCCCGGCTGGGCGAGGCTGGGGGCCGGCCTGGTCGGTCGGACGATCGTGGGGCTGTGGATCGACATGATGCGCGCCGTTCCCATGCTTCTGCTCATCTACTTCTTCCTGCTGGCCGTGCCCCGCTTCGGTCCCACCCTGCCGGCGTTCTGGATGCTCACCATTCCCATCGTCATGTGCATCTCGGCGACGACGGCGGAGGTCTTCCGCTCCGGGGTCCTGGCGCTGGACAGGGGCAGACCGAGGCGGCTCAGGCCCTCGGGGCTGAACCGATGGCGGACCATGCGCTTTCATTCTTGCGCCGCAGGCCCTGCGGCTCATGCTGCCGACCCTCGTCACCCAGCTCGTGACGATTCTCAAGGACTCTCGCTGGGCTATGCCGTCTCCTACGCCGAACTCATGTACGCCGGGAAGGTCCTCGATCGCCAGCACCGCGAGCAACTACAACCTTGACATCTACGTGCCCACCTACATCATCATCGCGTTGCTCTACGTGATCATGAACTGGTCCCTGGGCGCTGGCTCGCAACATCGAGGCGCGCACCCGCTAATCGCCCCGAGATCGGTCGAGTTCCGCATCGAGATCGGTAGCAATCCGTGCCGAGATCGGTCCGCTTCCGCGTCGAGATCGGTCGAGTTCCGCGTCGAGATCGGTTCGGCTACGTGCGCAGAGAGCCCGAGGCCGTCCACAGGCCGAGCGCCACCAGGGTCGTCCCCAGCGCCAGCAGGCTCACGCCCCAGAACGAGGGGCAGGGCCGCAGCAGCGGGCCGCCCAGGACTCCGCGAGGGTCGAGCCGGCGTACATGAGGACGTTGGCGAGTGCCGACATCGTCCCCGCGCGCCGACGTCGTCAGCGCCTGCAGCAGGTTCATCATGACTGGGAAGAGCACGCCGCTGACGACGAAAGCGCCGGCGAGCAGCCCGATTCCGGCCCAACGGGTCGTACTGGCCGCAACCACCGAGTAGATGAGGAGGTAGCAGATCAGGCCGCCCAGCAGCGTGCGTCCCTGCCCCAGGCGCCGCACGATCCGGGGCCCCACCAGGGCGCTGACGGTGTTGCCCGCCCGAGCACGATCATCGCCCTGGCAGATACCCGCCTGGTCCAGGTGGATGTCCCGTGCGAACCAGGTCGCGGCGAAGGACAGGACCGCGAAGTTGCCCAGCTGGAACACGAGAGTAGGCCCCGAAGCGCCCCAGGGCGTGCGGCGCGCGGATCAGGGCCGCGTACTGGGAGAGGGACGCCCGTGCGCCCGCCTGCGACGCGCTGCGGGCACCGCGGGGAACCATCGCCACAGTGCCGCGGTCACCAGGGCGGCGATGACCCCGACGACGACGAAGGGATCGGAGGTCGATCGCACCGCCAGCAGGCTCCCGGCCGGCACCCCGAGGAGCTGGGCGATCGTCAGCCCCGCCGTCGCCGTCGCCATGGCGGGGACGATCCGCCCCTTCGGCATGACCTGGGCGATCGCCGCCCAGACCTGCGGTGCGGCGACAGCTGCGGCGACACCGGCGGCCAGACGCAGCACCAGCATGGAGGTGAAGGACCATGCCAGTCCGGTCGTGGCGGTGGCTGCGGAGAACCCCGCCATACCGGTGATCAGGACACGACGGCGGTCGAGCCGGTCCGATACCGGTCCCGCGACCAGGGCCGTCAGGCAGTAACCGATCGCGCAGGCCGAGACCATCCAGCCGGCGCGCGCGAGGGACGCCGAAGCGGGCCGACAGGGCGGGCAGCAGCGGGCAACCAGGAACGTGTCCGTCCCCACCAGGAGCATGACGGCGAAGGACAGGACGGGAACTCGTTCTCATGAGGGCTTTTCCGCACAGGCCGGGCGGCCCGTGCGGCAGGACGCTAAACTTTGACACCAGTGTCAAGGTCAAGGTCGGAGTAGCACTAGGGTGGGGCGCACGAGAATCAGCGACTTCGCGGCCCGTGCCGGCCTGACGCCGCGCCAGGTCCGCCACTACACCGACGTCGGCCTTCTGCCGGCGACCCGGCTGAGCAACGGCTACCGCGACTACGACCCGGCCCACGTCGAGCAGGCCCGCCGCGTGCACGCCCTCATCGCGGTGGGCCTGAGCTGCGAGCAGGTGCTGCCACTGATCGGCTGTCTCGGCAGCGAGGAGGCCGCCGCCTGTCCGGCGGCGAGCTCCGCCCTGGCCGCTCAGCTCGCCAGCATTGAGGAGCGGATCGAGCGGCTCGAGGACACGCGTCGGCTTCTGCGCGACCGGCTCGCTGTCTCCTCCCCGGCATCCGGGCCGGGTGCGAGGCGGGCGCGGGTGGAACCGGGAATCTGCTCTGCCAACGAGCGCCCCGGCAGCGGCTCTGATCGTCCCCTGATCTGCATCGATAGGACCGGATAGAGTTCATTCATGGTGCGCGAGCGGGTGCTGCTGTCGGAGGGGTCGAGTCTGACTGCCCGCGAGACCATGACGATACTCGGCTCCCGCGGGATCGGCGTCGACGTGGCCTCCGCGAGTGGCTGGCCGTTGGCCTCCTTCAGCACCTGGTGCCGGGGAGTGCGCCGGGTCCCGTCCGCGGGACGCGACCCCGTGGGCTACCTGCGGGCCATCGACGCCCTACTGGCCTCGGGCAGGTACCGGGCGCTGCTGGCCACGCACGAGCAGGCGTGGCTGCTGGCCGCCGGCAGGGAGCATCTTCCACACGCCTCCGGCCGGCTCGCCGTCGCCGAGGCGTCGGCTTTCGAGCAGGTGCAGTCCAAGATCGCCTTCGCGGGCCTGTGCGACGAGTTGGGCATTCCTCAGCCTGCCTGGCACGAGGTGCGCTGCGAGGCGGACCTGGATCGGGTCGGATACCCGGCGTGGATCAAGGCCGCCTACTCGACGGCCGGCCGTGGAGTGAAGCGGGTTGAACGCATGCCGAGGCGGCCTCGGCCTGGAGGGCTCTTGGGGGCCGACGGCGCAGCGGTCATGGTGCAGGCCCCAGCCCGGGCGCCTACCGGCAGGTGGCCACTGTTCGACCGCGGTCGGCTCATCGCGGCCGCGTGCAGCGAGCGCATCGGCCTCGGCGTGGGCGGATCCGCGGCGGCGCGCCTGTCGGTGAGTGACCCGACGGCGGTCGATGCCGTTCACCGCCTCGGTAGGCGGCTGTCCTGGCACGGAGGCCTGACCTGCGACTACTTCGCCGATGATCTCGGCCGGAACCGGTTCATCGAGTGCAACCCGCGCACTACTGAGCCGGGCAATGCCGCGGAAGCCGGAGTCAACCTGCCGCTCCTGAGCATCGCGCTCGCCACCGGTGGACGACTGCCCCGAACGCCGCTCATCGCCAGGGCGGGGGTGCGTACTCGTTCGACCGTGGCACTCGCACTGGGTGCTGCCGAGAGGCGGGGGAGCCGCCGTGCGGTGCTCCGTTCGCTGGAGCGGGCCCTGAGGCGCCGTCCGCCTCTTCAGGGCAGCCGCGAGGTTCTCACCCCTGTGGGCGGGGATCCGCTCAGCCTTGCCCCGGCCCTGGTCGTCGTCGGCTCCCTGCTCGCACGGCCCCGCTCTGTGACCGCTCTGGCCGACAGCGCCGTCAGCGCCTATGCGGTCACGCCTCGTATCATAGACCGGCTACGGAGCTGACCTGCGCTCGCTTGCGGCTTGGTCAGCTCTCCGCTTGGCGGCGCATTGGAGCTGGAGCCGTCCACTGCGTCGTCCGAGCCCATTCCTCAGCGATGTCGTATGCGCGATCGAACCAGAAGTCCTTCGAGCGCGCGTAATCGTCGAAGTGCGAGTCGTTGGCATGCTTCTCGGCGAGGTGCACTTTCGTAGTGGCGTAATCATCGCGCCACGAATCATTCGCTCGCAGCCAATCGCGGAAAAGCAGCGCGTAGCGCCAGTTTCGCGGCGCCTGTGCGCCTCACGTGCACGATCACGCGCTGTGCTTCGTCGACGCCGGCATAGAGCCGCTTCTGCCACTGATACGGAGAGGTGATCATTCCGCGCGCATTGTCATGCGAGACTCCGGGTGAATCGGGCGCGAGCTCTTGCACGTTCACAAATCCCGCATTCCGCAGATCGATGTCGCACCAATCGATCATGTCCAGATCGGCTACCGACACCTGAAGGTCGATAATATTCTGGCCGCGAGCCCGGGAACGGACGTCGAGCCGATATGGTCCACCATCGCATTGATACTGTGGCTGGCGAATATGCGCGCGACGCGAGCACCGATGCGTGCGACGGTTGAAGCCCACGTGGGCGACCATGGTGACATGATGGGAGCGATGTCGGGTGGGAGTCTGATGAGCGCGACGACGTCTCTCAAAAATTCTTGGCGCGTGCGAGGAAGCGCTTGAGATCGTCGTCCGTGGTGATCACCGCGTCGAAAAGTGAATGCAGATTCTCGAGAGAGTGATCCGTGCCCGTCAACTATGGCGAAATGTGATTCTGCAGAGGCGCCTGATATACCTTTCTATATCCGCGCCGTCGTGACCCTGAGGCTACTCGCGTCCGCAGCGATGCCCGGTAGTCCGGTCTCCAGGACCCGCCGATAGCGCTCCCTGCTCATCCAGCCCGCCTGCGACGAGCACGGCCAGCGGTGTCTGGGGAGGTTTCACTGGCATGCGTGCGAGTGTAGTTTGCGCCCGTGGCGTCGCGGCGGCCTCGCACACGAATGCGCAGGGGCGGGGCGCCAGATCTCTGTCCTTCCCCTGTAGAAACAGCTAGAGTTGCCTCACCTTAGTTCATGGAGTCGGGCTGTGCCGGTGTGGCACGCGTGCCCGAGCCCCGATCGGGATAGCGAAGGGATTACGGGTGTCACTCGCCACTATCCTCCTTGCCTGTGACGTGCTTGCCACCGGCATGATCGCCGGCTTTCTCGCCATGTACCGCCTGACGATCGGCAGCTACTTCACCTTCATGGTGCGCACCGGACGGGCCGACGAGCTGCAGCGCACCTATCCCGTGTTCCGCCGCCGCACCCACCTGAAGCCGGTCTACGGCCTGACCAGTGCTCCTGCAGCTTCTCATCGCCTTGGTAGCGCTGGTTGCCGCCTGGAGTACCGGAGCCCTCAGCCCTCATCCCGGCCGTCTGCTGTCTGCCGTTCCTTCTCCTGGTGCACGGGCTCACGGGGTTCACCCGTTCCGAGGAGCGGCTGCTCAGCGGCCAGAGCCCTGACCGACGCCGAGCTCTCCCGCTACCTGCGTCTCAACATCCCCTTGCACGCGGTCGACGCATGCGTCTACGCGGCGGCGATGCTCGCCCCTGCTCATCCCGAGGCTCCCCTGACGCCCGGCCCCCGCGGTCAGGCGCCCAGGTCCCGACGGCGGTGGGCGAGCAGCCCGACGGCGGCGCCCGCCAGGCCCACCGCTGCCTGGAGCGCCAGCGGCTTCCAGCTCGCCGGGCCGACGACGTCGAGGTAGTGGCCCAGAACGCTCAGGTCCGGGCCCGCTCGGGCAGCTCGACGAGCCCGCCGAGGAACCGGGCGAAGCGCTCCAGGCCACCACCGCCCACACCAGCGCCACTCGTCGCGGAGCCAGGCCCACGAGGGCCAGGGCGATCCTGACCGCCGCGAGCAGCCCCGGCAGCTGGCTGACCGTGTAGACGACGGCGCGCGCCACCGCGTGGTCCGCGGTGACCTGGGTGGCCGTGACCGCCGCGAGCACGCCTCCTGAGACGAGGAGCAGGACCACCCCTCGACCACCGCGGCGCCTGCCTGTACGACGAATAACCGTGTTCTGGAGACTCCCGCCGCCACCTGCGCCTCCACCAGCCCCGCCCGCTCCCGGAGCGGGCCAGGGCGCCGGCTCGGCCGACTGCCGCCACCACAACGAGCAGGACGGTGAAGACCGTGAGCAGGCCCATGAACTGCGCCACCCGGGCTGCCTGGGCCATCTTGTCCACCATCTGCGCCGTCGCCGATCCCGGTCTCAGCAGGGTCTGTGACACCGCCGGCCATGGTGCCGAACAGCGTGGACAGACACGGCGGCCACCGTCCAGGCGGCCAGCGGGCGCAGGCACAGGCGCGCCAGCAGACCGGCTCGCCCGTGAACCCGCCACCGCCGCCGGCTCGCCGAACGATCAGGAAGGTAACCGCCCAGGGTACTCCCGGCGCGCGTACAGCGCCCGGCCCCCGCCACCAGCACCGGGCAGCAGGCGGCGCACGCCGCCAGGAGCGCCACCCGGTCGCGGGTGTACGGCTCCACGAGGTCCCGCCACGCCAGGGGGCTGAGCCGGCGCGCCCAGGGCGCGTCGGCCTCGTCGGCCAGGACCCGCAGCGCGAGGCCGTCCCGAGAGTCCCAGGGACAGGCCTCGCGCGGCCCCCCGCGCTGCGGGCCAGCTGGCTCGCAGCGGCCACGCCCGCGAAGGCCCAGCCCACCACCGCCACGGTGCCCGCTAGCCCACGCGCCCGAGACGGTCAGCTCCCTTCACGCGTCCGGTCAGCGCCGTCATGACGACGCCCGTGCCGGCCGCGTGCACCGCCACGACCCCGAACACGACGAGGACCGGGGCCAGAAAGAGCACCACCGTCCCGCCCCCGCGCCCCGGAGCACCTCCACCAGGCCCTCGTCCTCATCGGTCCGCAGCATCCGGCACGTCATGAGCACCGCCATGAGACCGGTACACACCAGCAGGTAGGTGCCGATCTCCCACTGGGCGAGCTGCCCGATCGTCCCGGGCAGCGGCAGAACTCCGTAGAGCAGACGAGTGCCGGGGGTCTGTCGCATCGCCGCGATGAGCGCGGCTCGCGAGCTCAACGAGGGTAGACGCTCGCGCATAGCTCGGCGTCGCGGCCGCCAGCGCCCACAAGGGCAGGACCCAGGCGAGTGCCTGAAGATGCAGTCGCCGCAGCGTCAGCCTCACCGCCTGCCCCAGCCCGCGCAGCCGGGAGGAGCGCGGCCGCGGTCCGACGCCGTTCACCGTGCGTCCTCGTAGTGGCGCAGGAACAGGTCCTCCAGGCTCGCCGGCTCGCAGACCACGTCGGTGATCCGCTGCTCCGCCACGAGCCCCAGCACCGCGGGTACCCGTTGCGAGCCCACCTGCAGCGTCAGCCGGTCCTCGTCGCGGTCGAAGGCGATGCCCAGGGATGTCAGCGCGGCGGTCAGCGGCTCCAGCCGTTCGGGAGCAGCGCGCAGCGCGATGCGGGTGGCCGCCAGGGACCGCAGGTGCTCTGGGCCGCCGTCCCTCGACGACTCGCCCGTCCTTGATGATGGTCACGGCGTCGCACAGGTGCTGCACCTCGGCCAGGACGTGGCTGGAGGCAGAACGGTGCGCCCCGCGCTCGCGGCTGCGGCGACCTCCTCGGTGAAGACCCGTTCCATGAGCGGGTCGAGGCCCGAGGTCGGCTCGTCGAGGATGAGCAGGCGGGTGGGCGCGGCCAGGGCGGCGACCAGCGCCACCTTCTGTCGGTTGCCCTTGGAGTAGGTGCGCACCTTCTTACTGGGGTCCAGCTCGAAGCGCTCCGTGAGTTCCTTCTCCCGGGTCCGGTCACGTGAGCGACGCAGGCCCGCCATAGCGTCCAGGACCTGCCCACCGGTCGGGTTCGGCCACAGGGCGACGTCCCCGGGCACGTAGGAGACCTCCCGGTTGATGGTCGAGGCCTCACGCGCCGGGGCGCGGCCCAGGACGCGCACGCTCCCGGCGTCGGGCCGGTACAGGCCCAGCAGGGTCCGGATGGCGGTGGACTTGCCGGCGCCGTTGGGGCCGAGGAAGCCGTGGACAGAGCCGGCGGCGACGGTGAGGTCGAGCCCGTTGAGGGCGGTGACGCGCCCGAAGCGCTTGGTCAGGCCGCGCGCACCGGACGGGCGCCTGCCCGGTGCCGGACGTGGCGGCGGGGACGGGCGCGGCGCCACGTGCCGCCGGTGCGGACATGCTCATCGTGCGGGGTCCTCTCCCACCGAACGGCGGAACGTGGCGGCGAGGTCGGGGCTGGTGAGCAGGAGCTCTAGGAGCCGGGCGGCGAAGGCCTGCTGGGCGGGGTCCGGGTAGCCGGATGCGAACAGGACACGGGTCAGGTGCCACAGGGTGCGTCCAGCCACCCCGCCCGGCAGGTCGTCGAGGACCGCCAGGGCCAGGTCGCTGTGGCGCAGGGACAGCTCAACGGTGCGCTCGGCCAGGGGCGTGCGCGGCCTGCCGCGCCTCCTCGCCGTGCAGCCGCGGCAGGGCGGGAGAAGCCGATGACCTGCTGCGCGCACAGCTCGATCTCGTTCTCGTCTAAGGCCTCGACAGAAGGGGACGGCGCTGTCGGGGACCATGCCCAGGGACCCCAGGACCTGAAGTATCTGGCGCTCTGTGCGCAGGATCTCCAGGTCCTCCTCCAGGTCCCGGACCCGGGCCTCGATCGCGTCGTAGAAACGGGTCAGAGCCACCGGCACCGGGGCCAGGGGCCTGTCCGGCCTCCACGCGGGCGATGAGCTCGTCGACCCGCTGCGCCTGCTCGTCCAGGCTGCGGCGCTGGGCCTCGATCGTGCCCCGGGCGGCGCGCAGGTCGTGCAGCACCCTTCGGCGGCGCGCCTCGGCGGGCGAGACGGGCAGCTCGTCCGAAGCGGGGTCGGAGGCGAGGATCTCGGCGACCTGGCGCAGCGACAGGCCGCCGTCGGCGAGCCAGCGGATGCGCAGGAGCCGGGCCAGGTGCTCCACCCGTACTCGCGCCCGCCGCGCTACCGTGGGCGGGACGCTGAGCAGGCCCAGGCGGTGGTAGTGGCGCACCGCTCGCGGGGTGGTGCCAGGGCCCAGGTCGGCGATCTGGGTGACGCGCATAGCGTCATCTCAGCAGGTGACGCAGCGTCACCGTCAAGGGTGTTGTCGAGGCCGCCGTTGGGTCGCCTTTGAGGGTCGCTGTCGGAGTCTCGGGACTGCTGCCGGGCGCGCTGGTCCGCCGGACGGGATTTCGGGCGCCGCGCCGTGCGGACTACCCTTGGCGCGGATACCGATCACCGCCCCGATCATCGGAAGGCTCCCGGATGACTGACACTGCTGACGCGCTGTCGCCGCTGGATGAAGCGGGCATCGCCGCCCTCGTCGAGGAGGGGCTGGCCGCTATTGCCGTCGCCGGCGACCTGCCCGCTCTCAAGGAGGCTCGCCTGGCCTTTACCGGCGACGCCTCCGCCCTGGCCGGAGCCAGCCGGGGCATCGGGGCCCTGGACAAGGCCGACAGGCCCACCGCCGGCAAGCTCCTCGGCGCCGCCCGCAGTCGGCTGAACAAGGCTCTGGCCGAGCGTCAGAGCGTTCTCGAGGCCGAGGCCGAGGCTCGCATGCTGGAGACCGAGGCCGTCGATGTCACGGTTCCCACGGGCCGTATCGAGCTGGGCGCACGGCACCCTCTCGACGTCCTGGTCGATGAGATCACGGACCTCTTCGTCGCCATGGGCTGGTCCATCGCCGAGGGCCCCGAGCTGGAGCACGAGTGGTTCGATTTCGACGCCCTCAACTTCGACGCGGATCACCCCGCCCGCCAGATGCAGGACACCTTCTACATCCAGGAGAGTCGGTCGAGGGCCGCCGAAGGGCAGTCCGCCAACCTGGTGCTGCGCACCCACACCTCGCCGGTGCAGGCCCGAGTCATGCTGGACCAGGAGCCGCCCATCTACGTCGCCTGTCCCGGCAAGGTCTTCCGCTCCGACGAGCTCGACGCCACCCACACCCCGTCTTCCACCAGGTCGAGGGCCTGGCGGTGGACAAGGGTCTGACCATGGCGCACCTGAAGGGCGCGCTCGACCATTTCGCCCGAGCCATGTTCGGCCCCGAGGCGCGTACTCGCCTGCGACCCTCCTTCTTCCCCTTCACCGAGCCCAGTGCCGAGATGGACCTGTGGTTCCCCCAGAAGAAGGGCGGGGCCGGCTGGATCGAGTGGGGCGGCTGCGGCATGGTCAATCCCAACGTGCTCACCGCCTGCGGCATCGATCCCGAGGTCTACAACGGCTTCGCCTTCGGCATGGGACTGGAGCGCACACTCATGTTCCGTCACGGCATCGCCGACATGCACGACATCGTCGAGGGCGACATCCGCTTCTCCCAGCAGTTCGGCACCACCGGAAAGGGAAACTGACATGCCCTACGTACCCCTCGAATGGCTGCGCGAGCACGTCGATGTCCCCTCCGGAACCACGGCCGCCCAGCTCGCCGCTGACCTGGTCAAGGTGGGCCTGGAGGAGGAGCGGGTCGTCCCGCCGGCGGTGACCGGTCCGCTGGTCGTCGGCAAAGTGCTCACGCGCGAGGCCAAGAAGCAGAACAACGGCAAGGTGATCAACTACTGCCGCGTCGACGTCGGCGAGCACAACGACGCCCCCGGCACCGGCAAAGAGCCCTCGGAGCTGCCCAGTCGCGGCATCGTCTGCGGGGCGCACAACTTCGATGCCGGCGACAGCGTCGTGGTCTGCCTGCCGGGAGCCGTACTGCCCGGCGACTTCGCCATCTCCGCCCGAAAGACCTACGGTCACGTCTCGGACGGCATGATCTGCTCCGAGCGAGAGCTGGGTCTGGGCACGGACCACGACGGCATCATCGTGCTCCGAGCAGTGGCTGCCACCCATGGTCATGAGGGCGAGGAGCCGCCCCGCGCCCGGGACGAACGCGATCCCGCTGCTCGGTCTGGGCGATGAGGTCCTGGAGATCAACATCACTCCGGACCGCGGTTACTGCTTCTCAATGCGCGGGGTCGCTCGCGAATACTCCCACTCCACCGGCGCCCGTTTCACCGACCCCGCCGACGGCACCGATAAGGGCCTGTATCCGCACGGCATCGCTCCCGTCGGCGAGGGCGGTTTCGATGTGAGCATCCCCGATGACCCCCTCCCCGATCCATGGACGTCCTGGCGCGGACCGATACGTCGCCCGCATCGTGCGCGGCATCGACCCCATGGCACCGAGCCCGAAGTGGATGCGCGACCGGCTCACGGCTGCGGGTATGCGGCCGATCAGCCTCGCCGTGGACGTGACCAACTACGTGATGCTCGACCTGGGACAGCCTCTGCACGCCTTCGACCTGGCCAGCTGCATGCTCCGATCGTCGTGCGCCGTGCCGAGGCGGGCGAGACCCTCGCCTTCCTCGATGACGTCACGCGCACCCCTGGATGCCGAGGACCTCGTCATCTCCGATTCGCCGGTTTCAGAGGGGTCGCGAGCCCTGGTACTGGCCGGCGTCTTCGGCGGTGCCGACACCGAGGTCGATGAGGGCACTACCGACATCCTCATTGAGGCCGCCCACTTCGACCCGGTGTCGATCGCTCGCTCCTCCCGCCGTCATAAGCTGCCCACTGAGTCGGCCAAGCGCAACGAGCGCGGCGTGGACACCGAGCTGGCTCCCATCGCCGCTCAGCGCGCGGTCGACCTGTTGGTCGAGTACGGCGGCGGCGAGGCCGATGCGAAAGCCACCGATGTGAATCGCACCGTGGCTCCCGAGGCGATCGTCATCCGTGCCGATGCCGCCGAGCGCCTCACGGGCGTCTCCTACGGCGTTGAGCGGGTCGTCGAGCTGCTGGAGGCCATCGGCTGCACCGTGGAGTCTGTTGGGCGCGATGAGGCCGGTGATCAGCTGCTCGCCGTCACTCCCGCCCACCTGGCGGCCGGACCTGGTCGGAGCTGCTCACTTCGCCGAGGAGGTCGCCCGCCTCGATGGATACGACCGCATTCCCGTCATCGTGCCCACCGCGCCGGCGGGGATGGGCCTGACCCTGCGTCAGAGCGCCCGCCGCGATATCGTGCGCGCCCTCGCCGATGCCGGCCTCGTCCAGGTGCTGTCCTACCCCTTCATCGGCGATGTGCACGATCTTCTCGAGATCCCCGCCGATGATCCGCGTCGCCGAGCGGTGCGCCTGGCGAATCCCCTGGCCGAGGATGCGCCGTATCTGCGTACCAGCGTGCTCGACTCCCTGGTGGAGACCGCTCGACGCAATGTCTCACGCGGACTGGGAGACGTCGCCGTCTATGAGCTCGGCACCGTCACCCGCCCCGCCGGTACCGTCCCCACTGCGATTCCCGGTGTCGACCGCCGTCCCGCCGATGAGGGAGATCGCAGCGCTCAATGCGGGATCCCGGATCAGCCGACGCATCTGGGGGCCGTACTGGTCGGCGATCGCGTTCGTCCGGGCGTGCTCGCCCAGGCCCGCGCGTGGGACTGGGCAGATGCCATCGAGGTCGTGCGGACCGTGGCCCGTGCCCTGGGCGTCGCCGTCGAGGTGATGGCTCCCGAGCAGCCCTGCAATCCCTGGCATCCCGGGCGCACTGCCGAGGTGCGTCTGCCGAGCACGCGCAAGGGCAGGGGCCTTCTGCCCGGGCCGGTCGTCGGATACGCCGGTGAGCTTCACCCGCGCATTGCCCGCGCGCTGGGACTTCCCGAACGCGCCTGCGCCGTTGAGATCGATCTGGAGACCCCTGCTGGAGGCCGCTGAGGCCGCGGGCGTGCTCCAGGTGCGGGCGGTCTCGACCTTCCCCGCGGGTAAGGAGGACATCGCGCTCGTCGTCGATGAGTCGGTCACGGCGGCTGCGGTTGAGGCGGTCATCCGGGGAGGCTGCGGGCGAACTTGCCGAGGACGTGCGTCTGTTCGATGTCTTCCGCAGGCCCCAGTTGGGGAGGGAGGAAGTCCCTGGCGTTCTCCCTGCGCCTGCGCGCAAGGACCGCACTCTGACGGCCGATGAACTGGCCGGCGTGCGCAGCGCGTCGTCAAGCGCGCCGCCAAGGGCCTGGGGGGCGGAGCTGCGCGCCCTGACACGTTGGGGCCTGTCCCTGATGCCTCTAGACCGGATGTCGGGTATCGGGCACTGCTGTGGTGGTCGTCACCTTTGATGGTCGCATCGTGAGTTCCGCACGGTGCTCGGCGCAAGCCGCAATACTTGCGCCCATGAAGATCCTTCTCACCGCTTCTTCCCGTCACGGCGCGACCGACGAGGTCGCCGCCGTTATCGCCGAGCAGTTGCGCGCCGCCGGACTCGAGGTCGATCACACCCGCCCCGAGGATGTCGCAGACGTCGAGGGCTACGACGCTTTCGTCCTGGGCAGCGCCGTGTACATGACGCGTTGGACTGAGGAGGCGGTGGACTTCACCCGCCGGTTCAGCAGCGCTCTGCGCGACCGTCCCGTGTGGGCGTTCTCGGTGGGGCTGTCCGGCCTGCCCAAGGGCAAGATCGCCGATCCCTACCGCATCGGCCCGGTCCTGCTATCGATCGATCCGGAGGATCACATCACGTTCCCGGGGCGTTTCGACCCCGGCGTGCTGAATGTGCGCGAACGCACCATCGCCCGCATGGGCGGCGCCACCGAGGGCGATTTCCTCGATCTCGAGGCCGTGCGCGCGTGGGGCGCCTCGGTGGCGGCCACCCTGTGCAATGGTTTTGTGAGACGCGAATGGCGCTGTCGTGACTCTGTGTCTATCGGCCTATCGGCCTATCGGCCTATCGGTCTGTCGGTCTGTCGGCGTGACCGGTGTCCGGGTTCGGCTCCGGGCTCCTCTTCGGGTTCCGCGGGTACGTATTCCATCGGCCTTCCATCGGCTGCCGGCTCACTGTGTGAGGCGAGCTCCCGCATCACCAACGGCGTGTGAGTGAGGCTACAGAATAGCCGAGTCCCACAGGGTCGTATTTCTATGCATCGTGACGTATGGTCATCGGTATGACGTGGACAGCAGCAGTCGCTGGAGCGACCGGGTACGCCGGGGGCGAGGTTCTCCGCCTTCTTGCGACTCATCCGGATATCGAGATCGGCGCCGTCACGGCGAACTCCTCGGCGGGCGACCGTCTCGGAAAGCACCATCCGCACCTGGTGTCCCTGGCGGACCGGCTCGTGGAGCCCACGGACGCCGGTCACCTCGCCGGACACGACATCGTCGTCTTCGCCCCGCCCCATGGGGCTTCGGGCGCGATCGCCGCGGCCATCGAGGATGCCGTGACGGAGGGCGCCTGGGGCGGGCCGCCGCCGCTCCTGATCGACTGCGGGGCCGATCACCGTCTGACGGACGCCGATGCCTGGGGGCGCTTCTACGGCACCCCGTATGCGGAAGCGTGGACGTACGGCATGCCCGAACTCCTCCATGCGGATGAGACCAGCGCCGCCGCCCAGCGCTGTGAATTGGCCGCTGCCCGTCGCATAGCCGTTCCAGGATGCAACGTCACCGCGGTCACCCTCGCTGCCCAGCCGGGCGTTGCCGCCGGTCTGATCGACCCCTACCAGCTCACGGCCGTTCTCGCGGTCGGCTACTCCGGCGCGGGCAAGTCCCTCAAGCCCAATCTGACCGCAGCCGAGGCGCTCGGCAGCGCCCAGCCCTACGCCGTGGGCGGCACTCATCGCCATATTCCCGAGATCATCCAGAATCTGCACCTGGCGGGTGCGGACTCCGGGGGAGTACGACTGTCCTTCACCCCGATCCTGGTGCCCATGAGCCGGGGCATACTGGCCACGGTCACCGCTCCGGTCACTGACGTCGTCCTGGACTCCGAGCACCCGGACGAGGCCCTTCGCAGCGCCTGGCAGACGTGTTACGGCTCCGCAGACGAGGGGGAGCGGGTAGTCCGCCTCCCTTGACGAGGGGGACCTGGCCCCACCACCGGGGCTGCTCTCGGCCCGGACTGGCCCGCCGTGCAGGTCGCTCTACGACCGCGCCGCGCTGGCGTGGCCACCATGGTGTGCGCCATCGACAACCTCGGTAAGGGGACCGCCAGTGCGCCGTGCAGTCTCTCAACCTCGCCCTGGGGCTTCCTGAGACCACGGGCGTCATCATGAAGGGGTAGCCCCATGAGCGTGACCGCTGCCAAGGGATTCCGGGCAGCTGGGTAGTGGCCGGGCTCAAGCCCTCCGGCAGTCCCGACCTGGCTCTGGTGGTCAACGACGGCCCGTTGGATGTGGCCGCAGGAGTCTTCACCACCAACCGATTCACCGCCGCACCCGTCGTCTGGTCCCGCGGCGTGATCGCCGGGGAGCAAGGGCGCTGCGGGCGGCCCGCGCTGTCGTTCTCAACTCCCGGCTCGGCCAATGCCTGCACCGGGACGCGGGGGCGGACGACACCGCCGACACGGCCAAGCACGTTGCGGGTCTTCTGGGCGGCATCGACTCCGGGGACGTCCTGGTCTGCTCCACCGGTGTGATCGGTGTGCCGATCGACATGCCGACTCTTCTGGAGGGTGCCGGGATCGCGGCGGAGGCGCTGGCCTCCTCCGAGCGGGCAGGTCATGACGCCGCGGCCGCGATCATGACCACCGACACCGTCTCAAGCGAGGACGCGGTCACGGTCGCCGGCGCTGACGGCACCTGGACGATCGGCGGATGATCGAGGGCGTGGGCATGCTCGCTCCCGGCATGGCCACCATGCTGTGCGTTCTTACCACCGACGCCATCGTCGAACCGAGCGCCGCCGAGCGCTCCCTGTCGGCGGCTGCGGGGCGTACGGTCAACCGCATCAACTCCGACGGCTGCATGTCCACCAACGACACCGTCCTCCTCCTGGCCTCTGGGGCCTCCGGCGTTGCTCCCGGACCCGAGGCCTCGACGCCGCCGTTGCCGAGATCCTCGCCCGACTCGGTCGCCGCCTGGTCGCCGACGCCGAGGGCGCCACCCATGACATCGCCATCACCGTGAGCGGGTGAGTCAGCGAGGCCGCCGCCGAGGGCGGCGGCCCGCACGGTTTCCACATCGAACCTTCTGAAATGCGCTGTCGCCGGCGGGGACGCCAATTGGGGGCGCGTTCTTTCCCAGCTGGGAACCGTCCCGGAGGAGACCTGCCCCTTCGACCCGGAGAAAGTCGATGTCACCATCAACGGCGTCACCATCTTCCGCCACGGAGGCCTGGGGGACAGTCGCGACCTGGTGGACATGAGTCCCCGCGAGACCCGGATCGACATCGACCTGTCCGCCGGTGACGCCCGCGCCACCGTGTGGACCAATGACCTCACCCACGGATACGTCACCATCAACGGGGACTACACGACATGACACACGCACACGCGGGCGCCGGCTCGGCCCCCGAGCTCTCCCCGGAGATCAAGGCCTCCGTCCTTCTTGAGGCCGCTACCCTGGCTGCGCTCCTACAAGGGCGCCACCATGGTCATCAAGTACGGCGGTAACGCCATGGTCGATGAGGATCTCAAACGGGCCTTCGCACAGGACATCCTCTTCCTGCACCAGGTCGGCGTCAGACCCGTGGTCGTCCACGGCGGCGGTCCCCAGATCAACACGATGCTGAAGCGACTGGGCATCGATTCGGAGTTCCGCGGCGGCCTGCGGGTGACCACTCCGAGGTCATGGATGTGGTCCGCATGGTCCTCACCGGTTCCGTCCAGCGCGAGCTGGTTTCCCTGCTCAACATCGACGGCACCGCCGCGGTGGGCATCAGCGGGGAGGACGGTGGCCTGCTGCGGGCCCGCCAGCGTCTGGCCACCGTGGACGGCCACAGCGTGGACGTCGGGCTGGTGGGCGATGTCGTCGACGTACGCCCCGAGCCCATCATCGACCTGCTCGACCAGGGGCGGATCCCCGTCATCTCCTCGGTGGCGCCCCTGGTGACGGATTCGGTCACCGTCCTGAACGTCAATGCCGATACCGCGGCCGCGGCCATCGCCGTAGCCCTCAAGGCGCGGACGCTGCTCATGCTCACCGATGTCGAGGGGCTCTATTCCGCCTGGCCGGATCGCGGCTCGCTGGTGCCCTTCATCAGCGCCGACGCCCTCGAAGGGCTCCTGCCTCTCTGGAGACCGGATGATCCCGAAGATGGAGGCCTGCTTGCGGGCCGTACGCGGGGAGTGGGGCAGGCCCACGTGGTCGATGGCCGCCAGGCTCACAGCATGCTCCTGGAGATCGTCACCGATGAGGAGTCGGCACTGTTATTCACCCCGGGACGCCCCTGATCCCACCGTTGAACGGAGGCAGGAATCTATGACCCCCTCGTGCTGACACCGCTGCCTCCCACGAGGCCAGCGTCAATCAGGAATGGCTGCAGCGCTACGCGAATACCGTCATGAACACCTTCGGCACTCCGGGGCGCGTTCTCGTGCGCGGCCAGTGTGCCCATGTGTGGGATGCCGATGGCGCCGAGTACATCGACCTGCTCGCCGGCATCGCCGTGAACTGCCTGGGGCACGCCCACCCCGCAATCGTGGCGGCGGTCACCGAGCAGATCTCGATGCTGGGCCATATCTCCAACTTCTTCACCTCGCCGGCCCAGGTGCGCCTGGCGGAGGAGCTTGATGGCCTCGCGTTCCCCCGCCGCCGGTCCGGGCGTCTCCAAAGCGTTCTCGCCAACCCGGCACCGAGGCCAACGAGGGCCGCCTTCAAGATCGCCCGTCTCCATGAGCGGTGCGGGCAGGCCGCGGATCCTCGCCCTGGAGAACGCCTTCCACGGGCGCACCATGGCGCCCTGGCGCTGACGCACAAGGAGGCCTATCGCAGCCCCTTCGAGCCGCTGCCCGGCGGCGTGGAGTTCATCCCGCCGGGGATGTCGAGGCTCTGCGGACCGCTCTCGGTCCCGATGTCGCCGCACTGATCGTTGAGCCGATCCAAGGCGAGGCGGGTGTGCAGGAGCTTCCGGCCGGTTATCTCGAAGCGGCCCGTGAACTCACCTCGGCCGCCGGCGCCTTTGCTCATGATCGACGAGGTTCAGACCGGTATGGGGCGCACCGGCGCCTGGATGGCCCACCATGCACTCGCCCCGGACGTGACACCGGATGTCGTGACCCTGGCCAGGGACTGGGCGGAGGCGTGCCCATAGGGGCGACCATTGCCACCGGGCGGGCGGCCGAGCTCCTCGGTCCCGGCCAGCACGGCACCACCTTTGGCGGCAACCCTGTTGCTGCAGCGGCTGCGCTGGCCGTCATCGACACCATTCGCGAACAGGGGCTGCTCCAACGAGTGAGTACTCTCGGCGATCGCTGGGCGGCTGCGCTGGGGGCGCTGGAGGGCGTCACCGAGGTTCGCGGGCGCGGCCTGCTGCGCGGTATCGGCCTGATCGACGGCGTCGGGCCGGCCTCTCAGGTTGCCGATGATCTCGCCCGGCGGGGCTTCATCGTCAATGCTCCCCGCCCGGACACCCTGAGACTGGCGCCTCCTTTCGTCCTGTCCGACGCCGATGCCGACGCCTTCACGACGACGTTGACGGAGGTCCTGATATCGCGCCTTCGGGACGGCTCCTCATGAGCCGGCTGCAGGCCTCTCCCGTGGTCGATCGACGGCAGTGCCGCTGAATCGCCTGCATCGGCGCCGGCGACCAAGACGGCTCGCCACGGTCTTATCGCTCAGATCTTGGCCAAGCGAGCGCATTCGATCGCAGGCCGAGCTGCGGCGTGCCCTGGCCGACCACGGCGTAGTCGACCACCCAGGCGACGCCTCGCGCGATCTTGTCGAGCTGCGCGCCACCAAAGTGCGCGGTCCCGGTGGCGTTCAGGTGTATGCGATTCCCGAAGCGGGCGCACCCGGCCAGCTTCGCCCCGGTGGGGCTGCCGTTCCTGAGAACGGCTCCATGGCCGAGCACACAACCCCTCGCCTGGCGCGCTGGTGCGCGGACCTGCTGGTCACAGCTGAATGGTCCGGCAGTCAACTGGTCCTGCGCACACCTGCTGGAGCCGCCCAGATGTTGGCGGGTGCTGTCGATGACGCCATGCTCCCCGGCGTCCTGGGCTGCATCGCCGGTGATGACACCGTTCTGGTCGTCGCGCGTTCTGAGGATGTGGCCAGCGGCTTTGGCTGCGCATCTGCTGTCCCTGGCGGATCCTGGCGCCCGGCGCTGAGCCGCGACCGCCTTCCTCTCCCAGTCCCGCACGCTGCTGCGGCAGAGCAGCACCACCCAGAAAAGAGAAGACACATGAGTGTTCACAAGGACCGCGTTGTCCTCGCCTATTCAGGAGGGCTCGATACCTCCGTGGCCATCGGCTGGATCGGCGAGCAGACGGGCAGAGAGGTCGTTACAGTCGCCGTCGATGTCGGCCAGGGTGGAGAGGGATCTTGACGTTATTCCCGCCGACGTGCGCTGGACTGCGGCGCGGTTGAGGCATATGTGGCCGATGCGCGTGAAGAATTCGCCGAAGACTTCTGCATGCCCGCGCTCAAGGCCAACGCCCCGTACGAGAACACCCATCCGCTGGTCTCGGCCCCTGTCGCGTCCCTGTCATCGCCAAGCATCTGGTGAAGGCTGCTCGCGAGTTCGGCGCCACTACTGTCGCTCATGGCTGCACCGGCAAGGGCAATGATCAAGTCTGCTTCGAGGTCGCCATCACCTCTATGGCTCCCTGACATGGACTGCACTCTCCGGTGCGCGACCTGGCCCTGACCCGCGATGTCGCCATACGAATACGCCGAGAAGCACGATCTGCCCATCGAGACCACTAAGCACAACCCATTCTCGATTGATCAGAATGTGTGGGCCGCGCCATAGAAAACCGGGTTCCTGGAAGACCTGTGGAATGCGCCGACTAAGGATGTCTACGTTTACACCGACGATCCCACCCTACCCGCCGCTGCCGGACGAGGTCATTCTCACCTTTGAGGGCGGTATCTCGGTGGCGATCGATGGGAAGAGCGTGACTCGCTGGAGGCCGTCCAGGAGATGAACCGTCGGGCGGGCGCTCAGGGCGTGGGGCGTATCGACACGGTCGAGGATCGGCTGGTCGGTATTAAACCTCGTGAGATCTATGAGGCTCCTGGGCCGTCGCCCTCATTGAGGCGCACCGGGCATTGAGGCGGTGACCCTGAGCGCCTCAACGTCGCACAAGCGGCAGATGGAGCAGGTGTGAGCGACCTCGTTTACGAGGCCCAGTGGTACTCCCCGCTCAAGCAGTCCATGGATGCCTTTATCGAGGACACGCAGAAATACGTTTCCGGCGATATCCGCATGGTGCTGCATGGTGGTCGTGCCACAGTCAACGGCCGGCGCTCCGAGTCGAGTCTGTATGATTTCGAACTGGCCACCCACGACACCGGCGACTCCTTCTGACCAGTCCCTCCCGCGGGTTCATCGAGATCTACGGTATGCAGTCCAAGCTCGCGGCCGCCCGCGATGTGCGCATGGGCTGGGCACTGGCTTTGAGGCTTATGCAGCGCATTGAGATCATTGAGGTCGTCGCTGGATCGCTGGCGGGATCACGGTGCTGATTGCTGATGTCCTTGATGAACCACCGCCTGGTTCATCAGCGACATCGCCGGCCGCCATACCCTGATGGACAGCTGATGATTTGCTGATGGCCGTTCTGAGGAATCCGAGCGACCGGATGGGCAGGGCGCCTGTCGGTTCGGTAGAGACCGACTCCCTTCCCTGAGCTTCTGAAGAGTCCGATGAGGCTGGAGAAGCTGAGATTCATATGTTGACATGCGTTCAGGCCCGGGGAGATCTCCCCGGGCCTGAGCCACGCCGTGAGGCTCTGTTGGTCAGCGGTGTTCCTTCATTCTGCTTACGATGCGTGCAGCAATATGGACCGCCGCCGGGCTTCATGCCTCGACACCGCCTCTGCGGCGCCGGCGATCTGATCACATGAGAGGATTCCCACGTGCCAATAGTCGAGGCTCGTTCCCGGAGCCGCCGTCGTCGGCGCACGGCGCAGCCTCATGCCCGCGCTGGGGCACGTGGGGGCTTCATTGTCACATTCTCGGGTCAAGGGCTGCGCAATCTTGTCGGCTGGTGGGCATTCGGCGTCATCGCCGCGATCAGCGGCCCCATGCGTTCTTCGCTGTTTTCGTGCGTGAAGGTCATCGAGTGCCACGGCGGGCGCTGCCCCACAGCCAGCGCTTACACCGTCCCGTGCATGCTGAGCGTTATATGGTCCCATTACCCGCGTGGAGACCATCCTCGCCGGGCTGCTCATGTGCTGGCCACCACCGCCTCAGGCGTTCTACTGGCCTGCGGCCTGTCCCTGCGTCACTCGACCGATGCGCTCAGCCGTGCCCTCGAGGCGACCCCTGGTGCTCAGCTTCCCGCTCGAGCCTCCAGTGTGGCGCTTCGTTCTGCAGCATCCCGCTGATTCCCGCCTACATGAGGACTGGACCGAAGTCCTCCCTCCCATATCTGGTCGAGGGCAACATCTTCCGGGCGGGCCCATCCAAGGCATTGTCGGCAACCGGAACTGCTGGCATCTCATCGCCCCTGCTCACTTTGATCTGCGTGGCCGCGCGTGAGGGACAAACCGGCTGAGATTGCCGAACTTCATCGTGTGGTCTGCGCCATCCGTCCCGACTCTCTCCTGACCGGTTCGGCCACCGTCACGCTGTGCGGCAGTTGTGAGCCTGGTCGTCATGTTGTTCCATGGCGCTGTTGCGCCACGTTCTCATTGCTTTGCGGACCACTGTCATCGTCGTGGCCTCCACTCTGGGCGGGGTTAGTCGCCGTGGCTGATCGGGTGGCACCTGCAACTGACCGCCCTGCTCGGGCGCAGTTCTGATATGACCGGTCGGTGGGAGATCTGGATGAAGGTGCTCGCCCTGTGGGAGCAGCACACGTTCCTCGGCTGGGGCTGGATCATGTACTGGGTACCGTGGATCCCCATGTTCGGCACGCTCGTCATCCGCCCAGACGGCACGCCGACGCTCAGTGCCCACAACGCCCATATTGAGGCCCTTTCCAGACTGGCGTTGTGGGCGCCGCACTGATCGTGGTCCGTGCTGACGCTCACCTTCCGCTCGTTCAGGCTGGCCGTGCACTATCTGGACTCCGACGCCTCAGTGCTCCTGCCCGCCCTGCTCATGACCGCCATGGTCGTGCAGTCCATGACGGAGTCGCGTCTGCTGTCCGAAGGCAACTGGGTCACCGTGTGCGCCCTGGGCACCTGGCTCGGACTTCACGAGATCATCGAGCGCGAGCACAATGATCCCTGGGCGCTCGAGGAGAGCGTGTCCCGAGCACGCTGAGTAAGAGGGAATGGCTTCTTGCCCATGTTCCCCGCAAGGGGACGGGACATCGGCAAGCGGCATGCGATGCGGTGGCGCCCCGAGGATGGTGCGTGAACACCGGAAGAGCGTTCTCCGGCCTGCGCGCCGATGCGTCATGATGGGACCATGACCAGTGAGCAGAACCAGTACGAGTCCACCGGTGCCGGAGCTGGATCAGCCTGTGGGCGGACGCTTCACCGGTGGGCCCTGCCGATGCGCGCTGGCGGCGCTGTCCGTTCCCACCACTTCGACTGGCGCCTCGCCCGCTATGACATCGCCGTCTGCGCGCCCACGCTCGGGCCCCTGCGCGGTGCGGGTCTGCTCGACGATGCCTCAGCTGGACGGCATGATCGGGGCTTTGACCGTCTCGAGGAGGATGTCGTCACCGGCGTCTCTCGCCCCTGACTCCTGCTGACGAAGATGTTCACACGGCTCTGGAGCGCGGGCTCATGGAGCGCGCTGGGAGGACCTGGGCGGCCGCCTGCGCGCGGGCCGCAGCCGCAACGACCAGATCGCGACCTCATCCGCATGTACCTGCGCGACCAGGCGCGCCACATCGCCGGCTCGTCCCTGACGTGGTCGACGCGCTCATCAACCACAGGCGCGCCGCCGCGGGCGAGGCCGTCATGCCCGGCCGCACCCCACCTCGCAGCACGCCCAACCGGTCCTGGTGGCCCACCAGCTGCCTCGCCCACGCCTGGCTCGCTCATGCGCGATGTGGAGCGCCTGGAGGATCCGACGCCCGCGCCGCCGTCTCCCCGTGCGCTGGTCCGGTGCCCTGGCGGGCAGCACTCTGGGCCTGGACCCCGACGCCGTGGCCGCCGACCTCGGCTTCTCGGCCGCCGTGGAGAACTCCATCGACGGCACGGCCTCGCGCGATGCGGTGGCGGAGTTCAGCTTCATCCTGGCGATGACCGCTGTGGACGTCTCCCCGCCCTGAGCGAGGAGATCATCATCTGAACACCATGAGTTCGGATCTCGTCACCTGGACGACCCTACTCCACCGGTTCCTCGATCATGCCCCAGAAGAAGAACCCTGACGTGGCCGAGCTCGCCCGCGGCAAGGCCGGCCGCCTCATCGGGGACCTGACGGGCCTGCTGGCCACTCTCAAGGCCCTGCCCTTGGCCTACGACCGCGACCTCCAGGAGGACAAGGAGCCGGTCTTCGACGCCGTCGACACCCTGCTCGTACTCCTGCCCGCCGTCGCCGGCATGGCTGGGACACCATGGCCCTGACTACGGTCGCATGGCATCCCTGGCCCCCAGGGCTTTCCCCTGGCCACCGACGTGGCCGAGTGGCTGGTACGGGGCGGCGTCCCCTCCGGCAGGCCCACGATCTCCGGAGCCTCGCGTGCGCGCCTGCGAGGAGCGCGGCATCGAGCCGTGGGACCCTGAGCGACGAGGACTCCCGCTGCCATCAATGCCCGCTTGACTCCTGGCGTGCGCGAGGTGCCTCCGCCGAGGGCCCGTGCGCCCGCACCGGCCACGGCGGCACCGCGCCCGTGCAGCGTCCTGGAGCAACCGACCTCGGGCCATCGCCCGTAGCGCCGAGTTGCGGGTCTTTGCCTGGGAGGGGTCCTCCTCGACGGCCCCAGCGGGCCGCAGCCCGAGGAGGACGACGCACCGGAGCAGGCCTGATGCCCGGCGGCAGGGACATGGCCGGCGGAGGATCCCGGTCTCACCCCGGACGTGGCAGAGGTGCTTGCCCGCGACAGCCTTCAGGCCGCCCCGGCCCTCCCAGGGCACGTGACGACCACGTCGCCTGAGGGGACCGTCTCGGTGCGCCTGACCGAGGTGGAGGCCTACCGTGGTGAGGCCGACCCCGGCTCGCACGCCTTCCGGGGTCGTACGGGCCCGCAATGCCTCCATGTCCGAGGCGGGCGGCATCATCTACGTCTATTTCACCCACGGCATGCACCACTGCGTCAACGTCGTCACCGGCCCCGAGGGCCTTCCCGCGCCGTCCTGATGCGCGGGGCGAGGTGGTGGCCGGAGTCGAGCTGGCCCGCCGTCGTCGGCCCGCCGCGCGGAACGACCGCGACCTGGCCCGTGGGCCGGCCCGTCTGTGCGCGGCGCTGGGGCTGGACCGGTCCGACGATGGCACCGCTCTGGGCGGGCCCGGGTCGCGCGTCAGCCTCGCTCTGCCGGAGCCGGGCCTGAACCCCGAAGCGGCGCGCATCCGCACGGGTCCGCGCACCGGGGTGGCCGGCCCCGGCGGCGACGGCGAGGCCTACCCCTGGCGGTTCTGGCTCGAGGACGAGCCCACTGTCTCGCCCTACAAACCAGCTGTTCCTCGGCGGCGCGCTGGACGCGCTGAGCGTTGATCGCGGTTCGGCGTGAGGAGCGCTGCCGGTGCTGAGATGGGCCGGAGCATGAGTGGGTCCGCACTGCATACGAGGGCCGCGCTTGACTAATAGTATGCGCGCAGATAATCTCTGCACAGACCATCTACGGATGTGTTGATCCTCCAACGAAAGGCAGTAGAGATGTGGACGACTGAATACCGCCATGAGGCCGATGTCCCAGTGGATGCTCTGTGGAGCGTCTGACTCGAGTGCTCGCAGGTGAACCTCGAGCTGCCTGGGGGATCGGTACGAGCCGCAAGAGCCTCTTGGAGTCGGTGCGCGCATCGTGATGACGCCGGCGGGCCAGGAGGGCATCGAAATCGTCGTCACTCGGTGGGAGCCGCCCCATGTCCAGGCCGACCGTGCTGAGTACGGGGGAGTGGAGTTGACCTTCACGCACTCATTCGTCTCTACCGGTCCTGGGGGTGAGGGAAACGCCGTCATCATTCGCCTGGATATTGACGGTCCTCGGGCTGATGAGATCGGCCCCGGCATCGGCTCCCAGATCGCTGCGGATTTCCCTCAGACAGCAGACGCACATTGTGCGGCTGCTAGGGTCAGTATGTGAGAACGCGCTTCCAGGGGCCGGAGTCCAGCCCCTGGCCTCCTCCTGTGGCGAAGCACCTGGCCTGGCAACGCGACGTGGCGGCTGCGCTGGACCCTCTGGGACTCACGCACTCGCAGTTCGTGCTGCTCGCCTGCGCATGGTGGCTCGAGACCCATGGCGGGCGGGTACTCAGGTCATGATCGCCGCCTCAGCAGGCATGGACGTCAAAAACCGCCAGTCAGGGTTCTGCGCAGGCTGGAAGCGGCGGGGTACGTCTCTCGTCAGCAGCCCCTGGGGATGCACGTGCCCGGATCGTCAGTACAACGGCAGCAGGGCGAGGATGGGTAACCAGGCACTGAGCGCTGTCGAGGCAGTCGACGAGGCGTACTTCTCCTCGAGACCCCGGTTGCGCGACGCTCTGATCAAGGAGTCCTCAGGATCCGATGCGCATCGCGGCGGCAAGCAGGAGCATTCCTCAACTGGTGAGTGATACCTGCTCGTGGCGGCCTTTGAGATCCATAGACTGCCGCAGTGACTGCCGACTACTGGAACTACAACACCGCCTTCCACCCAGCGATCGTCCGGGACGCGGGGCGGCGCGTGGACGGGCGCTCGACGTCGGATGCGGCGAGGGGCTCCCTGTGCGCGCCTGGCAGGCGCGTGCCGTGAAGTCATCGGGATCGACACTGATGAGCAGGCACTCGCCCGAGCAAAGCACCGCCTGGAAGGCCTGCCGAACGCGAGGGTCCTTGCCCGCGACATCACGGAGCCGGATCTTCCAGGGCGCCTGGGCGCCTTCGAGACCGTCACCTGCGTCGCCGTGCTCCACCACCTTCCACTTGAGGAGGGCCTGGCCGCTCTGGGCGCACTGGTCGCCCTGGCGGACGGCTCATCGTCGTCGGTCTGGCCGCCGAGCAAGAGTCCATGGGACTGGATCGTGTCCGGGCTGTGCGTTCTGCCGGTTCGGGCAGATGGGAGCAGTGGCACCATGAGAGCGCGCGATATCGGCGTTGTGACCACCCGGGCGCGCGAATCGCTGGGGAGATCCGAGCCGCGGCCTCGGATCCTGCCCGGCGCCCGGCTGAGACGGCGCTCTACTACCGCTATTCACTGGTGGGGACAGGGCCCCGGGAGGCGGCGTGAACAGGATGAACGATGTGAGCAGGGCGAGCCGTGCGAGCGGGGAGCCCTATGGGCGGCCGCGGGCCTGCCGACCCGATCCCGCTGCGGGACCTCTACGAGCTGCTGAAGGATGAGTTCGGCGAGGTCGAGATGTGGTCTGCCGAGTCCGCCATGGAGTACGCCTGTGGCGCCGTCCTGGTGCAGAACACCGCCTGGGCAATGTCCAGCGCACCCTTGAGGACCTGCGGCGGGCCACTTCCTTCGACCCGGCCCGCCTGCTCGCCCCTCGACGAGGCCGAACTGATCGCCCTCATCCGGCCTTGCGGGTTCATGACATCCGCGCCCGCGCCCTGCGCGCCTACGCCTCCTGGGCACTCGACCCCGCCGGAGCGGCTGCCCCGGGCCTGGACGACGCCGCCCTGCGCGAGGCCCTGCTGGCGCTGCCCGGCTCGGCCCTCGAGACCGCGGACGTCGTCGCCCTCATGGCCTACGACCGCCCCCGCTTCATCTTCGACGCCTACGGGCGCAGGCTGCCGCGCCAAGCCGGTTACGAGGTGGGCCGCCGATACGAGGATGCCCGCTGCGCCCATGAGGCTGCGGCCCACGCGGGCGGATTCGACGCCGCCGAGCCTGGGCGACTTCCACGGGCTCATCATCCTGGCTGGTCAGCGCGCGCGCCGCCGCGGGCGGTTGGGAGCTCTACGGCCCACGATCGGTATTTCCGTCGTGAAGACTGCGTAAGATTCCTCTGGACTGAGTTGCCAGGTTGCAGACAAGTTGCAGAGCAGTGCCCGTCGTCCGGGCGGATGAGACCGTTGTTCTCCTCACGGAGCGGAACGCCCGGGCTCAACTGCTGCGGCATGGCACACTATCGCCGCCGGGGAACATCTGGCCCGCGCGTGGCGCTGGAAGGAACCGAGGAAGGTAAGCAGGACAGTGACCGACATCCCTGATGAGCTGCAGTGGCGGGGACTCATTGCTCAGCACACTGACATCGACGCGCTTCGCACCGCGCTGGCCGATGGCGAGCTCACCTTCTATTGCGGCTTCGACCCGACTGCTCCGGAGCCTTCACCACGGCCATCTGGTCGCCGTCAAGGTGATGCGCCACCTGCAGATGGCGGGGCACCACCCGTTGGCGCTGGTGGGAGGCGCCACCGGCCCCATTGGCGATCCGCGGACCAGGGCGAGCGCACCCTCAACACCAAGGAGGTCGTCGCCGACTGGGCCGCAGGTCTGAGGGCTCAGCTGGAGCGCCTTCTCGAGTTCGAGGTGCGAGAATCCCTGCCCGCATCGTCAATAACCTTGACTGGACCGGTGAGCTGAGCGCCATCGACTTCTCCGCGATATCGGCAAGCATTTCCGGATGGGCACGATGCTCTCCAAGGACATCGTGGCCCTGGCGCCATCAGCGAGGAGGGCATCTCCTTCACGGAGTTCAGCTACCAGATCCTTCAGGCGAACGATTACCTCGAGCTGTATCGCCGCTTCGGCTGCACGCTCGAGATCGGCGGCAATGATCAGTGGGGCAACCTCGTCGGGGGCATGGATCTGATCCACAAGGTCGAGGGCAAGACGGTGCACGTCGCGACCAACCCCTTGATCACCAAGGCTCGACGGCACCAAGTTCGGCAAGACTGAGGGCGGTGCCGTCTGGCTCAATCCCGAGATGCCTCGCCCTACGCCTTCTATCAGTTCTGGCTGCAGACCGACGACGTCGACGTGGTGCGCTTCCTGAAGGTCTTCACCTTTCTGGATCGTGAGGAGATCGAGCGTCTTGAGATCGCCACAGCCCAGAACCCGAAGGTCTCGCGAAGCGCAGAAGGTCCTGGCGTGAGGTGACGACCTGGGTTCACGGCGCTGAGGCCGTTCGTAGCGCTCAGGCCGCGACGGAGGCGCTGTGGGGGCGCGGCCAGCTTCGGGAACTCGATGAAGCGACGCTGGCTGCGGCGACCGCCGACTTGCCCGCGGCAAAGCTCGTCGTAGGGGAGACGACGATAGTGGATCTACTCGTGTCCGCGGGCCTGACAGGGGCGCAGCGCGGCACGCAAGACGGTGGCCGGCGGAGGCGCCCTACCTCAACAATGTCAAGGTCGTCGACGAGGATGCGCCGGTGGTGGCCGAGCAGCTGCTCGCCGGGGAGTCGTCCTCGTGCAAGGGCCGCCGCAACCTCGCGGTGGCGCGGCAGGCGCAGCAGCACTGATTGCAGCGCGGATCCTGTCAGATCATGAGTGGGTTCACGGGTCGCTCGGTGATGGCAGGTGCTCTACCGCGGGCTCGCATGGTTGGGGAGCTCGCCCGCGTACGTCTTCCTCCTGCCTGGAGATCCGGGGGCGAGGGGATGACGACGGGGACATGTCCTGGGAGACCGACGGCGAAGAACCGTCGTCAGGGAGAGATCGGGATCACGGATTCCGGGTTTGACCTTTGAGGGCGAGGCTCGCTAAAAGTTTCTCGAGTGCTTCGAGGAGAAGTGGTCCTGCTCGAAGCGGACGGATCGCTTCTTTTGTAGATGTGTTGTTTGAGATCTCGATAGTGTGTTTGTTTTTTTGTGCCATTTTTGTTTTGTTTTTGGTTTTTGGCTTGCCTTGTTTCTTTTGGTTGGTTGTGGTGTCTTCTGGCTGTGTTGGTTGGGGGTGTTGTGGCTGGCTGAGGGGGTGGGGTGGGTGTTTGAATTGATTTGGGTCTGGATTGGTTTTCTGGGCTATTGGAATGGGCTGCGTGCTGATCTTAGGTGGCTTTTTGGTTGTTTGGGTTGGTGTGGTTTGTTTTTGGTTTTTGGAGAGTTTGATCCTGGCTCAGGACGAACGCTGGCGGCGTGCTTAACACATGCAAGTCGAACAGGGCCTTGTCCTCTGGGGGTGGGGTTAGTGGCGAACGGGTGAGTAACACGTGAGTAACCTGCCCCTCACTTCTGGATAACCGCTTGAAAGGGTGGCTAATACGGGGTGTTCTGGCCTGCTCGCATGGGTGGGTTTGGAAAGATTCGACCGGTTTTGGTTGTTTTGCGGGATGGGCTCGCGGCCCATCAGCTTGTTGGTGGGGTGATGGCCTGCCAAGGCTTTGACGGCAGCCGGCCTGAGAGGGTGGGCGGTCACACTGGGACTGAGACACGGCCCAGACTCCTACGGGAGGCAGCAGTGGGGAATATTGCACAATGGGCGCAAGCCTGATGCAGCGACGCCGCGTGAGGGATGGAGGCCTTCGGGTTGTGAACCTCTTTCGCCAGTGAAGAAGGTCCTGCTCTTTGTGGTGGGGTTGACGGTAGCTGGTTAATGAAGCGCCGGCTAACTACGTGCCAGCAGCCGCGGTAATACGTAGGGCGCGAGCGTTGTCCGGAATTATTGGGCGTAAAAAGGGCTTGTAGGCGGCTGGTCGCGTCTGCCGTGAAATCCCTCTGGCTCAGCTGGGGGCGTGCGGTGGGTACGGGCTGGCTTGAGTGCGGTAGGGGAGACTGGAACCCTGGTAGCGGTGGAATGCGCAGATATCAGGAGGAACACCGGTGGCGAAGGCGGGTCTCTGGGCCGTTACTGACGCTGAGGAGCGAAAGCGTGGGGAGCGAACAGGATTAGATACCCTGGTAGTCCACGCTGTAAACGTTGGGCACTAGGTGTGGGGGCCTTTTCCGGGTTTTCCGCGCCGTAGCTAACGCATTAAGTGCCCCGCCTGGGGAGTACGGCCGCAAGGCTAAAACTCAAAGGAATTGACGGGGGCCCGCACAAGCGGCGGAGCATGCGGATTAATTCGATGCAACGCGAAGAACCTTACCAAGGCTTGACATGGGCTGGATTGCTTCGGAGACGGGTCTTTTTGGGCTGGTTCAGGTGGTGGCATGGTTGTCGTCAGCTCGTGTCGTGAGATGTTAGGTTAAGTCCCGCAACGAGCGCAACCCTTGTCTCGTGTTGCCAGCACGTTGTGGTGGGGACTCGCGGGAGACTGCCGAGGGTAACTCGGAGGAAGGTGGGGATGACGTCAAATCATCATGCCCCTTATGTCTTGGGCTTCACGCATGCTACAATGGCCGGTACAGAGGGTTGCGATACCGTGAGGTGGAGCGAATCCCTTAAAGCCGGTCTCAGTTCGGATCGGTGTCTGCAACTCGACACCGTGAAGTTGGAGTCGCTAGTAATCGCAGATCAGCAGCGCTGCGGTGAATACGTTCTCGGCCTTGTACACACCGCCCGTCACGTCATGAAAGCTGGCAACACCCGAAGCCCGTGGCCTTATGGGAGCGGTCGAAGGTGGGGCTGGTGATTGGGACGAAGTCGTAACAAGGTAGCCGTACCGGAAGGTGCGGCTGGATCCACTCCTTTCTAAGGAGTTCTTAGAATATTGGGGAATGCCAGGGCGAATGATGTCAGGGCGGTCGTCGGCCCGTGGGGGTTGGCGCTATGTCCTGAGGTGGTGCGATGAACACATCCTGGGCTGTCGTTGGCTTTGGGGTGCTCTGCCTGCGCGTGTGTGTGTGGGTGGGGCATGCTGTCGGGTTCTGGGGACGGTGCGCCCTGGGTTGTGGCCTGCGTGGCCTGTGCCTCTTCTGGAGTGTGGAGGGGTGGGTTGTGGTGGGTGGGGTTGGTTTGTGATCTGTATAGTGGACGCGAGCATCATTTGATTGTGTTCATGCGCGGCATGCCTGGTGATCGTTAGCTTTGGTTGTTGGGTGTGTTAGTGTGGCGTGATGTGATTGTTTTGTTGAGTTTGTTTGCTGTGGTTTTTGTTTGGGTTTTGTGTATGTTGTTTTTGGGCGTTCGGTGGATGCCTTGGCATCAGGGGCCGATGAAGGACGTGGTGGCCTGCGATAAGCCCTCGGGGAGCCGGCTAGCGGGCTGTGATCCGAGGGTGTCCGAATGGGGGACCCGGCACTTGTTATGGGGTGTCACCCTGCATCTGAATTGATAGGGTGTGGGGGTTACGCGGGGAAGTGGAAACATCTTAGTACCCGTAGGAGAAGATATTCCGTGAGTAGTGGCGAGCGAAAGCGGATGATGGCTAAACCGCTTGTCGTGTGGTGACCCGGCAGGGCTGCGGCGGCGGGGTTGTTGGGGTGCGTCTGTTCTCCTCTCTGCCGGGGTGGGGCGCGTGGTGGCTGGGGTAGCTGAACCGTCTGGGATGGCGGGCAGGTGGTGAGGCCCTGTAGGCGGAACCTGGTTGTGTGCGGTAGGGCGTTCTCCGTTGTAGCACGGGGCTCTGTGGAATCCTGTGTGAGTCTGCCAAGACCACTTGGTTGCCCTGAATACTCCTGATGACCGATAGCGGATGAGTACCGTGAGGGAATGGTGAGAAATGCACCCCGGGAGGGAGGAAAAAGTGCCTGAAACCGGGCGCCTGCAAGCCATGAGGAGCCCCGCCTTGCCTTGTGTGGGTGGGGTGGTGGCGTGCCTATTGAAGAATGAGCTCGTGAGTCATTGCTGTGTCGCGAGGTTAACCCGGGCAGGGGTAGTCATGGGAAAGCGAGTCTGAACAGGGCGGTTGTGAGTGGCGCGGTATGGACCCGAAGCGGGGTGTGATCTACCCATGGCCAGGTTGAGGCGTGTGTAGAGCGCGTGGAGGACCGTAGCCCACCTGGGTTGAAAGACCGGGGATGAGCTGTGGGTAGGGGTGAAAGGCCAATCAGACTCCGTGATAGCTGGTTCTCCCCGAAATGCATTTTTGGTGCAGCGTCGCGTGTTGCCCGGCGGAGGTGAGAGCTACTGGGTGGCTGAGGGCCTCACAGGGTTACTGAGGTCAGCTAAAACTCCGAATGCCGTGCGGGTGTGTAGCGTGGCAGTGAGACTGCGGGGATAAGCTTCGTGGTCGAGAGAAACAGCCCGGATCGCCGGCTAAGGCCCCTGGCGTCGTGCTAAGTGGGAAAGGATGCGCGGTGCGCAGACTAGCCAGGAGGTTGGCTTAGAAGCAGCCATCCCGAAAGAGTGCGTATCAGCTCACTGGTCGAGTGGTCGTGCGCCGACAATGTAGCGGGGCTCAAGCACACCGCCGAGCCGCGGACCCCAGCATGGTCCTCTCAGGCCGGCTTTGTGCGGTTTGGGCAGGGGTTGGGGGTGGTAGGAGCGTCCTGCACTGGGTGAAGCCTGGGGGTGACCCACGGGTGGACGGTGCGGGAGTGAGAATGCAGGCATGAGTAGCGATGACTAGGGGTGAGAAGCCCCAGCGCCGAGGAGACCATGGGTTCCAGGGCCAGGCTAGTCCGCCCTGGGTGAGTCCGGGACCGCGCGAGGCCGACAGGCGTAGTCGATGGATGACGGGTTGATATTCCCGTACCGGCGAAGGACCGACTCATGCTGACGCGCGGGTGCTAACCACGCTGCTGGCCCATAATTGTGGCCGCACCTGACCATGTGTGGTGGGTGTGGCTGGTGTGGCTGGTGGTCTGGGGATCCTCCGTGCTGGTAGGCAAGCGCTGTTAACAGGGGGTGACGCACAGTGGTAGCCCGGCAGGCCTAATGGCTTGGCCTGTTCACGCGCAGCCCGGTCCCCAGGTAAATCCGGGGCCAGCCTCATGCGTAGGGGCGCAGGTGAGGCGTGATGGTGACCGGTAGCCGTGTGCTGCTGGGATAACAGGGTGATCCTGGGGTGCCGAGAAAAGCCCTCGACGCGATGGTCTCCAAGCCGCCCGTACCCGAAACCGACACAGGTGGTCCGGCAGAGTATGCCTAGGCGAACGAGTGAACCGTGAAGTGAACTCGGCAAAAATGCCCCCGTAACTTCGGGAGAAGGGCCCGGACCCTGAAGCAGCTGGCCTGCTAGGGGTGAGGGCCGCAGAGACCAGGGGGAGCGACTGCCATTACTAAAAACACAGGTCCGTGCGAAGCCGTAAGGCGAGGTATACGGACTGACGCCTGCCCGGTGCTGGAAGGTTAAGAGGATCCCTCAACCCCACCCGTGGGGTGAAGGGTGAGTTCAAGCCCCAGTAAACGGCGGTGGTAACTATAACCATCTCAGGTAGCGAAATTCCTTGTCGGGTAAGTTCCGACCTGCACGAATGGCGTAACGACTTCCCCACTGTCTCCACCACGGGCTCGGCGAAATTGCATTACGAGTAAAGATGCTCGTTACGCGCAGAAGGACGGAAAGACCCCGGGACCTTTACTATAGCTTGGTATTGGCGTCCGCCATGGTTTGTGCAGGATAGGTGGGAGACTGCGAGACCGCCACGCTAGTGGTGGTGGAGTCATTGTTGAGATACCACTCTGGCTGTGGCGTGCGCCTGAACCTCGGCCCGTGATCCGGGTCAGGGACAGTGCCTGGTGGGTAGTTTAACTGGGGCGGTTGCCTCCTAAAAAGTAACGGAGGCGCTCAAAGGTTCCCTCAGCCTGGTCGGTAACCAGGTGGCGAGTGCAAGTGCACAAGGGAGCTTGACTGCGAGACCGACACGTCAAGCAGGTACGAAAGTAGGAACTAGTGATCCGGCGATCCCGTGTGGATGGGTCGTCGCTCAACGGATAAAAGGTACCCCGGGGATAACAGGCTGATCCTGCCCAAGAGTCCATATCGACGGCATGGTTTGGCACCTCGATGTCGGCTCGTCGCATCCTGGGGCTGGAGCAGGTCCCAAGGGTTGGGCTGTTCGCCCATTAAAGCGGTACGCGAGCTGGGTTTAGAACGTCGTGAGACAGTTCGGTCCCTATCCTCTGCGCGCGCAGGAGACTTGAGAAGGCCTGTCCCTAGTACGAGAGGACCGGGACGGACGAACCTCTAGTGCGCCAGTTGTCCCGCCCGGGGCACCGCTGGTTAGCCACGTTCGGATACGGATAACCGCTGAAAGCATCTAAGCGGGAAACCATCTTCAAGACCAGGTCTCCACACACCACCATGGTGTGGAAGGCCCCCAGCAGACCACTGGGTAGATAGGGCCAGACGTGCACGATCGGTAACGATCGAAGCTGACTGGTACCAACCGGCCGACACAACACCACCACCACGCCACCACACAAACCCGACCCGCGTCCACTATACGGCCCACGACCAACCCACCCACACCACGCCACAACAACAACCACACACCACAACAACACAGACACACAACAACACAGAGACACCCTACAGACACCACCACCCACCACCACCAACCGTGGACAGGCGACACACCACCAATGAGTGGACCGGTAACACCCCAGGTGGCTAGCGCACCACCAGCTTACAGACGTCTCGGTGGTCATAGCGGGAGGACACGCCCGGACCCATCCCGAACCCGGAAGCTTAAGAACCCCAGCGCCCATGGTACTACGCCCGACAGGACGCGGAAGAGCAGGACACCACCGAGCACACATCATCAGCGCCTCGGGGAGCCCCACCACAGTGCGGGGAACCCCGAGGGGCGAACTCACACCACAACAGGTAAGCTCACCAACAGAGCTCACTTACCTTGAGGAAACACTGCATGACCCAGGACAGGCGCAACGACCAGGGCGCTTCGCGCAGGTGCCCGCTCGTATCGGTCCGGGGATCGGCATGGTTTTTCGAAAGAGTGCTGATAACGACCGGCGGGGTCAGCGCCGTCTGACCGGGCAGGGCACTATGGGCATGGAAATGGCTCGCGTTTTGAAAGCCGTGATGATTACCGTCGCGGTCAACGTGGCCAGCACGGCGAGCACAGTGAACACGGTGAGCGGCATCACCGCCAGAACGATCGCAAAGGACGGACGCCGGGGCGGGCAGCGCAATGGCGACCGGCGTGATTCTCGGCCGCCGCAGCGTGCACGCGTTCACGAGCCCGTCGTGCCCGATAATGTGCAGCCGGCAGATCTCGAGGCGTCCGCGCGTCGTGGAGCTGCGAGCCTTGGGAAAGGTAATGCGGAGAAGGTTTCACGTCACCTCGTGATGACTCAGCGGTTGCTCAGCACCGATCCTGAGCTCGCTTACCAGCATGCCCCGCTATGCCGCCTCGCACGCGGGCAGGGTTGCCACGTCGTTCGCGAGGTCAGCGGGCATCGCCGCCTACCCTGGCAGGTCATTACGCAGAAGCACTACGCGAGATCTCGTGCTGCGCGGCGCCTATCGGGCTTCGACATGCACCGTGCCATCGAAGCCGACTGCGAGCGCGCGCTGGGAAGACTCCAGCAGGCTCTCAAAGTCGCCAGGAAGCAGACCCCCATCAGCTTGACGATCTCGAAGAGGCGGAGCTGGCCATGGTCGTATCGGGCGTACGACATGAGATGGGCCAGGACGACCTCGGACTGGTTGTGATCGAAGAAGCCATCATGATGTTCCGGGGCGATCGTGAGACGCTTCGTCGCCTCCACTCAGTGCGCGCCGACCGGCTGGAGGAGCTGGCCGACAGGAAGAGGCCGCCGCGGTTCGCGAACGCATCGGGCAAGGGCCCCGACAGGAGACCGAAGACGATCATGTCCAGGTCTACGACGACTGAGGATGACTACGACCAGGACCAGGGCCGCCCAGACAGGATCCGACGCGTCTGCTCGATCCGAATCATCCAGCTCGGAGAACCTCCCGGTTTCAGATGAAGATGCTCCTGTAGGCGACCAGGGCGGCGACCTTCGTGAAGAGGTCCGGCTGGCGCCCTCCTCGGCAGCGATCGGATCGCAACAACGGGCGACGCTGCCGCAGGTGACCGCGACGACGGTGCCGACAGCGAGGACAGCGACGAATCCTCGTCCTCGAGGAGCGTGTAGAGGCGGAGATGGCCGAGTTACTCCAGCGACGTCGACGACACCCAGGATCAGGAGGCTTGAGATGACCGAACCGTCGCCCACCCCTGGATCCTCACTGCTCCTGGGGAGTGAGTCGCCCCGGCGGAGACCCATGACGTCGCTCTTCTCGACCTCGATGGCGTGTGCTTCGCCGTGGCGACCTCTGTCGACCACGCTGCTGCCAGCGTCAATGGCGCTCGTGCCCGCGGCATGAGGCTGTCCTCGTCACCAACAACGCCTCCCGCCCCGCAATCCGTAGTCGACAAGTTGGCCGACAATGACATCAGGGCCTCCTCGGTGAAGTCTTCTCGGCTGCCATGGACGCCGCCGCATTACTGCGCGATCACCTCGCCGAAGGGTCGCCCGTGCTCGTCGTCGGCGGTCAGGGCCTGCGCGAGGCATTGACCGCTGAGGGCTTCGCAGATCGTCGACTCCGCCGATCGGCAGCCGGCCGCCGTCGTGCAGGGCTGGGACCCGGCTGTGGATTGGGCGATGATGTCCGAAGGCCTGTACGCCATTGGGTGACGGCGCCATCCACGTCGCCAGCAACCTGATGCCACGCTGCCCGCAGAACGCGGTTTCGCCCTGGGCAACGGCGAGCCTCGTCGCGGCCATCACCAACGCCTCCGGCCGTGAGCCACTAGCGGGCGGCAAGCCCTTCCCCGGGATCTACGAGCGCGCCCTCGCGCGCGCCGGCGGTTCCAAGCCGCTGGCTGTAGGAGACCGTCTCAACACCGATCACGTCGGCGCTCGCGCCGCCGGCATCCCGGATTGCATGTTCTGACCGGGGTCAACACGGCGCGCGACGTCGTCCTGGCTCAACCCGAAGAGCGCCCCGCCTACCTCCACACCGATCTGCGCGGGCTGCTCGAACCCCATCCGGAACCGGCACGAGCGCCACGAGAAGAGAGCCCATGGACAGTGGGTGAGGCGCATTGCGGCATCCGCGGCGACTCCGTGATTCTGAACGACGAGGAGGCCCTGACCGGGCAGGAGGCCGAAATCACCCTTGATGCGTATCGGGCTCTGGCCTGCGCCGTGGGAGCACCTGGACACGTACGGCGCGGCATCGGCGCCGAACATCCCCGACCTTCGCGTGTGGAACTGAATCTGACAATCACTAACTACTATGGAGCACCAGAACACTTCCGACGGAACTCCTTTCGAAACGCGCCCCGTTCCGGCTCCACCGCCGGTCGAGGCGCATGCCGGTGAGTCTGACGACGTCATCCAGGTCACCGAACGTCTTCAGGAGGCCGGCGAGGCGCCATTGAGGAGCGGGCTGCCGCTCTCGCAGCGATTCACGAGACTCTTGCCCCGAGCTTCGCCAGGCCGAGGGCTGACACGGTAACCTCTCGATTCCGAGAGCAGCACATCACCAGTAGAACCAGTATCCGGGAAGCTAGACAGACACCTGTTATTGCATGGCACGACTCATTCGTCTCGACCTGAACTCGTCCGGCGCGGGCTCGCCCGTTCTCGCACGCATGCTGCCCAACTCATCGCCGATGGGCATGTCACACTCTGACGGGGTCGTCAGCGGTCAAGCCGGCCCCGCCAGGTCAGTCCGGCGCAGGCGCTCGAGATCGTGACGCCCCAGGGAGATGACTCACGTCTCGCGCGGTGCTCATAAACTTGCCGGCGCCCTGGATGCTCTTGACTCTGCGGCTGGCGCCCACGATAGAAGGGGCGCCGTTGCCTGGATGCCGGTGCCTCCACCGGGGCTTTGTCGATGTACTGCTTCGGCGCGGAGCCTCCGTATGGTTGCGGTCGACGTCGGTTACGGGCAGCCTCGCCTGGTCCCTCCAATCCGACAAGCGCGTCACGGTTCTCGACCGCACCAATGTGCGTGCTCTGGATCCGCAGGCTGTGGCGCCCGCTCCGGGACTCGTTGTCGGCGATCCTCGTTCATCTCCCTGACTCTTGTGCTGGCTCCGCTCCTGGCCGCGGCCGCCGAGGACGCCGACTTGCTGCTCATGGTCAAGCCGCAGTTCGAGGTCGGCAAGAAGCGCCCTGGCACGCGGGGAGTAGTGCGCGATCCCGAGCTGCACGTCGAGACCGTCCTGGCCGTGGCCGCCCACGCGCATGAGCTCGGGGGTTGGGATCAACGCTGTGGAGGCATCCCTTTGCCCGGTCCCGCCGGCAATGTGGAGTACTTCGTCAACCTGCGCGCCGGATGCGGAGGGCTCCGACTGACCTCGTCGGTGAGGCTCTGCTCGCCGAGACTCGTCGTGCCGTCGCCGAAGAGCCTGCCGGCTGCTCTACGGAAAGGAGACAGCCGTGAGCGAATCCCCGTCGTCTGCGTCATCAGCGTCGCCCGCGTCGTTCACAACGTCCCGCACGCCGGTCGGCTCGGCCGGCTCAACAGGGCCGACCGAGAGCCGACTGAGCCGACTCGAGCTTGGCGGATTGCCCGCCGGCGGAGCCGTCTGCGGCAGGGCGCGCGTTGAACCGCGTGATGGTGCTCGAACGGGACCGCGAGTGATACGCCGGTACCGCGCCACCGCAAAGCCGCCCCGACCGCCACCGCTGTCATGCGCGCGGAAGGCGGCGCTGCGGGCTCACGGCGTCCAGGCGTCGATCCGCCTTCGGCGAGACGTCGATCCGTCTCTCGTGCTGGGCGGGGACGGCACGATTCTGCGCGCCTCGAAACAGCTCGCCAGCGCGACGTCCCCCTGGTGTCAGCACGGGCCACGTCGGCTTCCTGGCGGAGGCCGATCCCCGATGCGGTCGAGGGAGTCGTCGCCGACCTCGTTGATGGTCGATACACGGTGGAGACCCGTATGACCATTGATGTTGAAGTCACCGCCCCCGATGGTGCGGTCACCCACGACTGGGCCCTGAATGAGGCGGCTCTGGAGAAGCGCGACCGCGCCCGCATGCTCGAGGTCGCCATCGGGGTCGATGGGCGGCGGTGTCCTCCTTCGGCTGCGACGGCCTGGTGATGGCGACCCCGACCGGATCGACCGCCTACGCCTACTCCGGGGCGGACCCGTGATCTGGCCGGAGGTCGAGGCGCTGCTGCTCGTGCCGCTGGTCGCCCACGCCCTGTTCACGCGCCCGCTCGTCCTGGGACCCAACTCCTGCTTGAGGTGGTGATCCAGCACGCGGGACCGGGCGACGCCGAGGTCTGGTGCGATGGACGACGAAGCCTGGATGCTCCCGCGGGCTCGCGCATCCGCGTCAGGCGTGCGGACCGGCCCGTGCGTCTGGCACGACGAACGACGCGCCTTCGCCACTCGCCTCGTAGCCGCAAGTTCGACCTTCCGGTCGAGGGGCTGGCGCAATCCCCATCGACGACTCGGCGACTCGGATGACTCAGGCGACCCGGGCGACACCGCATGATCGAGTCGCTCCATATCGAGAATCTCGGCGTCATCGAGCGGGCTGAGCTTCTCTCAGCCCTGGTCTGACCGCCTTGACGGGAGAGACCGGGGCCGGCAAGACCATGGTGCTCACCTCTCTCGGGCTTCTGCTTGGGCAACGGGCCGAGAGCACCATTGTGCGAACTGGGGCCCAGCGCGCTCTGGTCGAGGGCGCCTTCACTCTGGATCCGGCCTCGGGCCGCCTCTCGGAAGCCAGGCAGGCCGGCGCCGAGCTCGACGACGACCTGCTCATCGCCACCCGCACGGTGCCGGCCTCGGGTCGTTCTCGTGCGCATCTGGGCGGGCGTGCGGTCCCCTCCTCCGTGCTCACCGACATCGGATCCCAGCTGGTGTCGGTACATGGACAGACCGAGCAGCTCCGATTGCGCAGCGCCGCCGCTCAGCGGGCCGCCCTGGACAGTCTGGGAGGTCCGGAGCACGCCGGACTGTGCCGCCGCTATGCCGAGGCCTATCGCGCGCGTCGCGAAGCCGCCGAAGCGCTGGACCACTGGCGCGCCGGGGCCCAGGCGCGCCAGGGAGGCTGAACGCCTGCGCGAGTGGCTGGAGGCGCTGGAGGCGCTGGAACCTTCTCGGGGAGGACCACGAACTCACCGCTGAAGCTGAGCGGCTCGACCATGCCGAGGATTTGCGTCTGGCGGCGGGCACCGCCTCGTACGGCCCTGGTCGGTCAAGAGGACGTCGTTGCCCCCGGCCAGGCGTGGATGCGGCCGCGCTTCTCGCCGCTGCGCAGCGCGCTCTGGCCAGTGCTCCGGGAGAGGATGATCGCTTGGCCGAGCTCGCCGGGCGCACCCGCCAACTGAGCGTTCTGACCGCCGACATCGCTGCCGACCTGGGGAGTACCTGGGTCCCTGGATGCTGATCCGGCCCGGCTCGCCTGGATTCAAGATCGACGCGGAGAGCTGGCACGGGCCTGCCGTGACATCGGAGGGTCGGCTACGGAGATCGACGATGTCGATGCACTCCTCGCCTGGGGGCGGCGAGCGGCAGATCGGCTGGCTGAGCTTGATGGTGCAGAAGACAGCGCCGCGTCTCTGGAGCAGGCGCTGGACGGTGCTCACGCCGCCCTGGATGAGGCGGCCGGGCAGCTGACTGCGGCGCGTCGGGCGTTGGCCGGCAGACTCGAGGCTGCCGTGACCGCTGAGATCGACGGCCTGCAGATGAAGGGGGGCGCGATTGGTCGTTGAGCTGGAGCCGCTCGACGAGCCGGTCCCACCGGTGCCGAGGCCGTCTGCCTGATGCTGGTCTCTCATCCGGGTGCACCTGCGCTGCCGCTGGGCAAGGGCGCCTCGGGCGGTGAACTGTCCCGCATCATGCTGGCTCTGGAGGTCGTGCTGGCCGACGCCGCCGGCGTGCCGCAGCCGAGGTGCCGCGCCCAGCCACCCAGCGGACTTTCGTCTTCGATGAGATCGACGCGGGAGTCGGAGGGCGTGCTGCGCGTGAGATCGGTCGCAGGCTCGCACGGCTGGCTCGTCGCCACCAGGTGGTGGTGGTCACCCACCTGGCGCAGGTCGCCGCCTGGGCCGACACCCAGCTCGTGGTCGTCAGACGAGACCAAGGAGACCAAAGAGACTAAAGAGACTAAGGGGACAAAGAGCAAAGAGGGCCAAAGGGGGCCGGGCACTCAGGACACCGCTGCATCACTCGGTGAAAGCCAGGATGATGCTGAGACAGCAGGGAGCAAACCCCGCACCCGAGTCGTGCAGGTGGTGGGCTCCGAGCGCGTGACCGAGCTGGCCCGCATGCTCTCGGGCATGAGCGCTCCGAGGCCGCTCTGCGGCATGCCGCTGAGCTTCTGGAAGAAGCCTCCATGGGACAATCCCCGACGTGAGGAACCCGTTTCGCAGGCAGGTGTCGTCGGACCCCGAGTATCCCAGCGGGGTGGTGCGCGTCGACGCGCGCACCAAGAAGCTGACGAAGCGTCTTCAGGCCGGCGAAATCGCCGTCATCAACCACACGGATCTCGACCGCGTGGCCGCCGAGGCGCTCGCCGAGGCGCGTCCCGCCGCGGTTCTCAACGCCGCACCGTCGGTATCCGGGCGCTACCCGAACCTCGGCCCGGGCATTCTGGTGGACGCCGGCATTCTGCTCGTCGACGACTTGGGCACCGACGTCATGCGTCTGCGCGAGGGGCAGCGTGTCAGCATCGAGTCGGGCGACGACGGGCCCGCGAAGGTGCGTGCGGCCGGCAAGAGCGAGGAGATCATCGCCGAGGGCGTGCTGCAGACCCGGGAACGGGTTGAGGAGTCCATGGAGGCGGCGCGTGCGGGCCTGTCGGTCCAGCTCGAGGCGTTCGCGGTCAACACGATGGAGTACATGCGCGGTGAGCGCGATCTTCTGCTCAATGGCGTGGGCATGCCCGACATCAGCACCAGGATGAGCGGCCGCCATGTCCTGATCGTTGTGCGCGGCTACTCCCTACAAACAGGATCTCATGGCGCTGCGTCCGTATATTCGCGACTACAAGCCCGTCATCATCGGGGTCGATGGCGGGGCCGATGCCGTCATGGAGGCGGGGCTCAAGCCGGATATGATCGTTGGCGACATGGATTCCGTCTCGGACAAGGCCTTGGGAAGCGGCGCCGAGATCGTCGTTCACGCCTACACGCGATGGCCGGGCTCCCGGGCTCGCCCGTGTGGAGCGCCTCGGCGCCGAGCACAAGGTCTTCGCGGCCACCGGTACCAGTGAGGACATCGCCATGCTCATGGCCGATGGCGCCGGAGCGGAGCTCATCGTCGCGGTCGGCACGCGTGACGCTCCTGGAGTTCCTCGACAAGGGCCGCGAGGATGTCCTCGACCTTCCTGACGCGCCTCAAGGTCGGCAACCGCCTCATCGACGCCAAGGGCGTCTCGCGCTTGTACCGCACTCGTATTTCCGGCTGGCACCTGAGCTTCCTGGCTCTCGCCGGGCTCATCGCCCTGTTCGCAGCGCTGGCCTCCACGCCGGCGGGGCAGACGCTCCTGGGTCTGTCCGGCGCTGTGGGACGACATCGTCAACTTCCTCCGTTCACTCGTGGGCCTGGCCCCGAGTACGCCCTCCGTTTGAGCAAGGACAGGACCTTCATGATCGATTTCCGCTACCACCTGGTCTCGCTCATCTCCGTCTTCCTGGCGCTGGCCGTGGGCGTCGTCCTCGGCGCAGGCCCGCTGCAGAACTCGCTGGGCACCGCTCTGAACGACCAGGTCACCTCCCTGCGTGAGAACCGCAAGGCCACGCAGACTCAGCTCGAGCAGACCGAGGCGGCCGTCAACGACCGTGACGGCTACATCACCGCAGCCGCTGCCGCTTATCTGCCCGGGACCCTCGACGGCAAGAAAGTCGCCCTGGCGGTTCTTCCCGATACTGAGTCGGATGATGTTGAGGGCATCGCCGCTCAGGTGGAAGCGGCAGGGGGGAAGATATCCGGACGCGTGAGCCTGACCACCGCTTGGGTCGATCCTTCTCGGGAGACTTTCCGCCAGACGTACTCGGGGCAGTTCGCTCCCCACCTCGGCAAGACGACCTCGACTGACGGCAATGGTGTGCTCGAGAGGGGCTGGGCACTGCGCTCACCAGCGACTCGGAGAGCGCCAAGGCGCTGATGGACCTGCTGACCGCCACCGATAGCCCGCTGGTCTCCGTTGATGCCAAGCGCAGTGGACCCGCGGATATGGTCGTCGTCGTCGGTCCGCACAGCCCCTGATGCGGCGGACCCGAAGAGCACGGAGACGGCGGATTCGCTGGCGCAGACCGCGGCCTCCTGGGCCACCGCCCTGACCGGTACGGCTGCGACCGCCACGACGGTCATCGTCGGTGCCGCCGATGCTGACAATGACGTGGTCTCCGTTCTGCGCGCTGACAAGTCCTCCGTCACCACGATCGACTCGGTCGGCCAGGTCGCCGCAGCGGTGTCCACCCCGTTGGCCCTGGCCTCGACGGCCTCGGGAACGAAGGGGCATTACGGCTTCGACAAGGGCGTGGATGCGGTTATGCCGCCGGTGTCGAGGTAGCCGAGTAGAAGGAACAAGCGGCCGGGGCGCCGTGGTCGCCTGCATGCCGTCGGGCCGGGCGGTGGATCGCGTCCACCACGGGCCCTGCCCGGAGCAGAACTTCGATCCAGTCCCGATACGCTGCACCCATGAGCCGCACACCCGGGCGCATCGGCGCCTTGAGGACCACGCCGGATCGCGCCCTGGCCTGCGCCGCACTCAAGCGTTCGGCGTGACCCTGTCATGGTCAACGGGCCTGGGAGTCATCGGGGACTGCGTCCTTCTCTGGAACGGACGAACTTCCATGGGCGCGCTGTGAGCCTGCGCGGCGGTGTCGGGGCGGCAGCGGGGTCCGTGGCCGCAGGCCGCGTGGCCGGCCGTTTGATGAATCGCCCGACCACGCGCGGCTCTGAACGCGTGATGGTCGCGGCTGTCGTTCCGGTGGCGGCGGCCGGCGCCGCCGGTCTCGTCGATGATCTGGACGCCGGAGCCCACGACGGTGATGCTCCCGCCAAGGGCCTGGCCGGTCACCTGGGTGCATTGTCCCGCGGGCGCCTGACGACCGGTGTGCTCAAGATGGCCATGATCGGTTCCGGCGCCCTCGTCTCCGGAGCGCTCATGGCGCGGCGCCGCAGCGCCATGTCCGGTGAGTCTGAATCGCTCGCCACTGCCGCTGACGCCGCCATCAGTGCGATGGCCATTGCGACGTGGACCAATGTTCACAATCTGCTCGATCTGCGGCCCGGCCGCGCTCTGAAAAACCGCGGCTCTGCTGAGCGGGGCCCTGCTGGCCGATGGTCGCGAGGGCGCCGAGGCGTCCAGGGCACTGGCCGCTGGTGGGCTGGGCGTCGTCGCCGCGGCCCTGCCCGAGGACCTCATGGAGAACACCATGCTCGGTGATACGGGTGCCAATGCCGTGGGGGCCGTCGTCGGAACCGCTTTGGCGGCCCACCCCAGCCGGACGGTGCGCGGCCTCGCTGCCCTGGTCGGGACGGCTCTGGTCCTGGCCAGTGAGCGCGTCTCCTTCACCCGGGTGATCGACCGTACTCCGGTGCTGGCCGCGCTTGATGGCCTGGGGCGCCGGGTCTCATGACCGCCTCCAGCCAGTCGGGCTCTGGGGCTCCGCGTGCGAAAGGCCTGCTCGGCGCCGTTTCGGGGTCGCCGGTTTCACCCTCGTGTCGCGTGTGCTCGGTTTCGGCCGGTGGATCGTGCAGGCACGACGGTGGGCGCGCGGTACCGTAGCCGGTGCCTACGCCACCGCGAACCAGGTGCTCAATGTTCTCACGAGGGTCGTCGTCGGCGGAGCACTGGCCGCCACTGTCGTGCCGTTGCTGGCCGCGGTCGCGGTTCCTTCGCGCAGCCGAGATGCCTCGCGGATCGCCTCTGGCCTGCTCGGCGTCGTCCTGGCTGTGCTGACTCACTGGCGCTGCTTCTGGCGGTACTGGCCGATCCCATTGCGGGGCTTCTGCCCTCCTCGGCGGGGCGGATCCCGGTCTTCAGGCGGATCTGGTCGCCGATTTTCTGCGCATGTTCGCCGCCCAGGTGCCCCTGTACGGCATCGGCGTGGTCCTCACCGGGGTGCTGCGAGGCCTGCGGCCACTGCCACATGGCCCGCGCTGACGCCCATCCTGTCCAGTCTCATCGTCATGGCGACTTTACGCCGTCTTCGGCGCCAGCTGACGTCCGACTCGCCGGGGCAGGCCGGGAGCACGGCCCTGAGCGTCCTGGGATGGGGCACGACGGCTGGCGTCGCCGCGCTCAGCCTGCCGCCCTCCTATCCGGTGATGCGCCTCGGAATTCGCCTGCGTCCCACGCTGCACGTGGACCGGGCGATCGCCTGGCGGGCTCTGCGGTTGGGCAGCGCCGGTGTGTGGACCCTGGTGGCCCAACAGGCCTCGTTCTTGCAGTCCTGGCGCTGGCGCGCTCCGGCGGGCGTACTGGAACCGTGGCCGTCTACCCAGTACACCCAGGCGGTTCTACATGCTCCCCTACGCTGTCATGGCGGTGCCCGTGGCCACTGTCGTCTCACCCCGCCTCGCTGCGGCCTTCGACGCGGGAGGCGGGCGCCTGCCGGGCAGAGGGCGCACCGGTACCCGCCTCGGGCCGTCGAGCTGGCCGCAGCCTCGACCGCTCTGGTCACTGCTGTTGCGCTCGCCGGTTCCGGGATGCTGATGGCGGCATCCGCGGGGCCGAGCGCTTCTTCGTCTTCTGACCGATGTCGATGGGATGGGCGAGTCCCTGGCCGTACTCGCACCTGCCCTGGTGGGATATTCCCTGATCTACCAGGTCACCCGGATTCTCTTCGCGGCGGGTCGTGCCCGGCCCGCCGCCCAGGCCACCGCACTGGGGTGGGCGACAGTCGCCGGGGCGTCGGCCGTGGCGGTGCGCCTCATGGCGCCGGGCGGAGGCGATGGCCGGGCCACCCTTGTGGCGCTGGCCATTGGACTGACGATCGGCATGAGCGTCGCCGGTGCGGGCATGCTCCTGGCGCTGGCCCTCACCGTGGGCACCCAGGTTCTCGGGCCGACTCTGCGTGCGCTTGCGGTGGGTGCGCCGGTCGCCCTGCTGGTCGGTCTCTGCGCACGCATCCTGAGCGCACGGATCGAGGCGGTGCCGGCGACGATCGCCGTCGCCGTCGTGAGTGCGCTGGTCGCGGCCTGCCTCGTCATGGGCGCCTGCGCGGGCGCCGACCGCCGTTTGCTGAATGTCCTCGGGTCCGGCACCGCCTCGACCGATCTCGATCGAGTCGCTGAGCACACAGGAGAGGCAATAACAGAAATGACAGATCAGACCATGAGTCCCGAGGGCCGCAGTCCGGCAGAGGAGGCTCCAGGGCCTCGGGTACGGTGGAGGCGAGAGATTCCGGGGACGCGGACGCCGTCGACGCGTCCTGGAGGTCTCCGGCTCGGCGGCCGGGGAGTGCGAGCGCATCTGGGGGACTGCGCCCGGCTGTTGGTGCGGGCCGGCCACGATGTCATCGTCGAGGCGCCGGCTGCCGTGATCGACGGAGTCGATCTGGGCAGAGGCGGGGAGCCTCTCGAGATCGGCCCCAGGCCCAGCCCCGGCGACCCCGCCGCCGTCGCCAGGCTGCGGCGTCTGGGACGGCGTGCGGACGTCGTCCATGCCCACGGCCTGCGTGCGGGCGCCCTCGCCGCTCTGGCTCTGGGGCGACGGCGCTCTGGCCGCACCCGGTTAGTGGTGACGCTGCACAACCTCACTGTCGGTGGACGGCTGACCCGCGCGGTCGGTGAGCGTCTGGAGCGCCTCGTCGCGACACGGGCCGACCTGGTTCTGGCGGTGAGTCCGGATCTGGTGGAACGAGCCACCCGCTGCGGTGCGAAGCGGGTTGAGATAGCTGTTATTCCGCGCCGCCGCGTGCGTTGACCGGCTTGGCGCCCATCGCCTCCTCGGTGGAGTCGGCCTGGGGGCGGAGGGACTCCGGCTGCTGACGGTGGCCAGACTGGCGCCGCAGAAGGGCATCAGTCTGCTGTTGGATGCCGCAGCAGCGCCTGCAGGTCCGTGCGGCTGACGGCGAGGTGCCCGCATTCGCGTGGGCGCTTGCGGGGAGGGGCCGCAGACGCGGGCTGCGCGGGAGCGGGTGGGCGTTGAGAACCCTGCCCGTCAGGCTTCTCGGCGGGCGTGAGGACGTTCCCGTTCTCCTCCAAGAGGCCGATATCGTCATTCAGACCAGCTGTGGAGGGCAGCCGCTTATCGTCCAGGAGGCGATGCGCGCTGGTGCCGCCGTCGTGGCCACCGATGTCGGCGGCACCGCGCTGACGGCTCGCGGTGGGCGACGCTGGTCGAACCGGCCCCGGATGCCATCGCCGATGCCGTCGCGGCACTCATGGCGGACGATTCTCTGCGCGCAGCCGCCCGCGAGCGCGCTCGTGCCGCTGCGGCGGACCTGCCCACCGCCGGCGATCTCCTGGACCAGCTCATTGGGCAGGTCCTGGGTGAGGGATGATGCCGGGACCGGATGAGAGCGCGTGCACGACTGCCGCCTGTGCTCAATTTGCTCGATGCTGCGCGATGTTGCTAACTGTTGTTCGACAGCGCTTCACATTGCTCCATGTATCCGTCGTGCCGCCGGACCTGCTAGGTTGAAGGCCCGTGAATTCAAACCGCGCACGCCTGAGTGGAGCCCTGCCCGACAGTCCTCGGCACATCTTCGTCACCGGGGGCGTCGTCTCCTCGCTTTGGAAGGGGCTCACAGCATCCAGCCTGGGCCGTCTTCTGCGGGCTCGCGGGCTCGGCGTCGTGATGCAGAAGCTGGATCCGTACATCAACGTCGACCCCGGTACGATGAATCCCTTTCAACACGGTGAGGTCTTCGTTACTGAGGGACGGCACGGAGGCCGATCTGGACATCGGTCACTACGAGCGTTTTCGACGTCAATCTCACCGGTGCCGCCAATGCCACCACCGCAGGTCTACTCCACCGTGATCGCCAAGGAGCGCCGCGGCGAGTATCTCGGAGACACGGTTCAGGTCATCCCGCACATCACCGACGAGATCAAACGGGTCATGCGGGCGCAGGCTCGCTCCTGATGCCGACGGCACGACGCCCGATGTCATCATCACCGAGATCGGCGGCACGGTGGGGATCATCGAGTCTCAACCCTTCCTCGAGGCCGCCCGCCAGGTGCGCGCGCCGACTTGGCGAGGAGAACGTCGCCTCGTGCACGTCTCGCTCATCCCTTTCTGCCCGCAGCCGGTGACTCAAGACCAAGCCCACCCAGCATTCGGTGGCGACGCTGCGTTCTATCGGCATTCCAGCCCGATGCGCTCGTGCTGCGCTATCGGACCGGTCCCTGCCCGAGGGCCTCAGGGCAAGGTCGCCCTCATGTGCGATGTCGAGGCCTCCGCCGTCATCGAGTGCAGGACGCCGCCAGCATCTACGAGGTGCCGCCGATCCTGCACCGCGAGGACTCGACGCCTTCCTCGTCCAGCGCCTCGCCCTGCCCTTCCGCGATGTGGATTGGACCGAGTGGAATGGGCTGCTCTGATCGTGCGCACGATCCTCGCTACCGCGTCGAGGTCGCGCTGGTCGCACGTACGTCGTACGATACCTGCCGCCAGTCGGTCTCGGAGGCCATTCGCCACGCGCGGCTCGCGCCAACAACGCGCGCGTCGATATCCGCTGGATCGCCTCGCAGCAGCGAGACCCGACAGGGGCCAGCGCGCTGGCGAGCGTCGACGCGTCGTGGTCCCCGGCGGCTTCGGGGTGCGCGGTATCGAGGGCAAGGTGGCGCGTTGTGCTGGCGCGAGCACCGAATCCCCACTCTGGCCCAGCCTCGGTCTGCAGTGCATGGTGATCGAGGTCGCGCGATCTGTGGCCTGACGGCCGCCTCATCGACGGAGATGGAGCCGGAGACGCCCGGACCCGGTGGTGACCACCTATGGATTCCCAGCGCCAGTTCTGTCGCCGGCGGGGAGACCTGGGCGGCACCATGCGGCTGGGCGCTCACCCCGCGACGCTCGTGCCGTCGATAGTCGCGGATGCCTATGGCGCCACCGATGTCAGTGAGGCGCCGTCATCGCTTCGAGGTCAACAACGCTCACCGCGAACGCCTGGCCGCCGTCGGACTGCATGTGGCGGAACATCGCCCGACGGGCACTCTCACCGAATTCGTTGAGCTCGACCGCGATCTGCATCCCTATTTCGTGGCCACCCAGGCCCATCCTGAGCGAGTCCCGGCCGACCTGGCGCATCCTGTCGTCGGCCCGTCAGAAGGCGGGCCTGAAGAACCGCCGCGATGTCTACGCCTCCCACCGGCTCGAGGTCGGAGTCGCAGGTGCGGACGAGAACGATGAGAACGAGGAGAGGGCGAACCGATGAGCTACGCCGATCTAGGACACCCGCGTACGACGGTCGAGCGGTTGCGCGTGCGAGCGGGTCTGAGCGGTCCGATCTTTCACCGTTGACGATGAGGAGGGTCGGCATGACCGAGCACGAGCCGTGCGCAGAGCAGACCGTGCCATCACGACGCAGTGTCCGTAGTGGGTTCTGCGCGAGGGCGAGGACCCGCCCAGGACGACGGCGCGGCTTGAGAGATTCTCATGGTGCCGGTATCGCTCACCGTGCGCGCCATGCTCTGGGAGGTGCCGGCCGGGCTGCTGGATGTGCCTGCAGCGAGGTCCGTTGGTCGCGGCGCAGCGCGGGCACAGCCGAGGAGACCGATCCGTACGGCTGCCGGATGGGATGTCCTGGCGGTTTCACCACGCCTCGCCCGGCTTCACCACGGAGGCGCGCGCTGCCCTATCTCGCGCGATCTGCGTTCGCCGGCGCCGCAGGAGGCGTGTGTGGAGCGCGAGGCCGAGGAGGCTGAGTTCTCGTGCTCACGTGGTTCTTCCGCTTCGACGATGTGCTTGCACGGCCGTCATGGCTGGGCGACTGCACAGCCCTCACGACCGTCGTGGGGTCCTCGCCGCCGCGCAGGCGCGTGCGGGCCGATTGAGCCGGGGCTGCCCGACCGATGCCGGGTGGCTGAGGAGCCCGCGGGCCTGTAGGCGCGGCTCGCCCGGACTCTACGGCGCCGAACCCGCATGCCGGCGGGTTCGGCCGTTGCGCACCGCTCGAGGCGATTGCGACGATCCCGGAACATCGTGATCAAACGCTTGACCAGGGTGCGTCTGCGCATACCCCTTCTTGGTCAATCGATTGATCACGAGGATGTCGATGACTTCAACCAAGTCTTCTTCCGGCCGCGGCTCCGACTGGGTCGGAGATGTCATCCTACTCCAGCGATGCGAGCTCAAGCTCTACCACTCCACGAGTGCCGGCGAGAGCCGACGCGGGAATCTCTTTGGCACCTCGTGATGACCACCGATCTCGCTCCTGATACGAGGCAGCGGGCGAAGTGCTCTCGGGCTGGAGACGGCGGCGCCGAGGATCAATGCGTACACGGGCGGTGTCGTGCGGGACGATGACGGCGAGTACCACCTGTACTACACGGCCAACAACCCCGGCAGACTGGCTCCCGATGGGCGCTCCCTGCAGCTCGTGGCGCACGCGACCAGCACGGACCTGGTCACCTGGGTCAAGCGTCGAAGACACGTTCGGCGCTCCGAAGCTATGACCCGCGGATTTGGCGCGATCCGTTCGTCTACCGCGATCCGGACGGCGAGGGCTGGTCGCTCATCCTCGCGGCGCGGCACAGCGAAGGGGCCGAGCGCCGCCGAGGAGTCGTGGCGCGGCTTGTCAGCGACGATCTGCGGACGTGGAGGCCGACCGCTCCACTGTGGGACCCGAGGCGCTTCATTACTCAGGAATGCCCGGAGCTCTTCCGGGTGGGGCAGTGGTGGTACCTCGTGTACTCCGAATTAACGCTGACCGCTTCGTCACCCGTTATCGCATGTCCCGTTCCCCGCAGGGGCCATGGCTCGCCCCCGAGCGCGACACCATCGACGGACGCGGGTTCTACGCCGCCAAGTCGGCTCAGTGGGACGGCAGGCGCATATTCTTCGGCTGGATCGCCTCACGGCAGGATGAGCGGGACGACGGTCGCTGGCTCTGGCGGGCACTCTGGCGGCGCTGGAAGCGGTGAGCAGGTTGCCGATGGGACGCTGGACTTTCAGGCAGCGGCCACGCGAAGTGTCTCGAGGCGTACTCGGCAGGCCCGACTACCACCATCTGCGTGCGCCGCTGCGGACGAGCGCGGGCGATACGGTGGCGAGTCCTCACCGATGTGCTGCCTGCGACGTGCGCGTGAGGCGGGACCTGGAATGAGGAGCTAGGCGCTCCGTGAGATCCAGCCTCTCCTGATCACGCACCCTCGACCTGCAGGCGGAGAACGGCTATGTGCTCCGACGCTGGAGCCCGCACTGAGCCGCATGGTTCTCGACCTGGCCGAGGAGGCGGGTGCACGTGCGCGAGCAGTGGCACATCTCCGGCGACGTCCCCCACTTCATCGAGCTCGAGCGCTCCCATCGACCTGGCGGGCGCAGGCGCATCGATGTCGTCATCAGGACGAGCTTCTTCAGTGCCAGTCAACCGGTCGGTATGCCTGTCCATCCGTATGCGACCATCCCTCGGGCCAGTGGGCCTGGCGGTCTCGACACGCCGCCACCTGTACTCGACTCGACACCTTCCTGGCCTCTGAGCACCGTCACAAACCTCCTCGAAGGAGAAAAGATCATGCTGCTCAAGCGCTCTCAGTTCCTCGCTCTCGCCGCCGGGTGTGCTCGTGACGCCGCTTGTCGCATCACGCTCGGCAAGAGCGCCGCTCCCGTCGGTCCGTGGACATCGATCCCAAGGGGAGATCGGCCCCGTGAGATCCCTGGCTGCTGTCGCGTCCTCGCCAACGGCGCCGTTATCGACACCATGCAGGAGATCGCCGGCGAGTAGTCGAGCATGCCGGATTCAACTCACGCTGATCACGACTCCCGACCGCCCGTCGTACATCCAGAAGTACGAGACATCGCGCCGCCAACAAACTGCCCGAACTCGCTTCGAGCACCGATGCACGCCGTTCGCGCAGAAGCTCGCTTCGCAGAACAAGATGGTCAATATCTGCCGACCTGTCCTCGACCACTTCGGCATCACGGATCAGTACCGGCCCTCCGCGTTGGACTGCCAGCGCTCGACGACGGCTCCCTCACCGCTGATCCCTCCTCGGTACGGCATCGAGGTGTTCTGGTACAACAGGCGCTCTTCAAGCAGGCCGGCGTCGAGGTGCCCGCCTCCGCTGGACGACTTCCCCGCCGCGTGCAAGAAGCTCGCCGATTCCGGGGTGACGCCTATCGCCCTCGATGGCCTCGACGGCTGGACCCTGGAGCGCTACGTCGCCTACCAGCCGTTCCGGATGGAGGGCGAGGAGTACATCAGAGCCTCAGAAGGCCGGAGCACGTTCGCGAACGAGCCGGGCAGGAAAATGGCCCAGTGGCTCCACGATCTCGCAGCTCCGGGGGCGTTCCAGGAGGATCTCCTCAGTGGGCTACGCCGACGCGCAGAGCCTGTTCACCTCTGGGAAGGCGGCGATGTACAACATCGGCACGTGGGAGCTTCCGAGCCTGGCGACGACCGAGCTCTCGCAGGATCTTCAGGACAACATCGGCTTCTTCACCTGCCGACCACCGCGGGCTCCGAGCGGGCGCGAACGGTATCGTCGCTCCTTCCGGCATCGGTGTGGCCGTCAATGCCAGCACCACGATCCGCTCGTTCACGACTTCCTCAAGTTCGTGCTCGAGCGCTACCCGGAGAAGTACGCGGCCACCGGGCTGCTCGGCCCGACGACCATCGAGCCCGTGGTTCCCGACAATGCGCTGCCCATCTACAAGGAGGCCATTGCGGAGGCCGCGAACGTGAGCGGCGCCGCGCTGATGCCTTGGGATACCCAGCTCGATCCGACGACGAACGCAAGCTGCAGCAGGAGCAGGTCCTGCTCGTTCAGGGCGACATCACAGTCGACGAATTCGTCGAGACGATGGATGCCGCGCTCACTGAGAACGCGTCGGCCTACTTCAACGAGTGAACGTCGCCCGGTGGAGGACGTCCAGTGTCTTCCACCGGGCCCGCTCCTCGACCTCATCCTACAGTTTTCGAGAAGGCACCCATGCTCCATACAGGTCTCGGATCTCGGTCCTCATCTTCCTCCTCCCTCCTGTCATCCTTTTTCGGCGGCGGCGTTCTGCTCCCGATCGTGCAGTCCCTCTTCCTGACTTTCTTCTAGAGTGGGACGGGATCACGAATATGCAGTTCGTCGGTTTTCGACAATTACGCGCAGATGCTCACCGCTGATCCCACGTTCTGGAAAGCATTCTTCAATCAGATCCTGTACCTGGTCATCTGCGTGACGATTCAGATGGGGGTGGGTCTGGGGATCGCCTGCCTGCTCATGACCATCACGCGTGGTCGCGAGGTTCTGAAGGTTCTCTACCACTCATGCCGGCCGTGATCTCGACGACCGCCATCGCACTGCTTTTTCCAGCGGATCTACTCTCTGGATCCGCCGGGCCTGATCAACAGTCTGCTGAATCTCGTCGGCCTCGGTGCTGCGGACCGCGCATGGCTCTCGGACATCCACACGGTGCTGGCCGCGGTCTCCGTGCCGAGGCTGGAGGTTCTTGGGGCTCTACACGATCATCCTGTACGCCGCTCTCCTGTCCGTGCCAGGGCTGGAGGAGGCTGCGGCCCTGACGGGGCCAATGCCTGGCAGATCTTCGTCAAGTACGCTTCCCCACATTCGGCCGCGTCTGGGCCACGACGATGAGTCATGGTGGTCACCTACGGGCTGAGAGGATTCGACATCCTATCTCCTGACGAGCAGCGGTCCCGGGCAGTCCCTCGGAACTCGTGACCACCTATATGTACAAGACCGCTTTCGTCAGCACGAACTACGAGCTACGCATCCGCAATCTCCGTCTTCATCGTGATCGAGTGCCTGGTAGCGGTGGCGCTCATCTTCGGACTTCTGCTTCGCAAGGGGAATGACTGACCATGAGCAACTCCGCCACGTCTGCTACGTCTATGAAGCCGGCCGCGCCTGTTGAAACTACGCCCGGGCCGCTTGTCGCCCCGATCCTGCGATGCCTCCCATTCTGCAGGAAGAAGCGCTGCGTACGGCGCAGATCGTGCACGGGGCTCTTCTGGGGCTCGTCCTGCTGATCCAGGTGTATCCGTTCATATGAGCTGCTCCTCCTCGATTCGCCTCCGGAAGAATTCGCTGCGGGAAATCCCTTCGGCCTGCCGGCCTCCTTCACGCTCGACAACTTCTCCAGGGCGATCGACCAGGGGAATATCCCCACCTACATACTCAATAGCGCGATTGTGACCGTGGGGGCGTGCGCGCTCATCGCGATCTGCGGGATGATGGGCGCGTATGCGATCGGGTCCTCGGCTTCAGGGGCGAGGATCGTCAGGGCGATATTCCTCATGGGAATCGTGGTGCCTGTGCAGATCGCTCGTTCTCACTCGACTATTCGACTATTGGGCTTTCTGATCCCAGCTCCATCATCATCCCGCTGGCGGGCTTCGCTGCGGATGTCGCTCTTCCTCTTCCTGTCGTTCTTCAGCTATATTCCGCGGGAGATCTTTTGAGGCGGCGTCGATCGCCGGCGCGGGACCGTACCGCATCTTCGCCCGCATGACCCCTGCCGATGTCCTCGAACACCGTGATCACCGTTGTCATGGTCAATGCCATCTTCATCTGGAACGAGTTCGTCTTCGCAACACCTTTGTGCTGACTGAGGACCTCAAGACGATTCCTCTGGGACTGCAGAACTACATCGGCAATATGGGAAAGACCGACTGGACGGCCACGTTCGCGGCGGTTTCAGTCACGGTCACCCCTCTGCTTCTGGTATTCCTGGCCCTGAACAAGGCCATGATCTATGGTCTGGAGAGCGGCTCCACGAAGGGGTGAGACAGCGTGCGCATGAGTGAGGGCGACCCGCGGGTCACGATGAAGCAGGTCGCGGAGCGCGCCGGAGTGTCGGTCACGACGGTCTCGCATGTCGTCAACGAGAAGGCCGGGGCGCGGATCGGTCAGAAGGCCCGTCAGCGAGTGCTCCGGGCCGTCAACGAACTGGGATACCGCCCCAATGCCCTGGCGAAGACCCTGGTCAAGGGGACGAGCCCCTTCATCGGGCTGGTGGCCGATTCCATCGCCTCGACGCCCTTCGCCGGGCAGATCGTTCACGGTGCTCAGGAAGAGGCGTGGAAGAACGGCCATATCCTCCTCGTGACGAACACCGAGGGCAATGCGGAGGCGGAGGAGCGTGCCATCGCCATGATGCTCCAGTACAACGTCAGAGGCATCCTCTACTCCCGCTGGTACCACCGCGGAGTGACGAAGCCGAAGTCGTTGGGCGAGACTCGCAGCGTCCTGGTCAATTGCTTCGAGGAGGACGAGGACTCGGCGACGCACGCCGTCGTGCCCGACGAGTTCGCCGGCGGGAGGGCCGCCGCGCAGATGCTCCTCGATGCAGGGCACACCAGGATCGCCATGGTCAACACCACCTCCCACTCTCCGGCGCGCTCGGGCCGTTTCGCCGGGTACAAGGCGGCTCTGGAGGAGGCCGGGTGACCTTCGACCCCGGCCTCGTCCTTGAGGCCCAGCCGGACCAGGAAGGGCTTCGCAGCGTTGACGCGCTTCTTGCCACGGGCGTCACCGGGGTGTGCTGTCACAACGACCGTATGGCCATGGGCCTGTACGACGCCCTGCGGGAGCGCGATGTGAGTGTTCCCGGTGATCTGTCGGTTGTGGGCTTCGACAATCAGGAGGTCATTGCGGGCCACCTCCATCCGCCGCTGTCGACCGTCGCCCCTTCCTCATTACGAGCTCGGCACGGCAGGTGTGAGGGCGCTCCTGGGCGAGGCGGACATCCCCGACGACGGCAGGCTCGTCCTCCCGTGCCCCGCGGTGCCGCGCGCGTCCGTGGCGGCGCCGCGCTGAGGCCGGGCCGCTGAATATATAAAAGTGAATATATAAAAGCATGTCGAAGGAGATGATGCCGGATCTGAGTGCCCTGAAGAGCCCGAAGTTCTCACGCCGATCCATGATGGCGCTGACGGGGCTCGCGCGTCGGCGGGGCCATGGCGGCGAGGCGGTCTTTACGCCCCCGACGGCGCGCGCCGAGAGCCTCCGCGCGCGTCCACATACGACTCGCTGCACGGATGGCTGTGCGACGGGCAGCGCCCCATCAGAATTCAACGGAGGACGTATTTCTTCTACCTTCACCCGATACCAATCACGGGGACGGCGGCTGACGTGTCCGTCACCGACGACCGTCGCGCCTTCGGCGAGAATCGAGTCGCCATCCTCTGCGCGATAGCTTTCCGGTCTGGACCGGTTCCGCCGTCGTCGATGAGAGGAACACCGCTGGTTTCGGGGCGGGCGCGATCATTGTTCTCGCAACGCAGCCGACCGGGGCGTGAGGCGCAAGCAGGAGAGCAGTGCCTGTACTGGTCCTCGATGGTGCGAGCTTCACGGCACTGATCCCGTCATCAGGAATCCGAACGGCGACAGCGCCGTCACGCCGAGGAGATCGACAACGCCGAATGGTTCCGCGATCCGAAGGTCGTATGGGACGAGGCCCGTTCGCAGTGGGTCTGCGTCATCGGCAGGCGGAAGTACCTGTCCATCTACGTGTCCGGGAATCTGCGGGACTGGTCCTGGGTGTCGATTTCGACTATCTCGAGAACGGGGGCTGGATCTCGAGGGGCATGGAATGTCCCGACTTCTTCCAGATCACCGCGGACGACGGAGCGCGCATTTGGGTTTTGGCGGCGAGCAGGGACGCCTATGCGTCGGGAGCTGCCCGCGACGTACGCCTACTGGGTCGGCGATTGGGACGGCACCCGTTTCTCGACGAACAATCTCGTGCCGCAATGGCTCCGACTGGGGTGGGACTGGTATGCGGCCGTGACGTGGCCCAGTTCTGCAGGACCCGGATCATGTGCTGTGCGCCTCGGTTGGATGAACAATTGGAAGTACGCCGCCCGTGATGTTCCGACCGACGTCACCGACGGGCACAGCGGCCAGATGTCCGTGGTGCGGCAGATCCGTCTGATGCGACAGCCGGACGGCTGGTACTCGCTGCTCAGCACGCCTGTGCCAGCGCTCCGGGACGCGCTCGGCGCGCCCGAGACGATTGCCCGACGGGAGGTCTCGGATCGCTGGGCACTTCCTGAAGGGGCGCGCCTATGAACTCGAGCTGGATATCGAGTGGAGCACTGCGAACAATGTCGGCGTCTCTGTGGGCTGCACTCCCGACGACTCCCGGCACACCAATATCTGGGGTCTTCGACGGCAGGTCTACGTCGATCGCGGGCCCGCTGATCGATCCGACTACTCCTTCCTCCCTTATCGTCAGGCGGCGGCGCCCATCGATCCGCAGGCGCGTTATGTCCACCTGCGGATCCTGGTGGATATGCAGAGCGTCGAGGTCTTCGTCAATGCCGGACACACGGTTCTGTCGCAACAGGTGTATTTCGAGGCCGACTGTACCGTCATTCGTCTGTACGCCTACGACGGCTCCGCCACGTTCTCGAATGTGACATGGAGGCCCGCCGCATGAGGTCATCTCCGCTTCCCCGCTTCGCCCGGGTTCAGCGCCTGCGAGAGGAGTCGTCGTGAGTTTTCGACTGCCGGACCACTGGGTGTGGGATCACTGGATCGTTGATGACGGGTCATGTCCACCTGTTCTTCCTACGCGCCTCGCGCACATTGCTGACCGGAGCGCCGCCACGCATGAATGCGTCGATGGGGCATGCGGTGTCGGCGGATGACTCGCACCTGGGAGCTGATGCCCGACGCCCTGGTGCACTCCGAGGGCCCCGCCTTCGATGACAGGGCGATCTGGACCGGCTCCACGGTGGTCAAGCCCGACGGGTCCCTGCGGGTGTTCTCACGGGAATCTCCCCGGGCCGAGGCGGGGATGGTCCAGCGCATCGGGTGGGCCGACTCTGTCGATGGCGTCACCTTCGAGGCGCACCGCGGGCGAGCCGGTGGTGGCTGACGGGCGCTGGTACCAGAAATGGACCCCGGGCTCCGGGTACGACGAGGCGTGGCGGGATCCGTTCGTGTTCCTCCACGACGACGGGCGGTGGCATGCTGATCACGGCTCGAGCCAGGGTGTGGATGTCAGGCGGTCGGGCGTCATCGGTCATGCGGTTTCTGATGATTTGGATCATTGGGAGGTGCTGCCTCCGTTGACCGGCACCTTCCGTGTTCGGCCAGTTGGAGGTCAGTCGGTCCGCCTGGTCGAGGGGCGCCATCTGCTGGTCTTCTCCTGCGGAGGCGATATGCAGCTCGGAGCCGGGCCCGGCGGGGTCTGGGTCGCCGAGGCGCCGGACCGCTCGGGCCCTGGGATATCGACCATCGCCCGCTATGTGCGTCCCGGAGCATCTTTACGCGGGCCAGGTGCTGCGCCTGCGTGATGGTCAGTGGGTCTTCTCGGGCTTCGACAGCATCGTCGACGGCGCCTCGTCGGAGCGTGCCGACCCGATCCCCTGGGAGAGGGTTCAGCTTGTCGAGCGATAGGCGAGCGATAGAGGCGCTGCGGCTTCAGCGCATCGGGGTCGAGTCGTCGCCGTTGGGGCGGTGACTCGACCCCGGCGTCTTGCTGTGGACGGATCCAGAGATCGTCGTTCTCTGTCGGCGAAAACAATTGTGAATATAATTCGCTTTTGGGAGTCATGCGTGCTTTGATCCACGTCAAGACGAGGCCGTCTTGAACTTGCCAGCGTTGAATATGGGAACAAAAATCTTGGTTAAAAGTTGGGCGAAGGCACCGGCCCGTCCTGGTGCTTCGACGCCGTCTGGATCTCGCGGCGTAAGGAGGGCAGGCATGAGTCACAGCGACGACGACTCCACGCGCCCGCGTCCTCGACCTCATCGTGGCCAGGGGGCCGTCTCCGCCGCTCAGCTGGCCAGGGTGCTCTCTCTTACGCCGGCGGCTGTTCGCCGCCACATCACGGCTCTGGAGGAGACCGGCGAGATCCAGGTGCATGCGGCGGCTCCGTCGGGAAAGCGCGGACGGGGCGTCCGGCCCGCTTTTATCGCCACCAGCACCGCGCGCAGTGTACCTTCGCTGAGGGCTACTCCGACATCGCCAACCGCGCCCTGTCCCTACCTGCGGCAGGTGGCGGGGGACGAGCCCTGGACTCCTTCGCCGCCTCGCGCGGCAGGGATCTCGAGCGCCGGTATATGCAGCGTGGTCGAGGCTGCAGGCAGGATCCGTCTGAAAGAGCCCGCGCGCTGGCCGATGCTCTGACTCTCGACGGCTACGCTGCGACTCATCTGCGATGTCGGAGACGGCACCTACGCCGTTCAGCTGTGTCAGGGGACGTGCCCCTGTGCGCGATGTCGCCGGCAAAGTTCCACGAGCGCTGTGCGGAGGCCGAGACTCGAGCCTTCTCCCGGCTCCCTGGGCGTGCCACGTGAGCTGCAGCCACCTGGCCGGGGCGAGCACGTGTGCACCACCCACATACCCATTGCCATGCCGACTCTGCGCAGGCGCGCGGTCCGGGCGGCTGCAGCAGACACGCGCGGTCGCCAGGGCCGCTCGGACGGAAGGAACCCGATGACACTACCCACGACCGATGCGCCTCGCGTGAGCGACTGACGAGATCATCGATTCGATCTCGACGACGTACGACTTCGGCTGGCACGACTCCGACGAAGCCGGCGAGAACGCCAGGCGCGGCCTCGACGAGCAGGTCGTCCGGAGATCTCCGCACTCAAGGACGAACCGGGTGGATGCTCGCCAAGCGGCTCAAGGCCTCACGAGATCTTCGAGCGCAAGCCCATGCCCACCTGGGGGGTGGACCTGTCCGAGCTCGACATGGACGCCGTGAAGTACTACGTGAGATCCACTGACCGTCCTGCGAACTCCTGGGACGATCTGCCCGAGGACATCAAGACCACCTACGACCGCATCGGCATCCCCGAGGCCGAGCGCGAGCGCCTGGTGGCCGGGGTCGCCGCCCAGTACGAGTCCGAGGGTCGTCTACCACCAGATCCGCGGCGACCTGGAGGAGCAGGGCGTCATCTTCGTGGACACCGACACCGCCGTGCGCGAGTACCCCGAGCTGGTCAAGGGTACTTCGGGTCCGTGATCCCCGCCGGGGACAACAAGTTCACGGCGCTCCAACACAACCGTGTGGTCCGGCGGCTCCTTCATCTACGTGCCCAAGGGTGTCCACGTCGAAATCCCGCTGCAGGCCTACTTCCGCATCAACACACCGAGAACATGGGGCAGTTCGAGCGCACGCTCATCATCGCGGACGAGGACTCCTACGTTCACTACGTCGAGGGCTGCACCGCCCCATCTACTCCACGGACTCACTGCATGCTGCGATCGTGGAGATCGTGGTCAAGAAGAACGCCCGCGTGCGGTACACGACCATTCAGAACTGGTCCAACAACGTCTACAACCTCGTCACTCAGCGCGCCACCTGCGCCGAGGGCGCCACCATGGAGTGGGTCGACGGCAACATCGGCTCCAAGCGGAACATGAAGTACCCGGCCGTCTTCCTCATGGGGCCTCATGCCCGCGGCGAGGCGCTGTCGATCGCCTTCGCCGGCGAGGGCCAGCACCAGGACACCGGCGCGAAGATGATCCACATGGCGCCCACACTCCAGCCATATCGTCTCCAAGTCGATCTCGCGCGGAGGCGGTCGCCCGGCTACCGCGGGCTGGTGCAGATCCTGAAGAACGCCCGCCGGTCCAAGTCCAACGTCTTGTGCGACGCGCTCCTGGTCGATGAGATATCCCGCTCCGACACCTACCCCTACGTGGACGTGCGCACCGATGACGTCGAGATGGGGCACGAGGCCACCGTGTCCAAGGTGAGCGCCGACCAGCTCTTCTACCTCATGCAGCGAGGGCTCACCGAGACCGAGGCCATGGCCACCATCGTGCGCGGCTTCGTCGAGCCCATCGCCCCGGGAGCTTCCCATGGAGTACGCCTGGAGCTCAATCGCCTCATCGAACTGCAGATGGAGAACTCGGTCGGCTGACGTCTCCTTTCCCGCTCATCCACCCCATCCATGACCTCATCAGCCGCCGGGCATCGGCTCGGCAAGGAGCGCTCAATGCCCGACCTTCTCACTGATCACTCGCGCGCGTCGCTGGAGGAGCCCACTCCCACGGCAAGGCCCGTTACGTTCCTCCCGGGCTGAACGGCCCACATCCTTCGACCCTGTCGACATCCAGTGCCGCGCGGTCGTGAGGGAGGAGTGGCGCTTTCACGCCGATGAAGCGATTCGCCCCCTGTTCGATCCCTCGACGCCATTCGCACTGCGACCCTCGAGGGCAGGGGCCATCGAACTCGTCGCAGACGTCCCCGAAGGCGTCACCGTCGGGACCGTCACTCGCGACGACGCCCGTATCGGTTCGATCGGAGCGCCCGTGGATCGTACCGGCATCACGGCCTGGGCGGGCGCGTCCGGCGCCACTGCGCTGACGCTCAACACCGGCGTCGAGCTGGATCGTGCGGCTCGCCTCACCGTTGTCGGCGATGACCCGGAGCTGAAACGCCCCACCGCCCAGCACCTTCACTACTGCGGCGCAGTCGGGATCCAAGGGCACCGTGTTACTGGACCACACCGGTACGGCAGCACTGACCCAGGGGTGGAGGTCACGGTGGCGACGGCGCCGAACTCACTCTGGTGACCGTCCAGGGGCTGGGAGGACGCCGCCGTCCACGCCTCCAACCATCGCGTCCAGGTGCGCGGGCGCGGCGTCCTCAAGCACGTCGTGGTCTCCCTGGGCGGGATGTGCGCATCTGCTCGGACCCTCACCTTCCTGGGGGAGGGGGCACATTGAGGCCTTCGGCGTCTACTTCACCGATTCCGGGCAGCATCAGGAGCACCGCCCCTATGTGGCCCACACCGAGCCGCACCGCTACTGCGCATCACACCAGAGGCGCCCTCCAGGGCAAGAATGCTCATGCCGTATGGGTCGGTGATTGCCTCATCGGCGCCGGCGCCCGCGGCACTGACACCTACGAGCTCAACCGCAACCTCGTCCTCACCGAGGGGGCGAAGGCCGATTCCATCCCCAATCTCGAGATCGAGAGCGGCAACATCGAGGGCGCCGGGCCACGCCAGCGCCACCGGCCGCTTCGACGACGAGCAGCTCTTCACCTGCGGGCCTGGGGCATTCCCGAGATCGAGGGCCCGTCGCCTGGTCGTCCTCGAGCTTCTTCAACGAGGTCGTCGCCGAGATCGGTGTTCCCGAGGTCGAGAGCGGCTCATGGCGGCCATTGAGAAGGAACTCGAGCTGACCGGCCTCATCGCCGCCCGAGAACCTGACGATGCGACCTGATCGCGATCCGATAGAGCCCGACCTCGGGGCCGCTGCGCCCCGCCGCTGGCCGTTCCACGAAACACCGACAGACTTTCCCCGGAAGAACACACTGAGCACTCTCGAGATCAAGAACCTCCACGTCCAGGTCGCCACCAACGACGGCCCCAAATCCATCCTGAAGGCGTCGACCTCTCCGTCGGCTCTGGCGAGGTTCACGCCATCATGGGCCCCAACGGATCGGGAAAAGTCGACCCTGGCCTACTCCATCGCCGGCCATCCTGATTACGAGGTCACCGCTGGCGAGGTCCTGCTCGACGGCGTCGACCTGCTGGAGAGTGAGTGTGGACGAGCGCGCGCGGGCCGGCCTCTTCCTGGCCCATGCAGTACCCCGTCGAGGTCCCCGGTGTCACCGTCGCCAACTTCCTGCGCACCGCCAAGACCGCCGTTGACGGCCACGCGCCCAAGGTCCGCCAGTGGGTCGGTCAGGTCAACGAGGCCATGAAGAACCTGCGCATGGATCCGGCCTTCTCCCAGCGCGACGTCAACACCGGATTCTCCGGAGGCGAGAAGAAGCGCTTCGAGATCCTCCAGATGGAGCTGCTTCGACCCGCTTCGCCGTGCTGGACGAGACCGACTCCGGTCTGGACATTGATGCCTTGGGCATCGTCTCCGAGGGCGTCAATCGCCTCCACGACGACTCCGAAGCCGGCTTCCTCCTCATCACCCACTACACGCGCATTCTGCGCTACATCAAGCCCAGCCACGTTCACGTCTTCGTGGCCGGCCACGTCGCCGAGGAGGGCGGTCCCGAGTCTGGCTGAGCGCCTCGAGCAGGAGGGCTATGACCGCTTTCTCTCATGAGGCGCGGCGCTCAGTGTCCTCATTATCGCCATCGGTGCCGCGCCATCGGTCAGCATCACGATTCCGATTCCCGTCAGGGAGGCGCATCGCCCATGACATCGCACGATTCTGAACCGACGTCGGTCCGGCCGTTGACCGGGCCCGAGATCGATGCCGTCCGCGCTGACTTCCCCATCTGAAGAGGCCCGCGCGCAATGGGACCGCTGGCTCACCTCGATTGGGCCGCCACGTCCCAGAAGCCCTCCTGCGTGATGACCAGGGAGGCTGAGTTCCTCTCCTTGAACAACGGTGCTGCTGGACGCTCCACCTACCAGATCGCGGATGAGGCCACTCAGGCGTGGGAGGACGCTCGCGAGGCCGTCGCGGGCTTCGTCGGCGCTCGGGGCGGTCAGCTCGTCTTCACCAAGAATGCGACCGAGGGCGATCAACCTTGTGGCGCTGGCCATCGGGCACGCCAGCCTCGGTCGTCGCGCATGCGCGGGGGCCCCGGAGCCGATGCCGACGATCCGGCGAGCCGTCTGGTCATCGGGGACGGTGATGAGATCGTCGTGACGCGGGCCGAGCACCACGCCAATCTCGTGCCCTGGCAGGAGCTCGCGGCCCGCACCGGGGCGAAGTTGCGCTGGCTGGATTTGACCGAGGACGGGCACATCGACCCGGCCACGACCCATGTGCTGAATGAGCGCACCCGCGTGCTCGCTCTGACCCACGCCTCGAACGTCACCGGTGCGATCACTCCGCTGGACGACATCCTGCCGGCCCGCTCGGGCGGTCGGCGCGCTCGTCGTGCTGGACACGTGCCAGTCCGCGGCGCACCTGCCGCTGGACTTCGCCGCCCTCGTCGCCGCCGGCGTCGATGCCATGGCCCTGTCGAGCCACAAGATGCTCGGCCCCACCGGCGTCGGCGCACTCGTGGCCACCGAGGAGCTGCTCGACGCCATGCCGCCGGTGCTCACCGGCGGCTCGCTGATCGAGGTCGTCACCATGGGTCCTCGACCTACATGTCCGGCCCGGCCGCTTCGAGGCCGGCAGCCAGCCGCTGGCCCAGGCGGCGGCCTGACGCACGGCGGTCGAGTATCTCGCCGGCCTGGGCATGGACCGACTGCACGCAGGGGAGCGGACGCTCACCCAGCAGGTGCTCGACGGGCTCGCGGCACATCGACGGAGCACGTGTGCTCGGCCCGGCCGGCACGAGCGGACGGCTCGGGGTCGTCGCCTTCACGATCGACGGCGTTCACCCCCATGACGTCGGGCAGATCCTGGACGCCTCCGGCGTGGCCGTGCCGCACCGGTCACCACTGCGCCCAGCCGATTCACGCGCACTTCGGTGTGGCGTCCTCGTCCAGGTATCGTTCCGGGCCCACCAGTACTTCCACCGAGGTCGACCGCTTCCTCGAGGCCGTCGCCACGGTCCGCAGCTACTTCCGAAGGCGAGCATGAACGACCTCGACCAGCTCTATCAGCAGGTCATCCTCGACCATTCGCACGAACGACACGGGCAGGGCGCCTGACGGATCCCGATGCGACCAGCCATCAGGTCAACCCAACCTGCGGCGATGAGGTCGAGCTGGGTGATCCGTGTCCGGGACGGCAGGGTTGCCGCCGTGGGGTGGGAGGGGCGACGGCTGCTCGATCTCCAGGCCTCCATCTCGATCATGCACGACCTCGTCGACGGAGCCGACTTGGCCACGGTCGTCCGTCTTGAGAAGGACTTCGATACCTCATGCACTCCCGCGCCGCGGCGTCGATGACGCGGTCCTGGATGCACTCGAGGACGGTGCGGCCGAGGGCGTCTCGAAGTACCCAACCGCGTCAAGTGCGCTCTCCTGGGCTGGATGGCGCTCAAAGACGCTCTGGCCAGAAGTCCGGTGCCGTGTTGCCGACTACCGCAGAATCTGATTGATCTCATCACCTAGCGTTAAGGAGGAGCCATGATGAGCGAGACAGGGTGCCGTCGGTGCCGTCCCGAACAACCCATGGCCGCCCAGCACACCCCCCGCCGTTGGCGGTGATGCCGATGCCGCCGCTATCGAAGAGGCACTGCGCGATGTCATCGATCCCGAGCTCGGCATCAATGTGGTGGACCTCGGCCTGCTCTGCGACGTATCCATCGAGTCCGATGGGACGGTCGTGCTCGATATGACGCTGACGACGGCGGCCTGCCCCTGACCGATGTCATTGAGGGAGCAGGCTCAGCGAGGCGCTCGGCCTCATCGCCGACAAGGTCCGTATCAATAGGTGTGGCTGCCGCCGTGGGGCCGGACAGAGATCACGGAGGGCCGCGAGCAGTTGCGGGCTCTGAGCTCAACGTCTGATCGCCGTCGGTCCACGGGACGTAGTCACGATTCAGCCGGCCCGACCCGAGCGATCCCCATGATGGCCGGTCCTGCGTGTAGTGCCCGCACGGCGCCCCTTGCTGGGGTCCCCGTGCACGTATCGCGCGGTGATCGTACGGCGCGGAGCCTGCGTGGCGGCACGTGAAGAAGCGCTGAATAAGTGATGAAGGGAGACACCATGCATCAGTTCGTGAGCATGGCCAATGATTCGGGACCGCCGGCTGGGCCTGACGGAATGGTCCTTCTCACCACCGTGCTCTATGCGGTCCTGGGCGTCCTCAGCTGCTCATCGCCTGGCTGATCAATCTGATCTTTCAAGCTGGATCTCCGCAGGGAGCTGATCGAGGATCAGAACCCGGGACTCGGCCTGGCCTTTCGCGGGAACCGCCATTGCGATCGCCATCATTATCGCGGCGACGATCATCGCCTGAGCCCCGCCTTGCCGGCTCGGACGGCGGCACCGAGGGCCGCCAGGGGGCAGCCAGGGCAGGATCCGCCATGCGGGTAAGAGGACGTAGTCGCCGTACTCGTAGGCGAGGCTCGCCATGGCGGCGATGCCGCCCCAGATGAGGACGCACACCCCCGAGGTGAGCGTCGCGCGCATCTGCCGGCCCTGTCGGGCCTGGCGGACCGCCAGGTACATGCACGCGGCGAAGACCAGTGCGCTGACGGTCATGAAAGTCGTCGGCACCGCCGGATCGGGGACCGTGCCGAAAGGGTGCGTAGTGCGCCTCGTTGTCGCGGGCCGTCCAGTGCCCGATCAGCTGAGTCGACCAGGGCCGCGGGCCGCCAGGCTGACGCCCGCGATCACCGACGCCCAGGCCGGGCCGATCGACGTCGGCGCGTTCTCTTCGTTTTGCATTGATGATGTGGATGATGTGGTCGATGCGGTTGGCATGAGCGCTCCTGTGATGGATTCGGGGTGGTAAGTGGGGAGGGCGGCCGTCGGCGGCCTCGGGAAGCAGCGCGTCAGACGAGTCCGGCGCCCCAGGTGCGGGCTGCCCGCGCCTCGCCCTCGGCGAGGCCCCTGGCCGCCCGCGACGACGAAGCTGCGGGTAGCCACGTTCGGCGCCCGAGCATCTTGGCGATCCGCTTGGCGGCGGAGCCGCTGATCCAGTTGCGCTGGGTGACCGTATCGATGGCGAGCACGCGCAATCCTTCAGGGATGGTTGCGGTCTCCAGCCATTCGCGGATGCCGGGCTCCTCAAGTGAGCCGCCCTGGCCTGAGCCGAGCGCCTGGAGGACGGGGTTGGCAGGCCCCGGTTGTGGGTGGGGCCGCCAGGATGAGGAGAGAAACATCGTCGGGGACTGCCGGTGATGCCTGGGATGCCGGGACGATGTCGGCTTGGGCGCCGCCCTCCCGAAGGCCTGCGGCAGTCTCCTCGGCAGTGCCGGGTGCTCCTGAAGCAGGACTCCACGATCAGCAGTGCTTTCACATCTGTCTCCTTTCAATCGCGTCCGATTCTCGGACGATGGCGGTGGGAGGAATGGTCAGGGCGGCCGGCGGGACGCTGGACACGCCTTGATCGTCGACCGCGACGCTGCGTCGTAGGCAAGAGACCGGCCAGCAGGCCGCTTCCGGAGGCGGAGCTCGATATCACGCTGCTCAACCTCAAGACTCCTGCTCCCAGGCACGCGAGCGCGATGAGTATGAGCCGCCGCGGCTCCCGCAGCCCAGGTCGCGATGGGTGGTGAGCGCCATGGCCACCCCATCAGGGACGATGCGGCCGCCGGCGAGCTTCACGGGCTGTCGAGCGGGGCTCCTCAGCTTTGCGCCGGCGGTCGATCGCCTCCATGAAGCGACGCTCGACGCAGCGGTCCGATCTTGGCGTAGTGCGGGTCGACGCTTCGCTATGAGGCGGAAGACGCGAGCGACGGCCGCCGTATCGACTCGACTGGCCAGGCGGTGCAGCTGAGCGGGGGAGAGTCGGCGCTCGACCCGGCGACGATCCGGTCGGCGTGCTCCTCCAACTCGGTCTGCGAGGCGGTCATGGGGTTGCCCGTAGCTCGCCAGCGCCGCGGCGTCCTCGACGGCATCGGCCTCGAAGAAAAAGGAAGTCGGCTTCGGGCGGCATCTGCCCGCGGTAGCAGGCGGGTCCGTGATGTCGCGCTCGCGGCGCACGGCCGCACGCGTCCGCTCGTCGGGCGCTGCGCGCTCCATTCGGTCGAAGAACTCCGGCCATGCGAGGCGACATGGGGAGACGGCCGATCCTTCTGGGCCTGCTCGAGCAGTTTCGCGAGCATGTCGCGCTGGCGGTGATGTCCTCAGATGGTCGTCGATGGCCCGCAGCGCTGCGCCTCAGGTCCGTGACCACGTCCGGGATGCGGGGACGGCGTTCTGCCTGTCGCTGCTCTGCGCAGGGCGTGCGCCTCCGAGCCTCGGAGTCCGCAGCCGCCGGCCTCGTCCCCGGAGGCCGCGACGGGCTCGGCGTCCAGAACTCGTGCGATCGTCTCCAGGGGAAACCCCCGGCCTGGAGTCAGCCGGATGCGGGAGGCGGGCGACATGCGACAGCTCAGGTCCCGCCATCGCCGCGCCCTCGGGCACGGAAGCAGGGCCCAAGGAGTGGTAGTAGCGCACAGTCCGGACGGTCGTGCCCGTCCGACGGGCGATCTCGCAACGCGCATGGAGAGTCTGCATCACGGCGGGTGGGCCCGCTCATCGCCCGGTTCGAATACCGGCCCGCTCGAGATCCGATCCGGGCAGCTCGAAGGTGTCGCACTGCTGCGTCGAGCGGACTCCGTGCCGGTTGGTGAACCAGGCACCCGCTGCTCGGAGGAGCCGTGCGTCCACGAGTCGGCGTCCACGCCCCCGCCCGAGCGCTGCTGGATGTGGTCATCACCCACGGACTCCGCGGCCTGGATCGCCGAGGAGATCTCCTCCTGGCTCGGCTCGGTCAGGAAGGGAACGCCCGTGTCGGGATCGGGCGTCGTCGAGGCGTTGTGCACCCATATGCCCGCGTAGCAATCGGCCTGCAGCTCCAGGCGCACCGAGTCGGTGGCGCCTGTTCCCCGAGCGATCGGCGCGGTCCGTCGGTGCCGAGCAGATTCTGGAATGTGGTGACCGAACTCATGCCACGATGTACCTCGGCCAGGGGCGTGTCCTGGGCTCCGACGGTGCGCTCCATGTCGGAGAAGAAGTTCTGTCAGGTAGACGGTCGAATCCCCGGGCAGTAGAACCGGGCCGACCGAGGACGAGGCGGTGCCGCAGGCTGCGCACCGACGAGCCGTCCCACAGGCGGAAGTTGGGCTTGGTGGCGGTGGTGGCCTGCGCGGGCAGCCGCTCGCCCCACACGGCGTCCAGCGACTCGGCTGTCGCCGCCATGCGGCACTGCGGACACTGGTTGGCATCGCCATTGGCGGTGGTGCCGATCCCGCACACGGACATGTCGATCGACGATGTCGCCGATGTCGTCGTGCCCTGGTCCCGGCGCCCAGCAGCCCGGTCAGATCCACGCCGGTGAAGGCGTGATGAGGGAGCACGGCAGACCGCTGATGATCGACCCGCCGCCGATCGCGGGCACCGCGGCCCCCGCCGCCAGCAGACACGGCTCGATGATCTGATGTCGCGGTTGAAACTCGCGATCGACCCTCGGCGAAGAGGGCAGGCGCCCAGCGTAGCGATCGTGCGGGCCTCCGCTCGCGAGTACGCTGGCGGTGCTCTACGACCTGCTGTCTGCAAGACCGGGTCCGAGCGCGTACCGACCCGAGCTCGATACACGACGTGCATCGAGGCGATCGAGGCCTCAGCAAGAGTCCCGCTGTGCGCGATGTGTGTGCGACAGCTGTGGGGCCGTCTCCCGTCCTCCCGGTTCTAGCGCCAATCAGGGCGGTCCCTTTCATCAGGCCCGTGCCCGGACTGCTCGGCCTGGCCGCCGGCAGCATGGACAAGGAGGGGGCGGGCCGTCGAGGGGCATGGACAGCTCGGCTTCGGCTTCATCGGTCGGCACCTTCACCGCCAGTGCCCAGGACAGCAACGACAAGCCCTGCATGTGGCGTCTGCCCGCAGATGCGGGCGATCCGCAACCGCATGGGGTTCAGCAACTCCGGCGCCGATGAGGCGGCTCGACGCCTGCGCCTGCTGCGCTCGACCGCACGCGGTCGCTCCATCGTCGTGGGCGCCAACATCGGCAAGACCAAGGCCACGGCGCTGACCGACGCCGTCGAGGACTACCGCTACTCGGCCTCGCGGTGGCGAGATGGAGCCGACTATCTGGTCGTCAATGTCCCAGCCTTTCAGCGCCCGGGCTGCGGAACCCAGGCGTCGATGCGCCCGCTGGCTGCGGTGCGCGATAGCTGGCTGACCGCCGCGCACCGCCGCCCGCCCCTCTGGTCAAGAATGGCCCCGGACCTGGCTGATGAGGACATCGACGCCGTGGCGGACCCGGTGACCGACATGGGACTGGTAGCGTCGTCGCCACCAACACCACCATCGACCACGACCTGGGCGAGGCGGCCTATCGCGCGCCCCTCCTGCCGCGCTCGCTGGAGGTCGTGCGCCGCCGACGCGCCCGTCTGGGGAGGGCCGATCATTATCGGGGTGGGCGGCATCTCCTCCATCATGGACGCCGAGCTCATGCTCGACGCGGGAGCCGATCTGCTCCAGGCCTACTCAGCTCGCGTCTACAACGGCGGCCTGGCCCGGCGCATCAATCGGGCCCTGGCCACCACTCCTCGCACGATGGCGGTGACACCAGCGGCCTGTGTTTGATAACCTGCGCGGCGTCACGTAACGGGCGCGGGAGAAGAGCTGCCTGTGAGGTCGGGCTGCGGTCCGATGCCGATCGTCCTCCCAGGTGCCTCACCGCATGAGTAGCCCTGTCGCGCGCTCGAGCCGCGCTGACTCATCCGACTCATCCCTGCCCGCACTCTCCTGGAGGCCGCCGGGCTCGGGCTACCATCGTCTGCGGCCTATCTGCGCCTCCCGCGCATGAGACGGCTCGAGCTCTGCCTGGTCGTCTCCTCCGCCGGGAGGAGCCTGGCGCTGAGCCGGTGCCGTCGCTGTCGGCCTGGGAACCGCCTTCGGAGCGCCGGTGATCGGTCGCCTGCACGATCATCTGGGCGCCTGGCGGGTGACGAGCGGCGATGCTCCTGATCCAGACGGCCGCGCTGGTTCTCGTCCGTGGTGCGCGGTGCCGTGCGCACCCGACTGGGTCATCCTGGCTGCAGGGCAGTCATGGGCGTAATGGCCATCCGCAGGCGGGATCGGTTGCGCGCGCCGTGTGGTCCTCGATCGCGCGGGCGACCGACGAGCCCGCCCGCCCTGAGAGTCGCTCCGCATCGGCATGGGCTGGGAGACGCTGCCGACGAGGACAGCTTCGTCGTCGGACCATGTGCGGCCAGGGGCCTCGTCAGCCTCCTGGGGGCTCAGGGGACGTCGTCGCGCTCGCGACGCTGACCCTCAAGCAGGCGAGGGCTGTTCGTCGCCTGGCTGCTGGTTCACCGACGACGGTCATTGCCGGGACGGACCAGGGGTCGCGCGGCGAACATGCTCGGGACCGGGCGCGCCTGCTGCACCGGGGACCGTGGTGGGCGAGATGCTCCAGTCCTTGTGGTCATCATGGGGGTCGGTGTCGTCTTCGGCGACCACGCAGACGGCGCTGACATCCGTCCACGCCGCTCACGGCACCCCGGGACTCACCGCGCGCCGTCTGCAGCTCCATAGGGGATCACCTCCGCCCTGGTCGGCTGCCGGCGAGCCGGGGCTGCGCGTCGGGCGCCTGCGGAGCGCCCTTGGCGGATCGTCATGCTCCTGTGCTCACTGGCATTGATGGGCGTGCCGTCCTGCCATCTGGCACGAGCCGTCATCCCGTGCCTGGGCGCCGCGGTGGGCGTGACCCCTGGTGACCTGCTATTCGCGAGTGGAGGAGCTCGCGCCCCGCCGGTCGCGTCACCGGCGCCATGACGGCGTGGCCTCCACGGGCAATGTCCTGGGCGTCTCTGGGGAGCCTGGTCACCCAGGGGCGATCGGGGCGACCTTCACCTCGGCAATCTGCCCGCCGCCGTGGCCGGGGCGTGCATGGTCGTGGTGGCCCTGGGCGAGGCCGGCTGGCGGGGCTGCGGCACGCTACGGCGGGCTAGCAGCGCCGCGCGCGTCAGACCGGGCGCTGTCCGGCGAGCGGCGGGTCAGGCCGCGGGTCGTCGGGCGACCACCTCGCCCAGGGCAGTGTCGATGCGCCTCCGCAGCGTCGCCGTCGAGGCCCGACGCCGGAGGCCTTGACGTTCTCGACCAGCTGCTCGGGCGGGAGGCCCCCACCAGGCCGCGGAGACATAATCGTGCTGCGGACGGGCGATCGCCAGCTGGGGCATGGTCGGCCCGGCGTCCGCGGCGATCGGCGAAGGCTGCTGAGACGGCTGCGAGCACCTCGTCGCTCATCAGCGGGCGATCATGTCCTGACCGCCCTTGTCGTCGGTGGCGCGGGAGCCGGCCGGCGGCGCCGGCAGGCGTGCCGGACAGGACGGGACGCCACTCAGCCACTGGGCGACCATACGATCTGCCCCATGCCCCAGTCGGGAGACGGGCACGACGCGCTCCTCGATCACGCGCCACAGCGCCGGTACTGGGTTGGTTGGACACCAGGCGGAGCCATCTGGCGGCGGGAGTTCCTGACCCGCCGGATCTGGTCCGCAGTCCACTCCGAGACCCCGATGTAGGGGGCCTTGCCGGAGCGGACGACGTCGGCGAAGGCCTGCATCATCTCCTCCAGCGGAGTCTCGTAGTCGTAGCGATGCGCCTGGTAGGGGTCCACGTAGTCCGTGCCCAGGCGGCGCGGTGAGCCGTTGATGCCCTCCACGATGTGCTTGCGCGACGGGCCGACGTCATTGGGGCCCCTTGGGACCGATGGGCCAGTAGACCTTGGTGAAGATCTCCAGGCCCTCCGGCGCTGCCCGCCAGTGCTCTGCCGAGGACCTCCTCGGCCCTCGTGTTAGCGTAGACGTCGGCGGTGTCGAAGCTGGTGATACCCAGGTCGAGGCGCGGTATGCACGCACTGGATGGCGGTGTCGGCCTCCACCTGGGAGCCGTGGGTGAGCCAGTTGCCGTAGGTGATCTCCGTGATCTTGAGACCGGAGCTGCCGAGATGACGGTATGCGACCATGGCCACAGCCTAGATGGTTGGTTCCGGGCATGAGCGCTCAGGACGGGTACTCGCGGCGGGCGACCTGAGGCGAGGGCTGACGCCAGCAGCGCAGATTGAAGCAGCGCGAGAAGATGTACCAGAAGATCGTCCCCTGGGCCTGTACCTTGTCCGCCCCGAACTTGGCGTGCAGCTGGCGGCGCACCAGCCACCAGCACACCACGGCGTCAATGATGGACAGGAGGAACACGGCGTACAGGCACATCATGAGCAGCAGCCCGATCTGAGGCATCCCGCGTCTGGAATCCGAACATGATGACCATGAGCAGGACGCTCAGCGGCAGGAAGGCCTCGCCCAGGCTGAAGCGGGCGTCCACGTAGTCGCGGATGTAGCGCTTGACCGGCCCCTTGTCGCGGGCCGGCGATGGCGCTCATCGCCGGTGCGCATGGCCTCGCGCTGACGCCTCCAGGACTCGTCCTGCTCAGCGCGCGCCTTCGCCTTGGCCGCCTTGCGGTCGGTGGGCACCACCGGGTGCAGACGACGCGCCTCGGCGTCCTTGCGCTTGGGCGTGGCGCGCCCCTTCCCTGTTGACTTGGCGGAGGTTTCGACGACCGGCTCGGGCTCGAGCGCAGCGGCGCGCTTCTTGAACAGCTTCACGTCGAACAGGGTAGCGGCTCACCCGCGATACCCTGAAAACCATGATCACTGCCGCCGCCCTGCGCTCCGCCGTCCATGAGTCCTTCGAGACCGTCGTCTCCGATCTGGTGGAGCTCGTCTCCATCCCCTCGGTGTCGGCCTCCAGTCGCTGATCAGGCCCAGGTGCGCGCAGCGCCGAGCACGTCGCCGATCTGCTGCGCGGCGCCGGCCTGGACGCCGAGGTGCTCGGTGTCGAGGGGCTGACGGCCTCGCCCTGGGGCGCCCGGCGGTCCTGGCCCACCGCGAGGGCGCCGCCGGGGCTCCCCGCGTGCTCCTCTACGCCCACCACGACGTCCAGCCCGTCGGCGACCCCTCCGCCTGGGCCCAGGCCGATCCCTTCGCCGCGGAGCTGCGCGGAGCGCCTCTTCGGCCGCGGCGCCGCCGACGACGGCGCCGGCGTCGTCACCCACGTCCACGCCCTGCGCGCGCTCGCCGCACTCGCGGATGATGGGCTCCCCTGCTCGGTGACCGTGTTCATCGAGGGGAGAAGAGGTCGGCTCGCCCTCTTTCCGAGGCCTTCCTGGCCGCCCACCGCGACCGGCTCGCCGCAGATGTCATCGTCGTCGCGGACTCCTCCAACTGGAAGGTCGGCGTTCCGGCCCTGACCACATCCCTGCGCGGTGTCGTGCAGGTCGATGTCGCCTGGATGTCTTGGATCATGCTCTGCACTCCGGCCAGTACGGCGGTCCGGTCCCTGGATGCCGTGACCTCCATGTGCCGCCTGGTGGCAGCCCTCCATGACGAGCGCGGCGATGTCGCCGTGCCCGGCCTGGTCTCCCGGCCCCAGGCCGCGCCGGACTTCCCCGACTACCCCGAGGACGCCTTCCGCGCTGATGCGGGTCTCCTGGAGGGAGTCGAGCTGGTCGGCAGCGGTGACCTCACCGCGCGCCTGTGGACCAAGCCGACTCTGACCGTCATCGGCATGGATGTCACTCCTCTGGAACTGGCGGGCAACGTTCTGGCTCCTGCCTGCACGGCGCGCCTGTCCATGCGCATCGCGCGGGCAGGACCCGCAGGCCGCCCTGGAGGCGCTGCGCTCTCACCTGAGGGCCCACGCCCCTTCGGCGCCCGCCTGACCGTGGCGCAGGGCGAGGTCGGCCCCGCCTTCGACGGCTCCTCGGACAGTCCGGCTGGGCGCGCCGCTCACTGGGCACTGACCACCGCCTTCGGGCAGGACTGCGTCGACATCGGTCAGGGCGGCTCCATTCCCTTCATCTCCACTCTTCAGGAGACCTTCCCCGATGCTCAGGTGCTCGTCACCGGCATTGAGGACGGACACCCGCGCCCACAGCGAGGGACGAGTCCATGCACCTGGGCGACCTGGAGCGCATCGTCACCGGCGAGGCGCTCCTGGCGCGCACTGGGCGGGGCGATCGACGGCCCCAGGATGCTGAGAGCGCAGGGGCGCAGCGGTGAGCGGGGCGGCACGCCTATGAGGATTCTCCCTGGCCACGGGGGCCATGTACCCCGAGCCGGGCGGTGCGCCCATCGTCGCTCCCGCACGCGGGACTGGCGGCCTCCGACGCGGCGGCGGCGCTCTTGGCGGGCTGGAGGGCCCGGCGCGATGACGACGTGCTGGCCGCACTGCCCATCCCCGACGGCGGTCCCGGCACCGCTCAGGCCATCGGGGCCGATCACGTGTCGGCCCGCCGCGCCCTCCAGGCCTACAGTCCGCTCGGCGAGGTTCGCGAGGTCGACCTGTTGCAGCTTTCGCGGAGCATCCGGTGCCCGGGCGCGGGAGGGGTTGGTCGCACCTGGCTGCTGGACGCGGCCAGACTGACTGCCGTTCCGCGGATGTCGACCTGGCCGCCAGAGGCGCGCGAGGGCACGACCGACGGCCTGGGAGAGGCTCTCGCTCAGGCGTTGACTCTGGTGGGCGCCGGCGACACCCTCGTCGTCGGCCTGGCGCGCTCGGCGGTGCATGACGGCGGACGCGGGCTGCTTGACGGACTTGGCGGGCCAACGGCGGCGCATGCGCTCTTCGAAGGACGGGAGGTGCTGCTGGCTCTCGCCGATGGCATTGCCCTGGGCGGACTGGCGGGGGCCGGCCCAGGCGCTGACGACGCGACGGCATTGAGCCCGCCGAGGGCCCAGGGAGCGGATCGTCTGGCGTGTACTGCGGCCTCCCAGGCGATCGGCCTCATCGGCGCGCCACGTCGCGGGGCACTGGCTATGGCGGGCAGCGCCGGCGACTCCGAGGACCGTCTGTCGATTTCGTCATGGGGAACGGGGGCGGCCGGGGGCGGGCGGCCGTGCTGCGGGCCCTCGGCGCCCGGGCCGTGCCCGGTGCGCGGGTGATGGCTCACCTGCTGGGCCTGGATGATGCTGTGAACGGGCAGGATCTGGTGGTCACGAGCGCGGGGGAGGTCTACGACGTGCTTGCCGACAGTGTCATCGCCGTCGTCGGCACGGCGGCGGGCGCCCTGCGCTGCCCACCGTGCTCGTGGCCGGACGATCCCTCGTTCCTCGTACGGCGAGCTCGCCGAAGCGGGCATCGTCCGTTCCTACGCCCTGGAGGACGCGGGGCGGGGATCGCCGTCGACTGGAACGAAGGCGGGCCCACAGCCGTTGAGGAGCGCCTGTTCACGATGGGCTCGCGGCTGGCCCGCTCCTGGTCGCGCTGATGCCGCCGGTTGTGAGCAGCGCGGCCGGTGCGATCAACCGACGGTCGTCGGGTGGGGCACCTGAGCGGTCGAACTGCGCACGATGAGGTCCGGGGCGAAGAGCACTCTGGTCCGGGATCTCCTCGTCGGCGATGATGGACATGAGCGTGGTGACAGCGGCTCGGCAGATGGCCGCCACGGGCTGGCGCACGGTCGACAGGGGCGGGTTGGTCATGGGGATGAGCGCCGTGTCGTCGTAACCGATCACGGACAGCTCCTCTGGAATGGCCAGCCCGCGGCGACGACGCCGCCGATGGCGCCCAGGGGCCATGATGTCCGAGCCGCAGACGATGCCCGTCACCCCTGGTCGATGAGATTGCCGGCGGCGATGGTCCCGCCTTCATAGGGTAGAGGGTTTCGACGATCCGCAGTGGCTGGTCGGGCAGTGCGGATCGCATGGCGTCCGCGTAGCCCGCGCGCTTGCGCTGAGCGGGGACCATGCGCAGAGGACCCGTGGCCAGTCCGATCCGGGAGTGCCCCAGGCTGGTGAGGTACTCCACCGCGATTCGAGCGGCGGCGCGGTCGTCGGTGGTGAATCCCGACGCCTTGATCGTTGGAGCGTTTCCGTTGATCGTCACCAGGGGCACGCCCCGTTCGCGCAGCCGCTGGTAGCGGGTCACATCGCTGCTGGTGTCGGAATGCCGACCGGAGACGAAGACGATGCCGGAGACTCCCCGGTCGACGAGCATCTCGATGTACTCGTCCTCGCTCGTTCCCCCCGGTGTCTGCGTGCACAGCAGGGGAGTGTGCCCGCTGGCTGCCAGCAGTTGCTCGATCTCTTGGGCGAAAGCCGGGAAGATCGGGTTCCCTCAGCTCCGGAACGACCAGGCCGATCAGCCCCCGTGAGCTCTGCCGCAGTGATTTCAGGGCGCTCGTCAGCCGGAGCAGGTCGAGGGCGACCAGGACCCTGGCGCCGGGTCACCTCCGCCACGTTCGACTTCCCGTTGAGGACACGTGGACCGTGGCGGTGGAAACCCCGCCTGCTCTGCGATGTCAGCGAGGGTGAGGCGCTGCTGCACGGTGGTCATCTCCTGGTGCCGATCCGGGCGTATGCGCAGCGGCGCGTCCGGCTCCGGCATGGACGAATGGGATGGTGATCGGAATCTGGACTCCCTCGGCTTCCGGCTCGTGCAGGCGCGTTTCATGAGTTTCATACCCGCGGCGTCCGACGCGGGCGCCCACATCGAGAACTCCCGTAGACAGACCTCCGCAATGGAGATCTGAAACGCTGACCGTACCGTCTCATGGGCGCTCGTGAGTCTAGTCCGGCATCCGTCGCCTACCGCCCGGTCGACCGGGAGGGCGGCGAGGGCGCAGGACCTGGTGACGTTGTCGTCGTCTGCGATCTGCAGACTTGCGGGGCGGTTCGAGGCGGCGATGCGGGAAGAACGCGATGGGCGCTGTGCGGGCGTGCGTGAAGAGCGTGCGGAGGGATCCCCACTCATCCTCGAGTGTTCGGAACGGGGCGGCTGCGATAGTCGTGGTGGGGCGTGAGACGGGAGTGGCGGGAGCGGGGCAAGCGGGGAAGAAGCGCTGGTGATTCAGCGGATTCAGTGAATTCAGCGGATTGACTGAACTCAGACTGAACTCAGTGAGCCGGGGCAGCTCGGTTCGGGGCGAGAGTGGGGGTGAGGCTCAGGCGCGAGCTCAGGCGACAGTCGAGGCGGAGAGCCAGACCGTCGTCGTGGGCGGCACCACCAGGTGCCTGTCCTCCTGAAAGCAGCGCCCTGAGGCGAGCAGCACCTGGGCCTGCTCGGGCAGCGCCACGCCCTGCTCGGAGGTGTTGACCAGCACCAGGATGTCACGGTTCAGGAAGGTCAGGACATCCGTCGGGCACCAGTCGAGCCCGACGACGAAGGCGAAGGGCCCCTGTCGCCAGGGCGTGCTCCGCCGCACGTAGGTGGCGTGACGCACCGTGGCCAGGGGGGAGCCGAACTGGACGCCCTGCTCGCCCGAGCGCTCATCGATCAGCTCGGCGAGCTCCTGGGTACTGGTCGGCTTGTCCTTGTCCGGAAGGCTGATCTCGTCGCCCTGGCGCAGATAGACCGATCCCGGCAGGGGCGAGAACGAGCGCCTGCAGCGCCAGCGAGCGCGCGGCCGCGTTCCTCGTCGCCGGTCTCGAACCAGCGGCGCCCGTCGCCGGGGTCGGTTGACTCGACGAGTCGGTAGCTGGGCAGGTAGCGCCACGCGGGCGGGGCTCCGAAACGGTCGTGCTCGTCGAGAGAGTGCGTGATGTGCCGGGTCAGGGACTCCGCGTTCCAGCGGGTGAGCATGAGCGCGTCGTCGCGCAGGTGGTGCAGCCAGTCGTCCTGCAGGTGGTGGCGCAGTGCCGGGGGTAGTCGGCGGAGACGTCGGCTCCGATGAGGCCGTCATCGACGTGCTCGGCGACCAGGGCCTGAAGGATCGCGAAGCGCTCGCTGAGCAGGCCCAGGTCGGTCTCGGCGCTGATGTGCGGCGGCACGATCGTGCCCAGGTCGACTCCGTCGGCACCCTCGGCGAGGAACGCGGCCGCGCGCTCCATGAGCCTCCCGACCGCGCTCCTGACCGGTGAAGATCGGGCCCGCGTCGTGGGCGTGCGCCCCGGTGACCGGGGCCCCAGCGCCCCGGAGATCCTGGTGATGACCCGCAGGCCGAGCTCATGAGCCCGGCCTGCGAAGGAGCGGAAGGAGGACAGATCTCCATCAATGGGCACCCGAGAGGGACGTACGAGGACGACATTGAAGCCGAGTGAGGCGACATGGTCCAGAACGCCGTGAGCCGCCTCGAGATCGGCGGCGCCGATATCCAAGGGAGCCGATCTCGTAGACAAGCCCATCGCGCCACCACTCCAGTGGCCCGTTATAGACGCGATGAATGAGCGTCGTGGTGGTCGTCACAACAGCGGCTCCCCTTTCCTCCGGGTCCCTGCCCGGCCGGTCGATCGATCCGCGCGCCCGTCGCCCACGGCTTCATGTGCACACAAGATAATTACACAAGTTTACATCTCATAGTAGCCCCCTGCTGAGATACCTTGTGGCCATGTCCACCCACGGGACACCGTCCCACGATCTCATCCACCACCACGATCATGAGTCCATCGGTGAGGAGCGGGGCGAACTCGCCGGTTACGGGACGAGCGACATCGCCCGCTTCGTGCCCGAGCCCGCGAAGAACCCCCAGCGCACACCCTTCGAGCGCGACCGGGCGCGCGTGCTCCACTCCTCCGCACTGCGCCGCCTGGGCGCCAAGACTCAGGTTCTGGGACCCTCCAGCGACGACTTCGTGCGCACTCGTCTGACGCACTCCTGGAGGTCGCCCAGGTGGGCCGCGCGCTCGGACAGGCGCTGGGCTGCGATCCCGACGTCGTTGACGCCGCCTGCCTGTCCCACGACCTGGGCCACCCGCCCTACGGGCACAACGGGGAGAAGGCTCTCGATGTCGTGGCCGAGTCCATCGGCGGATTCGAGGGCAACGCCCAGACCCTGCGCATCCTGACCCGCCTGGAGCCCCAAGACCATGGACGCCTCCGGACGCTCGGTGGGCGTCAATCTGACTCAGGCCAGCCTCGACGCCGTGCTAAGTACCCCTGGGCCAGGGCGAGGGCCCGGCGGCCCGGAGGGCAACAGCGCGCGCAAGTACTGCTGCTACGACGACGACCGCGAGATCTTCTCTGGATGCGTGCTGCGCACCGGTGGGGCGCCGTTGCCTCGAGGCCCAGCTCATGGACTTCTGCGACGACGTCGGCTACTCGGTCCACGACGTTGAGACGCCATCGCCCCTGCTGCGCATGGACCCGTCCCGACTGCGCGAGGACCGCGAGGTCGACTCCGTCATAGAGGACACCTGCGCCTGGTACGGGGCCGATCTCGACCGCGGGCGCTCGGCGCGGCCTGGGAGCGACTGGCGGGCCCTGCCCAGCTGGATCACGTCCTACAGTGGGGCGCCCGCCGATGCCGCCAGGCTCAAGAACCTCACCAGCCAGCTCATCGGACGCTTCGTGTCCCGCCGTCGCCGCGGCCACCCGCGATAAAGTCTTCGGGAGCGGCCCACTGACCCGCTATGACGCCGACCTGATCGTCCCCGATGAGACCGCCGCCGAGATCTCTGATCCTCAAGGGCGCCGCTGTACGATACGTCATGGCCCCGCGCGAGCACGAGCCGGTCTACCTGCGCCAGCGCACCGAGCTGTTCGACCTGGCCGATGCCCTGCTGTCCGCCAAGGGCGAGTACCTGGAGCCGTTTTCGCCCTCCGCGTGGCGCGAGGCCGACGACGATGCGGGCCGTGTGCGTGCAGTCGTGGACCAGATCGCCTCTCTGACCGACACCTCGGCGCGCGCCTGGCACGCGCGCCTATGCGGCCTGCTCTCCGAGGTCTGAGGCTCCCTGCAAAGCGCCTCTCGCCTAGGGATGACGCCATGGCGGGACTCATCAAGCGCGAGGACATCGATGCGGTGCGCGACGCGCGAAGATCGAGGACGTCGTCGGCGAGCACGTCACCCTCAAGGCAGAGTGGGCTCGCGAAGGGACTGTGCCCTTTCCACGATGAGCGCACCCTCCTTCAACGTCCGCCCCCAGCTGGGCCTGTGGCACTGCTTCGGCTGCGGCGAGGGCGGTGATGTCATCTCCTTCGTCCAGAAGATCAACCAGCCTGTCCTTCGCCGAGGCCGTGGAGTACCCTGGCGGGGCGGGTCGGCGTTCAGCTGCGCTACGAGGAGGGCGGCGGCCCGGTCACCCGGCATCGAGCCCGGCACGCGTCAGCGCCTCCTGGAGGCCAATCGCCTCGCCGAGGTGTGGTTCCGCGAGCAGCTGGCCACCCCGCGGCGCAGCCAGGGCGCGCGCTTCTCGGCGGGCGCGCCTTCGGTCCTGAGGGAGGCCGCCTCATTTCGGGGTCGGCTACGCCCCTCCAGCTGGGACGCCCTGGCCAACATGCTGCGCTCCCGGGGCTTCACCGAGCACGAACTCGTCGCCTCGGGCCTGTGCGGTCAGGGGGGCGCCGGCGGTTCGCGGATCTACGACCGCTTCCGCGATCGTCTCATGTGGCCCATACGCGATGTCACCGGCGCCACCGTCGGATTCGGCGGCAGACGCCTGTCGGAGGAGGACGCCGCTGTCCCTGAGTACCTCAACACCCCTGAGACCGCGATCTACCACAAGGGCCAGGTGCTCTACGGCCTGGATTTGGCCAAGCGCGATATCGCGCGCGATCACCGTGTCGTCGTCGTCGAGGGCTACACGGACGTCATGGCCGCCCATCTGTCCGGGGTGACCACCGCGGTAGGGCCACCCTGCGGCACCGCCTCGGCGCGGATCACGTGCGCATCGTGCGCCGCCTCCTGGGGACGCCGCCGATCCCTCCGCCGGCGTCATCGCCGGTAATCGTGCCCGCGGCGGGGAAGTCGTCTTCACCTTCGACGGCGATGCCGCCGGGCAGAAGGCGGCTCTGCGCGCCTACGGTGAGGACCAGCACTTCGCCGCGCAGACCTTCGTGGCGGCTCGATCCGCACGGATACGATCCCCGCGATCTGCGCATGGCCGAGGGCAATGATGCGATCCCACGGCTGCTGGAACGGCGGGTGCCCTGTTCGAGTTCGTCGTGCGCACCTGCCTGGCCGACCTCGACCTGGACACCGCCGAGGGACGGGTGCGCGGCCTGCGCTCCCGCGCGCGCCGATCATCGCCGGTATCCGTGACCGGGCGCTGCGGCGGGAGTACAGCGCGGCGTCTGGCCGGATGGCTCGGCATGCCCGACTCCGAGGCCGTGGGGCGGTGCGCGCCGCCGAGCGCCGGGGCGCGAGCGGTGCGGGCTCGCCAGGACCCGGCCCGCAGAACGCTCCGGATGCCGGAGCCGCTCGGCCGGACTGCCACCGGTTGGCGACCCGGTGGCCAGACTCGAGCGCCAGGCCTGGAGGTGATCGTCCAGATGCCCGTGGTCGCCGCACGGGTCGGTGCCGATGACATCAGCCCGGTGGCGTTCGCCGTGCCGGTCCACCGGGCCGTGTTCGAGGCCATTGAGGCAGGCCGGCGGGCCGCAGAGGTCCCTCAGTCTCATCTCCCGGGCCGAGGACTCCGGTCTGGCCCGCGCCGACGCCATCAACCGGGCCCACCGTCCACTGGATCGAGCAGGTGCGCGCCGGGGCCATGGGGCCGGTCAGCGCCGCCATCACCGAGCTGGCGGTGGCGCCCCTGCCTCGACCCCGCCCCGGGAGCGGGGCCGAGCCCGAGCCGCACGTCGTCGAGCGCTACGCGCGGGCGTCCTGTCGGCCCTGGCCCGACCGGGATCAACCGCGAGCTCGCCGAACTGCGCGCCAGGCACCGTCGCATGACTGCCGATGACGCGGACTACCGCGACGTCTTCGAACAGATCGTGGGCCTGGAGAACCGGCGCATGCAGATCGCCCGGGAGTCATGAGGGATCCCTCGGGCCCGAGCCCGGCCGAGGTGCGGATGCGGAGCACCCTGCCGATATCGACCGGCCTCAGTGGGCGCAGAAGCATGACGCGGAAGCTATCGGGGCCGCAGACCGCGCAGGCCGCGCAGACCGCAGAATCTTCCCCACCACCATTTACCCTAAAGCCATGACCCTCGCCGTCGTCACCGATTCCGCCGCTTGTCTGCCGCCGGCGCTCGCGGACCGCTGCGGCATTGAGTCGTGCCGCTCCATGCGATCGAGGATGGGTGAGACTCCGTCCACCGCGCGGCCAAGTGTCGCTGAACTCGCGGCCGCCTACGCCTCCGCCCTGGAGCGCGCCGATGAGGTCCTCGCCATCCACATCAGCTCGGTGCTGTCGGGCACGGTGGACAACGCCCGTCTCGCCGCCCAAGAGCTCGCCGCCGGAGGTCGCTCGGTCCTCGTCCTGGACTCCGGCGTCTCCGGCGGGGCGCTGGGCCTGGCCGCCCTGGCGGCGGGCGAGGCCGGTGATGCGCGCCGCGGCGCTGCCCGGGCCCGGGAGTCTGCGTCGCGCTCCCACGCTTCTTCCTGGTCGAGGATCTGTCTGGCCTGCGGCGCAGCGGGCGCGTGGACCGCACGACCGGTCTGATGGGCGGCGCTCTCGGGATCCGGCCCGTGCTCACCATGTCAGCGGCAGGCGTTGCCGTCGCCGAGACCGTGCGCGGTTCGGCAAGGGCGCGGCGCCATTTGATCGCCCAGGCCGTTCGTGCCGCGGGCGGCGCGCATCTGAGCGGGCCGAGGCCGCCGGTCGAGCCCGTGCGCCTGGCCGTCCATTACGGGGAGGATCCCTGCCCAGGGCAGGGAGCTCGAGAACGACCTGGCCGAGGCGATGGCTCAGGCCGGGGCGGTCGGAGTCCATCATGCGCTCGCCGGTGGACGCCGCCCACCGCGTCCACCTGGGCCCCGGGGCGCTGGGCATCGCCATCGCCCCATGGCTGGGGCGCGGAAGGTGACCGTCACCGGAGCCGCGCGAGCCTGAGGTCCGCACGCACCGTCTGCGATCCAGCAGCACCGGAAGCGCGCACCGGACCTGCACGGCTCCACAAGCGGGTCTCGTGCACCCTCACGCAGCTGCTGTCCACAGGCGGTGAGCGCCCCCGATCACCGCGGTTCTACCGTCGTCGTCATGAGTGGTCGACGAGGCGTTGCGACGGGCGGGCGGTCCCTTCAGAGCCTCGAGAGTCTTGTGCGGCTGGCCTGCTCCACCGACCCGGAGGAGCCGGTTCGCAGGCCCCGTCGCGCCGCCGTGGCTCCACGGGCCGCCATGATCCCTGGGCGCCGCCCCTCGCCCTTGCGCTCCTCCTTGCGCTGCGCACAGTGCTGACCTCATCTGGTTCCCGGTCTCAGGCCATCCCGGCGGCGACCACGACATCCGGAGCCGACGAGACGCCGGTGGGCGGGCGCTCCATGTGATAATAGTTCGGCGGGAACGGGCGCACTTCCGGGAGCGACCAGTGCCGAGTCGCATGGGAACCGGCGAGCTTCTCGTGCACGTCATCGGCGCCGTTCACACGCCGGGTGTTGTCAGACTCCCGCGGGCTGCGCGTCGTCGACGCCATTGATGCGGCCGGCGGAGCGTGCGAGGACGCCCAGACCGATCAGCTCAACCTCGCCAGGCCCGTGACTGACGGCGAACAGGTGCGCGTCCCGGTGACGGGCGAGGCGCTCAAGCGGCCCCTTCTGCGGATTCGCTCGGCCACGCCCACCGCTGGCGCGACGAATGGCTCGGGTCTGGTGAACATCAACACCGCCTCCGCCGACGATCTCGAGAAACTGCCCGGGATCGGGCCCGCCCCTGGCTGAGCGGATCATCAGCCATCGACAGGCCAACGGCCCCTTCGCGAGCCTCGACGATCTGACGGACGTGCCCGGCATTGGGAAGGCCAAGCTCGAGGCCCTCAAGACGGAGGCGACCGTATGAGCCCGCCCTGTGGAGACCCTTCCTCTCAGGGAGGCCGCCTGACCGGGAAGCAGAACGCTCCAGCATCGAGTCCGGCCCTGAGTCAGGCACCGAGTCAGGCATGGGCTCCGGCCCCAGGGACGAGCCCGTCGAACCAGGCGGTTCAGGGGCGTTCGAGTAGCAGGCATCCTCACCGAGTGCGCGAATCCGCTCCCGCCGCACTGGATGTGCGTCTGCTCCTGCCGGCCCTGGCCGCCTGGGCGAGTGCCGCCTGGGCCATCGGCCTTCCCGGTGAGCGGGCGTGGTCCCGAGTCCTGATGGCGGCCCTCGTCCCTGATAGTCCTCGCCCTCCCCTGGGGATCTGCACTCATCGTTTCCGGCCTCCGCGCACCGCTACGATCCGCGTCCCGGCGCTGGAGCCCTGAAAGGACCTGCTGTTGGATCGGTGTGCGCCAGCCTTCTGCTGAGCACGGCCGCCGCGGTGGCGGTACTCACCGTAGCCGCCGCCGGCTCATGGAGTCGGGCCGCTGACCCCTTGAGCCGGGCGGTTGCCGACGGGCGCACCGTCACGCTCTCATCGGCACCGTGAAGGCCGAGCCGCGTGCAGTGCCCGAGCCCGGCTGTACCACCGTGGTGACGGAGCTCGCCGTCACCACTGTCGACAAGCGGGCCTCCCGCCTGAGCGCCCTGGTTCTGGGCGGCCAGGAGTGGTTCGACATGCCCATGCGGCGCCACCGTGCGCGTGCGCGCGGTGCCCGGGCCCGGTGATCCGGGGAGGCGACCGCTGCCGTTGTGGGCTCTGGCGCTGCTGTTCGACCTCGTCGCACCGCCGGCAGGTGCTCTGGCCGTGGTCGGCTCACTACGAGCCGGGCTCGCCGATGCTGTGCAGCATCCGCACGCGGTGCCGGGTCGATGGCGCTGGCCGGCTGGGGCGTCCGAGCTCGTCTCCGGGTGGCGCTGGGAGACGACCATGCTCTGCCCGCCGATGTCCGCACGGACATGCGCACCGTATCAATGACCCATCTCACAGCAGTGTCGGGAGAGCATGTTGCCATTGTCCTGGGCCTGGTCATGAGCGGCCTCGGCGTGCTGCCCAGGCGGTGGCGGGCCTCGTCGGCGCTTTGGCGCTGGCGGCGCTGGTCGTCCTGGTACGGCCCGGCGGCTCTGTTCTGCAGGCGGCGGCCATGGGCGGGGTTCTGCTCATGGGCGCGGCCTCGGGTAGGCGCTCAGCATCCCTGCCGGCACTGGGCGCTGCCGTCATCGTTCTGCTGCTCATCGATCCCCTGGCAGGCGCGCTCCTTCGGCTTCGCCCTCTCGGTTGTGGCGACGGCGGGGATCCTGCTGGGTGCGCAGCCCGCGCGGGCGGCGCTGTCCCGGAGGCTGCCCCGGTGGGCGGCAGGAGCCCTGGCTGTGCCGTTGACCGCCCAGGCCGCCTGCGCTCCGGTCCTCGTGCTCATCCAGCCCCAGGTGAGCACGTGGGCGGTGCCGGCCAACGTCTTGGCGGCACCGGTCGTGCCCGTGGCGACCGTGGCCGGGCTGCTCGCAGCCCTCGTGGCGCCGTGGTGGTCCGCGCTCGCGAGTGCTGTGGTCCCTGCCCGCCGCCGCCTGCTGCTCCTGGTTGGTGGTTGTCGCCGGATTCTTCGCCGACCTGCCGGCGGCGAGCCTGGGTGGCCCGGCGGGCGCGGCGGCGCCCTCGCTCTGGCGGCGCTCGAGGCCGCCGGGGCCGCGGTCGCCTCACGGCGGGGGGCGCGCGAGTCTGCTGACTGCCTGTGGGGCTTTTTGGATCCCTGCTTGCGAGGCTCGACCGACGACGCCTGTGATCGGCCCGTGTTCGCCTCGACGGGTATCTCGGCGCTGCGTGGCAGGCTTGCCCCATGGCACCGACCCGACGCTCCTCCCGAGGCTCCCGGCGCACACCGGAAGGACCCGCCTGGGACCAGGTCGACCTCGCACCGGTCGTCCTCATCCGCGCGGGCGAGGAGATCCTCGCCGACCGCGCGGTGAGCAGGCTTCTGGCTCAGGCGCGTCAGCAGGACCCCTCCACCGAGATCAGCACGATCGAGGCCGCCGCCCTATGAGCCCTCACCAGCTCGACACCCTCGCGTCCCCTCTCTTCGGCGAGCCGAAAGCTCGTGCTGGTGCCCGCCCTGGAGCAGATGAACGACGCGCTGTTGACGGACCCTGCTGGCCTCACATCTCCGCTCCGGCCCCCGAGGTCGTCGTCCTGCTGCGCCACAACGGCGGCCAGCGCGGCAGAAAGCTCCCTCAACGCCCCTGGCCAGTCGCCCCTACCCCGTGGTGACCATCGAGGCCGTCAAGTCTCCCCAGGGACAAGGCCGCGCTCGTGAGCTCTGATGCGCGCCGCATGGGCCGCCGTATGGAGCCCGAGGCCGTTGGCGCGCTCGTCGACGCCCTCGGCTCCGATTTGCGCGAGCTGTGCTCGGCCGTCGATCAGCTCGTCGCCGACACGCAGGGCACCATCACCCTCCAGGCGGTCAATACCTACTACGCGGGGCGATTCGAGGCCACCGGCTTCACCGTGGCGGATGCGGCGGCGGCGGGCAACGTCGCCAAGGCCATCACCGCTCTGCGTCACGCCATCGCCACTGGCACCGATCCAGTGCCGATCGTCGCCGCCCCTGGCGATGAAGATCCGTCAGCTGGCCCGTGTAGCCGCCCTGGGGGGCAGGCGGGGCATGAGTCCCAAGGATCTGGGTATGGCGCCCTGGCAGGTCGATCGCGCTCGCCGCGAGTTGTCCGGCTGGTCTGATGACGCCCTGGCTGTTGCCATTACCGCGGTCGCCCGAGCGGATGCCGAGGTCAAGGGCGAGGCGCGCGACCCCGTTCATGCCGTCGAGCGGGCAGTGCTCACCATCTGCAACGCCCGCCGGGGGCGGCTTCCCGCCCGTTGACGTCGCGCCTGAACCCTGAACCTTGAGTCCTGAGCTACTGCTGGTGTCGGGGCGCCTGCCCGGGGGACGGGCGGCGCCCGCCCGTCTCAATCAGCCGGCCGTTGAGGCGGCATTGCTGCGTTTACTGCGCGACTGACTCCTGCATTCCTGAGGTCACGCATCATCGCGCCTGCTGAGCGACCGTGCCCAGGAGACGCTCGATGTACTTTGGCCATGACGTCGACTTCCAGGTTGACGCTGTCACCTGGCTGTTTGACGCCCAGGGTCGTGCGGCGCAGGGTCTCGGGGATCAGGCAGACGGTCAGCGATCCCGAGGAGCCGGTGCTCTCTGAGACCTCGACTGTTCCGGCGACCTCGGCGGCTCTGATGACATCGGCGACATCGACCACGGTCAGCGACACCCCGTCGATGGCGATAGAGCCTTTGACCGCGACGTAGCGAGTCAGGTCCTCGGGCACCGAGACGCGCAGCATGTCCCAGTGGTCCTCGTGGCGGCGCTCGAGGATCCCGGTGCTGTGGCGTCGACATGGCCCTGGACGATATGCCCGCCCATGCGGTCGGTGGGGCGCAGCGCCCGCTCCAGGTTGACCGGACTGCCGACGGCAAGCTCACCCAGTCCGGTCCGCTCGAGTGTCTCGGCCATGAGATCGGCGGTGAAGGCGTCGTCGTGGGGCTCGGCGACGGTCAGGCAGCACCCGTTGACGCAGATGGAGTCGCCCGGTCGAGTCCCCTCCATGGCTCGCGGGGCGTGGACCGTCAGCCTTGCCGACGCCCCTGTGCGCTCCAGGCGCTCCACGCGCCCGAGCTCCTCAACGATTCCGGTGAACATGATGATCCTCCTGTGCCTGCGAGATGATGATGGCTGTACCTCCTCCCGCCCCGGGGCCTTCAGGACCCCGGGAACTCGGGACACGTGGGCAACACGGGAGATCTGGCGCGGCGGGCTCTGATGCTCGTCAGCGCTTGCGGTACAACGACTTGGTCGCGTACACGGGCTCGTTGGTGACCTGGATTCCGAGAGAGCGGAAGATGCCCTCGTCCACGCTTCCCAGGATCGTCGAGGTGTGCACATCGCACCCGCGCAGGTTCTCCAGCTGTGACAGGGCGAGTGCGGCGTTGTGGTCGCCGTTGGCCGACACGGCCAGGGCGATGAGCACCTCGTCGGTGTGCAAACGCGGGTTGTGACTTCCCGCGCTGGGTCTTGAGCGTTTGATCGGCTCGATCGAGCTCTGGACAGCAGGTCCACGTCCCGGCCGATCCCTCGCCAGACGCTTTGAGCGCGTTGAGCAGCATGGCCGAGCAACAGCCCAGCAGCGGGAGGTCTTGCCGAGCTCGATCGTCCCGTCGGGCAGTTCGATCGCGGAGGCGGGCGCTCCGGTGGACGCCGCCAGGCGCAGTGTGGGCGGCACCACGGGACGATCCTTCTTCTCGATACCGAGCCCTGACATGAGCAGAGAGATGCGTGCGATTGAACCGGGTCGGTCACGTTGCGCTTCTCGTCCACGAGCGCCTTGTAATAACGACGGATGACCTCCTGCTTGCTGGCCTCGCGGCAGACCTCGTCGTTGCTGATGCAGGAGCCCGCCATGTTGACGCTCCATCTCCGTGGGGGACCGGTAGGGCGAGGCCCCAGAATCTCCCTCGAACAGGCGTGTCAGGACGGGGAAGACCTCGACGTCGCGGTTGTAGTTGACGGTCTGGATGCCGTGGGCGGCCAGGTGGAAGGGATCGATCATGTTGACGTCGTCGAGGTCGGCGGTAGCGGCCTCGTAGGCGATGTTCACCTGGGTGATCCAGGGCAGGTTCCAGATCGGGAAGGTCTCGAACTTGGCGTAGCCGGAGGACAGGCCGCGGGCATGGTCGTGGTACATCTGCGACAGGCAGGTGGCCATCTTGCCGCCGCCCGGCCCCGGAGCGGTGACGACGACGAGATTGCGGGACGTCTCGATGTACTCATTGCGCCCATAGCCCTGCTCGGAGACGATGAGGGCGACGTCCCCGGGATATCCGGGGATCGGATAGTGGCGGTAGACCGTGATGCCCAGCTTCTCCAGCTTGCGCTTGAAGTCCCGGGCCTGGGGGTTGTCCTCGGTCCACTGGGTGATGACGACGCTTCCCACCAGCAGGCCGTAGGAGCGGAAGGCGTCGATGTGCCGCAGAACCTCGTCCTCGTAGCCGGTGCCGAGGTCCGCGCGAACCTTGTTCCGGGCGAGATCCCCGCATTGACGGCGACGATGATCTCGACCTCGTCGGCGAGCTCGGCGAGCATGACGATCTTGTTGTCCGGGTGAAGCCGGGCAGTACGCGCGAAGCGTGCATATCATCGATGAGCTTGCCCCCGAACTCGAGGTAGAGCTTGCCGCCGAACTGGGCACGGCGCTTCCGCAATGCGCTCGGACTGCATGCGCAAGTACTTGTCCCGATCGGCTTATGCGCATGCGCACCCTGACTGGAGTTGTGAATTGACTGGAGCGAGATGAACTCAGCCCGCCAGATCGCGCCGGCCTTCAGCATCTTAACGCCGCCGGACGTCGGTCGCCGTGAGGCGTGGGCGTAAGCCACGCCATCGTGAAGATCTCACAACATTTCTTTTAAGATATAAACACCCCCTGAAAGGTTTATTTTTGATGAACAATGCGTCGTCCGCCGAACTGCGCTGAGACCACCGATTCCGCTGATTCGGACCAATCAGCATTCTACATCTGCATCCATCCGCACCGCCTGGATCGAGCGCATCGTCACCGCGGTCCAGCAAGTCTCGAACACCCGCAGTCCTCGGCATCGGGAATGAGCCGAGCGCCCAGGTGGCTGCGTGTCCTCCTGCCCGCCGTGCTCATCCTGGTATGGGTGAGCGCTGCGGGGATCGGGGGACCCTACTTCGGCCGTGTCTCCGAGGTGTCCTCCAATGACCAAACGGCCTTCCTTCCGGAGTCCGCCGACGCCACCCAGGTTCAGCACGTGCTCGGTGAGTTCACCGACTCCGACGAGGTGCCCGCGATCGCCAGTTCCTGTCGGCGACAGCGAGCTGAGCCAGGACCAGCTCGAGCAGATCAGTCAACAGGTCGGTGGACTCGCAGAGATCGAGGGCGTGGGCACTCCATCTCCCGCGCTGCCCTCCGAGGACGGGATGGCTGTCCAGGCCTTCGTGCCCATCGACTCCGGGACCGATATCGCCGACGTGGCGAACGCAGTTTCCGACACCCTGCGTGCCGAGGCGCCTGAAGGAGTCACTGTCCACCTCACGGGCCCGGCCGGCCTGAGCGCCGACCTCATCGGGGCCTTCGCCGGTATTGACGGCCTGCTCCTGGGAGTGGCTCTCCTGGTGGTGCTCGTCATTCTCCTGTTCGTCTACCGCTCCGTCCTGCTGCCGGTGGCACGCTGCCTCGACCAGCCTGCCCGCCCTGTGCGCCGCCCTGCTGACGATATGGTGGCTCGCCGCGTGGGGATCCTGTCCCTGAGCGGCCAGACCCAGGGATCCTGTTCATCCTCGTGATCGGGGCGGCAACGGATTACTCCCTACTCCTCGTCGCCCGCTACCGCGAGGAGCTGCGGGTGACCAGGACGCCTGGCAGGCCTGCTGAGCTCATGGGCTCGGCTGAGCCGATCGTACTCCGGCGGGACAGTCAATCGCCGGCTGCTCACACCGACCCCGTCCGATCTGAAGTCGAACAGCACTGGGGCCGGTCACCGCGATCGGCATCGTCTCGCCATGGCCTCCGCCCTGACGCTTCTGCCGGCCATCCTGGTGCTGTTCGGACGCACCGCCTTCTGGCCGAAGCGGCCGCTCTACGAACCCGAGGCGGTTGCCGCCGATCACGGTGGTGCCTCCGGCCTGTGGGCCAGGATCTCCCGTCTGCTGGGGAGCGTCCGCGCATGGTCTCGTGGTCACCGCTGTCGTCCTGCTCGTGGGGCCCTTGGCGTCACCCAGCTCAAGCGCCGACGGCGTGCCCTCCTCGGATCTGGTCCTGGGCGCCTCAGGCGCGCGAGGGACAGGTCGCACTGGGCGAGCACTTCCCGGGAGGGTCCGGCAGTCCCGTGAGGGTGGTGGCAGGTGAGGAGCAGCTTCAAGCGGTTTCCGACGTGCTGCTCGCCAGCCCCGGGATCGACGGGGTGAGCGTGACCTCCGCCGACTCGCCCAGCGGTTCGGCGCCGGTCACCGAGGACGGCATCACCGCCTACGGGCCGCCCGGAACTCCCGCGCACCCGCGCCCACCGTTGTGGATGGCCGCGTTCTCATTCAGGGCACGCTGGTCGATGCGGCGGACTCTCAGGCCGCGGGCGATACGGTGCGCGACCTGCGCGCCGAGCTCTCCCAGGAGGCTCCAGGCGCACTGGTCGGGGGCGTGACGGCCGCGGCATGGACGACCAACAGGGCTGCGATCTCATGACCGCAACCTCATCATTCCGGTCATCCTCGTGGTCATCCTGCTCATCCTCATTGCGCTGCTGCGTCTGTTGTCGCACCGGTGCGCCTCATCGCGACCACGGTGATCTCGTTCGGCACTGCCATGGGGGTCTCCGCCGTCGTGTTCAACCACCTTCTGCACTTCCGGTGCCGATCCCGCGGTGCCGTTGTACGGCTTCGTCTTCCTCGTCGCCCCCGGCATCGACTACAACATCTTCCTGATGACCCGAGTGCGAGAGGAGAGCGATCGAGCACGGCACCGCGAGGAATTCTGCGAGGGCTCGCCCATCACGGCGGGGGTCATCACCGGCGGGCATGGTGCTGGCTGCGACCCTCGCGTCCTGGCCGTGATTCCGATCCTCTTCCTCGCCCAGCTCGCCTTTCATCGTCGCCTTCGGCGTCCTGCTCGACACCTCGTCGTGCGTTCGCCGCTCGTGCCGGCCCTGTCCCATGACATCGGCAGGGCGATCTGCGGGCCATCCCGGCTCGCCCGGAAGGCCGACGACGCACCCCTGCCGGTCAGGGATGACCAGGATGCTCCTGGCGGCACCGACGGCGCAAAGTAGGTCTGCAGAGTAGGTCTACTGACACGGCTTTGGAGAGTTGCTCAAGGGCGCCTCCCATAGCAGGGAGGCGCCTCGACGTAACGTCTGGCTGCGGCTGTTCGGGCCGGCCCGAGCCGGCGCCTGCGGGATGCCGATCCCGATCGGCCTCAGCCGGCCTCAGAGAGTGGCGACGCGCTTGGCGAGCTTGGACTTGCGGTTCGCGGCCTGGTTCTGTGGATGACGCCCTGGAGACGGCCTTGTCCAGCTTGCGGAGGCCTTCCGCAGGTGCCCTCGGCGGCGGCCTTGTCGCCGGCGTCGATGGCCTCCGGACGCGACGCACACAGGTCTTGAGCTCGACCTGACGGACTGGTTGCGCAGGCGGGCCTTCTCGTTGGTCTTGATGCGCTTGATCTGGGACCTGATGTTCGCCACGGTTGGTGAGAGCTTTCTGAATCGAGTGTGGTCAGCGGCCGGAGAGGAGGGTTCGCGCACACGGGTCCGACGAGCTGGTGGAAGCACGCGACGAGACCCGGTCGCCGGACCCCGCAGCCGGCCAGGCCAGAGGTCCAAGAAAGCACTCTAGCATTTCGTCGCCGTGGTGGCCTCGGGGAGCTGCTCGCACGAACGTGAGGTTTGCCGCGGCTCGCTGACGACCCTCGCCTCACGTGACCGGAATCCGCGATCGAGGCTGTCCGGTTGTCCCGCGCGCGGCCGCTCGTGAGGAGATCTTACCGCCCTACCCCAATGAGCGCGCAGGGCCGCGACGATCCCGTCGAAGACGCCACGGCTCATGGTGGCCCCTCGCGACGCACCGCGGAGGGCCTCGACCACCAGCAGACGGTCCAGGCGCACTTCGCTGGGCCGTCCCCGGGAGTCCCAGTCCCAGTGCCGACATCGTGCCAGTAGCGTCCCCACCGGCCTCCTGGGCGGCGTCGCGATCATGGTCCTTGCTCGTCATCTGCGCCACGACCAGCCGCTCACCGGAGGCGGACTCAGCCTGACGGGCGAGCACGAGCACCGGTCGATCCTTGCCCTGGGACGCATCCTCTTCGTAAGGCACCCAGGTCCACACGACCTCACCGGGGTCGGGCCCGCCATCGATCGGGGAGAGACGAAGTCGGCAGGCCCAGGGCGCCGACGTCGTAGACGCTCTCACCGGACGGGCTCGAACCGACGGCGATCCATCGCCCGAGCGCGAGTCGTGCCGCCGGCCCGGGTGCTGTGATGACGATCGTGATGGCGCGGGTGGGCGGTCTGCCCGCGGAAGAGGGCTGAACCTGAGGCTCGGTCGGCTCGACGTCCTGCGCCGCCTCGGTGACAGTGCTGCGCCGCTGCAGCTCTCCTTGACGGCGTCGGTTACCGCGCTCTGGCGGCGGGTCCGAAAGATGCTGAAGATGCTGAGGATCCGGCTGAGGAGGGAGGCCGCGGCTCAGCACCATAGACGATCTGCGATTCAGCCGACCCGTTGACGCTGCCGGGCTCATCTGCACTGGGCGAGGCCCGCGGAGTCTTGCCTTTCGGGGACGCCGCCGAGCGCAGGGCGAGTCGGGCGGGTCGGCTACCGGCTATCGGCTACCGCCCGCCGGTGCGCCGACGCCACGGTGACCGCGCCCCCAGCACACGAGCGCCGAGAGGGCTGTTCCCGCCAGCAGGGTCGCCACGCCGCCGACATCCATGGCAGCGGAGCCGCTCGACGGCCGCTGCCCAGGGTGAGCGCCCAGTCACCAGCGCCTGCGGCCACCGTTAGCGCGACCCAACTGCCGTTCATGACCAGCGCCATGCTCACCACCAGGCCGGGGACGCACACGGCCACCGGTGCCGCGAAGGATCGCATCCGCATGCTCAGCAGGGACCGCACGGCGATCAGGGCTGTGCCGCGAGGATACTGAGCAGGCATCGGCCACGAAGCGGCCGGCGGGCGGCGCCCAGACCGAGGCCCGCTCCGACCGCCCAGGTCAGGAGCATGACGACCATCTGCATAAGGCTGCGGGGCGCCGTCATGACCAGGGTCTTGGCGGCGGCGACCGCAACCGGGCTGTACTGGTGGTGCGCATCGTGTCCAACCTCGTGCCGCGGTGCTCGGACGCCACGACGCCGCGTGCTGGGCAGGGCGAGGCCCAGGGAGCAGAAGAACATTCTGTAGAAGATGAAGACCTGGGAGGTCAGGCTGTCCCAGCCGTGGGACAACCGTGACCGATTCATCATGTAGTTGACCGATCCGGATACGACCGCCAGGACGGGCAGGATGAGGGGCGACCACCACACACCGATGAGCGTCGCAGCTTGAGAGCCTGACCGCGATGAGCGCAGTGAAAACCAGTGAAGGCAGTATGCCGGGGTCTTCCGGCCGGTTGCGTGCGGAACCGGTGAGAATCGGCGACATGGGTCGCAGATGCAGGATTCATAGGGAGCCGCAGGAGTCATATCAGGTAAGTGGGGAATCACCTCTCGATCCGGTCGAGCGAGTTGCCGCGATGAACAGGACGTGCGGCCAGATCTAGGAAGGCGACCACCATCCCAGAGGAGGCTGGTGGCTGCGGTGGTATTGGCGTATTGGGTGTTCGTGTCAACCCGCGCAGGAGATGACCGCGTAGTAGCCCTGGCGGTGCCAGGCGGGCGACCCAGGCGGGCGCCAGCAGCATGTGGTAGATTTGGCGACGAAAGAGCCGAGCAGATCGACCGACCCCGATGAGCTGGTTCTCCTGACCGCCGCCAGCCACACGTGAAGGCGCACAGGGCCAGGTCGACGGCGATCTGCCCAGCGGTGTACAGGCGCCCACGGGCCGGGACTGAGCGGGACGGCGACTCCCGCCAGGCGCGCCGAGCCGACCAGGGCCAGGCTCTGGCAGGTGATGGCGGGCGCGATTACCAGACTCAGGGCCACCACCTTGGCCCGGCACAGCGCTCCCGGGGTGCGCCCGGCGGTGGCGAAGAGCGGTCCATCCCGCCCCCGGAGTGCCGATGTCGGTCTGGCGGTTGGCGAGGACCGCGGGCCAGGATCGGCCCGGTGATCGCGGACATGAGGGTGTAGTTCAGGAGCAGCTCCTCCCAGACGCGGGAGTCGGGGGAGGAGAAGCTGCGCGCGCGGATGCGGAGAACAGGTCGCCGCCGACAGGGCGACCGTTGCGGCTGCGAGTGCCGCGGCCACCGGCACGGTGCGCAGGCGCCGCATCTTGCTCAGCTCGAGTCCGATGGAGGCGCGCCGCGGGTGGTGCCCGAGGACAGGCGCGGCGGCGTTCGTCCCGGTGCTCATTCCGATACTCATCACAGCACTCCTGCCCCACCGGTCAGATCCATGAAGATGTCCTCCAGGCTCTGACTCCTGACGCACCTCGTGACTGTTACTCCCGCGCTCACAAGGCGGCGGATGAGCTCGGCCGCGCCGTTGGGGGCTCAAACCCGGCACGCGCACGCCCTGGTGGATGCGCGTGGCGGCGCCCGGTCCGCTCGCGGGCACGAGCCCTTCCAGGATCTCGATACTCAGCACTGCCTGGGGCGCGGGGGTCACCACCAGCATGTCGGGTACGGAGTGCTCCATGAGCTCGGCCCGCGTGCCCTGGAAGACCAGGCGTCCGGCGGACAGGATGCCGAGCATGTCGGCCATGCGGTCGATCTCGTCGAGCAGGTGGCTGGAGACCATCACCGTCACGCTTTGGGCGGCGAGCTCGACGAGCAGGCGGCGGATCTCCTCGATACCGGCGGGGTCCAGGCCGTTGGTCGGCTCGTCCAGCACGAGCAGCTCGGGCTCCCGGGCCAGAGCCATGGCGATACCCAGGCGCTGCTTCATCCCCAGGGAGTAGGTGCGCACGAGACGGTCCTGGTGCTCTCTCAGACGCACTTGGGTCAGGGCGCGGTCAACCTGCCTATCGGACAGGCCCAGCATCTTCTGCACGATCCGCATGTTCTCCGCGCCCGTGAGGTGCCCGTAGCCGGGAGGCTGCTCGATCATGGAGCCGGTGCGCGACATCAGGGCGCCACGGCTGCGGCGCTCCAGAGGGGTGCCGAACAGGGCGATGTCGCCGCTGGTGGGGGCCAGGAGGCCCAGCAGCATCTTCATGGTCGTCGATTTTGCCCGAGCCGTTGGGGCCGAGGAAGCCGTAGACGGCGCCGCGGGGCACGAGCAGGTTGAGCGAGTCGACGACGGTGCGGGTGCCGCGGCGGTCGCTGAAGGTCTTGGTCAGGCCGCTGGTGGTGACGATGGCGGCACCGGATACCGAGGGTGACGAGGGCGACGAGGATGCTGTGAAGGGCGCCGCTGCGTAAGTCGGGTGTGCCGGAGACGTCACGGATGGTGCGGAAGGCCCGGAGGGCACGGATGACGCGGAGGACGGGGCCTGAGGCGATGCGTGAGGTGGTTCAAGGCGGGTGGTGCTCATGACGCAAGCCTCATCAGGATCGGGCGCCGGGGCGTCAGGCCGCGGCCTGATCTCTGCACGCCCTGACGGCGCCGTCCTCATACCCGGCATGACGTACCGGCCATCCAGCCGCCGATACGGTCTGGCTATGAGCAGGCCGGCCATGACATCGCACCGTCGGGACGATTCGGGCGGCTGCCCGACGGCTGGGATCGGCCCGACATGGCAGACGTCCTACTCCGTTCTCCTGTTCTTCTCCACGGCGAATCCGCTCGGCACGTCGAGACTCAGCGGGCTCGAAGGGTCCGACGGGTCCGCGGCAATAGTCGTCTTCACGGCATCACTGCCGTGCTGTACGGCGATCGCGCTACGGCGCCTGCATCCGGTCGCCCCTGTCCGCTCCGTCTGCGCTTATCGGGTGGCGCTGACCGTCCACCTGGCTGTCTCGCCGATGCATCGGTCCTGGCGCTCGTATCCCGCCCTGCTCGCCGCCGAGACCACGCAGAGCCGCATACGCCGGGCCCTGGAGCCTCGTCCTGCTCACCCTGATCTATGCCGGCATGGTGCCGGCGCGTGCGCTGCCGGCGAGACCATTGATCCTCAGGCGACAGGGGTTCCGTCAACCGTCTGATCATCCCCATCGTCACCGCGTGCGCTGGTCTCGGTGACGGCGCTCGTCGGCGCCTCACGGCGCCGGGCGCGCGAGCGCGTCGAGCAGGCCTTTGGAACGAGCCGCCGCGATCCTCCGGGCGCAGCAGGACACCGAGCGCCGGCTGGCCGTGGTAGCAGGAGCGCCAGCGCATCGCCCGCGACGTCCACGACCGTGGGACACTCCCGTCGGTCATCGGCATGCAGGCCGCCGGGGCCCGGGCCGTCTTGGCCTCCGATCCTGGCGCTGCCGACGCCGCACCGCGGTCATCGGGGAGATCAGCCGCCGGGCTGTGGATGAGGTGCGCGCCCGATCGACGTCCTGCGGACCGATGAGGATCCTCCGCCCGCCGTCGAGGACACACCAAGGGCATCGAGGACATCGAGGGCATCGACAGGACGGTTGCGGTGTCTCTTCGCCCGGGCGCGATGCCGGCGGGTAGAGACGTTGGAACCGGTCCTCGCGACTGCTTCGATGCGGTGCCTCGCCCGGGCTGGAGGAGGTGTCTCTGATCCCGCCCGCGCCCGACGAGCCGGCCTGCCGGTGAGCCTGTCGCGTCAGCAGACGGGCGACGTCGACCCCGAGGTGGGCCGGGCCGTCTACCGCTGCGTGCAGGAGGCCCTGACCAATGTCATGCGGCACGCCGCCGGCGCCCCTACCGCTGTTGCGCTGAGTGTGGGCGACGCTCTCGAGGCCGTTGTCACCAATGAGAAGAACGAAGAGAGCTATTCGGATGGTGCTGTTGATGCTGCCGCCGCTCGCCCCAGCTCTTCGCCCGCCGGGCCTCTTGCGCGGACGGCGAGTAGGCCGCGGGAACGCACCGCGTCGCCGGGAAGCGCGAAGGTACGGGCCTGGCCTCCATGGAGGAACGGCTCGCCGACGTCGGCGGGAGCTTGAGGTGCCGGCCCCACGCCCACGGGCGGATGGCGGGTGCGGCATGAGTGTGCCGGGCGGCCGTTGCGAGGTAGTGATGCGGTGAGCACATGAGCGTGATCCGCATCGGCCTGAGTCGAGACGATTTGTTTTCACCGCTGACCGCGGGGCTGGCCATGCCAGCTGGGCGCCCAGGCAGGCGTGAGGTGGTCTGTGCAGGCCACCGATGGATACGAGGCTCCCTGCGTCGGGCGGCAGAGCACCTGGGACGTGTTGCCCTGGACATCCAGATGGCCCGGACCGATGGTCTGAATACCACCCGCCGCCCGGTCGAGGCCGCCGGAGCTCAGGGCCGCATCGTCATCCCGCGCTTCGACACCGACGCCTGGCTGCCGGCACTGGGCGCTATCGAGTGCGGGGCTGCCGGGTTCCCGTCAAGAACACCCGCCTCCTGGCTTACCATCGAGGCGGTGCGGACCGTGCACGCCGATCTCGGTCATCTCGCCCGGACCGACTCGCCGGCTGCCGACCGCCATGCGCCTTCAGGTCGCATCGGAGGAACCGCGAGGTGGGCGCGGGCACGTGACCGCCGGTGCCGTGCAGCCGCAATGGACCCGACCGGGCGCGAGCAGGAGGTGCTGCGGCTGGTCGCCGCGGGCCTGATCAACCAGGAGATCTCGCGACCGGCGTGGTTGAGCATGCCGACGGTGCCTGCACCCACGTCTCCCACCCGCTGGCCAAGACCGGTCTGCGCGACCGCGTACAGCTCGTCCTGGTGGCCCTGCAGCACCGCGCGGTGACGCCTCGACGGACGTCCTTGACCCGCTGACGCCGAGATCGAGTCGAGTTCCGTCGCCGCGAGATCGGTCGTTCTCCGCGCCGAGATCGGTTCGGGCGCGACGTGGCGTTCCTACCGGTCGTCCGGTCGAGCGGTAGCGGCTTCATCGCGTGAGACGAAATCGCGCAGCTCCCGTCAGCGCCTCCAGCTCGGCGCGTCGTGCTCGGGCGAGTCGGGTCTGGCGGCGAGCAGCACCGCGTGCGCCTCGACGATCTTCACGGTCGCCGAGCCGCTGATCGCCCCTGTCCGCACCGGCCGCGATCGCCTCGGCGACCTGGTCGGGCCTCGAGATGCCGAAGCCCAGCATGACCGGGGCCGCGGCGTCGGCGCGCAGCCGGGTCACCGATTCGGTCAGGCCGACGGTGGAGGACGCCTGCTCGGTGCCCGTCACGCCGACGCGCGAGACGGCGTAGACATAGCCGCGCGAGGAGGCGGCCACCGCGTCCAGTGTTTGGTCAGACGACGACGGCGGGGTTGACAGACCGCGTCGATTTGCCGCCTCGGCGGCGGCGGAGAAGGCGGGCGACTCGCGCACCGGCACGTCGGGCAGCAGCACCGAGTCGATGCCCGCGTCCGCGCACCGGGTGTAGAATTCCGCCAGCCCCACGGCGAAGGGCACATTGCCGTAGATGAGCATGCTGATGGGAAGCCCGGGGTGGCGTCTCGCACTCGGGAGACCACCCAGGCAGGCGGAGTAAGTCTGCGCCCGCTTCAAGCGCTCGACAAAAGCAGCGAGGGCCTGTCGGCCACTGGGTCGGAGAAGGGATGCCCAGCTCCAGGGCGTCCGCGCCACCATTGACGAGGGCTTCAATGACCAGCTTTCGAGATCGCTGTGCCTGCCGACCATGACGAAGCGCACGAGCGGCGCCCTGACCGGTGCGTCGGCCAGGCGCGCGCGCGAACATCTGGATCAGCGGGACATCTCAGCCCTCGTGCTTTCGTCATGGCCAGATACTCTGGTGCGCTTTGCCCATCTGCTCGACGCAAGGCCGCGGCCCGTGCCACCGCCGAGTCGGAGGAGAACGACCTGCCCAGGCCGCATGCGTGGACCTGATCGAGGCCTTATCGCCCCCGCCCGGACAGGCACACGAGCAGGTGCGGGCGCGGGCGCATCCGACGGCGTGGCCCGGGCGATCTCGAGGGCCGCCAGGGCGTGGGCGGACTCCAGGGCCGGAATGATCCCTCCCGCAGCGGCTCAGCAGCTGGAAGGCCTCGACGGCCTCGTCATCGGTGATGCCCACGTAGCGGGCCCGCCCGGTGTCGGCCAGCCAGGCGTGCTCCGGCCCGACGCCGGGGTAGTCCAGGCCCGCGGACACCGAGAGAAGGACCTCGACTCATGCCCCTCGGGAGTGCGTACATGAGGTAGGAGCGCGCCCTCGTGCAGAATGCCGACGGTGCCGTTGTTGATGGGCGCGCCGTTGCGGGCGTGTGCGTCCAGGCCCTCTCCGGCGGGTTCGACGCCGATCAGGCCTCACGCCGTCATCGTCGATGAATTCGCTGGAACATGCCGGGTTCGCTGCTCCCGCCGCCCACGCAGGCGATGACCTCGTCCGGCAGGTCTGACCGGTCAGGTCGAGCATTCGCGCGCGCCCGCGCGAGATGCACGTGGTACTCGTGGACGATGGTGGGGAAGGGGTGGCGCCCGCGGCCGTGCCTCAGCAGATAGTGGGTGGTGCGAATGAGGCCGTCCAACTCGCGCAGCGCCTCGTTGACGGCGCGTCCTTGAGGTGTGCATGCCGGGAGGCCACGGGCACTGACCTCGCGCCCCCAGCGAGTTCCATGCGCTCAACATTGGGCGCCTGGCGCACCACGTCCGTGGCTCCCATGGAGATGGTGCACTCCAGCCCGAGCAGTGTGCAGACGCGGCGGTGGCGGTGCCGTGCCGTCCCGCGGTCTCGGCGATGATGTGGTCTTGGCCCATGCGCTTGGCCAGGCGCCTCGCCCCATCACCTGGTTGCCCTTATGAGCGCCGCCGTGCACGAGATCCTCGCGCTTGAGGAAGATGCGGCATTCCCGTGACGAGGGAGGCGTGCAGCCCGGTGACGTGGCCGCCCCAGGTAGCGGGTGAGGAGCCCGTCCAGCCTCGGCGGTGAAGGCTGGCCGGCCTGTTTCACGATGAAGGCGTCCTCGAGCTGGCTTCAAGGGCTGGCACCAGCAGCCTCGGCACGAACTGGTCCGTCGGTACGCCGAAGTAGGCGGGAAGCCGAGGGTGGCTATGTCTGGCGTGTTTCTCACGCGCCTCCCTCCGTGCTCCGCTGCTGTTGAACCCGGCGCCGTCGGGGCGGAACTGCCCTCAGCAATGGGTACGTCCTCGCACTCGAGGTGCCGGGCGGTCCTGCGGCTCCCGGCCTCCTGCGGGCCGCGAGTCGGGCGAGCCATCGGGCGCGGGCACGGCGGTGGCGTGAGGTTGCCCGCGACCGCCGCGTCCGGGGCGCTGGACAGCGCCGAGCCGATCGAGCAGGGCGTCGATCAGCCCGGCCAGACGGTGGCGCATCGTCTCCAGCCGTCTCCACGCCCGACTCGCCCGCACCAGCACCACTCCGGGGAGCCAGCGCGAACCTCACGGTGCGCGAGCGATGTCGGCGGCCAGTGTGCGCAGGTCGCGGTTGTTGATGCCGATGACGGCGGGCGCTCTGCAGGCGGGCGGCCCGGTGCACTCTCGGCGGTGAGACCTCCGTGAGGATCGTCCACGCCCAGTTGCCCGGCGAGAGTTCAGCCAACTCGGCGTAGACGTCGTCGGAACCACACACAGCATGAGCAGGATCGCATCCGCACCCAGTGAGCGGGCGGCGAGCACCTGACGGGTCGACGATGAAGTCCTTTGCACAGCACCGGGACGTCCACCACGGCGCGCACCGCCGCCAGATCGTCGAAGGATCCGTTGAACCGGTCCGGTTCGGTCAGCACCGAGACGGCTGAGGCCCAGGCGTAGGCCCGCCAGCGCTGCCGGGTCGTAGGCGGAGCGAAGCGTGCCGCGCGAGGGCGAGGCGGCGCTTTTGCACTCCATGATGAGAGCTCGCGCGCGCGGCGCTCGCTGCCGCCTGGGTGCGCAGGGCTTCGGGCGAGGGAGTCTGCCCGGGGGCAGGTCTGCCTCAGGTGGCCGAAGCGCTCCCGCATCTCCGGGATGCGCCGGCGGCGCGCCTCGACGATGGAGTCCAGGACCGTGCCTGACACGATCAGGCGCTCGTCGATCCTCCGGCGCTCGCGCCCGTCCGCGGAGGTGCGCCGGTCATCGGACCTGCTCCTGCGCGCCGGCGGTGCTGTCGGTGCTGTCAGCGTTGATGACGCCGACGAGCATCCGTGCTCGTCGCTGGGTCCTTGGTCACCGGTACCCGGGCACCTTGGTCATCGCTCCAGATGCTCGGCCACACGACCACTGGCCAGCTGCCCAGAGCCATGCGAGTGCCGTCGGCCAGATTGTCGGCCGGTCCCGCAAAGTACAGCAGTCCGCCGGCGTTGACGGCGATCGCATCGCGAGTGGGCGGGGCTCGCCGCCCCCGGCGAAGACCTCGCAGCAGGCGGGCGTTCTCGGCCGGCCCCCGCCGAGCACGTCGGACAGATCCCAGCGGCGGACCCCAGCTCCTCGGGCGTGATCTCACAGGCCTTGACGCCCCGAGGGCCTCCCACCACCGTGGTTCGTGCACGGCGATCTCGTCGGTGCCGGCGCCGTGGACGACGAGGGCGCTTGCGGTCCAGGCGCACCATGGCCTCGGCGATCATGTCCAGCATGGCGGGGTCCCACCCCCAGCGAGCTGGTAGGTCAGGTGGGCGGGTTGAGCAGGGGACCAGCACGTTGAAGATCGTGGAGTGGCCAGCGCTCTGCGGATCGGCGCCACATGCTCATGGCCGGGTGGTAGGCCTGGGCGAACAGGAAGGTGAAGTGGTCCCGGGCCAGGATCTCCACCGCCTCCTGCGGGCTCAGGTCCAGGGGCAGGCCGAGCGCGGCGATCACGTCGGCGGCGCCCGTTCTGGACGACACGGCTCGGTTGCCGTGCTTGGCCACCGAGATCCCTATGGAGGCCGCCACGATTCCGGCGCCGGTGGAGATGTTGATGGTGCTGGTGCCGTCGCCCCCGGTTCCCACGACGTCCACCAGCGGAAAGGTCACCGCGAAAGGGGCGGCGGCATGTCTGAAGGCGCTGGCCGCCCCGGCGACCTCGTCGGGGTCTCCCCGCGCGAGTGCGAGGGCGCCAGCAGGGCGGGCGGTTTCGGCCTCGGACAGGTCGCCTGCGCCCAGGGCGGCGAAGACGACGCCGGTCTCCTCCTGAGTCAGTCTCGCCTTGAATGACGGCGCGCAGCAGGCGCGTGCGCGTCTCGGTACCGGCCACCGGGGCCGTCGCACTGCTGTCAGTACTCCGGTATGCCCGGTATGCCCGGTACTGCATGGCGTTGTTCTCGGCGGGTGCGGGGTCATGGTCTTTTCTCCACGGCTTGGGGCTGGTGTGATCCGTGATGATTCGCGGCGACGAGCGTTCAAGGCCGCGGCTCAGGTCGTTCGGGCGCGGGCGGCAGCGAGGTCGTCGGTGACGGCGCGCAGAATCCCCGGACCGTAGGGGGTGAGCACGGACTCGGGGTGAACCGATGCCGACCACCGGGGCCGTGGTGTGGCGGGCGGCTACGACGATGCCCGCCCCGTCCATCTCGATGGTGCGTGCCAGACAGGTGAGGGTCGGCGGGAGCCTCGCGGGTGCCCAGGGAGTGGTAGCGGGCGACGTCCAGGGCTCGCCCTGCAGAACGCGCGACGGCGGCATCGGCGCGCCCCGCCTCCGTGAGCGCCACGCGCACCGAGCGCCCGTGGACGGGGCCCACCCGGTCCACGTCGCCCCCGCAGGCCTCGACGATCGCCTGGAACCCCAGGCAGATGCCGAGGGTCGGGATGGAGTCGGCCAGGGCCGTGATGACCAGTTCCATGAGGCAGCCCGCTGGTGCGCGGATGCCCGGGCCGGGCGACAGGGCTGGCAGTGCGGCTGCTCCTCGTGAGCGGATTCCTCACGGGTGGGCTCCAGGGCCTCAGGACTCTGGCGGCGGGCACCGTGTTGCGGTAGACCTCAATGCCGGCACCGAGCACGGCGGAACTGATCGACGAGGTTGTGAGACGAAGGAGTCGCGGTTGTCGAGCAGGATGACGCGCATCTCAGGCCTCCCTACCAGCAGTGGGCACGGCCGCTCCGGCGATCCGCCCCGGCCGCCCCGGCGATCTCGGAGTCGATGACGAGTCGGGCGCCCTGGGAGGCGGCGATGGCGGTGAGCACCGCACTGGCCTTGTGAACGCCTCGGCGGCTCTCCATGGCGGGCACCGAGTCCGCGACGACACCGGCGCCGGCTCTGCACGAGTGCCCGGCCCTCCGATGCGAAGGCCGAGCGGATGACGATGCAGGTGTCGAGTTCGCCGTCTCCGCGGATGTACCCGACGCTCCCGCCGTGGAGCCCCGCCGCACGCCCTCGGCGGTGCGGATGAGTTCGGCTGCGCGCAGCTTGGGGGCGCCGGTGAGAGTGCCCATGGTCATGGAGGCGCGGAAGGCGTCCAGCGCATCCAGGTCTGGCCGAGCTGTCCGCCGACCCGGAGACCAGATGCATGACACGACTGTAGCGGTCCACGCGCAGCAGGTCCTCGACTCTGCGAGTGCGGGCACGCTCACCTGGCGACGTCGCAGGGCCAGATCGACCAGCATGACGTGCTCTGCGACCTCCTTGGGATCCGTGCGCAGTTCCAGCTCCAGGCGGATGTCCCGCTCATGGTCGATGCCTGCCGGGCGGCAGGCCGCGCGGCCGAGTGCCCGCGATGGGACGGATGGCGACCTGTCCGGGTGGCCGCCGAGTGCAGCAGGGCCGACTCGGGGGAGGCTCCCAGCAGCTCGAAGCCCGGGGCGCCGATGTAGAACATGTACGGGCTGGGGTTGGTCTCGCGCAGCTGGTGGTAGGCGGCCAGGGCATCGGGACAGGGAGGACGAAGCCGCGGGAGGGCACGACCTGGTAGATCTCCCCGGCGGTGATCGCCTTCATCTTCTCTCCACCGTGGCGGCGAAGCCGGCGTCGGAGACAGTGGGAGCGGCGTGCATGACGGCACCCGAGCGCCGCGGGCGCGCGGCCGGCCGGTCGGAGTCGGTGGAGTCTCCGACGGCGGCAGCGTCGATGGCGGCGGCCAGCACGTCCATGCGAGAGGCGAGGTCCTCCGCATCAACGGAGGCCCCTCACGAGGGTGGCCTCGCGCGTGGGGTGGTCGATGACCAGGATGATGCGCGCGTCGTAGAAGAGGTAGTCGGGGCAGGTGTTGGCCTCATCGCCACATCCGGAGGGTCTCGAAGGTGGCCAGGTAGTCGAAGGCGACGACGCCGGCCACCAGCGGCGGTGGGGATGGTCCACCTGAGCGTTCGCCAGGATCTTGAGCGGCTCAATGGTGGAGCGGGCCGTCAGGCGCCTCGTTCTTCCAGGAGCGGTCGTCAGGAGCAGCGGGAATGCTCAACGAGGGCCGCCGGGTGGTCGATGAGGCGGGGACGTCGCTGGTGATGCACTCGCTCAAGGCGCGCGCAGGCGGGCCAGGCGGCCTCGCCATCGGCGGCCGCCTGGGGAGGGGCTCGATGGTCACGGTCTCCCCGGCAGGTCAGCCGGGTCGATGCCTCCAGGACGGCGATGGTGGTGCGCGAGGTCTTGGTGGCGATGTCGGCGCTCTCCAGCAGGACGGCGTCCAGGGGCGCTGGGCGGAGGCGTCATCGGCGGTTGTGCGGATGAGGCCGTTGCGGGCGAGGCGCTCGAGCAGCAGTCCGCCGTCGCCGTGGTAGCTCACCGGCGCGTCAGCACTGCATGTAAGCCCTGTAAACCCAGTAGGCCCAGTAGGCTCTGCCGGTCTCTGCCGGTCCTGCCGGCTTCGTCGGTGAGAGGATGTCATGCGGGTGCCTTCCCGTTGGTGCCACCAGGACTCGCCTCCGAACACGCGAAGAGCCCGCCTGATGGCGAGCTCTGAGGATCGTGTTCCGCTCACGCGGCGCGGGTGGCTCGCCCATCGGGGAGCCACCACCACTGGGGGGTGCAGAACACTCTCAACACGGTCATGGTGTGGAGCGTAGAGCGCTGTGCTCCGGCGTCCAAAATCTGCTCTGGATGTGAGACGGCGCGACCCGCGTACTGATCGCGATGAATGAAATGAGGGAATTGAATGCCGTGCGCGGGGTTTGTCACGCTACCCGGAAGGGCTTGAAACCGTGCGACTCTTCGAACCGGGGTTCGCAGGCCTCGGCGCCTGCGGTGCATCACCACCAGTGCCGTGACCACGGCGAGGAGCAGCAGTACAGGCGGCCAGTGCCCGCCCGTCTCCAACCAGGCCAGGATCACCGCCATCCCGATGGAGCCGTAGATCAGTGCCCATATGGCACTGCCCAATGCCACCGCCGGAAGGTAGCGGCGCAGGGGCATCCGCGTGACCCCGGCGGAGATCTGGACGAAGGTCTGCACGCCCACGGTCAGAAAGCTCAGCGGGACCGCCAGCACGCCCCAGCGTGCGGCCATGGCCTGGGCGCGCTGGTAGAGCGGGAGAGTCCAGAGCTGGCGAAGCGCGACATGAGGTACCGGCGGCGATGCCCCGGCCGATCCAGCACGCGCCATTGGAGCGAGTCATCGCCAAGCACCAGAAAGCGAGAAGGGTCCAGCCCAGGGGCAGATCGGAGAGTCGGTCCATCACGCCGCTCAGGTTAGCCTCACCTGGATCTCGCGTGAACTGATTTTCACGTGCATAAGGGAGGCCCCTGAGCGCGCAGGCCCTCAACTCAGGTGATCGCGCACTCGTCCATGTCCTGTGTCCCTGCGGCTCGACAGGTTGACCAGGATCGAGCTCCTGTCACGGTCTGCATGGTCTGTATTGCCTGTGTTGCCTCGCATCGCCGCCGGCGCTCGCGTGCTCGCGCGCCATTTTCAGGGCCTGCGCGACGGCGTGGGAGGACCCACGGCCGGGATGATGCCCTCGTGCCGGCTGAGCAGGCCGAAGGCCCTCGACCGCCTCCTCATCCGTGACGCCCACGTAGGTCGCCCGGGCCGGTGTCGGCCAGATGGGCGTGCCTGGGTCCCACCGAGGGGTAGTCCAGGCCGGCCGACACCGAGTGCGAGGGCAGGACCTCGCCGGTATCGGAGAGCATCACTGTAGGGAGCGGGTGCCGTGCAGGACTCCGGTGCGTCCCGCGCAGATGGGTGCGCCGTGAAGGGCGTGTCCAGGCCTTTGCCGGCCGGTTCGACACCCACCAGGGCGACCGCGTCGTCGTCGATGTGGGAGGCGAAGGCGCCGATGGCGTTGGAGCCCCGCCCACGCAGGCGACGACGGCGTCGGGCAGGCGGGAGAAGCGCTCACCGACCTGCCGGCGGGACTTGCGGAGATCACGGCCTGGAAGTAGCGCACGAGCGTGGGGAAGGGTGCGGGCCGGTGGCCGATCCCAGGACGTAGCAGGTGTCCTCCAGCTGGGTGCACTACCGCGACAGGGCCGCGTCCACAGCATCCTTGAGACCGGCGCTGCCCCTGAGTCACGGGTGACGGTCGCACCATGAGCTCCATGCGCTCCACGTTAGCGCTGGCGGGCGACGTCGTGCGCGCCCATGTAGATGGTGCACTCCATGCCCAGCATGAGCGCCGCCACCATGGCGGTCGCAGTGCCGTGCTGTCCTGCCCCGGTCTCGGCGATGAGGCGCTTCGCCCATGCGCTGGCCAGAAGCGCCTGTCCCAGGGCGTTGTTGCCCCTGTGCGCGCCGCCGTGCACCAGGTCCTCGCGCTTGAGGATGATGCGGCTCCGCCGTCCAGCGCGGCAAGTTACGGCACCTCGTAGATGGGGGTAGGGGCGGCCCAGGTGGTGGCGCGCAGCTCATCCAATTCGGCGAGGAAAGTGGGGTCGGCGACGGCCCGGGTGAAGGCCTCTCGAGTTCGTCGAGGGCCGGCAGGGAGGAAGTCGGGGACCTCCTGGCCGCCGAAGCGTCCGAAGAAGGCTGGCAGGATCGTCTCGCGCGGCACGTCCTCGCCGGGGCTGGGCGCGTAGCCGGGTGCGTCGGGTCCGAGCGGGCCGCTGGGGACGCGGTTGGCGGTGGGGCGGAGCCGGGCGGTGTCGTCGTTGTCGTCACTCCTGGACGGTAGGGACGGGTCGCCCTGACGCAAGTCGCAGGCTGTGGTGCTGCGCTGTGGCAGGGCCGCAGACTCCCCGGCGGTGAGCGCTCAGGAGCCCATGGCGGCATTCAGGCCGGCCAGCCAGCGCTCGTACTCCGGGCCCGCCCAGCCCTGACTCGCAGGGGCGGCGGGTCGCGCTGAACCTGCCGGCAGGAGCCGCTCATTGCCAGGACCTCCTTGAGTCCGTCCGGCAGCGTGATGCGGAAGCGACCACCTGCGGTTCTGGATGCGGTTGGCCACCTTGTTCGGCCTGCCCACGTTCTGCCGGCGAAGCGCCCTCGGCCTCCATGCGGGCCACCCTGCAGGCCCAGCATCGGGGTGAGAACCAGGAGAGGCTGATGGTGTGCTTCTTCGTGCATCGTCCCTGACCACCACCGTGTGCTGGTGGGGCATGCGTAATACTGGGGCATGTAGTAATACTGCGTGATCTCGCTGTGACGCAGTTGGGTCTCCCGGCCTCGCCAGTCGGTGAGGATCGTGACGTTCGGTCCGTCCACCAGGGAGCAGTTCCGGTAGCACTGCAGTACGTACAGGCCGACTGCCGCCGTCAACAGGCCGATGAGCACCCATGCCGACCTTGGCGATGTTGCCCGGAATGAAGATGCCGATGAGCGCAAGGACGACGGCCGGTACCAGGAAGTCAGGGTGGACAGGCCCATGACCAGGCCCGGACGGGCGCTGTCTGGCCACGTCTCATGGTCTGGCTGCCTGTGCTGGGCTCCCCAGGGGTCCCAAGAGATGCGGGCTGGGTGATCCGGCCGGCCTCAACTCGCTTGGTCCTCTGCAAGAAGTACGTGACGAGGCCGCCGATGAGAGCAAGAATAACGAACATGACCATTTGGGCCAGGAAGGCGGTCACGGGTCCCCTCAAAAGGGCGGGATAGCAGGCGCAGACGCGCGTATGCGGCAGCGAAAGCCGGAGCGCTGGAAAAATCTCGGTGCCATCGTCGGTGCCGCGGGCGCCACGTCAAGCGGTCCCGGTCCCACGGGCTGGGGCGGGAGCCGGCTTCGTGACACTTGCGCCCAGACCCACGCCCCCTTGGAGGAAGAGCCAGAACCGATTCACGTGCCACCGATCCCCACGCCAGAGCAGATGAGCAGCATCCAGCCCGCGGCGACCGAGCAGGCGCGCCTGCGCAACTTCTGCATCATCGCGCACATCGACCACGGCAAGTCCACGCTGGCCGACCGCATGCTGCAGGCCACGGGAGTGGTCCAGCCCCGTGACATGCGCGCCCAGTACCTGGATCGCATGGACATCGAGCGCGAGCGCGGGATCACCATCAAGTCCCAGGCGGTGCGCATGCCCTGGGCGGTCGAGGACGCCGACGGCGAGCAGCGCGCCTACGCCCTCAACATGATCGACACCCCCGGGCACGTCGACTTCTCCTACGAGGTCAACCGCTCCCTGGCCGCCTGCGAGGGAGCGGTCCTCCTGGTCGATGCTGCGCAGGGCATCCAGGCCCAGACCCTGGCGAACCTCTACATGGCTATCGAGGGCGACCTGACCATCATCCCGGTCCTGAACAAGATCGACCTGCCCGCCGCCGAGCCGGAGAGGCACGCCGAGGAGATCGCCTCCCTCATCGGATGCGATGTCGAGGACATCCTGCACGTCTCGGGCAAGACGGGGCAGGGTGTGCCCGAGCTGCTGGATCGGATCGTCCAGACCGTTCCTGCCCCTCAGCGGTGACCTGCAGGCCCCCGCCCGCGCCATGATCTTCGACTCGGTCTACGACACCTACCGCGGCGTGGTCACCTACGTGCGTCGTCGATGGTGCCCTCAAACCCCGCGAGCGCATCGAGATGCTGTCCACCAGGGCCGTTCACGACCCTGCTGGAGATCGGCGTCATCAGCCCCGGAGCCCTCGCCATCGAGCGGCCTGGGGGCGGGCGAGGTCGGCTACCTCATCACCGGGGTCAAGGAGTGCGTCAGTCCAAGGTCGGAGACACCGTCACCACGGCCTCCAAGCCGGCGGCCGAGCCGCTGGCCGGCTACCAGGACCCCAAGCCCATGGTCTTCTCCGGCCTGTTCCCCGTGGACGGATCCGACTTCCCGGCCCTGCGCGACGCCCCTGGACAAGCTCAAACTCAACGATGCGGCCCCGACCTACGAGCCGGAGACCTCGGTGGCGCTCGGCTTCGGCTTCCGGTGCGGCTACCTGGGTCTGCTGCACCTGGAGATCATCCGCTGAGCGCCTGCAGCGCGAATTCGACCTCGACATTATCTCCACCGCTCCGTCGGTGGTCTACGAGGTCACCCTGGAGGACCGCAGTGTGCACACGGTGACCAATCCGAGCGAGTTCCCCGAGGGCAAGGTCCTGGATGTGAGCGAACCAGTCGTACGGGCGACGATCCTCACCCCCTCCGAGTTCGTCGGCACGGTCATGGAGCTAGCCAGCCGCGGCGCGGCAGCATGAAGGATGGACTACCTGTCCGAGACGCGTGTGGAGATGCACTACACGCTGCCGCTGGCGGAGATCGTCTTCGACTTCTTCGACGCCCTGAAGTCGCGAACCCGGGGCTACGCCTCGCTGGACTACGAGATGGACGGCGAGCAGAGCGCGAACCTGGTCAAGGTCGATATCCTCCTCAACGGGGACAAGGTACGACGCCTTCAGCGCCATCGTCCACAAGGACAGCGCCTACCCTACGGCGTCATGATGACCAAGCGTCTGAAGGAGCTCATCCCGCGTCAGCAGTTCGAGGTGCCCGTGCAGGCCGCCATCGGCACGCGCATCATCGCCCGCGAGACCATCCGCGCCCTGCGCAAGGACATGCTGGGCCAAGTGCTACGGCGGGGACATCTCCCGCAAGCGCAAGCTGCTGAGAAGCAGAAGGAGGCAAGAAGCGCATGAAGGCCATCGGTCGGGTGGATGTGCCCCAAGAGGCCTTCGTCGCAGCCCTCGGCGCCGATCAGCCCACCGGCAGAGACAAGAAGTGATATCAGGTGAGAGAGTAGCGGGCGCTACTGGGCCTCCGGCTTGGCGGGCCTTGATCTCGCCCGACGACCAGTGGATCGGTGGATCTATGGAGGAACCATGACCGACCAGCGGATCGACGGGGTCCCCTGTCACCTCCGGGAGCGTGGAGGCGGCGATGAGCGATGACGGTGCGAGCCTGGTGGGCTTCCTCGCGCGGGACCTGAATCTGCCTCACGCCGGAGCGGATGGGCGGCACGCCGACGAGCCCTCGCCCTTCCAGCGACGGCGACCTCGTCGGGACCTCGGTCCGATCTGCGTGGTGGCGCGCATGCGCCCCGACGCCGGTGAGGCGGGCGAGTCCGCCATCTGCAAGGCGGCGGTCGACGGGCCGGTCGAGGTCACGCGTACAGGTCTGGCCGGTGACGCCCATGGTGACAGGGCCCATCACGGCGGCGAGCTCAAGGCCCTCTACGTCATGGACGCCGCTGAGCAGGCGCACTGGAGCCGGGTGCTCGGCGGGATCGAGCCCGGCCGGCTGGGGGAGAACATCCTGATCATCCCCGGTGAGCTCGGTGGCATCGACGACGTCGAGCTCGGCGCGATCCTGTCATTCGGCGATCCTGCGGATGATGGCGTGCGCGTGCGCGTGACCGGTGTGCGCAACCCCTGCCCGACCTTCGCCCGCGGAGTGGGCCGTGCCGACTGGGTGGAGGTCTTCTGGCGCGGAATCGGTCGGCGTCTCATCTGTCGGTCCTGTCCGAGGGCGCGGTGCGCACTGGTGATGAGGTCCGGGTCGTCTCCTCCCCGGGCACCGCGTGACCCTGCACGCGCTGGTTCGCCCATCACGACCCGCGCGACGCCCAGGCGTTGCTGAACTCGAGATCTTCGGCAACCGCGTCATCGCCCCTCACACGAAGAAGTACGTCCCGAGCCGCGGCTCGCGAACAGGTCGGCTAAGACTCGACAGGACGAACCATGCCCCCAGAACCATCCCGCCCGATCCCACGCCATTCATTCCCGTGTGCGCTCCTTCTCCCGGGCCGGCGGGCGTTTGACCGATGGTCAGGCGCGCGCCCCGGCGGAGCACGGCAGCCGCCATATCGTGAGTGTCCCGCGCGCTGATGCCATTCGGACAGTGGCCGGTTCGTTCCGCCTGGATCCCGAGGCCGTCTTCGGCCATCCGGGTCAGCTGCGCCCACTCGTCGTCGAGGTCGGATCCGGAGGCGGGAGGCGATTCTGGCGCACGCTGCCGCCAACCCGGCGTGGACCACCTGGCTGTTGAGGTGTGGGAGACCGCGATCGCCAAGATCGTGCGCGGACGGCCAAGCGAGGCTGCACAACGTGCGGATCGTGCCGGCCGACGCCGCCCAACTGTTCGCCACGGCTCTGCCGGTGGCCTCGGTGAGCGAGGTATGGGTCTTCTTCCCCGATCCTGGCGCAAGCCCCGTCACCGCAAGCGGCGGCTGGTCAGTGCCGGCTTCGCCGATTCTGTGGCCCGGTGCTGCGCCCCGGGGGCGCGTGGCGGCTGGCCACCGACTGGGCGGATTACGCCCTGGCAGATGCGCGATGTCCTCGAAGCCGTGTCCGCTCTGCCCGTCGGCATGGAGCCGGACATGACTGAGCCTTACTCGCTATGACGATGCCGGTGCTCACCCGAGCTGGGGGCCGACTCTGCTGTGGAGGAGTCTCGGCAATGGACCGGATCCGGGATCTCCGGCGGGCGCGCGCGGGGCTGGTCGGAGCGCTTTCACCGGACGGGTGATGACCCTGTTTTGAGGACAAGGGGTGCAGGCGGGCCGCGTCATCCGGGATCTGTGCGCTGTGCGTACCGATATGCCGTGGCGTCCCGAGCTGCGCGAGCCGCTGCTTTGCAGGCCCTTCAGCGTGAGGGCGCTGAGTGGAATGCACGTGATGGAGCTTGAGGAGAGGAACGTTCTGGATGATGAGCACCACGACTGAATGCGAGACCATGCCGGTCGCCGAGGAGGCGACGCATGCTCGCATCGGCATCTTCGCGGATAGGTTCTCGCCGTTGCACTGCGGCCATATTGCGGCTCATCGTGCGGGCGTCGGCCATGGTCGATGCCCTGCACGTCGTCGTGGCCACCGATGACGCCCGGGAGTGGGACCACCTCTACCGCAACGCGCGTCTGCACTTCTTCCCTCCCGGTATCGAGAGCGGTGGCTGCGCGCCATCTTCCCTGGATCACCGCATGTGCAGATTCATGCTGTGCACCTGCCTTGCACAGGGGACGACGAGGCGGACCGCCGCGGGTGCAGAGGCGATCATGGAGAGGCTCGGCACATCGATCACGCATGTGTTCTTCTCCGGAACGGAGGACGATGCCGCTCGAAGAGCTCATCCCGGTGCCGAGCGCGTCTGATCCAGCCGGATCGCAGGCTCCATCCGGTCTCCTCGGCCCAGATCCGTGCCGAGGGAGCTCTGCGTCATTGGGAGATGATCCCCACGGTCGTGCGCGCCTTCCCGGTCAAGAAGTGTCGCTGCGAGGGTCCCGGAGTCCACCGAAAGACCGTGCTGGCTCGCAACCTGGCTATGTACTACAACACCGAGTACGTCGGTGAGTACAAGCGGACCCTCCTGGACCAGGTCGGGGACAATGACACTCTCCTCGAGGATTATCCGCGCATCGCCATGGCCCAGTATCTCGCGGTCTATGAGGCCAGGAAGCGCGCTCGCAAGGTGCTGTTCTGTGGATACTGAGGCTCTGGTCACCCAGAACTACTCCCGGCTCTACGAGGGCTTCCACCAGCGCATCATCGACGAGATCGCCCGGCTGCAGGATTACGATCTCGTCCTTTACCTGACGCCTGATGTGCCGTGGGTGGATGACGGCACTCGCCTCTTCGGCGATGAGCGCGAGGATGCCGATGCGGGGCTGCGCGCTCTGCTGGAGTCGCATGGCGTCGAAGTCGTGGAGGTCAGTGGTGATTTCGCGCAGCGCCTCGACATAGCCGTGGGTGCGGTCGACCGGCTGCTAGCGGCTGAGAGCTCCGGAGCTTCAGCCCGGTGAGCGCCCGGTGAGCGCGGTGGCGCGCGCAGGTGCTGCGGGAGGTCGGGCCGGCAGTTCGACGCGGCCCGGGAGCGCAGCGCCGTGACCCGGCACAGCCTGATGGGGGCCTCTTCCGGGCATGGGGAGTTGCCCGACGAGGTGCGGGCGGCCCCCGCACGGCCTTCTCGCCGGAGCGGCTGACGGGACCGGTCGAACAGGCGCCCGCCCGTTCTCGGTGTACCTGCATGTGCCGTATTGCCGGGTGCGGTGCGGCTACTGCGACTTCAACACCTATACGAACCTCGCGATGGGGCAGGGGCGTCGGCGTCGGACCATGCGAGCACGCTGGCCGGGGAGCTGTCCTTGGCTCTGCGTCGCCATGGACCGGCGGGATTGCCGCGCCGGGCTGCGCGGACCGTGTTCCTGGGCGGGGGACTCCGACGATGCTGCCGGCCGGCGATCTGGCGCAGATGGTTGGGATGGTGCGCGAGACGTGGGGGCTGGCCGAGGGTGCGGAAGGTACGACGGAGGCGAACCCGGAGACCGTGGATGAGCGCTATCTGGCTACCCTGGTGGAGGCGGGATTCACGCGGGTGTCCTTCGGGATGCAGTCGGCGGTGCCGCATGTGCTGAAGGTGCTGGATCGCTCGCACCGGCCGGAGCGGGTGCCGCGGGTGGTCCGCTGGGCTCGCCGAGTCGGGTTGGCGACTTCACTGGACCCTCACTCTACGGGGCGCCGGGGAGTCGATGGGGACTGGCGGCGGAGCCTGGATGCGGCCATGGAGATGGGGCCGGACCATGTGAGCGCCTACGCGCTGGTGATCGAGGAGGGCACGAAGATGTGGGCGCAGGTTCGTCGCGGCGAGCTGCCCATGCCCGAGGACGATGACGAGGCCGAGAAGTACGAGATGACCGATGCTGCCTGGCGGAGGCCGGATACCAGTGGTACGAGATCTCCAACTGGGCCAGACCCGGTTTCGAATGTCGGCATAATGAGGGCGTACTGGCGCGATTGGGACTGGTGGGTGCGGGTCCCGGTGCGCATTCGCATCTGGGCGATGTGCGCTTGTGGGAATACCAAGCACCCGGTGGCGTGGGCTACCAGGTGCGCGGCGGCCGGTTGCCGGTGGCCGAGGCATGAGGTCATCGATGCGGAGGCCCGTGAGCTGGAGCGGGTGATGCTCGGGATTCGGCTGCGTGATGGGCTGGATCTGGCGTCGTTGCCCCGGGCGGGAGACGACGCCGGTGTGTCCCGGACGGAGGCGGGTGAGCCGGGCTCGCCGTCGGAGCCGACGCCAGTGGTGGCCGAGCTCGTCGCGGATGGTCTGTTGGATGCGGGGCTGCAACGGCCGGCGTGCAGTGCTGACCCTGCGCGCCGCCTCATGGCCGACGCCGTGACCCGGGCGCTCGCCGATGGTTGATGCTCTTGCGGGGCGGTGCGTTATGGCCGCAGAGCGCTGAGCGGAAGGTGAGGGTTCCATCCGGCAGGACTGCCGTGAACCCCGTACCGGTGATGACCGCGCGGAAGGCCGGTGGATCGGCGTTGATCTGGGCGATAGCGGTGTTCAGGCTCGTCTTGCCACGTTCCACCCTGTCCACCGCCGAGCTTGACCTCGACTGCTCCCCAGGAGCCATCTTCCGCTGCGGTGATGACGGCGTCTATTTCATGGTTGTTGGAGTCGCGGTAGCGGAAAACACGACCTCCTATGGCCTCGGCGTAAACAAGGAGATCATGGATGACCGCCGACTCGAACAGGAGTCCCAATGTGTTCAGGTCTGCAGTCAACCGGGCAGCATCGGCTGAAGCGCTGCTGCAGCGAGTGCCGGGTCGGCCAGATGGTCGTGGGCGAGCGGCGCAAGCGGGCGTGATCGCAGGGCACCCGTCCAGCCGGCAAGGCTTCCAGAACGAAGACCCGTCGAAGCAGCTCCAGGAGCTTTGCCATGGTGGTTTCGGACGGTGCGGGTAGTACTTGCGAGATATCTTTTCGAGTGTTCTGATGGACGCCTCAGCCGCGGTTGAACGAGCCAGGGCGGTGGCAACTCGCTCAATGACAACGGGTTCGGGCGCAGATTCGCGAGCCTGTTGACATCGGTCGAGGCGATGTCTTGGAGATAGCTGACCAGGCTGCGCACGGCGATCTCCTGCGGGGCGTCGATCAGGCCCGGGAAGCCCGGGCGCAAGACCCGCTACAATGCCGCTCAGCGGTGCAGTGGTCAGGTCGCCCTTGGGCAGATGGCCTTGAAAACAGGCCGGACAGCGAAAACGCCGTCGGTGCGTGAAGAGCGTGGTCTTCTCCGCCCAGGTGCTGGTCCGCCGCCGGATCCGGATGAAGCGCGTTGCACCCGTGTGGCGGGTGGCGTCATCCGCAGGTACCGCGGAGCCGGTCAGGATGAACCGTCCGGGCTCGGGGAGAAGTCGATGTCGCGGCGCGCCAGATTCCACGGTGGGGCACGAGTTGCCACTCGTCGAGAAGACGCGGGCGTTCTCCCGCCAGCAGCATGCGCGGGTCGATGTCGGCCGCCGCGAGGGCCTCCGAGTCGAGCAGCACGTATGAGCTCGCGTGCTGAGCCCGGTCATTGTTTTACCGCATCCGCGGGGCCCTTCCAGGACGATGCCTCCGGCGCCTGAAGAGTTCGTTCGACGAGCCCATCGACGGTGCGCGGGCAGGTAGGCGGCCCCTGTGATGGCCTGGGTATCCACACCGCACACTATCGCTGATTGGGTGTTTGCAGGTTCTCCAGTGGGGTAATTGCAGATTCTCTGGCAAGGTGTGCAGCTGATTCGACCACCGCTCCTGCCACGGGAGAGCGTCTACCTGTTGTGAGCAGCTGCAGATGACGTTGAGCGTCCAGTGCCGAGAACGCGTCACGGCTTCTACAGCCCCTGGCTTCTACAACCCCTGCGCGCGCAGCTCCTTCATGGCCTTGGCTCGGTTCTTGCGGTCGAGGCGGTCCAGGTACAGGTGCCCCTCGAGATGGTCGCACTCGTGCTGGATGCAACGGCCCATCAGCCTCGCCCTCCACGACCACCTCCTGCCGTCCAGGTCGATGCCCACGGCCCGCGCATACCATGCGCGTCTGGTCGGGTACCACGGGCCCCGGCACGGACAGGGCAGCCCCTCATCCCGTCCTCGATATTCGTCGAGTCCAGCTCGTCGATCCTCGGATTGAGGATGTAGCCGATCTGTCCATCGACGTTCCAGGAGAAGGCGCGCATCCCCACACCGATCTGATTGGCGGCCAGCCCCGCGCGACCGTCGTCGTCAACCGTCTCGAGCAGGTCCTCGACCAGTGCTTTGACCGAGTCGTCGATGTCCGTGATCCACTCGCATGCGTGCGCAGGACGGGTCTCCGATGATGCGGATGTCGCGGTATGCCATGGGCGTATCCTCACGAAGATCCCGCTTGAGATTGCCTCGCGCTGGCGTTCGTGTATGTCGCGGTACGTCGCGCTCCTCCCGGTAGCCTGCCGCTATGCGCCTGCTCCGCCGATCGTCCCCAGCACTGCTCTGCCGTCCCATCTGGCCGGGCTCGTCCCCTGTTCGGAACAGTGCTGGGTGCGGTCCCCTCGATGAGGAAGCGCTGGGCCGTGGCCAGCCGGGAGTCTGGTGATCCTCGACGAGGCAGTTGACGCGACTCTGCGTGGGACGGCGTGACGCGCGGGCCTGGACGCCGAGGCGCACACCTTCACCCTCGAGCTGCTCCACGAGTGCCAGAGCCGCTGGTGCTGTCCGTACCCGAGCGGATCCCAGGCGGGCGGGATGGCGACGTGATGGTTGCGAGAAGGACTTCGCCGTGGCTCTTGGGCACGCATCGATGCGGCCATCGTCACCATGTCAGCGAGACCCTGCGAGGCGGTCGGCGCGCCACGGGGCCAGTGTCTGCGCGGTGCCGGTCCTCTACTCGGTCACCGATCCGCCGATGGCCGGGCACGATCAGCGCTCAGCGCCGATGACGTCGATGCCTCGGCGCTCTGGGCGTCGTGCCCGAGGACGATGCTGAACTCACACCTGACCTATGCGTGTGATCGCACTGCGCGGGGCTCGCTCACCGATTCGACGTTGGCGACGAGCGGTTGCTAAAAGTTCACTCTCGCGCCAAGCGCCATTCCGCGTAGCTCAATGGCGACTCCGACTGTTAATCGGACGGTTGTTGGTTCTGAGTCCAATCGGGGACAGCCAGGCCGACCTCGTGTCGGGCTTCCTCCCTGTTCGCCGTGCATGTTGGTCGCTGTGCGCGGTCTCTCGCTTTCTAGTCCGCGGGTAGCCGCCTAGCAGGGCGTCCTCCGTAGTACTTCGGGTTCGGGCACAGGCTCTGGCCATGGATCAGAGCCCTGAGCAGGTGCTAGAGCGGGCCGGATGCGGATCCGCTGCGGTTCCCGGCGTGACGCCACGCGCATGGCGGGAAAGCGGCATAATTCCCGCCACGGGCGTGTTCTAACCGTTACGATCGGGCCGATGACCGCTACGCCAACACCCGAAGCCTCTGCCGCTCCGATTACTGAGAACTCGGCCCACACGGGTCCCGACCATCCCGCACCGGATGGTCCTGACCGCTTCGACCAGGGCCGCAAGCTCGTCATCGCCTCCGCCCAGGGGCGCAAGACGCTGATGAATGGGTCGCTGAAGCCCGGGCACGGGCGTGACCGTCATGCGTCTGACCGACGTCATCGCCTCCAGCCTCGAGGACTGTGTGGACGACCCCGAGCGCAAGTACGAGCAGATGGACTCCAAAGCGCGCGCCGCCGTGGACGCGGGCATGGGCATCGTCCTGGACCCGTCCTTCATCCGCCGGATCGGCGATCAGGCCGGACGCAACCACTACCGGACCGACTTCGACTGGGAGCCCCTACGTCACGTCGCTGCTCACGCGTCCGTTCCCCGCCAGGCACCTACGGCACCAGCGAGCATGTCATTTACATCTCCCCTGCCCGGCGAGCCTCCGTGGACTGGGGCGACGATCCAACGCAGAAGGCCGATAAGCGCCGAAGATCTCATCGCCTTCTACCAGCAGTGCGCCCGGTGGTGCGGCGCGCCGCGTGGATCGGCCGCCGGCGCTGCGGGCTTCGTCCAGCACCGCGGACGGAAAACGGGCACCGAGGCCGGTCTGGACATCACGGCCGTGTGTGCCAGCCTCGTTGGAGGGTCGATGTGTGCACGACTCACGCGCGCGACGACCGAGGAATCTGGACGCCCTGCTCATGCTGACGC